>FWWL01001686.1_pt1 | contig 31267 bp, 31 predicted proteins | sample 2228331 | NCBI WGS metagenome assembly FWWL01 (sample SAMEA103939775, study PRJEB20133) | metagenome
GATGGATTTGCCGCTCTCTGCGATAAGCTGAGATTCTGAAGCACGGTTACGCGCTTACTACTCAAGAGAAGAGCCTACTTGAGAGCTAAACTAAATCATTAGCTATAAAAGAGCACAATCGCCACACCGCACAGCGCCGCTACGACTCCGTATAAGAGCACAACCGTCACGCGCTCGCTCAGCCCCAACGCTAACATTCTGTGATGCAGATGCCCACGATCAGCCTGGAGGATCGATCTCTTCTGCTTGATACGACGCAGGATCGCCCAGGCTGTGTCAACGATGGGCAGGCCCAATAAGAGCATCGAGACGAGAATTGGCACGTCGCTGAGCGCTGTGCTCAGAGCCGGTTGCGTCGCTTGAATGCAGAGCACCGCAAGCCAGTAGCCCACAAAGTGCGTTCCACCATCGCCTAAGAAGACTCTCGCCGGCGCCCAATTGAAGAGCAAAAACCCCAGCAAGACCCCGACAAAGCCCACCGACAACATCAGCGCAACGCCGTTGCCCGATTGAGCAGCGATCAAGGCCGTCGCGCCAAAGATGATCACTGCACCCCCTGCAGCTAGACCGTCAAGACCGTCCATGAGATTGAACGCATTGATCGCCCCGACAATCCAAAAGAGCGTGAACGGGATCGCCAGCCAGCCCAGAGCTAGCTCGATCCCCAAAAAATTCACTGACTGAACCGTCCACCCCGCGATGAACACGGTGACGAGCGCACACAGCAGCTGCCCGAAAAGTTTTACTCTGGGACTCAGGCCAAAGCGATCATCGAGCAGGCCCGTCAAGAGCGCGCCAAAGCCCCCAAGCGTGAGCTTCCACAGTTCTGCGCTATTCAGAAGGGCAAAGATAGGGATCATCGCCAAGGCGATGGCCCAACCGCCAATGGCTACAGTGCGTCCGTGGTGTTTGTGGGCATCGTCGGGGAAATCGAGCAAGCTAAGTCTTGGAGCTATATGTCTGCTGAGCGCTGTGAGAACAAGGCCGCTCACAAAACTCAGAAAGAATTCTCTCACCACGGCGATATTATAGCGTGAGCACCAAGATTTTGGTAATCTTAAGAAGGCCCTCACCCCTCTCCCGTCCGTAAAGACGGGAGAGGGGCCGGGGGTGAGGGCCCCAGAACCCAAAGATCTATGATCGACTCGGTACTCAACGCTGTAGCCGCCAAGCCCGCTCAGGCCTATCTCGTCGTAGGTGCGATGGCAGCACACTTTGCGCACAGATTCGCACAGCGCCTCTTCTGCCCCCAGGAATGCACACGCTGCTCACACTGCACAAAGCTCGCTCACGGCACTCACCCCGATGTGACGTGGGTCAGCAAGTCGGGCAAGCGCATCAGCATCGATCAAGTCCGGGAACTCCAACAGAAGGCTCTCTATCCCCCCCTCGAAGCCCCCAAGAAGATCTACGTCATCGAGAGCGTCGAAGACCTCAGCCTGGAAGCAGCCAACAGCCTCCTCAAAATTCTTGAAGCCCCACCGAGATATCTCATCTTTCTCTTGCTCGCCAAGAGCACCACTATCTTGCCGACGATCCTGTCGCGCTGCCAGATCGTGAAGCTGCCCACGCCCCCACGCGCTCAGATCGAGAAGGCCTTAGCCGAGCGCGGCCTCACCCCTCACGAGATCGAGTATCTCCTTGAAGTCACCAAGGGCACCATGCCCGATGAGGCCCTCGTTGACGCTGTGAGAGATTTTGTCGCTCAACGCCCTCAGCTCCAACACCAGCTTGCAGAACTCCCCGAGGAGGAGCTATGGGGCCTGCTCAGCGAGAGGGACCTCCTGAGGCGCCGCGAAGCGATTGCAGAACTGTTGGGACGCTTGGGGAGCTACTCCAGCGCACAAGTGCTCTCTCTCGCAGCAACGTTGAGCAAGTGCGACCAAGACGTGATCGAGTCTTTCATTCACGAAGCCCTCTATTGGTATAGTGCGCGGGTGCGCGAATCCATCAGCGCAGAGATGATACAAGCCGTGCACTCTTTAGAGACAGCCCTGTGGAAGCTCCAGCGCAACGCCAACGCGCAGTTGCTTCTTGAGTCATTGTTATTTACGCTGCGAGCGAGCGCGCTATCTGCTCCTTCAGGGCTTCAAGGCCGATCCGCTCCTGCGCCGAAATCGCTATAGCGTTGGGGATCGTCTGACACGCCTCCGCAAGACGCTGATGGTCTTCAGGAGTCTGAAGTCTATCGATCTTATTGAGGACGTTGAGCAGTGGCGGGCGGGCACCGTCCTTAAAGATGGTGTGCAACACTTCGAGGATCGTCCGCCAATGATCGAAGAGATTGGGGTTAGAGACATCAAGGACATTGAGCAACAGATCAGCGGTCTGGGCCGTCTCCAGCGTCGAGGCGAACGCCGGGATCAGCTCATGGGGAAGTTTCTTAATAAACCCCACTGTGTCGGTGACGACGACGAGCCGTCCGTCGGGCAGACACATCTGGCGGGTCAAGGGATCGAGGGTGGCGAAGAGCTTGTCTTCGACAAAAGCCTCCGCGCCGGTGAGCACCCGCAAGAGCGTCGACTTTCCGGTGTTGGTGTACCCAATGAGGGCGATCTCGGGGATCTTGCGCTTCTCCCGGAGTTTGCGGCGTATGGCACGCTCTTGCTCGGCTTTAGCTAACTGCTCTCTGAGAGCATGCGTGCGCTGGCGGATCGCCTGGCGCTCCTGAGCGAGCCGGGTCTCGCCGGGGCCGCGCGTGCCGATCCCCGCGCCGGGCTGCCCTAACGCTTGCGCCCACCCGCGCAATCTGGGTAAGAGATACTCTAACTGCGCCAGCTCGACCTGGAGCTTGGCTTCTTTCGAGCGCGCCCGCTGCGCAAAGATATTCATGATGAGCTGGGCGCGATCGATAATCTTTCTCTGAATTCGCTCCTCGAGGTTGCGCGCCTGTGCCGGCGTGAGCGCATCATTGAAGACTATAACGTGGGCATTGGCTTTGGCGGCAAGCTCTCTGAGCTCGTCGGCCTTGCCCTTGCCGATAAAAAACGCCGGATCGGGCCTGTCGCGCTTTTGCAGAATCGTTCGTAAGACCTCTAGCCCCGCCGTCCGCGCAAGCTCCATCAGCTCTGAGATGGACTCGCGCTCCTGCCACCCCGCCCTTGGCCCTAAGTCCAACCCCACTAAGATCGCTCGCTCCCCGGGGAAGACTCGCGCCCGCTCTCCCAGCCGATCTTCGATGAGTTGGTTCATCGACTCTCTGTACCGACAACCTCCTTCGTCTCTTCTAAGATGTGCTCTTCTTCGGATATTATAGCAGCTCCCAGGCGATTCAGCTCGCCGGCCAAATCCCGGTGCCCACGCCCGATGTGCCCATCCCGATCTATGACGATCGTCGTCCCTGATGCGGCAATGCCTGCCAGAGTCAGCGCTGCGCCGGCACGCACGTCCGTCACGTGCACTTCTGTGCCCGACAGCTGAGCGACCCCCTCGATGAGAGCCGTAGGCCCCTCAAGCCGAATCTGCGCCCCCATGCGAGCTAATTCTGCGGCGTGCGCAAAACGACTCTCCCACACGGTCTCCTTGACGACGCTCGCCCCACGAGCGACGCTCAAGAGGGCCATCATTTGGGGCTGCAAGTCCGTGGGGAACCCCGGATAGGGGCGGGCTTCGACCCTCCCCCCGGAGAAACTGCCCGGCCCGTCGCTCACCACTCGGACGCGGTCGACCTGCTCTTGAATGATAATCCCCAGCTCGTCCAGCTTGCTCAACAGGGCCTCAAGATGGAGCGGCTGGCAGCGCACGGTCACGTCTCCCCCGGCGATCGCCCCAGCGATGAGAAACGTCCCAGCAGTGATGCGATCCGGGATCACCGTATGAGTCGTGCCCCCCAGATGCAAAGCCCCCTCGATCTGGAGCCGTCCCGGCTCGATGCAGATCGAAGCGCCCATCTTGATCAAGAGACGAGCAAGATCGTGCACTTCGGGGTCCTGCGCGGGGTTGCTGATGACCGTCCGCCCTGGGATCAGCGACGCTGTCATCATAATCTGTTCTGTCGCTCCCACCGAGGGATAATCCAAGTGAATCTCTGCCGGATGGAGTCTGTGTGCTTGAGCGCGCCAGAACGCCCCTTCGGAGTCGAGCTGGGCTCCCAGAGCTTTGAGTCCCTTCAGATGCAGATCGACAGGGCGGACGCCTATGGGACAGCCGCCAGGTAGAGCGAGCTGACTGGAGCCCACTCGCGCCATCAGCGGCCCCAACAGCAAAAACGACGCGCGCAGCTTGCGCACCAGCGAGTCTGGAGGAGTGCTCGCAAGCTCCCTCTCTGTGCGAATACTATAGACCCCACAGTCAAGGGCGCGAACGCGCTTGCCCACGCTCTCCAGCAGGGCTATCATAGTCCGCACGTCCCCCACGTCGGGGACGTTCTCTAAGATCACTTCTTCGTCGGTGAGCACCGTAGCCGCTAACAGGGGCAGAGCGGCATTCTTTGCCCCATCCACGGCAATCTCTCCAAACAGCCGGCGACCCCCGTAGACCGTAAGCTTCATGGTGGCAAGAGCGCCAAGGGGTTGAGCGGCCGGCCATACTGCAGGATCTCTAAGTGCAGATGTGGGCCGGTCGAGTTCCCCGTGTTGCCTGAGCGGGCGATGCGCTGACCTCCTTCGACGAATTGTCCGCGATAGACTCCTATCTCCGACAGATGCCCGTAGAGCGTGCGGTAGCCGTTACTGTGCTCTACCACGATATACAGTCCATAGCCACTATGGCGCCCAGCGGCGATCACCCTGCCGGCGCAAGACGCATAGACGTCCGTCCCCTCAGGGACTTCGATGTCAATCCCCTCATGGAAGTCGGGCTCCCCGCTGATGGGGTGAATCCTTGGTCCAAAGCCCGAGGTGATCGGGCCGCGCGCCGGCCACGCAAAGAAGCTCTTCTTGCCCCCAGCCATCTGAAAATGCGTGAAGAGAGGAGAGGTGCTCGCACCGGGGATGAAAAACTCTTCCCCAGGATAGATATACTCTCGATCATCGAGACGATTGGCCCACACGATCTCTGTCAGAGAGACCCCGTATGTCCGCGCGATATCGGTCAGCGTCTGGCCGCGCTTGACTATGTGCAACACCCCGTTCTTGACGATTTTTAATATTGTCCCCGGCTCAAGAGCGTGCAGATCGTCAAGGGTATTGGCGTTGCTGCCCACGAGAGCCTCAAGGGAGATCCCGAACTGTTGCGCAATCTTATCGAGCGTATCACCGGGCTGGACTTCGTACTCATTGATCTGGGGGGTGAAGGCTTCGAGAATGCCCTTGTCTTGAGAGATTGGACCTCCTTGAGCGACAAATTTCTGCTCACTGAGAGGGAGCGAGCCACGCTGTACCCAGAAGACCCCCAAGACCAGAGCCAGCCCGCTCCCCCCCACCAGTACCACTCTCAGAACTCTACTCATTGCGCATTAACTCTAAGAACTGCTCGTTGTTCTTGGTCTGCTCCATGCGGGAGAGGATCCATTCTAGAGCTTTCTGTTTGTCGTTCATGTCGCTGATCATCTTGCGCAGCACCCAGACGCGCTTGAGGACCTTTTCGGGCAGCAGCAGCTCTTCCTTGCGGGTCCCTGAGACTTCGAGATCGATTGCGGGGAAGATGCGCTTGTTCGCGAGAGTTCTGTCGAGCACCAGCTCCATGTTGCCCGTGCCCTTGAACTCCTCAAAGACCACCTGATCGAGGCGCGAGCCGGTGTCCACCAACGCCGTGCCGATAATAGTCAAGCTGCCTCCGTCCTTGATGTTGCGTGCAGCGCCGAAGAATTCCTTGGGCTTGTAGAGCGCTGTGGGGTCCATGCCGCCAGAGAGCAACTTGCCGCTGGGGGCGATGGCCAAGTTATAGGCGCGCGCCAACCGCGTGATCGAGTCCATTAAGATCACCACGTCGCGCCCCATCTCCACGAGTCTCTTCGCCTTGGCGATGACCAGCTCCGAGATGCGACAATGGATCTCGGGCTTTTGGTCGAACGTTGCCGCTACAACCTCGCCCATGGTGATAGATTCTCGGAAGTCGGTGACCTCTTCAGGGCGCTCGTCGACCAATAGAACAATCAGATAGACTTCGGGGTGATTGGCCGCGATCCCGTGCGCGATGTGCTTGAGTAGAGTCGTTTTCCCCGCCTTAGGCGGCGACACAATCAGCCCGCGCTGGCCCTTCCCAATGGGGGCGAAGAGATCTATAATGCGAGTCGAAAACTCATTGCTGTCGTATTCGAGCTTCAGCTGCTCCCGCGGATGGTACGGGATGAGGTCCTCAAAGGCTTGCCGAGTGCGGACGGCCTCAGGGTCCTCAAAGTTGATCGCTTCGATCTTCAGCAGCGCGAAGTACTTCTCTTCTTCTTTGGGGGGACGAACGACGCCGCTGACGATATCCCCGTCCTTGAGGGCAAAGCGCTTGATCTGCGACGGGGAGACGTAGATATCGTGGGAGCCCGGCAGGCAGGAGCTGTCGCGCAGAAAGCCGTACCCATCGGGAAGAATCTCCAACACCCCGTCTTTGAAATGCAGCCCTTGCTTTTCGGCTTGGGCCTTCAAGATGGCAAAGACGAGGTCCTCTTTCTTGATGCGCCCTCGCCCATCGATATTGAACTGTTCCGCAAGGGCGCGCAGCTCCGACATGTCCTTGGATTTGAGCTCAGTGATATCGAGCAATTCGCCTATCGGCTTCTCTTGCCCTCTCTCTTCTTTTTCTTTCGCTTCCGACATAGCGTTGGCGGGCACCTCCCAGGTAGGGGAACTGTGTGAAAACTCCTCTCATTGAGATTCGCTGTGAACACTACGGTCTTTCGTCCTCCGAGACGCCCTGAGCTGCCCTTCTTCGCACGAGGGAGCACTCAGACATGCTGTCACAAAGCAGAAGAGAGAACCGTACATGCAGATTTGGCAATTATATTATAGCACGTGTCATCTCATTTGGCAAGCCCCAGCTCCGCAAGCTGGCCGTAGAGGGGAAAACGCTCGCAGAGCCTGCGCACAGCAGCGCGCGCCCCCTGGGGCACGGTGCGCTCCTTGAGCACCTGAGCGATGATCCCCGCGATCTCGACCATCTCGGTGGGCCCCATCCCCCGGGTGGTCACCGCTGGGGTGCCAAGGCGAATCCCGCTGGTGACGTTGGGCTTTTGGGGATCGAAGGGAATAGCGTTCTTGTTCACCGTCACCCCGACTGCTTCTAGGAGGCGCTCGGCTTGCGCCCCAGTCAGCCCCACAGCGCGCAGATCCACCAGGAGCATATGGGTATCTGTGCCCCCGGAGACGATCCGGAAGCCCTCTTGAGCCAGAGCGCGCGCGAGCGCTTGGGCGTTCTCCACCACCCTGCGCTGGTAGACGGCGAACTCTGGGCGCAGGGCCTCCCCAAAGGCTACGGCCTTAGCCGCGATCACGTGCATCAAGGGCCCGCCTTGACTGCCAGGAAAGACCGACTTGTCAATGAGCTCCGCAAAGGCTTTCCGGCAGAGTATGGCGCCGCCGCGCGGCCCACGCAAGGTCTTGTGTGTCGTCGTCGTCACGAAGTCTGCCCACGGAACAGGTGACGGATGTACCCCCGCCGCCACAAGCCCCGCAATGTGCGCAATGTCCGCCATCAGATACGCCCCAACTTCATCGGCGATCTCGCGAAATTTCTGGAAATCAATGATGCGGGGATAGGCGCTCGCCCCGCAGATAATGAGCTTGGGCCTGTGCTCCTGGGCCAACCGTCGCACCTCATCGTAGTCGATCAGCTCAGTATCACGAGCTACCCCATAGTGCACAACCCTATAGAGTCTCCCTGAGACCGTCACTCTATGGCCATGGGAGAGATGCCCCCCGTGCGCCAAGGACATACTCAAGATAGTCTCTCCCGGCTGAAGCACCGCGAAGTAGACGGCCATATTGGCCTGGGTGCCTGAGTGGGGTTGGACGTTGGCATGCTCAGCGAGAAAGAGCTTCTTCAGGCGCTCGCGCGCTAGGTCTTCTATGACGTCCATCCACTGGCAGCCCCCGTAGTAGCGCTTCTTGGGGTAGCCCTCGGCGTACTTATTCGTTAAGATCGAGCCCTGGGCCTCCAGGACCGCGGGCGAACAGAAATTTTCAGAAGCGATCAGCTCTATCGAGAAGCGCTGGCGCTCCAGCTCGTTCTGTATCGCTTCATAGACTTCTGGGTCTGTGCGGGCCAGCTCACTGTCGCTCATAATAGCTCACTCTTGGGCATGGATCTTCTCGACGCGACGTTGGTGGCGCCCTCCCGCAAAAGATTCGTTCAGCCACACCGTGACGATCTCTGCAGCCAGACCGGGGCCGATCACTCGACCACCAAAACAGAGAATATTGGCGTCGTTATCGCGGCGGCTCATCTTCGCTGAATAGACGTCACTGCACGCTGCCGCGCGAATCCCCTTCACTTTGTTTGCAGCAATCGCCATGCCGATCCCCGTGCCACAGATCAGAATCCCCCGCTCATACTCCCCCGACGCCACAGCGCGGGCGACCGCAAACGCAATGTCGGGATAGTCTACCGACTCCGGGGTGAAGACACCAAAGTCGCGCACCGTGTGCCCTTGCAGCACGCCCTTTACGAGAGCTTCTTTGAGGGCCAGGCCGTTGTGGTCAGACCCAATGGCGATCTTCATTCCGTCACGCGCGTGAAGACTGAACGCACAATATCCCCGTACATCTTGAAGCGCCAGACCAGCCCCCGCGAAAGCCCAAACTTCTCTTCTTTCATCACGTGGGTCACGCCGTCCAGCTCGACAAACCCTTGCGTCCGGCCCTCCTTGAGGGCCAGCTTCGTCAATGCCATCTCGACACCAAAATCTAATTTGTGCACCTTGCGGCGCAGCTTCCTCCACAGCGACTTGCTCAAGACCCGCTGCCCCGACAGATAAGGGGCTAGCGTCTGGGCCAGATCCGTATTGAGCCGCCCGTTGCGAAAGACCCCCACGACCATATCCCCTTGGCCCTCGACGTATGCCCCAATCATGCGCTCGATATGGTCGGGACGTAAGCCCACTAAATCAGCATCTAAAAAGAGCAGGGTCTCGTATCGGGCTTTTTGGACCCCGCGATCGAGAGCCACGGCCTTGCCGTAGTTGACTGGCAACGAGATCACCCTTACCCCGAAAGATCGCGCAACGGCTGCCGTCTGGTCGGTCGAGCCGTCGTCCACGACGATGACCTCTCCGACCGAGGGGGCTTGCAAAAGCGGCCGCAATACGGCTCCGATCCGTTCGGCCTCGTTATAGGCCGGAACGATGGCCGACACGCGTATCGCCCTATGAGAGTCGCTCATCAGGAGAAATTTTACGAAATCTGTGCAAGCAAAGTCAAATGGCTCTCCGGCCCTGGGCCCTCTTGACCGAAGGACGACTTTAGGCTATGCTCTCCATCACTATGCTGAAGGCCAAAAAGATCGCGATTCTCGGGCTAGGCAAGATCGGCGGGGCGCTCGCCAGCAGCTTGGTGCGAAACAAGATCGTGCGCAAAGAAGATATAGTAGGCACGACTGGACATCGAGAGAGCGCTCTGGAAGCATCGAAACGCTATGGCATCAGGACCATCACCGACAACGTTCGCGCTGTTGCCGACGCTCAGATCGTCATCCTCGCTGTCAAGCCCCAGACGATGAAGAGGGTCCTGCTCGAGATTCGCGATGCCGTCCGTGAAGACCAGCTCATCATTACGTTGGCAGCGGCGCGCACGACGCGCTTTGTCGAGGAGCACCTCCAAAAGCACATCCCCGTGGTGCGAGCCATGCCCAACACGCCCTGCTTGGTCAATGCTGGCATGACCGTGCTCTGCCCGGGGCGCTACGCCTCACGAGAGCATATAGAGCTAGCCAAGGAGATCTTTGCTGCTGTCGGCTTAGTCGCGATAATCGACACCGAAGAGCTGATGGACGCAGTGACGGCGCTTTCGGGAAGTGGGCCAGCCTATGCGTATATCATGATCGAAGCTCTTGCTGAGGGCGGGGTCAAAGTTGGGCTGCCCCGCTCGCTCTCCACGATGCTGGCTGCTCAATCTCTCTTGGGGGCAGCCAAGATGGTCCTCGAGACGGGCGAGCACCCCGCCAAGCTCAAAGACGAAGTGACGACGCCTGCAGGCGTGACGATAGATGGGATCATGGCTCTAGAAGACGGGGGGATTCGCGTCACGCTCATCAAGACCGTCGACCGGGCAACAGAAAAATCTAAAGAGCTGTCGCAGTAGTCCCCCTCCCCCGGGGTCTTGACAAGAGGGGGGGCTTTGTGCTACAAGAATAAGTCCTAGAAGGAGGTTGGCCCTTCTCGGGTTTCGAGGAGGGCAAGAGGAAGAGCTTGGCCTGCGGCTTCTGCCGCACTACGAGGGCCGCTGGGGAAAAATCCCGCCGAGGATGCGGGCAAAACCCTGGACATACCCCCTGAGGGCGTCACGCCCAGCCAAGCTCTTCACTCTTTAGGAGGTGTGCGAGGAATCCCAAATGATTGCCAGCCGTTTCCCCCTCGTTCATTATACCCAAAGAACCCCTTCCCCGCAGGTAGAGAAGAGCAATCATTTGAGGCTCGCTCGCTTGGGGCATTCCCTCTCACCTTGGGCTTACATTAGTCTTGGGCTCTTTAACAGAGCAAGGACTTCCGTCACTCAAGAATGTAATCTTGATCACCTACAGGGGGGCAAAACGAGCAATGAAGTGTCGCAGCGGCCCCTCGCCAAAGATCAGCCTTACTCCCCGAATCGCGTCCCGCTGATCTCGGATCTTTTTCGCCGTTTCGACAACGTGATCGAGGTGCTCCTGGGTGTAGACGCGCCGAGGGATCGCCAAGCGCACCAGCTCCAGCTTGGGATAGATCTCTCGGCCCGTCTTTTCGTCGCGCTTGGCGAACATGGTGCTGCCGATCTCCACCGCTCGTACCCCGCCCTCCCGATAGAGCGCGATCACCAAGGCTTGGCCGGGAAATTCCCTCTGGGGAATATGGGGCAGAAGCCTCAGCGCGTCGATGTAGACCGCGTGGCCACCGATGGGCTCAACGATCGGGATCTCTTCGGCTTTGAGGCGCTCACCCAGATAGCGCGTCTGCCCAATTCTATCACGAAGATACTCTTCGTCGAGCGCTTCGTACAGCCCCACCGCCATCGCTTCCAAGTCACGCCCGGCCAAGCCCCCATATGTCGGAAACCCCTCAAAGAGAATCAATCTCTGCACGCAGCGCCAGTATAAGTCTTCGTCATTCATCGCCAAAAGACCCCCGATGTTGGTGATCGCGTCCTTCTTGGCAGAGAAGGTCATGCCGTCGGCTTGTGAGAAGATTTCGCGGGCGATCTCGATGGGCTTTTTGTGAGCGAACCCCGGCTCACGCTCCTTGATGAAAAAACAGTTCTCAGCGAAGCGACAGGCATCGAGAAAGAACGGGATCTTATGCGCTCGTGCGATCTCGCTGACGGCACGAATATTCTTGAGCGAGACCGGCTGGCCTCCCCCGGAGTTGTTGGTGATCGTCAGCATAATCAAGGGGATGCGCTCCCGCCCGTGCTTTCTCAGCAATGCTTCTAAGGCTGCTATGTCCATGTCGCCCTTGAAGGGGTGCTCTCTCGTGGGGTCGTAGGCGTCTTCAATGACGAGATCGACGGGCTGGCCGCCAGCAGCTAAGACGTTCGCCCGTGTGGTGTCGAAGTGCATATTGTTGGGGACGATATCCCCCGGCTTGACGAGCGTCGAGAAGAGAATATGCTCAGCAGCACGCCCCTGATGCGTGGGCATAAAATACTTAAACCCAAAGATATCTTTGACGGTCTTTTCAAGGCGATAGAAGCTCTGGGCACCGGCGTAGGACTCGTCGCCTTGCATCAAGGCACCCCACTGGGCGTGGCTCATCGCACCGGTGCCCGAATCGGTCAAGAGATCGATATAAATATCTTCGGCGCGCAGCCGAAAGACGTTATACTCGGCGTCTTTGAGCTTCTGCTCGCGCTCGGCGCGCGACAAGAGCCGAATGGGCTCGACAACTTTGATCTTATATGGCTTCACCCTGGGATCTTCCCTAGCAGCGCCCGCGCAATGATCAATTTCTGAATCTCGCTCGTCCCTTCGTACAGCTCGATGATCTTCGCATCGCGATAGAAGCGCTCGACGTCGTACTCTTTGATGAAGCCGTAGCCGCCATGGATCTGTAACGCTTCGTTGGTGACTTCCCTGGCGACTTTGCCGGCGTACCACTTGGCCATCGAGGCGAGCTTGGCGGGGTTGCCCCCCTTGCTGATCTCCCAGGCGGCTCGGTAGGTTAATAAGCGAGCCGCTTCGATCTCGGTAGCCATCTCGGCGAGCTTGAATTGAATCGCTTGGAACTCACAGATGGGCTTGCCAAACTGCACCCGCTCTTGGGAATATTTGAGCGCTTCGTCGAACGCCCCTTGGGCGATCCCTACGCCCTGAGCGGCGACGGCCGCGCGCCCGCGCGAGAAGAACGTCATCAAGTGATAGAACGCCATGTCGACCTGCCCGACGATGTTCTCTTCGGGGACTTCGACGTTCTCTAAAGTGATCTCAGCGAGATCCGAAGCGCGAATGCCCATCTTGTTATGGATCGGGGTGGCTTTATAGCCGGGCCGGTCGCGCTCGACTATGAACGCCGTGATCCCGCCGTGGCGCTCCGGAGGATTTGGATTGGTTCGAGCGAAGACGATCAAAAAATTCGCGATCGAGCCGTTGGTGATGAACATCTTCGTCCCGTTGAGAACATATTTATTGCCCTTCTTCTCCGCGCGGGTCTTTAACGATGCGACGTCGCTGCCCGCTTCGGGCTCGGTGATGGCCGCGCCGCAGACCCAGTCGCCTTTGGCAACGGGCACGAGATACTTCTGTCGTTGTTCTTCGGTGCCGAATTCTAAGATCATGTCGCTGCCAAAGATCCGGGCGGTGATGGCCAGGGCGATCCCCGGGTCGCCCCGCATGAGCTCTTCGATGACGATCACCGCGGCGAGAAAGTCCAGCCCCGCGCCCCCGTACTTCTCAGGGATAGCGGGGGCAATCAGGTCTAACTTCTTGGCCTCCTCGACGATCTCGTAGGGGTACTCGCACGTCTCGTCGTAGTGCTTGGCAGCCGGACGGATCACTTCCTCGGCGAATTGGCGAGCCGTCTTGCGGATGAGCTTGTGCTCCTCGCTCAGTTCGAAGTCCATAAGCAACCTCCCTTTGGGGCTGGTCCTCACCACAATATTAATAGAAAAGGCCTCCGGTGCGCAAGTCACCGAAGGCCTTCTGCTCTTTGGTCTTTCTTACGGTCTCATATGCGGCGGCAACTGGTAGAGACTCAGCGGGTCATCGGGCTTGGCTGAGAATTCTCCGGGATAGAGCAGGACGCGATCAAACGCCCCATCGGCTCCCAGCGGCCCGATCTGCGTCCAGATCGCGCGCAGCCCGTCAAACGCCGTGGGCTTATCTTTCAATCTATTAAAGCCCCAGCGTACGTCATGCGGGTTCTTGAAGCAGAGCTCCGTGATCCCCGCAGACAAGCAGTTATTGAACCTGAGCTCGCCCGCTTCGGTCTGGAGGGTGATGGGTTCGGTGCGATTGAAGCCCGCCACCGGATAGAAGGAATAGGGGCCGCCCGCGCCAATGTAGGCGTTGTCGTAGCTGTTGAACGACTCTAGCGCCTGCACCAGGGAGTCGGCATCGGTCTTGCCCCCGGCCTTCTTGATCGCCTCGGCTAAGATATAGATCGCGTCGTAGGTGATCCCCGCGGTGTAGATGGGGCGCACGGTGTACTTCTTCTGGAACGCGGAGAAGAAGGCTTTCGTCTTGGGGGTGACGGGGGCATCGGCGGAGAAGTCCGCGATGACATAGCCCGTGCCCGCGCCCTTGAGCTCCCGCACGCTGACGTCGTCCTGCAGCAAGACATTGATCCCGAAGACGGCGACCTTCGTCTTGGTCTCGGCCCAGGTCTTGGTGAAGACCGTTGCCAAGCCCGGATCGGAGAAGAAGGTGAAGACGATCGAGGCGCCGGAGCTCTTCAGCTCGGTCATCAGCGGGGTGAGGTCTTTGGTGCCCACGGCGAGCCTCTTGGCGTTGACGATATCAAACCCCAGCTCCCCCAAGCGCGGCCCCAACAGCGCCATATATAAATTAGCAGAGCTCAGGTCCTCACCGACTAAGAAGACCTTGCGGTTGGGGAGGATCCCCTTCTCGATCAGGCCGTACAGATAGTCCCCGGCGAAGCGCAGCGTATCTCCCACCAGGGAGAACGTGTTGAGCATAGGGCGGAAGACGTACTTATAATTAGCATAGTCCGTGGGAACTCTGTCTGTGGCGAGGGAGGTCGCTCCGGTGATCAAGAGGGGCTTCTTCATGCGCGGAATATCAGGGAGCACGCCGAGTACGGCCTCGGAGCGGAAGAATCCCACAACAGCATCGACTTTGGCAGCGATATCTTGGTAGACTCTGCGGGCGAGTTCTCCGTCGCCTTCGGTCTTCATGTCGCCGACGACCAATTCGATCTGGCGGCCCAGCACACCGCCCGCAGCGTTGATCTCTTCGACCGCTAGCTGCGCCCCGCGCAGCGTGTCGCGCCCATTGGCGATCTCCAACCCCGCGACAACCCCGATCTTAATTGTTTGTTGCGGCTGGGCCACTAGCGGCCCAATCAAGGCCAAGACGAGCACACTCAAGCCGACGACCTGCAGCCATGTACGAGCGCAATATTTCATAGTATCCTCCTCTCAGCTAAGAGTCAAAAAAGATGAGACGAAAGCTGTTTGCGGATATCTTTCTGCCCCGTTCTGGTCACACCCCCTTTTGCCTCAGGTATAGCCCCCCGTGTTTTATATTATATCAGAGAGAGACCGGAGTCTGACAACTGCGCGGTCAGCACGCGGCGCATGACGTCAGGGATAGGGCGGGGACGGCCTGTACGCGGATCTATCGCCGCTTGCACTGTTTGCCCCCAGGCAATGGGCGTGTCGCCCCGATAGATAGAGTACTCTATGGTGAAGCGGGCACGGCGGACTTGAGAAGTCCACACAGCGATCTCTAATTCGTCGTCGAACCTCGCCGGAGCCAGATACTTACAGTACGCTTCGACAACGGTAATGTCAAGATCGCCATCTCGTCGCAACTGCCAGAAATCGAACCCCAGATGTTTGAAGTACTCCACCCGCGCCTGCTCAAAATAGACAAAATAGACGCTATGGTGCACGACACCCTGGAGATCCGTCTCAGCGAAGCGCGTCCGCAGGCGCGTGCGAAAGACCCCTTGGGCAGGTATGGCCACACGGTTCATACGGTTGATTGATCATAACAAGCTTTTGCAAGAGTCGTCAAGGCGCTTGAGAGTGTGTGCTCTCTTTGCTATAGTCTTATATCTATGAGACGCTTCTATATCTACACCTGGGGCTGCCAGATGAACGAGCACAAGTCCGAAGGCATAGCCGGGGTGCTCGTCCGCGCGGGGTATCTCCCTGCGGATGACCCCGCCCACGCTGACGTCGTGCTCTTCAACACCTGTATGGTGCGCGAAAAGCCCGTCCATAAGATCATATCCGAAGCGGGCGTCATCGCCCAATACAAGAAGAAGAACCCCAACCTCCTGTTGGGCGTGGGCGGCTGCGTCGCCCAAGCTCTGAAAGAGAAGCTCTTCCGCCAAAGCCCCGCCATCGACTTCGTCTTCGGCAGCTCCAATATCTCCCAGCTCCCCCAGCTGATCGAACGCGCCCGCCACAGGCGCGCCCTGGGCACACCCAGCCCCGTCATGGCCGTCGATAAAATCCCAGATAAAATAGAAGAGCTGCCGTTCTTGCGCACCAGCCGCTTCCAAGCCAAGGTCACCATCACCGAGGGCTGCTCGAATTTCTGTTCTTTCTGCATCGTGCCCTATACGACAGGGCTGCTGCGCAGCCGCCTCCCCGGCGATATTATCTCCGAAGTAAGCGAATTAGCCGCCCAAGGCTACAAAGAAGTGCAGCTCCTCGGCCAAAACGTCGACTCCTACGGCAAGGACCTCAAAGACCCCCATATCAATTTCGCCAATCTGTTGCGAGCTTTAACCGAGATCCCCATCCCCAGGATTCGCTTCACCAGCTCCCACCCCCAAGATATCACCGACGAGGTCATCGCCATCCTAGGGGAGCAGAACAATATCTGCGAGCACGTGCATATGGCCGTCCAGTCGGGCAGTGATAAAGTTCTCCAAGATATGCGCCGCGGCTACACCAAAGAGCGATTCTTAAAGCTGGTGCGCGATCTTCAAGAGCGCGGCGTCAACGTCACGACGGACATCATCGTGGGCTTTCCCACCGAGACCGAGGAAGATTTTCAAGAGACCGTCGATTTGGTGAAACGAGCGCGCTTTGGCGGCGCGTTCATCTTCAAGTACTCTCCCAGACCGGGAACGATTGCGTTCTATAAATATCGTGACACCGTGCCTGAGTCGGAGAAGCAGCGTCGTCTTGAGATTCTCTTAGCGCTGCAGAAGCAGATCACCGACGAAGAGAACCGCAAGCGCGTGGGGCAGAGAGTCGAAGTCTTAGTTGAGGGTCCGGCCCGCGCTCCGGGATTTCTGATGGGCAAGACGCGCGATAACAAAACCGTCGTCTTCGAAGGCCCTGCTGAGCTGATCGGAGAGCTCGTGGACGTCACGATCACCGACGGCTCCGTCGCGGGCCTTGTTGGGCAGCTCACTTCCGAGTTGGCCCTCACCCCTTGTACCCCTCTTCTCCCCTCACCCCTGCACCCCTCTCCCTCCCAGGGGAGAGGGGCTGGGGGTGAGGGTGAGGAGAGGGGTCGGGGGTAAGGGGAGAGAGATATGATCATCACCGTCACGCCCAACCCTGCGATCGATAAGATCTATTGGATAGACCGACTCTGCCTGGATGACGGTGAGATTCCCCTCATGCGGGCTACGCGCTCGCATCTGACGGCGGGGGGCAAGGGTATCAACGTCTCGATCTTTCTTGCTCGCATGGGGATAGAGAACATCGCCATGGGGTTCATCGCTGGGGAGACGGGACGCGCTGTCGAGCGGCGCGTCCGCGACGAGGGCATCACGACGAGCTTCATCTGGGTCGAGGGCGAGACCCGCACCAACGTCACACTCCTCGAGAGAGGGCACGAGCAAAGGCCTATCCAGATCACGGAGCAGGGGCCGACCGTCCCGCCCGAGGCGCTCAAGCGTTTTGTCACTCACTATAAGCGGGCGCTCACCCGCGCGCGCTACGTCTTTTTAGGAGGGAGCCTCCCCCCAGGCGTGCCCCCACAGTTCTACCAAGAGCTGACCCATCTGGCGCATCACCGCAAGGTCCCCGTGATCGTCAATGCCCACGGCGAGGCGCTCTCCCACGCCCTCTCCGAAAAGCCCTGGCTGGTCAAGCCCGACACACGCCAGCACGCCGACATCGCTGGGGTCTCCCTCAAGACCCCTCACGAGATCCTCGCCGCCGCAAGAGCATGGGTCGCACGGGGTATAGACGCCATCTTGGTGTCGCATAACATCACGCATGATCTGCTCATCACCCCTGAGGGTGCCTGGGATCTTGAAGCCCACGAGGTGCACTTTAAGAATCTCCTTGGGGCCGAAGACGCGCTCATCGCCGGGACGCTCAGCGCCACGGTGCAAGGAGCTCCTCTGGAGGAAGCCGTTCTCATGGGCATGGCGGCCGCGACGGCCTGCGCCGAAAGCGAAGAGCTCGTGGTGACCGACCGCCATCAGATCGAACAAGCGCTCAAGAAGATCACCATCACGAGAGTATGAAAGTCAAAGAGCTCATGACCAAAGACCTGACGGCTGCCGAGCCCACCATGACCGTGCGGGAGCTCATAGAGCTCTTTCACCGGAGCGGCCTCAGCAGCGTCCCGGTCGTCAACGAAGAGGGCCGCATCTTGGGGATCATCTCCGAACGTGATATCATAGAAGGAGCGCTGCCCGGCTACTTCGAGGTGCTCTACGGCATCACGGACATGGATCACCTATCACGGAAGCTACGCGAGATCGAGCACGACCACATCGAGTTCTATATGAAGAAAGACGTCTACAAGATCGAAGAGGACGAGGACGACCTCACCGCTGCGGATCTGATGATCCGCAAGAACGTCAAATCGCTCCCCGTGGTCAATAGGGACGGCATCTTGGTGGGGATGCTGCGGCGCATCGATCTTCTCAAAGATCTGTTATGATCTCTCCCATTCAGCGTCGGCTGGCGAAAGAAGTCCGGGTCGGCTCGCTCATCCTGGGGGGCAACCACCCCATCAGGGTGCAGTCGATGACCACGACCGATACGCGCGATGTCGAGGCGACCGTCAGACAGATTCATAGGTTAGAAAAAGCCGGCTGCGAGATCGTGCGCGTCGCCGTCTTGAACATGGACGCCGCCAATCAGCTCTCTGAAATTAAGAAGCGCATCAATATCCCCCTCGTAGCGGATATTCATTTCGATCATCGTCTGGCCATAAGAGCTATCGAGCAGGGTGTGGACAAGCTCAGGCTCAATCCGGGGAACATCACTGACAGAGCGAAGATCGAGCAGGTCGTCAAGGCCGCCAAGGACAAGGGGATTCCCATCAGAATCGGGGTCAATTCGGGCTCGCTGCCCAAAGATCTTCTCGTGAAATACGAGGGCGCCACACCCGAAGCGATGGTCGAGGCGGCCCTGCGCGAGATCGAGATCTTAGAAGCGAATAACTTTTCGGATATCGTCGTCTCGCTCAAGTCCACAGACGTGCGGGTGATGATCGAGTCGTACAGGCTGATCGCAAAACAGATCAAGTATCCGTTGCACTTGGGGGTCACGGAAGCGGGGCTGGGAGACGCCGGGGTAGCGCGGTCGGCGCTGGGGATCGGGACGCTCTTACTAGAGGGGATCGGCGACACCCTGCGAGTATCGCTCACGGGCGATCCGGTGCGCGAAGTCAAAGTTGCTTATGATATTTTAGCGGCGCTTCACATTCGATGGCGCGGGGTGCAGTACACCTCGTGTCCGACCTGTGGGCGGATCGGGATCGATCTAGAGAAGATCGTCTCTGAAGTTCAGAAGCGTCTTGAGGGTGTCGACAAGCCCATAAAGATCTCGCTGATTGGGTGTGTGGTCAACGGTCCTGGGGAGGCGTTGCACTCGCATATTGGGCTGGTGGGGCACGAGAAGTCCGGGACGATCTATATCGATGGCAAGCCCTACAAGCGCGTGCCGGAAGAGCAATTAGTAGACGAGCTAGTCAAGGCCGTGCTGGCCTACGAAACCGGATGCTGAAGCATCCGGCTCAGCAGATGAAAGCCCACTGAAGCGGGCTGACAGCGTGCTTCAGCACGCTTCCATCATCGTTAAGCCGGTGAATTCATTCACCGGCCACACGGAGTTAGATTGCGATGCAATTTCTCTGGACGCTCTTCAACGCACTGATCGGGGCGCTCTCGTTCATAGCGTCGGCACTGATGCTCAAGCGCTTGTGGAGACTGATGCCCTTATCGGTGCGCAGCCTGGTGCGCAACGGGATCGCGCTGGTCTTTTTTATCTTGGGTATGCTCGGCTCGATCCTGCCGGTCATGCCGGGGTTCGTCTTCTTTCTCTTGGCTCTGCTCGTGATGGATCTCCCACAGAAGCGCGTCGCCCTCAGACGCTTTCAACAGAGTTGGCTGGGACGCAAGCTCTTGCAGAACAGATCGTTCGCGCAGACGTGGCGCAGTTTGCGGCGCTCCCTGCGGCGCCTCGACCGGACAGCCCCTTAAAGGACAATATTAGGAGAAGGTCTTTTATGCGATTCTCACACGCGCTCATCCCGACGCTGCGCGACGCCCCAAAAGACGCAGAACTGATAAGCCATAAGCTCTTGGTGCGCGCCGGATTCATCCGCCCCATAGCCGCGGGAATCTATGCGCTGCTGCCCCTTGGGCAGCGGGTGCGCCTCAAGATCGAGAGGATCATCCGCGAAGAGATGGACGCCATCGGCGCCCAAGAGATCTCCATGCCCATCGTCCAGCCCGCTGAGCTGTGGCACGAGTCCGGGCGCTGGTATCAGTATGGCCCAGAATTAGTGCGCTTCAAGGATCGCGCCGAGCGCGAGCTTGTCTTGGCAACGACGCACGAAGAGGTCGTCACGGACCTTGTGCGCCGCGAGATCAAATCCTATCGCCAAGTCCCCTTGGTGCTCTATCAGATTCAGACGAAGTTTCGCGACGAGCCGCGCCCACGCGGCGGTCTCATCCGAGTCCGCGAATTCGTCATGAAAGACGCCTACAGCTTCCATAGCTCCGAAGACGATCTCGATGCGTTTTATTTAAAAATCCGTCAAGCGTACGAGAAAATCTTTCGGCGGTGCGGACTTGATTTCGTTATAGTTCAGGGCGACCCAGGGCTGATCGGCGGAAGGGATTCGCACGAATTTATGCTGCTCAGCGACTCCGGGGAAGACCAAGTCATGCTGTGTGAAAATTGTCGCTATGCGGCCAACCGAGAGATCGCCAAAAAATTCAAAGCCCCGGTCAACCCCTCAGAACCGATGCTCCCGCTGGAAGAAGTGGCCACGCCCGGGTGTGAGTCTATTCAGTCCCTGGCAGAGTTTCTCAAGATCACAGCAGCGCGCACAGCAAAAGCCATCTTCTACGTCGCCAATGAGACAGATTTTGTCTTCGCTCTCATTCGCGGAGATCTAGAAGTCAGCGAGACGAAGCTCGCTAACGCCCTGGGCGCGCGCACGCTGCGCCCCGCAACAGAAGACGAGATTCGTGCCATCGGCGCGGTGCCCGGCTATGCGTCACCCGTCGGCCTGCCCAAACAGAGCGCCGTCAAGCTCGTCGTTGACGATTCTGTTGTCGCCGAGAGAAATCTCGTCTCCGGCGCAAATAGAGAGAATTTTCATCTCAGAAACGTCAACTACGGGCGAGACTTTGGCGCAGATATTCTCGCTGATATCGCGCTCGCTCGCGCGGGCGATCCCTGCCCACACTGTCACAGCCCCTTGGCCCTCAAGAGCGCCATCGAGCTGGGGCATATTTTTAAACTGGGCACACGCTACAGCGAAGTGATGGGCGCAAAGATCCTCACTAAAGATGGGAGCGAGAGATCTCTTGCCATGGGCTGCTATGGGATCGGCGTAGGGCGCCTGATGGCTGCCATCGTCGAAGCGCATCACGACGAGAAGGGCATCATCTGGCCAGAGGAGATCGCACCGTTTCAGATCGCCCTGCTCGTGCTCAACACCGATCGCCCGGAGCAGACCGAACTAGCAGAAAAGCTCTATGCTCTTTTATGTGCTTCAGGCTTTGAGGTGCTCTACGATGACCGTGCCGAGAGCGCCGGTGTGAAATTTACCGACGCCGATCTCATTGGGGTTCCCTATCGCATGGTGATCGGCTCGCGTACCCTCCAAAACAAGACAATAGAGCTCCGGCGGAGGCGCGACGGGACCAAGCGCGAACTCTCTTACGCCCAGGGGCTTGAAGCGCTCGTCCAGAAGCTGAGAGCAGCACTGGCACAGCCGCCCTCAGCTCCCGTATAATTGAAATCTATGGCTCTCAGAATCCGGAAGTACCCAGATCCAATCTTGCGCCGCCGCGCGCAGGAGATTCAGACTATCGACGACGAGATCAAGCGTCTGGCCGACGCGATGATCGAGACGATGGTGCTGGCCAAGGGCTATGGGCTGGCCGCCCCCCAAGTGGGCGTGCTCAAGCGCATCATCACTATTGATGTCGAAGACGATTTCTACGCGCTCATCAACCCCGAGATCATCGCCAAGAGCGACGAGATGGCGATCTGGGTTGAGGGGTGCTTGAGCATTCCTGGGGTCGAAGCGGAATTCGCTCGTCCGGCCAAGGTCACCGTGCGGGCGCTCGACCCCGATGGCAAGGAGATTCTCTTAGAGAGAGACGGGCTGGCGGCGCGCGTGCTCCAGCACGAGATCGATCACTTGGACGGTGTGCTCTTCATCGACTATCTCAGCCAAACGAAACGCTTGATGGTGCTCAAAGAATACGAGCGATTGCAGAAAGCTGGGCGAAAGGCGCGCAAGGATACGAAAGTCTTCTGAGGCCCTCACCCCGCCTGCGGCACCCCTCTCCCCTAGGTGACTACGGGAGAGGGGGTGGGGGTGAGGGCCATAAAGGACACATCTATGAACGTCATCTTCGTGGGCACAGCGCCACTGGGCATTCCGACGCTGCAGGCGCTTGCGCAAAAACACAAAATCCTTGCGGTCTTCACCCAGCCGGACCGCCCGGCAGGGCGTGGTCTAGTGCTGACGCCCCCGCCAATCAAGAGAGCCGCTCTGGAGCTGGGCTTGCCTGTCTACCAGCCAGAGAAGATCAACCGCGAAGTTGAGTTTATAAAAGCTCTCCATCCCGAGGTCATCGTGGTCGTCGCGTTTGGACAGTTTCTCTCGAAGAGACTCTTAGAAATCCCCAGGCACGGGTGCATCAATCTTCATGCGTCGCTGCTGCCCAAGTATCGCGGAGCTGCCCCCATCCAATGGGCAATTATCAACGGCGAGCGCGAGACAGGGCTGACGACTTTTGTATTGAGCGAAGAGATGGACGCTGGAGATATATTACTTCAAGAATCAGTCCCCATCAGCGATTCGGACACAGCCGGGACGCTGCACGACAAGCTCGCTGAATTGGGGCCGGATCTGGTGCTGCGCACGCTGGAGGGGCTGGAGAAGGGCACGCTCACGCCGCGTCCCCAAGATCATTCGCAAGCGACCTTCGCTCCAAAGATCGAGAGCGCTCTTGGGCAGATAGACTGGGCCCAGCCCGCACGCAAGATTTTCAATCTCATCCGTGGGCTCAATCCCCAGCCGGGAGCGCACACGTTCTTTGAGGGGCAACGTTTGAAAATTTATGCCAGCCGCGTGATGGCGAGCGCGTCGATCTTCGAGCCGGGGCGCGTGATCGATCTCGGCAGTGACGGCCCGATCATTCGCTGTGGTGAAGATGCCCTCGAACTGACAGAAGTTCAACCGGCGGGCAAGCGCCGCATGAGCGGGCGCGATTTCGTCAACGGCTATAAGATCAAACTGGGAACGAAGCTGGGGTGAAGATCTTGCATGAAGAGCGTCATCATCCTCGGCGCGGGCATGGTAGGGCGTGCTATCGCTCTCGATCTAGCTCAACGCTACGCCGTCACAGCCGTCGATAAAGATGCGCACCGGCTCGCCCAGCTCTCAAAGGAAGCACCCATTCGCACTCTTACGGCCGATCTCTCCCACACCAAGACGATCCAAAGGCTTATTGCAGACTATGATCTCGTGATCGGGGCTGTCCCGGGCTTCTTGGGGTTTCAAACGCTCAAGGCCGTCATCGAGTCTGGGAAAGATATCGTAGATATCTCGTTCTTCGCCGAAGACCCCTTCGAGCTTGACGCGCTCGCCAAGCACAAGAACGTCACGGCGGTCATTGACTGCGGCGTCGCCCCCGGCATGTGCAATATCCTCTTGGGCTATCACAACGCGAGAATGACCGTCGAACGCTATGAGTGTTTCGTGGGCGGGCTGCCTATAAAGCGCAGCTGGCCCTATCAATATAAAGCGCCGTTCTCGCCTCTTGATGTCATCGAAGAGTACACGCGCCCGGCACGCCTTGTCGTAGACGGAAAACTCGTCATTCGTGAGGCGCTCTCTGACCCAGAGTATATCGAATTTGACGAGATCGGAACTCTAGAAGCGTTCAACACTGACGGGTTGCGCACGCTCCTCACAACGATGAAGATTCCAAACATGCGCGAGAAGACCCTGCGCTATCCAGGGCATATCGAATACATCAAAGTGCTTCGGGAGACGGGCTTCTTCAGCAAAGACCCCATCGAGATCAACGGTGTCCAGATTCGCCCTCTAGACGTGACGGCGAAGCTGCTCCTTCCCAAGTGGCGGCTCGATCCCGACGAGCCGGAGTTCACGATTATGCGAGTGATCATCGAGGGCATAGAGAACAGATCTCGCAAAGGGTACGTCTATGAGCTCTTCGATCGCTTCGACCCGAAGAGCAAAATCTCCTCGATGGCGCGCACGACGGGGTATACGTGCACAGCCGTAGCCACGCTCGTGCTCGAAGGGGTTTTTACTCAGAAGGGGATCATCCCGCCGGAGCATATTGGAGCTGACGAACGGTGCTTTCGAGCGGTGCTGGAGTATCAGGAAAAGAGAAACATCCGCTACACACTGATAGAGATGGTCTTGAGCCAAGGCATGAGGGCAGAAGGGCTTGCGTCCCCTTATGAGCTGTGATACACTGCAAGCTAAGGCTAACGATAATCAGCAACGATCATGGTGAAACGGGTGATCCGTTATGATCCTCACGCCCGGATGCGTATGCGGCAGCGTGGTATCACCGAGGACATGGTGGAGCAAGCCCTTCGGCACCCAATTCTCGAACGACCTGGAACAGCACCCGGAACCCTGGTGCGAGAGGCCGATATCGGCGGCAGACGGCTCGCCGTGGCTTTTGAACTTCGCCCTCAAGAGTTCTATGTGAGAACAGTCTACTGGAGGAACTAGCTATGCAAGTCACTTACTCAAAGCAAGCCGATGCACTGTACATTCGCTTTGGCGAAGATGGGGAAGGGAAAGTAGCGCGCACAGAAGAGATTCAACCTGGCATTCTCTTCGATTATGATCACGAGGGCCTCCTCTACGGGATCGAGGTACTTGATGTAACAACAAGGGTGCCAAGCGATGCACTCAAAGCCTTTCAAATCGGTCTCTTAGAACCCGTCTCGTGAGGATAGAGCCCCCACAGCCCGCTGGGCTCTTTCCTACGCTCCATCACAATGTGTTCTAGCTTTCTGATATAAATCTCGTTCGTCTCGTGCACAGTCGCTTTGGAGAGATGCCCGCCCACCGTCGAACCATCTTCGAGCCCTAAGACAGCGTGACAGTGAATGTGCGACTTGCCCTCCCGAAGCGAAAAATTTCCCTGCAGCGAAAGCAATTCAACAGGACCCGGCACTCTGTGCTCTTTGTACTCTTTGCCCGTCCAAAAAGCGAGCGTCACGTCGCGCACCATCCCGATCCCGCAGAGTAGAGCTCCCGCGGTCAGGTTGAGCGAGCCCAAAGCCTCAAAGAAATCCTCCCCTGACTCCAACCGAACTATAAGATCTTGCCCAGATCCTGCGACGAACATGGTCTATTTACCCCCTCTCCTCACCCTCACCCCCAGCCCCTCTCCCCTGGGAGGGAGAGGGGGGCAGGGGTGAGGGGACATAAGTCTACTTACTGCTCCAGAAGTAGCCGTTCATAAAGCCGATCCTTGTCAAGGGCCAGACCCGCAAGAACGGCTCGCCGATAAAATCTTTCTCCGGGAACGGGCCCCAATACCGACTATCGTAGCTGTTATGGGTGTTGTCCCCCAGCACGAAATAGTACCCCTCGGGGACATCCCAGCTCTCCTGCCCTGCTGAAGAGTAACACCTGCGGCGAGGGTTGGGATGGCCCGGATGGTTGAAGGCATCAGTGAGTAAAGGCTGGCCGTTCACGTGCGCCATACAGTCCTTGATCTGCACCGTTGCTGGCCCAATAGCGATCAGTCTTTTCACTAATCGATCACACCGGCCCGCGTCACACCGCCAAAAGACGATGATATCGCCCGGCTGAGGCCTCCGCAGATGATAAGTCAGCATATCGACGAAGAAGCTGTCGCCGGGCATGATCGTCGGCTCCATTGACCCAGTAGGCACATAGACCCTGGCGACGGCGTAGTTGACCGTGATAAGAGTGATGAGCACGGCAACGCCGAGAACTCCAACCCAGTCGAGCACCCAATCGACTCCCGGCGTCGTGGGCACGCCTATGCTATTGAGCAGTCGCGAGAGCCAGGGCTTGCGCCGCTCATCTGCAGTCATCTCTGAAGGCGTATGCGTCACATCGGAGTTCTCTTTAGGGTCGAACATAGCTTTAGGATAGCAACCCGTAAGAAGCCCTGCAAGCCCAGCAATCACCGCGCGCGCACTAAACTTATATGCCGATAGAGAAATGCGACAAATGCTAATGCCGCGCCGACGTACATCAGGGCGTAATAGCCGCCGAGGGGCACGATCGCGGCCCCAAGCGCTGGCCCGATGACCATCGAGATATTAAGAACTGATGTAAAGATCGCCGAGGCCGCGCCGGGATTGGGGTTCCCCTCCGTCGCCGCTCTGAGGCCCCCAACATAGAGAGTCGCCCACGAGATGCCCAACAGTATCTGTGTAGGTAGAATCCACCAGAAATTTGGGGCGAGCGCGAATGTCATGAACGTTACACTCGACAGCAGGAGCCCCAGTCGGAGCAGCCCTGTGCTCCACGCCCGGTCGGTGAGAAAGTACATCACGAGAAACTGCGTCCCCGTATTGACCGCTGAGATGACCCCGATCCAGAAATAATCAGCTCCCAGCTTCTGCAAGAAGAGCGGCCAGAAGGCCCAAATCATATGCGCCCCGATATGCCGTATCAGCACAGAGAGAAACGTCGAGCGATGGCGTGAAAAAACTTCCCACAGCGACGCGGGCTTTTCGCCGTTAGGGTCAGGGGGACGGACGCCAAAGCGCATCGCCAACAGATACGCGATAAAGAACAATACCCCAGACGCTACGAACGTCCCCCTGATAGTGAAATACGTAGCGATGCTTCCCGCGAGCAACGACCCGACCGTCCAGCCCAACGACCCAAATGCCGAGAAACGCCCCAAGCGCTCTTTGGACGCTTGGACATGCGAGATGAGCGCCGCGGGGTAGACCCCCAACGCTAACCCATTCAGCACCCGCAAGAGCACCAGAGAACTGAAATCGAACGCGACGACTTGCAAGAGAGTGGAGATCGCTGCAGCGAGCAACCCATAGACGATGAACGGGCGTGTGCCGTAGCGATCAGCGGCGTGCCCGCAAATCAAATTAGTAACGACGACGGCTAGAGCCGCGGCTGCGGCGAGCAGCCCAACCCCGACGTCATCCGCGCCAAGCTGATGGGCATAGAGGGGGATGAACGTCCCAGCAATCGTCGTTGCGGTCGTCGCGAGAAGATTTGCTAGGCGGGCTCTCATAGGCGTCCCGCCCTCGATGAGCTCATCTTACACAATCACCAAGGAAATTATGCCAGAGACTCCACAAGCGTGCCACTTGGCAAGGCCAGGCCGTTTGACTATAATTTCCCTTAAGGAGGTGAGAACCGCTCAACACTTCTCTAGTCAATACTCATTCTTCAAGCCTGAAGGAGGAGGTTTACATGCGCAAGAAGATTCTCGCTGTTGGCCTTGTGATTTTGTTGGTGCTGCCCCTGCTCTCCAGCGGTCAGGGGCAACCGGCCACGACCCTGGGAAAGGTGCAAGCTCGCGGCAAGCTCATCTGCGGCGTCAACAACGCTGTGCCGGGATTTGGCTTTGTCGACCCCCAGGGAAACTATAGCGGGTTCGACGTGGATTACTGTAAAGCCCTGGCCGTGGCGATCTTCAACGATCCCACGAGAGTCGAATACCGACCGGTGACGGCAGCGTCGCGGTTCCCCGCGCTACAATCGGGCGAGATCGACGTGCTCATCCGCAACACCACCTGGACCTTCGACCGCGATGTGGGACTGCCCTTCCACTTCGCCCCGACGACTTTCTACGACGGCCAGGGCTTCATGGTGCGCAAGACCTCGCGCATTAACACGCTCCGAGACCTCAACGGCGCGACGATCTGCGTGCTGCAGGGCACGACAACCGAGCAGAACCTCGCAGATATGGCACGGCGCTTGGGGATCACCATCAAGCCCTTGGTCTTCACCGACGTCAACGCGCGCGATCAAGCCTATGACCAAGGGCGCTGCGATGCCATGACCGCCGACGCCTCAGGCCTGGCCGCAGCCCGCATCAAGCTCTCCAAGCCCGAGGACCATAAGATCCTCCCAGAGCTGATCTCCAAGGAGCCGCTTGGCCCGGTCGTGCGCCACGGCGACGACCAATGGTTTGATATCGTCAAGTGGGCGGTTTACTGTACCATGGAGGCTGAAGAACTCGAGGTCTCCTCCAAGAACGTCGCGCAGCTGAAGGCCAGCCCAGATCCAAGAATCCGACGCCTCTTAGGGCTGGAGGGCGACTTCGGCAAGAAGCTCGGCCTGGATAACGCCTGGTGCGCCAACGTCATCGAAAAAGTGGGCAACTACGGCGAGATCTATGACAGAAACGTCAAGCCACTGGGCCTGGAGCGGATCGCTGACGGCAAGCCCTCCCCCAATGCCCTGTGGACCGACGGCGGTCTAATCTACTCTCCGCCGTTCCGCTAAAGAAAAAGAAAGTGATGGAGAGGGAGGGTGCAGGAGCACCCTCCCCCATACACCCTATGAGCACCGTCTCCGGGCGCACCCCATTCTGGCGAGATGTCCACCTCTTGCGCCTAGGCGCCCAGGTCCTCTTTGTCGTGGGTATCGCCCTGGTCGCAAACTGGTTCTATACGAATCTCCGGATCAACCTGGAGCGCACGGGGATGCGTTTGGGGTTTGACTTCCTTGGGACGACGGCAGGCTTTGAGATCTCCGAAGGGGTGCCCTTCGAGCCAACGGACAGTTACGGCTATGCCTTCTGGGTGGGCGTCGTCAACACCCTCCGCGTGATCGGGATCGGGATTATCTTAGCCACCCTGCTGGGGCTTATCGCGGGGATCGCTCGCCTGTCGAGCAACTGGCTGGTGCGCCAGATCGCTGCCGTGTATATTGAGACGATCCGCAACACGCCCTTGGTCGTTCAGCTTTTCTTCTGGTACACTGCGATCTTCTTGAAGCTCCCCAGAGTAGAAGAGAGCATCAAGCTCCCAGGGCCGATCTATCTCAGCCAGCGAGGCCTGGCTCTCCCTAAGCCCTACACGACGGAGTTGTTTCCCCTGTGGGGCTACGCTCTCATAGCCGGCCTGGTCGCCGGTCTGTTGGTCTATATAGCACGGCGGATCTCCCTCGCTCGAGCGCAGCGGCCGGGGTTGGCCGCGCCGTGGGCCGCTGGGGTCTTCATCCTGATTGCTCTTGGGGGATGGCTGGTGCTCCCTCGCGCTCCTATCGCCTGGGAGATTCCCACCCTGGGGACGTTCAACTTCGAAGGCGGCTGGCAGCTCAGCCCGGAATTTGCCGCGTTGCTTGCCGGGCTGGTCGTCTACACGGGGGCGTTCATCGCTGAGATCGTGCGCGGGGGTATCTTGGCTGTCCCTAAGGGGCAGACCGAGGCGGCACGGGCTCTAGGGCTCCGCCCCCTCCAGGTGCTGCGCCTGGTCATCATCCCTCAGGCGCTGCGCGTGATCGTCCCCCCGCTCACCAGCCAATATCTCAACCTGGCCAAGAACTCAAGCCTGGCTGTTGCCATCGGCTACCCCGATCTGTTCAACATCGCTAATACCATCATCAACCAGAGCGGGCACGCCATCGAGATGGTCCTGCTCATCATGGCCAGCTACTTGACGATGAGCTTGCTCACCTCAGCCTTCATGAACTGGTACAACCGTCGCGTCAGGCTGGTGGAACGCTAACGCTATGCTGTTCCGTCTCCTCCGATGGATGCGAGAGAATCTCTGGAGTACTTGGTACAACGCGCTGCTGACGGTGCTGGCAGTCTGGGTCTTATGGGTGGTGCTGAGCGGGCTCGTTCGCTGGGCTGTCGTCGATGCCGTCTGGTCTGGTGGGGCTGCGGCGTGCCAGCAAGCGCGGCAGCTGGCCCAAGCCCAGGGACGCCCTTGGGGAGCTTGCTGGACGGTTATCCCGGAGAATTTGAAGCTCCTGCTTGCGGGAACTTATCCTCCGGGGGAGCTGTGGCGCCTGTGGGTGTGCCTCTATGTCAGCGCTGGGGTGCTGGGGTTGAGCGCGGGGGTGTGGCGCAGCTTGGCCCGCGACGCCGCCATCGCCCTGGGAACCGCTGCAATAGTGCTGCTCTTCTTGCCGTTTGGGTGGGGAGAACGCCTCTGGATCGGTGGCATCGCCTGTGCGCTCTGGGTGCCGATGGGCCTAGGCTGGCGCCTGCGGCAGCGCTTCTGGCGAGGGGTTCTCATCGCCAGTTGGCTGGCGCTCCCCATAGTAGCTCTCTGGTTGATCGGCGGGGGTGGGCCTCTGCCCAGAGTCGAGTCCATCTCCTGGGGCGGCCTCATGCTCACGGTCGTCCTAGCCGTCGTGAGCATCGTCGCCTCGTTCCCCCTGGGGGTGCTGCTGGCGCTGGGGCGCCAGAGCGCCTTGCCCATCCTGCGCTGGTTCAGTATCTTCTATATCGAGATCATCCGGGGTGTGCCGCTGATTACCCTGATCTTTATGGCGAGCTTGATGTTGCCGCTCTTTCTGCCGGGCCACATCAGAATAGACCAGGCCCTGCGCGCTATGACGGCGTTCACGCTCTTTACGGCAGCGTATATCGCCGAGAACGTGCGCGGGGGGTTGCAAAGCATCCCTCGAGGGCAGTATGAAGCCGCCTATGCCTTGGGGTTGAGCGGGTGGCTGACCACCCTCTTCATCGTCCTGCCCCAAGCGCTGCGCGCGGTCATCCCGGCCAATGTGGGCCAGTTCATCAGCTTATTCAAAGATACGTCGCTGGTCTTCGTGGCCGCGCTGCTCGACTTGTTCAACATCGGGCGCAGCATCCTGGCCAATCCCCAGTGGCTTGGCTCCGACCGCGAAGTCCTGCTCTTCATCGCCTGTGTCTACTGGCTCTGCACCTATGGGATGGCACACCTGAGCCGCAGGCTGGAGAAGATCTTAGGCGTGGGGGAGCGCTGATGAACCCCCAAGAGATCATCATCTGCCGAGACGTGCACAAATGGTTTGGGGACTTCCACGTGCTCCGTGGCGTGACCCTGACGGTGCGCAAGGGAGAGGTGGTCGTGATCTGCGGGCCCTCGGGGTCTGGAAAATCCACGTTCATTCGGACCCTCAACCGTCTGGAAGAGCACCAGCGCGGCCAGATCATCATAGACGGGATCGAGCTGACCAACGATATCAGAAACATCGAGGCGATCCGGCGCGACATCGGCATGGTCTTCCAATCGTTCAATCTCTTTCCCCATCTGACGGTGCTCCAGAACGTGACGCTGGCGCCGATATGGGTGCGCAAGATGAGACGCTCTGAGGCGGAAAATCTCGCGATGGAGCTGTTGGCGCGCGTGGGGATTGCTGAACAGGCCCACAAGTATCCGGCGCAGCTTTCGGGAGGGCAGCAGCAGCGCGTGGCCATTGCCCGCGCCCTGGCGATGCAGCCCAAGATCATGCTCTTCGACGAGCCGACCAGCGCTCTGGACCCAGAGATGATCAAAGAAGTGCTAGACGTGATGCGCGAGCTGGCGCGCTCCGGGATGACGATGCTCGTCATCACCCACGAGATGGGGTTTGCCCGCGAAGTGGCCGACCGGATCATCTTCTTCGACCAAGGTCGGATCGTCGAAGAGAACAC
>FWWL01003145.1_pt1 | contig 31231 bp, 25 predicted proteins | sample 2228331 | NCBI WGS metagenome assembly FWWL01 (sample SAMEA103939775, study PRJEB20133) | metagenome
CTCATTTTTTTTTGAAACAAATTTAATGAGAAATATTTTATATAGTATAAATTGAATTTATTAATTTTGTAAAAAAAAGGACTATGAATAGATTAAGCTCATTTGTTTTTTTTATTTTATGGACATTGCAGGTTGACTCTCAAAATCATTTACCCATTGGTTTTTTAGATTATATAGATGAAAATGGTGGTTATGGATGGGCATACGATGCAGATGCAGGTACCCAGGCTATTGATGTTCATATATATGTTGATGGACGTCTTTATCAGGTAGTTACTGCGAATCAATCCCGACCAGATTTAGTTCAGGCAGGAGTATGTCCAAATCCAGAACATGGCTTTTCGTTTTCTTTTGTAGGAATAAATATGAACCTTCGCCATGAGGTAATTGTTTATGCCATTAATTTTGGTGGTGGAGCTAATCCGTCATTAACAAATACTCCAGCATTTGTGGGTACTTTTTATTCTGGTAATGCAACCATTAGTAATTTAGCAGGTCCATCGCCCATTACAATCACAACAACCCAACGTTTGGCAGGAGCTATCCATTCTTTAACGTGGAATGGTATGGAGTTTATTGACAGCTACGATCATGGACGTCAGTTGCAATCAGCAACGTCTTTTAATAATTGGGGCGAATGTTTTAATCCTACTGAGGCTGGATGTAATCAGGATGGAACAGGAAACACCAGCACAAGTTTATTGATGTATCAGCAGACACAGGGAAATTACATGGAAACTCAAACTCTTCCAGCTTTCTGGACGCAGCCAGGATATACAGCTCCAGGCTGTGGTTATGCAATTAATACGACTCAACGTTCATCGCATTATTTTCGGAAAAGAGTAACCATTGGTATGCCAGGAATGGCTCATGTTATTAAATATTATACAGAATATGAAATTCCTGTTACTGATACTTTTAGTTCGGGTGTATTTGAAGTTACCACAGGTTACATGCCATCAATTTTTTCGCAATTTTATACTTACAATCCTGCTAATCAACAACTAACACCATTGTCTGATGGACCAGGCGAACAATCTTTGCCTGTTATATTTTCTACCCCAAATCAGTTGTATGCAATGGGCATATATTCTCCCGATTTGCCACAACCAAACTGGAATTGGGTAGGGTATGGGCGTTTCCGATTTCCCGATTGTGTAAAATGGAATTGTGTGTTTAGAGAGGCACCAGTTTACCCCGGTACTTATTCGTATAGAAGTTTTGTGATAGTAGGTTCGTTGCAAAATGTTCAGGAGTCTATGAATCAATTGTTTGATTATTTTAAGATATCTGCAGATTTCGATGCTGCACCTGTTTGTCTTGGTCAGCCAATATTACTTAATGATTTAACTACTGGATCAAACAGTGAAACAAAATATTACTGGGATATTTATAATGATGGAATAATTGACGATACAACGCATGGTTCAATTTCTTTTCTTTTTCCAACTTCAGGGGCATTTTCTGTGCGTTTGCGTGTGGTCAATGGTGTTGACCCTCAGCATCAAAGCGAAATTGTAAAAACAGTAACTGTGTTTGACTTGCCACATGTAACATTAAATGCAAACGATACAGACGTTTGTAATGGTGAAGAAGTAGAGTTAACTGCTTCAGGAGCATGTAATTATGTTTGGAGTACTGGCAGTAACTATAATCCTCAATCGTTTTATCCAGGCTCAACAAATACATATTATGTTACAGGAACTGATGTTAATGGTTGTTCTAATGTAGCTACATTGACTATTACTGTTCACGATTTGCCTGAAGTTTCTGTAATGGCAACGGATGATACAATTTGTGTTGGACAGACTACGAATTTGCTAGGAACTCCATCTGGTGGAATTTTTTCAGGAACGGGTGTTATTGGTTCAGTTTTTAATGCAAATTCGTTGTCGGAAGGAAACTATTTTGTGGTATATGAATATTTTGATATTAACGGATGTTCATCTAATGATACTGCATGGATTTATGTGAAGGAATGCACTGATATTCTATTAAATAATGTAGAAGAGTTAATATACTCAAATCCGGCAAGCCAATTTATTGAGTTTTATAATGTTCCTGAAAGAATAATGGTTTTCATAACAGATATTCCAGGAAGACTTATTCTTCAAACAAAGATTTCCTTAACAGAAAACACAATAGATGTTTCGCATCTGTCAAATGGAATATATTTGCTTAAGATAAAAGGAACTAATTACAGTTGTGTCAAGAAAGTGTTTGTGAAGAACAACTAAGTTTAAATTTTTACGATATGTGTAAAGTGTAAATTTGCTAATCTGAAAACATATCTATATATTTGCATAACTTTATTTACTTATGATTGATTTAAAAGTTATTGATGCATCTTTAAATATTGATGCACTCATAGAAACCGCAGATATGCTCAAAGCTATGGCACACCCCATTAGAATTGCTATAATTAAATTATTAAGTAACGGTAAACCTCTTACTGTATCTGAAATACATGAAATTCTCGGGCTTCAGCAGTCAACCACTTCGCATCATTTAAGTATTATGAAAAGTCATAAAATAGTATGTGCAAAACGGAAAGGCAAAAACATTTATTATACTCTAAGCCACGACAGAATAGCAAATGCCTTAATGTGTGTGCAGCAGTGTAAAGAATCTTAAAATCTGTATCCTACACTAACATAAGATTGCCAGATGTTGTAAGAATTTTGATTGAGAAGACGCTGATTGATAGAAAATTTTAGGTAAGGGTTTAATTCATACTCGACACCTGCAATAGAAAAAGATGCGTTGCTATAGACAGCAGTTTTAATAAGAAAATCTTCTCTTAAAATTAAAGACCATTGGGGTTTTAATTTAAATAGCACATAAGCAGATAATCCTTTGTAATCGTTTGTTTCAATCCATTTGTCATTTTCTACATAACCGGCTTCGGTTCCAATTCTAACATTATCTTTTTTATATCCTATAAAGAGTGAATGACACCAACGATATATACTATTATTTGGATAAATACTACTGTAATATTTAAAAATCCAGTGCTCGTCAGGTTTATATTCTATGTTGAATGCGTACATTAAAAAACCTTTTTCGTCCTGCTTGTAAAAAGGTCCGTCTCCGTTCGAGATGGTTACTGATATTTGTATTTTTTGTGAAACATAAGCGGCTCGAAATCCAAAATCGGCAGGATAGCCAAAGTTAAATTTTTCTTGCATGGTAAAGGTAATATAACGGCTATTCCAGAATTTATCCTGTGTGGTCAGGAATTGTTCACTGAGTATTTGACCAACAGTAAGCTCAAGGTGCTGATGGGGAGTCCATGTGATATCGGCTTCTTTTAAAAAGGCAGTGAAATCACTTCCTTTGAAATAATTCACGGTCATCGGTTTTTTAGAACTATCCAGTACTACAATATTGCTGGTGGTTTTAGTTACGTTATATAGAAGAACAGCTTTAACATTTTTATTTATTGCTGTTTTAAATCCAACTTGTGCTGTATTCATTTCAAAGCTATTGAAAGTACGTTGCTTGCTACCATAAGTGCTCGAAAATGCAGGATAAATGTTACCAAATATGGTTAATTTATAGATAGTGGAATCGGATTGTGCAAAAATGAATAGCCTGGTTAATAACCATAATAGCACGAAATATGTTTTTTTAAAACTCATAAAAAATTACTACTTTTAAATCCTACAAATGTATTAACATTTTTTGTATGGCAAAAGTAAGAGTTACCAAAGAATTCCGTTTTGAAATGGCTCATGCTTTATGGAATTATGATGGGAAATGCAAAAACATTCACGGTCATAGCTATATACTTCAAGTTACAGTTGTTGGTGAGCCAATAAACGATGAAAATAATCCAAAATATGGAATGGTGATTGACTTTGGCGATTTAAAAAAGATTGTCAACGAGGCTATAGTTAATCCAATGGATCATTCGTTGGTTATTAGCAATAAATCTAAACATGATGGTTTGCTTCAAACTGAACAAATGTTCGACAGACGGCATATTACAACTTATCAACCAACATGCGAAAACATGGTCATTGAATTTGCCCGTATTATTCGTAAAAAATTGCCCAACAACGTTAAGTTGTATAGTGTTAAGCTGTGGGAAACTGCCAATTCTTTCGCAGAATGGAATGCAGATGACAATGACTAAGTATGGGATGGATTTTCATTACTTTCATTATTTTGCTCAAAAGCTTAGCAGTAGGCTTTATCGTTTATAAAGCAAAAAAAAATAAGAAGATATCATTGCTCGAAAAAGAGATGTTGGTTTATAAGCTGGAAGCATTATCTCAGCAAATTAATCCACATTTCATTTTTAATATTCTTAATTCAATTCAATATAACCTTAAAAACAAAAATTATGAAATTACTAATACTTATATAGCACGTTTTGCAACGCTTCTTAGAATGATTTTTGAACATTCCAAACAACATGCTATTCCTATTCATTCAGAAATAGAGGCATTACAATTATATCTTGAATTAGAGCAAATGAGGTTGCAAAATAGGTTTAGGTTTTCAATTGAGAAAATGAACGAGTTTGACTTATCTTATTACTATGTGCCTTCGTTGCTATTTCAACCTTTTTTGGAATATTCTATATGGTATAGTTTATTTAACAAACAGGAAAATGGTGGAATTATCGAAATATGGCTGAAAGAAGAAAATGAATGTTTAATTTGTGAAATCATGGATAACGGTACAGGTTATGATGAAAAATTAATGTTCAACGAAAAGATACACAAAGGTTTGGCTGTAACACATAAACGTATTGATATATATAACGAATTGTATAAAACTCAAATAAAATTTTCAGTAGAGAACCTTGTTCATCATCATAAATTTCAGAGCGGAACCAGAGCTATTTTTATTATACCTAAACAAAAACTTCGTTCCAACTAACATTTTGTTAAAAAGAACTATTCTGTTATTCGTCATCAATTGCACGTTGTTACTGATAGAAATGCTACTTATATATAAAAATAGCGTATATTTGTTGTTCAATTTTTATTAATAGTGATTTTACGTAGAACAATAGGATTATTGGTTATTTTACTGTTGAAACAGTTAACTCTTTTTGCACAATTTCCCTTGTTGAAAACATTAGAATTGCCAAAATCTGTGATTCAGGCTGTTTATTCACCTGATGGTAAAAAAATAGCTGTTGTTCATGCAAATAAGCAAATACATTTATTTAATGCTCAGTCATTTGAATTAATTACAATACTTGACGACAAAGGAGAAGGCGATGTGAGTATAGCTTTTAGTCCCGATGGAAATTATTTACTGTCAGGTAGTTGGGATAAAAGTTTGAAATTGTGGGATTTAGCAAAGCAAAAAATTGTGCGTCGTTATTATGGTCATTCTCAGGCAACCCGATGTGTTGCTTTCAACCCTCAAGGCAATATGATAGTTAGTGCTGGCTGGGATTTAGACATCAGGTTTTGGTATGTGCCAACAGGTTTAAATCTTAAAAATATTGCAGGTCATACACAATGTGTTCGGTCATTGGCTTTTAGTCCCGATGGAAGTAAACTTGCTACAGGTGGTTACGATCAGCTTTTGAAACTTTGGGATATTGCTTCAGGTAAGGAAATTTTTAGTGTTAAAACATCTTCTTTTCCTGTTGAGGCTGTAGCCTTCAGCCCATCAGGGAAATACATTGCAACTGCCGGACTGGACAATGCAGTAAAAATATGGGATGTAGCAAATGGAAGCCTTGTCAATACATTGAGAGGTCATACCGATGCTGTTTATGCCATTGCTTTCAGTCCTGATGGAAAATATATTGCCAGTGGCGGCAATGACAATGTATTGAGAATCTGGGAAGTAGCAACCGGAAAGACAGTTCAGCAATTGAAAGCTCATTCAATGGGAATCAGAACAATTGCATTCAGTCCAAACGGTAAACAATTGCTTAGTGGAGCTGTTGATAAGCAGATAAAGATATGGGATGTTGCCACATTGTCAATTGAACCTATAACAAGCATTAAAACACCAATCGCTTATAACAACCCTACCAACATTCAGGTAATTAATCCTGCACAGAATCCTTATGTCTCAACAAAAAGAATATTGCCTGTCAGCTTCGAAATAAAGAATAGTCAGTTTAACCAGGTTCATCTTTTTTTAAATAAATACGAATATACCCGACTCATTAATGGCAATAAGGAAGTGGTAAAGCCTATTTCAGTAAAAGTAAATACCAACAAAAATATTGAAATACATTATGAAATATATCTTGATTATGAGCAAAGCGAGATACAATTAGTAGCTTTTAAACCTAATAGCGACGAATTTATCCTTTCTCCAGAACTTATTGTCTCTTATTTTGACCTTGAAAAATATGCAGAAGAGAAAGAATTAACATTGGTTGTGCTGAATGTTCAAAAGTATTCGGAAAAGAAACTAAATGCTGACCTTGTAAAAGATAATACAAATAAGCTTGTTTCATTGCTTAGAATGCAGGAGCAGAAACTCTTCAAAAAAGTAACTGTGAAAAACATTTCTAATCAAACCCTTACTTCTGATTACTTACAGGCTGTTCTTGATTCAATGGTACAAAAAAAGAATGAGAACGAAAATATTATTTTTGCAATAAATAGTATTGTTATTCAGGATAAAGAAAGTCAGAAATATTTTGTACTACTACCCGATGCATCTTTTAAAGATGCGAATACAGGCTTCTTTCCGCTTGATAATATCTTAAAAGCTATGCTTAAAACTAAAGCCACTGCCGGATTGATAGTTAATCTATCGAATAAAGCTTCAAAATTGCCGGAAAATTTAACTATTGCAGACGATGATCAATTAAATAAGTATATTGATAAACAATTAACCGCTCGTAAAGGTATTTTTTATTTAAGTGTTAATCATGTACAACCGCTGGCAATGTTTGATTTGATTGCCAATTCATTTCATCCTAATAACGATGTTGATAAAAACGGAATCATTGATTTGGCAGAAGTAAGTGCTTTCTTAAATCATTTAGCCAAAATTCAGGTTTTTTATCGTCCGAACTTTATTCCTTTATATAAGAAATAACTATGCAATATTCAAGTAATATGTACTGTATAGTAAACGAAAACCTTGCAATTGTAGAAGTATCAGAAAAACTTGCACACTTTACCTGTTATAAAAATTCGGCTGAATTGATTGATAAACATATCGTTTCGATCATTCCTCGCTATTATTTGTTTATTCAGAAAAACAAACCAGTACCCGAAGATGAACAAATTCTTTTGTTTGCATCATGCGAAAATTCCTTGCTACCTGCAAAAGCTACTTTTTCCAAGAATGGAACATTCATTAAGATTGAGGCTAAACCCATTCAAGATAAGCAATTAATAGAATTTGTGTTAAAAGAGAATGCAACTGTAAATCAGATTGTTAATAATGTTTCTTTTGGCATTCTTGTGCTTAATTTAGATTATTACGTATTATCGGTCAATAAAAAGTTACTTTCTTTTATTGGATACGAAAACGAACATGAGGTTATAGGTAAATCATTGATCGAGATTCTTTCAAACGATGCTTTTAAGCAGTTACAGGTTATTCTTTCAAGAGTTGTAGATAAAAAGTTTTCAACAGATTATGTTTTTATTAATACAGAACAGTCCAGGGTTCTTAAATGCGAATGCTTATTACATCAATCAAGGCTAGGAAATTATTTTACAGTTGTTTTGGTTGATGAAACGGAATCATACAAAGCACAACAAGAATTAAAACATCGTACAGAATTATTTGAAAAAGTTTTTGAGTACTCGCCAGTAGGAATGTTTGTGTTTTCCGAAAATTTTATAGTAGAACAAGCTAACGAAGCTTTTGTTAATTTGTTGTCTGTTAATCGGGAACAATTAATTCAATTAGATTTAACAACTTTAAAGGATAAAAGACCTTATTATTTATTCAAAAATGCCATTATAAATAAAACTGTTTCTGAATACGAAGGGCATTATGTAAGTACAGTCAGTGGCAAGGAGATATATGTTAAAGCCATTTCTTTACCTGTTACAATTGGTGGAAAACATAAAGGAATAGGCATAACCCTTGATTTAACCAAACAAAAGCAATACGAAAAGGAAATTTTAGAAAAGCAAATTTTTTATAAAACTATGGTCGAAATGTCAGTAGCAGGTATTGGTATTGCCGATCTGAATGAAAATCTGATTTTTGTGAATAAGGCTTTTGCCAATATTCTGGGATATGAAGTAGAAGAAATGGTTAATACGAATTTGTCTTTATACTCGCTTCCATCTCAATATAAGGAATTCAAGCGACAAACAGAAATAAGAAAGCAACATCGTTCATCTATCTATGAAGTTTCTCTTTTGCATCGAAACGGTAATTTGGTAAATGTTTTATTACATTCAGCACCCTACACAAATGAGCAAAATGAGGTTATTGGTACGATTGGCGTTTTTGTTGACATTTCATATCAAAAAATTCTGCAAAATTTATACGATATTGTTGTAAAAGAAAATAAAGAAATAAAAGCCGAACGTGGTATTTTATTAAATGCGTTGTGGAAAAGAATTAATTTCTTTTTACCCATGCTTTTTGAACTTTATCAGGTAGATAAAACTAAACTTAATGAAGAACAACAAAATCAAATCAATCAAAGTATCCAATACTATGTAAAACTATTGGAGTTGACCTATAAAGATTTTGAATTATTGATAAAACTTATCGAAGCAAAGTACAAAACAAAGGTTAGAAGAATACACACTAAAACGTTAAAAGAATTATTAGTTTCTGAACTTTCAAAAACTGAACTTTTTATAGATAAGAATATTGAAATACAGAATGAATTACCCAATGAAGAAATAGAGGCAGATATAAATTCTCTTGTAATTGTAATACAAAAAATTATTCTGAATTTAGTTCTTCGTAGTTGTGCACATAGAATTTTGGTTAAATTAGCATATAAAGATAATATGATACAATGTACTGCTACAGGATTTTTGACAGATGGTTCTAGCATTGTTACTCATTTTGATTTGGGTCATTTGTGCTATCAGATTATCGAAAAGATTGTAACATTTGTAAATGGAAGTCTGGAAGTTAGTAAAGAAAATATAGTAGTTTATTTTCCTTTTAAAAAAGCTAGTCTTTTATCGCAGCAAAAGACAAAAGAAAGGAGAAATATTTACTCAACCTATCTTTGGGAAGAAAAAAGCATTCTTTACCTGACAGAAGATGAACTTCTGGAAACTTTACTAATTAACACATTAATCCAGACTAAAGTAAAACTGATTAAATCTCCAGCCAATGCACAATTTATCTCTCTTATTATGCGAACTCCATCACTAAATGTTGTAATGATAGATGAACGAATTTTGCAAAATGACGAAATTGATTATGCTGAGATTGTCAGAAAATTATCACCCAAATTGCCCGTTTTTTTATTGAAAAGAGATCTGCAACGGAAAGAAATATTTAGTAATTTTGATGAAGTAATAATGATAGATGATGACTATCGGGAAAATATTTTTAATACGTTGACAAAATATTTCTGAATATGGAAGAAAAGCTTAATGATTTGATATATGAAAATAAACGCCTGAGAGAAGAAATCGAACGATTGCGTAAATATATTTCTCTGCCGGGTTATGAAAAACGTGCGTTAATTGAAATATATTCCAGATTTGCTGAAAGAAGTGTTAGTCCAATTATGCTTGCCGACGAAAGCGAATCTATTATATATGCCAATGAAGCATTTAGCAATCTTTTGGGTTACAAAAAGGAAGAAATAATAGGTAAAAATTTACGACAGTTTACTAATCGCGAAGAATTTTCTACTTTTCAGGTTCATACTGAATTACGAAAAAAAGGAATTGCCAATTTGTATGAAAGTGTGCTTATTAAAAAAGACGGTACACTTGTGCCTGTTCAGATTTCAGCTTCGCCCGTTATGAACGACGATAATAATCTTATTTGTATTATGGCTTTGATTACAGACCTTAGTCCATTCGTTAAAGACCCAAAAAACATAAAAAAACTTAATTGGTAATGCGTTTTTTTCTTTTTCTACTGATTTTATTGTTAAATACTACGGCAATGGCACAAGCGTATTGTTTGGTTGTCCATGGCGGAGCTGGGAATATAACCAGGCAAAATACTCCAGATGAACAGCAATATAGACAAGCACTCGATTCGGCATTGTTGATAGGAGAAAAAATTCTCAAACAGGGTGGTACAAGTATTGATGCTGTAGAAAACGTTATTCGTTACATGGAAGATTGTCCGTTGTTTAATGCCGGTCGGGGAGCAGTGTTGACCGAAGATGGGAAGATAGAACTGGATGCTTCCATTATGGATGGTAAAACATTATTGGCAGGAGCTGTTGCTGGGGTAACAGATATTAGAAACCCTATTACAGCCGCAAGAGCTGTTATGGAAAAAACATCCCATGTTTTACTAATTGGCAACGGAGCTTCTGAATTTGCACGGCAGCAACAACTGGATATGGTGCCCAACGAATATTTCATTACTCCCACAAGCAAAGAGCGGTATCAGAAATATAAGCAGATGGATAAAAAAGGAACGGTAGGTTGTGTAGCCCTCGACCAACATGGAAACCTCGCTGCGGGGACCTCTACCGGCGGTATGATGATGAAAAAATACGGCAGAGTGGGAGACTCTCCAATTATAGGAGCAGGAACCTATGCCAATAATGCTACCTGTGCAGTTTCGTGTACCGGACACGGAGAATTTTTTATTCGAAACAGCATCGCTTTTCATGTTCATGCACTGATGATGTATAAACAATTAACATTAAACGAAGCAACCAGCTACGTGATTGATTCTGTTTTAACACCTCAAAAAGGGACAGGAGGCTTAATAGCTGTTGATAAATCGGGAAATTATTGCTGGGCTTTTAATACCGCAGGAATGTTTAGAGCAATGATTAATTCAAAGGGCGAAAAAATAATTGAATTGTTTAATAATGAATAACTTACTCTATACACGAAAAAAAACTATTCATTTCACAAAAAAAACACAGCCAAAAGAGTTAAAATGGTGGCATAAGCTACTCTTCTTATCGCCAATTATTTTGATTGCCCTTTTATTTAAGGCAAATGATTGGTACGAATCGTACTTGCTCAATCATTACAAAGATTCTACCTGGGCAGTTATAATAAAAGCTAATTTGGCAGGAGCAAGAGATGTGTTCGATGTTGAAAACGTTGCCTATCAATATAAAGCGAACGATTCAGTTTATACTGCTTACACCTCAATTCCTGTAAATCATCGCTTTGTTATTGGTAAACTTGGAATACCCGTTTTCCCCGACCAGCGGTATAAGGTGTATTATGTGCCTCATAAGCCACATATTTGTCGTTTAGATATTACACAACCTGATAGTGCTACAATTCAATTGTTTATTAGAAATGCTGCTTTGAATGTACGATCAATTTTAAACGAACTTTCAATGCAACAGGCTATTTGTATGGCAGAAAAAATTTACCAGACTTTTGGATACGATGGTTTAGCATATTTGTTTTTTTACGATGAGTATGTTGTCGAAAATATTACCCACAATAACAAAACTTTTAATAACTTTTGGAACACAACGAAAGTTCAGAAAATCATAAAAAATTGTAAAGGTAGCCCTTAACCTACTCGTTGGTTAGAATAGATTGATAAAAAGGCAGTTGTAAGTATGAAACAACACGTACCCCCATGTAATAATATTTTATTATGTCTTCGGCTTTATATCCTCTTTTTGCCATTTGAATAGCTCCATCCTGACAAAGACCAACACCATGCCCAAAACCTTTTCCTTTAAAGATCAAACTGTCGCTGTTTACTTCTATGCTGAAATAAGTAGAACGTAGTTGAAAATATTCCCTGATTTTTCTTAATGAAACTGATGTGTTATTGACAGTTAATGAACTTTTTCGTTGAGTTTGATTAAAATTCCAGATAGATGGCTGATAATTTTTGCTTAACGATGGATATTGACTTTGAAGAAAATTCAACCACTCCGAGACAGATATTTTTTTCTCCCAGTAGGTGTTTCTTTGATATTCACAAAAGCTATCATTTACCGAACGCAGATATGATTTGACAGACCCCCAGACATCTTCCGAATTCATGGTTTGTCCGCCACAATTTGCATGAAAAGATGCTGAAATAACCATTCCTGTCGAATCTACTACTACGAGATTTCTGGTTTCTTCAACAGCTTCAGAAATTATACTATGTGCCGATAATGAATAGTTTTTACCTTTATAAGCCTGGCAATGAACACCATCGCACAGATGAAAGTTTTCAGTATAGTGCTTTCCAAGATTTTCAAGAGCAAAAGTTCTGGCTAATATAGCCTGTGTCTTATAAAATTCTTTGCTGGCCTGATATCCACTTTCGCTTTCTACAACTCCGCAAATATAATTTTCCATTTCAACCAGATTGATAAAGAACAAAAAGCCCGATTGAATACTTATTATCATATCATCGTCGTAGTATCGTTGTGCGAGCGAAGGAACAACCGGTTTGTATTTGATGGTATTTTGATTTGAAGTTCCTTTAATTTCTACCTGTTTAGTTTTTATGATATTGCCATGTATTGTCTTTAACTCTATGGAATCATTTTGAACAGTTGCCTGAATGGTTTCGTTCTGTTGCAAGGTTATAACCTGTTTTTGGTCGGTAATAAGTTGATAATTTCCTAAATAGACATTTAATACAACACTGGAAATTTTCTGATTATAAAAAACTGCAATTTTCAGGCGTTGAGCATACGATGTCGAACAAAGGCTAATCCATACAAAAAACAAGACCATCCTCATAACTGCTTTACTCTTAAAAGTTCTACCATTTGTGCCGCAATGCGTTCAGAACAGCCCGACGAACCCAATTTTTCAATAAGCAACTGATAATTTTCTGTGATTTTTTTTCTATGCTTTTCGTCTAATATATTATTCAGTCCTTTAGATAAATTCTCTTTGCTACAATCGTGTTGTATGAGTTCTTCTATTACTTCATCTTCTAATATTAGGTTGACCAGTGAAATGTATTTAACCTGTACCAGTCTTTTGGCTATAAAGAAAGTTAACGGATTGGTTTTGTAGCAAACAATTTGTGGTACTTTAAACAGAGCTGTTTCCAATGTTGCTGTTCCCGATGTAACAATAGCTGCATGAGAGTGCCTGAGTAATTCATAAGTCTGGTCGTAAATGATGGATACATTCGAATAAGTTGTAATAGATTGATATAACTTTTTTGGTAAATGCGATAAAGCTGCTACAACAAAATGATAATCAGGATATTCTGAAGAGATAGAGAGCATAACCGGAAGAATTCGCTTTATTTCCTGTATTCTACTGCCCGGTAAAATAGCAATTATCGGTTTTTCAGGAATATTGTACCTTTTTCTGAATGTTTCAAGGTATTTTTCTTTTGATAGTTCTTTTTGAAGTGCATCTAATATTGGATGTCCATGGTATTCAACTTCTATTTCAAATTTTTTGTAAAATTCTTTTTCAAAAGGCAGTATGACAAACAGCTTATCTACATATTTTTTGATTTGATATACGCGTGATTGATGCCATGCCCACACAGTAGGTGAGATGTAGTAAAAAACTTTTATGCCTTTTGATTTAGCCCATTTTGCAAGACGAAGGTTAAACCCCGGAAAGTCAACAAGTATCAGTACATCTGGATTATATGAGAGTATATCCCGATAGGCAAATCGAAAATTTTTACGAATGGTACGAAGGTGCATCAGTACTTCTACAAAGCCCATGAAATTGAGTTCATGAAGCTCCTTTACAACTGGAATGCAGGCATTTTTTAAATGATTTCCGCCCCATGCCCTGAATTGAGCTTCAGAATCATGAGCAGCAATCCATCTTACCAGATTGGATGCGTGCAAATCGCCCGATGTTTCTCCGCAAATAAGATAGTATTTCACATTTCAGGTATAGTTAAACGTAAAAATAAAATCACAGCTCCCCAGGTTAGTACGCCAAGAATTACACCTCTTACGGCATAATACCATTCCTTGTTTAAAAAGAAATAAAAACCAATCAGATTGGCTAAAAGACTAATGCTCAAAATATTAGTTAGAACGCCTAGTTGATAAGAAAGAATAATATAATTTTTATAGGAGTGAAACGATTTGTCGAATAAATAAAGGAAAAAAGTGCCTGCAATAGGCAGTAAAATGCCAACCGCCCAGCCAATCCACCATTTGTTGTACTTGCTGGTTTTGTTAGAGTTCATAATTCCATGACTTTAATTGATTCATCGCATGACAGGCTGTAAAGTCAACCTGAACAGGAACAACCGAAGCATAGTTATGAGCTAAAGCCCATTCGTCGGTATCTTCGGCATGAGGTTCAAAATTTTGAAAATCGCCGGTCATCCAGTAATAAGGCTGATGATGTGGGTCTATTCGCATGTCAAATTCTTCTTTCCATACGCCTTTTGCCTGACGAACCAGCTTGATCCCTTTTAATTTATTTAACGGTACTTTAGGAATATTTACATTCAAACAAACTTCAGGTGGCAATGAATGTGTTAAAACATTTTCGACCAACTTTTTTACCACTAGCTTAGATGCTGTAAAATCTGGATTTTTGCTATAATCAAGTAAAGAGAATCCGATAGCAGGTATCCCGTTTAAGCAGGCTTCAATAACGGCTCCCATGGTGCCAGAATAAATCACGCTAATGGAAGAATTGCTTCCATGATTAATACCTGATACAACCAGGTCGGGTTTTCGGTCAAGCACTTTATTTAAGGCTAATTTAAGCGAATCAACGGGAGTTCCCGAGCAGGAATACAGTGTAAAGTTATTTTCTTCTTTGATAAGGTTTAGTCGCAAAGGCATATTCATGGTTATAGAATGCGATTTGCCCGATTCACTTTTTTCGGGAACTACAGCGACAACCTTTCCATAGGGCAATACGCTTTCAATTAAAGCAGCCAGTCCGGTAGCCAGGTAACCGTCATCGTTACAAACTAAAATCAGACGTTCTTCAGAAAATTGCATCTTTTTTTGACGACAAAGATAGTGATTTATAGTGATAAAATATATTGAAGTGACAGATTCCGAGGTGGACGAATATCGCCAGGTCTGCCCATATATTCCTTATTAAACAGATTTTTTACTACCAGCGACAATTTGCTGCTTTCGTTAATATTCCATGAAATTCTGTAATCGAATACAGCATAGCCTTTATTATTTTTCTGACGATATTCGTACAAACCTGGTAAAAGTTCTATTCCTACTCCTGGGCCGTCGCCCATTAAATCATCAAAAGCTTTATCTATGTTAATCATTCTGCTGAGGTAAATAACACTAATTCCTGTAGATATTTTTTTGAAATCTAATTGAAAATCGGCTTTGAACGAATGGAAATAGCGATATTTCAAAACGGTAGAGTTGGTACTTTTTGAAGAGTCGTTGGGGTTCAAATCGCGTGGGTCTGTGTAGGTATATCCGGCAAGTAAAGTGGCTGGAATACCAAAAAACGAACCCATTCCGGTAAATGTTACATCATAACCCGTTATTCTGGCTCGTCCAACATTCTGCGACTGAAAGCCTAATGCTTTAAAACCATACTGTCCAATAATTGCTATATCGGCGGAATCTGCTAAATTAAGCTGACGAAAAGTTTGTGGGTCGTAAAAACCAAACGTATATTCCATCATTTTTTGATACTCCTGATAAAAGCCGGAAATGTCAAGGTAACCATTCCAATTAGAAATTTTTATCCCTTGTTTTATTCCAATTTCAGCACTCCATCCTGTTTCGGCTTTAAGCCTCGGATTTGGAAAAATATTCAAAGCTCCTACATTGGTGTATGTAAATTTTTCGGCAATACTTGGGAAACGATAACCCTGTCCGTATGAAGCTCTTAAAAAGGTGTGCTCGTATAGCTGATAATTAGCTCCAAAACGTAAAACTGGTTGAACAGGTATTTCTTTAATAGTATCGCCTGCAATTACACTTTTTGTTTCTTTGCTGTCGATACGGAAATATTCAGCTCTTAAACCTGCCGAAAGATTGAGTTTTTTTATTAATTTTTTATCAAATTGACCAAATAATGCTACGTTGGTAGCATCATGTTTATCAAATAATTTGCCTCTAATATCGCTATAAGTATTTAAAATCCCTAAGGTCATGGCAAAGTCTTCCTTGATTTGCCGTTGAAACTGATATTCTGTATAATATAAAGAGGACTCACTGTTTTTTGCAGTATCTGATGGTACAACGTTTTTTACGAAAAAATAACGTGTTTTCAGACTATGCTTGTTTTTATCGGAAGTGTACATCGTAAAATAAGGGTCAATATTGATACGTGTACCTATATTTCTAGTGGTTGATGATAAATCTTGTTTCCATGCACCAGAGTCAGCATTTTGCCATAAAAAGAATTCAGTTTTATCCATGTTCATAAAATTACCATTTATTCCGAATGCCATTCCTTCTTTCTTTGGAAAACGGTAACGAAGATTAAAATTTCCACGAAGTCTTTCTTCGGTTTCATGTTGGCGATAGCCATTATCGCTATACCCATGTGCACCTATTACAAGATCCCAATTTCCTATACGTTGCATGTGAAAAATATTGGAACCAACGAAAAGTGGTTGTGTTTGTCCCCACCATTTTAATTCTTTGCGTTTTGGATTCATGTACATTCCGTTGAAAATGGTAACTTTGGTTTCGGGTTCTATTTTAGGATAAGCTGTTCTGACATTAATCACACCATTGAGTGCTGCCGAACCGAATAATGCAGAGGCTGCTCCTTTTACAACTTCTATTTGAGATACATTTTCAATAGGAAGATAATTCCATTTGATGTCGGCTGCATCGGGTGAAATGAGAGGCATGTCATCAACCAACAACAATACTCTGCTGCCCGCACCATAACTATAACCGCTTCCACCACGTATATTGGGCTGGTCGCCAATTATGTCTACACCGGGAATTCGGTTTATGGCTGCATCCATGGTTATTACATTATTATTTTCGAGCAGCTTGGGTTTTATTACTTCCATGGAAACAGTAACTTCAGATATTCTTTGTTCAAACTTAGAAGCACTTACTACTACTTCATCAATCATTTGAACGTCTTCTTCAAGAAGAATGGTTAACTTTATTTCTTCGTTGGGCTTAATAAAAAGGGATTGTTTTTGAGTTTTATATCCAATGAAATTGAAACTTATAGTTTGTTTTCCTGTAGTATTAGTTTTGAAAGAAAAATAACCATTTGCATCAGTAGCTGCACCCGATTTGTCTTCAAGAACTACATTTACGCCAGGCAGTGGTTCGTTGGTCTTCTTATCCTTTACTATACCAGTAATAGTCCCATTTTGAGAAAAAAGAACTGTTGAAAAACCTAATAAAATAATAAAAAATACCTGTTTAATCATTATTTTAAAGTTTTAAATTTCGAAGCAAAGGTATAATTTAATTTTTTTTTAACCTATGATGTCCTTTATACATATAGCTATAAATCAGTAAATCAAAATGTTATGTTTTTTTTTAAAAAATTGTTTAAAAAACACTACCTTTACAGAAATTTTAATAATAACTTTATGAGGACGTTAAGCTTAATTATTATCACATTAACAACTTTTATGTATAGTTGTAATTTTAATCAATCTGTATCTGTTAATTCATCTTTGAATTTAATTACTGCAGGAGATGGACTTTCATGCGAAAAAATTTCAATAACAGATTCTGACGGCAAAGAATTTTCGAATACTTCTTTTATTTATGGACAAGAAGTCTTTATTAATTTTACCAATGTAAGTGGTTTTGTTAAAGAAGACGGTTATTATTTTCCTGGAATGAAGTTAATGATTGTTTCTTCATCTAAAGATACCGTTTTGTATTACGATGATTTATATGAACAATACGATGATTTAGAAAGTTCAATGCAAACTTTAATGGCTAATATAACAATGGCAAAACCTATACATTCGGGTGAGAATTATACAGCATATTTATTCTTGTGGGACAAAAAAGGAAAGGGAACATTTAAAGCAGAATTCAAATTCAGTGTTATCTCGAATCCTTCCATTAAAGTAAAAACCAATAATGTAAAAATAGAAGAAGTTTACTTTTATGATGCCGAAACAAACAAGGTGTTAATTGATAAAATTGAGCCAGGAAAAAATGTATATGTACAGATAGAAGGATTAAAGGGCTTTACTGTAAAGGATGATTATGTTTATCCAGGTATTTCTCTAAAAGTTACTGATTCAAAAGGAAATATTTTGCTAGATGAAAGTGATTTAACAGGAGGTGAAGCATTTCATGCAGAAAAATTTGAACATAATGTTTCGCCTTATTTCATTATTAATAGCGATGTTCAAATGCAGATTAAAGGAAGCTGTACAGTTTGGGATAAGCTTAGTGAAAAGTCAATAACTATAGATTTCACGGCTAATGTAAAAAAATGAATCGTACAAAAATGTAAAATTTTCATCTTTTAGCTGTTTGGATATCAAAAAATTGATTATCTTTGCAGCCTTAAAATTCTATTAACATAATGTCTAACCATTAAATTGTGATTAAATGGCAAAAAAAGAAAAATTACAAGAATTAGAAGAGCAAGAAAAAGCGTTGTCTAGCTTTTCAAATCTGAAAAACCAAAGTTCTCTTGAAGAAATTGCACCCGAAGAACTTCCAACCATTAAGTCAGAATCAATCGAAGAATTTCATCACGATGGCGATCCTATTGTAATTCAAAAGGCTCAGGAAAGTATTGAAGATTTTGATTGGGATAGAATCGGAAAGAGAGATTCTGTTTACAAACCCGAAGAAAAAAAGCAATTAGAAGAGCTTTATGCAAAAACACTTTCTACTGTTGTAGAAAATGAAGTAATTGAAGGTACAGTTGTGGCAATGAACAACCGCGAAGTTGTAGTAAACATTGGCTACAAGTCAGAAGGCGTAATTAGTTTAAACGAATTTCGTTACAATCCCGATTTAAAAGTTGGAGATAAAGTAGAAGTGCTTGTAGAAACTCAGGAAGATTCTAACGGACAGCTGGTATTATCGCACAAAAAGGCACGTGCACTCAAATCCTGGGATAGAGTGAACGAAGCCTACAACAACGACGAAATTGTTAAGGGTTATATTAAATGTCGTACCAAAGGTGGTATGATTGTTGACGTGTTTGGAATAGAAGCCTTTTTACCTGGTTCACAAATTGACGTTAAACCCATTCGCGATTATGACGTATTTGTAAATAAAACAATGGAATTCAAGATTGTGAAAATCAATCACGAATTCAAAAACGTAGTTGTATCACACAAAGCCCTGATAGAAGAAGAACTGGAAGCTCAAAAACGCGAAATTATTGCTAAACTTGAAAAAGGTCAGGTACTCGAAGGTACTGTTAAAAATATTACATCATACGGCGTATTCATCGACCTTGGCGGTATAGATGGCTTGATCCATATTACCGATTTAAGCTGGGCAAGAATCAATCATCCCGAAGAAATTGTTCAACTCGATCAGAAACTGAACGTTGTAATCCTCGATTTTGATGATGAAAAGAAACGTATTGCCTTAGGTTTGAAACAACTTATGCCTCATCCATGGGATTCGTTAGATCCTAATCTTAAAGTTGGCGATAAAGTTAAAGGTAAAGTTGTTGTTTTGGCCGATTATGGTGCATTTATCGAAATAGCTCCCGGTGTTGAAGGATTAATTCACGTATCTGAAATGTCATGGTCACAGCATTTGCGTAGTGCACAAGACTTTTTGAAAGTGGGCGATGAAGTTGAAGCTGTTATCTTAACCCTCGACCGTGAAGAACGCAAAATGTCGTTGGGCATTAAACAATTAAAACCCGATCCATGGATTGACATTGAAAAGAAATATCCTGTAAATAGCAAACATAAAGGAGTTGTTAGAAACTTTACCAATTTTGGCGTATTTGTTGAATTAGAAGAAGGCATTGATGGCTTAATTCATATCAGCGACCTCTCCTGGACAAAGAAAATTAAACACCCTGCAGAATTCTGTAATATCGGCGACGAATTGGAAGTTGTAATTCTTGAAATTGACAAGGAAAATCGTCGTTTAAGCTTGGGACATAAGCAGGTTGAAGAAAATCCATGGGATGTATTTGAAACCATTTTCAATGTTGGTTCAATACACGAAGGTACAGTTGTTGCTATTAACGATAAAAATGCTGTTATTGCACTTCCTTACGGTGTAGAAGGTAATGCAACCCTTAAGAACCTTGTAAAAGAAGATGGTACTACACTCAAAGTTGACGAAAAAGCAGAATTCAAGGTTATAGAATTTTCAAAAGAAAATAAGAAAATAGTAGTTTCTCATACTCGTATCTTCGAAGATGCAAAAAAAGAAAGTGAAGAAGAAGCAAAGAAGAAAACTAAAAAATCATCTTCAAAGAAAGAAACTCTCAAAGTAGAAAAAACTACTTTAGGAGATATTGCCGAACTCGCAGCTTTGAAAGATCAGCTTGAGAAAAAACAAAATCCGAAAAAAAAGTCTGAATAAATTTTGTTTCTAAAAAAATTAGTATCTTTACAGCATGGAATTTAGTATAGAGAAAAAAGAAAATTATACCCTGGTAAAGGTACTGGTCGAAAGACTTGATACCCATGTAGCACCGGCGTTAAAATCGGAGTTGGTGCTCATTGCGGGTAGCGGAGAAAAAAATATCATTCTCGATTTAAGCTCCTGTCGCTATTGCGATTCAAGCGGATTAAGTGCTATTTTAGTTGCTAATCGCTTGTGCAAAAATGCAAATGGTACTTTTGTGTTAACTGGCTTGCAGCCCGCAGTAGATAGGCTTATCACCATCTCGCAGCTAGATACCGTATTGAATATTTCCCGCTCACCCGAAAAAGCCCCCGAACTCATCAACAAAGACTAAATTAGTCTTGCGTTGAAGACCTTTACACTTACCGTATTAGGTACCAGCTCGGCTGTACCTACTTCTAAGAGATATACCAGTGCTCATGTGCTTAATGTATGTGAGCACTTTTATTTATTTGATTGCGGAGAAGCTACACAAATAAGGCTTCGACAAGAAAAAATTCCATTATCAAAAATTTACCATATTTTTATATCTCATCTTCATGGCGACCACTTTTTCGGAATTTTTGGGCTTTTGTCTTCTTTTCAACTTCATCAAATAATTTCAGAAGTTCATATTTATGCTCATCAACCACTTGAAAAAATTATTAACTCCGTTTTACACACCGAGGAACTTAAGGTTAATATAGTTTTTCATGTTTTACCAGAAAATCAATATGTCCAGATTTTTGAAGATAAGCACATTACCATTCATTCATTTCCTTTGAAACACCGAATTCCTTCAGCAGGTTTTGTGGTTAATCAAAAGCCAGAATTGCTAAAAATTCGAAAAGAGAAAATTGCAGAATATAACCTTTCTATTGCTGATATTCTTAAAATAAAGAACGGATTGGATTATATCAGTAACGATGGAAAGGTTATACCAAACAACGAATTTACTTATCCACCCACAAAGCCCAAAAAGTATGCTTATGTTACAGATACTGTGTATAATGAAAATATTATTCCATACATAAGTGAAGCCGATTTGTTGTATCACGAAGCTACGTTTACCGAAGAATTTAAAGAAAGGGCAAAACTTTCAGGTCATTCTACTGCATATCAGGCGGCTACCATTGCACGTATGGCTAATGTAAAACGGCTCTTGTTAGGACATTTTTCTATTCGATATAAAGACACTTCAGCTATACTAAAAGAAGCAAAAGCAGTGTTTCCTGATACTATTCTGGCAGAAGAAGGTTTAACTATTCAATTTTAAAATATGAAAATTTGCCTTGCTATACCTACATCTCATGAAGTTGACAATACGTTCTGGAAACTAATAAAATCTCAATATAATGTTGACTTACTGCTTACAGGTGTTGGTATTGCAAATACTACTTTTCGGCTTACACAGTATCTTTTAAAGAATACTACCGATTTTATTATTCATGCTGGAATTGCCGGTTCTTTTTCCGAACATCTTGTTATAGGACAAGTTACACAGGTTGTAAAAGATGCGTTTGCAGATTTTGGAGTTGACGAAGGAAATCAATTTATTCATGCTACTAACATTTTTAACGAACCTTTATGGTATGAAAATACTGCTATGTCGGGATTGTCATTGCCAACAGTTACAGGTATTACGGTCAACGCAATAACGGCATCAGCCGAAAAACTTCTATTTTATAAAAATCATTATCGGGCAGATATTGAAACCATGGAAAATGTTGCTGTATTTATGATATCCCAACAACTTAAGATTCCATTTATTGCTATTAGAGCCATTTCTAATCAAGTTGGTGAACGCAATAAACAAAACTGGGATATCAATACAGCAGTCAAAAATTTATGGCTAAATTTGAACAATGTTTTAGGCTTACTGTATGAATAGCATTTCATTGTTTATATCGCCCTGTCCAAACGATACTTTCATGTTTGATGCCTGGATTAATAAACGTGAAGAACACTTTTCCGGCAATCCTGTTCATGCAGAATTTTTTGACATTAAAACTTTAAACCAGCTTGCAAGTGAAGGTGTTGCAGATGTTATTAAACTTAGTGTATTTTCTGCTGCTCATTTGCTTCATTTGTACCAAATTTTACAATCGGGCGCTGCATTAGGTTTTGCAAATGGTCCGTTAATAGTTTCCAAACGAAAGATTTATCCCGACGAAGTACCCTTTGTTACCTTAGCTGTTCCAGGTTTTTCAACGACTGCTTTTGCACTTTTAAAAATGTTTTTTTCTCCACAACCTCAGTGCAAAGAGTACTTTTTTGATGAAATAGAAGAAGTTGTGTTAAGCAATGAAGCAGATGCTGGCTTGATCATACACGAAACACGTTTTACTTATCAGAAAAAAGGCTTACAGTTAGTTGCAGATTTGGGAAAATTATGGGAAGAGCGTTATCATTTGCCTCTTCCTCTGGGTGTTATTGCAGTAAAGCGGAATTTACCAGAAGAAATAAAATTAACAATCAATGCTTTGTTAAAAAAAAGCATTGAACATAGCATGCAAAAATTTCCAATCGAAATAAACGATTTTGTTTTAAAGCATGCACAGGTTAAAGATATGCAGGTTGTTAAAAGTCACATAGAACTATATGTAAACCAGTTTTCGATTGAACTTGGGGAAATTGGAAGAAGAGCTATATTAACATTCTTCGAAGAAATGAAAAAATTACATTTAATTAATCAGAGTTCATTATTTGATAGTGTTTTTGTTAAAAGTTATGAAGAATAGTTTGCTTTCATTACGTAGAACAACGCCGCGTTGGATAGTCTTTTTGATAGATGTATTGATATGTTTTGTTTCTTTATATGTAGCTTATTTGGTAAGATTTAATTTTTCTATTCCTGAAAATGAGTGGATACTATATATTAAATATGTAATACCTACTGTAATTTTGGTTCGTTCAATCTTATTTCTTCTCACGAAATCTTATGCTGGTATAGTTCGATATACGGGAATAGAAGATTCTATCCGCTTTTTCAAAATACTTTTCTCTGGTTCCTTGCTTTTCGTTGTAATCAATTTATTTACTTATTACGTATGGGGTATTTTTATAATTCCCTTTTCTATTGTTATTATAGAGTTCTTGTTGTCGGTGTTTCTTCTCATTTTTCTCAGGCTTTTTATCAAAATGTATTATCTCGAAACAATTCATACCAAGTCTATTCGTACAAATGTGGCTATCATTGGCAAAGATGCACTCGCTTTGTCTGTAAAACGTAGTCTGGACAATGATATTAGCGTTAATTACCGGATAAAAGCTTTTTTCGACACAACCAACTTTACCAGAGGTCTTACAATTGAAGGAGTGAAAATATATCCTATTGCTGATTTTGAGAACGTAGTGAAAAAACATCAAATTCAATCTATTATCATTGCCGATGAAAAATTAGGCAAACAGCGTAAAAAAGACATTAGCGAGCAAGCCTTGGCAATGAATGTTCAGGTATATGAGGTGCCAGCCCTGAAACACTGGATAAATGGTGAGTTGAGCGTTAGGCAATTAAAACAAATTAAAATAGAAGATTTGCTTGGTAGGGAAGAAATAAAACTCGATATAGCACGAATAAGCTCGCAGGTTGAAGGAAAAGTAATTATGGTAACCGGTGCTGCTGGTTCTATAGGTAGTGAGATAGTATTTCAATTAACCAGATTTAATCCTGAAACTATTGTTCTCTTTGATCAGGCCGAAAGCCCTATGTATGATTTAGTGCTTCAACTCGAAGAAAAGTACAATTTTAAAAACTATAAATACATTGTTGGCGATATTACTAACGAAAAACGCCTGGAATATATCATTCAACGCTATAAACCCTTAATTATATACCATGCAGCAGCTTATAAGCATGTTCCCGTAATGGAAAATAACCCTGTTGAAGCTGTATTGACCAATGTAAAAGGTACTAAAATATTGGCAGACCTTGCTCAACGTTATCAGGTAGAACGTTTTGTAATGATTTCTACAGACAAGGCTGTAAATCCGACAAATGTCATGGGAGCTTCAAAACGAATTGCAGAAATGTACTGCCAGGCACTTGGAACTGTTTCACAAACAAAATTTATTACCACACGCTTTGGAAATGTTCTTGGATCTAATGGTTCTGTTATTCCACGCTTTAAGCAGCAAATTGAAGAAGGCGGACCTATTACTGTAACTCATCCAGAGATAACCCGCTATTTTATGACCATTCCGGAAGCCTGTCAACTGGTACTTGAGGCTGGAGCCATGGGAAACAACAACGAAATTTTTATTTTTGACATGGGTAAACCTGTTAAAATTCTTGACCTGGCAAGAAAAATGATAAAACTTGCAGGACTTCAGGAAGGTAAGGATATCGAAATAAAATTTACCGGACTTAGACCAGGTGAAAAGATTTACGAAGAACTTCTTAATAACAAAGAAAATACTATTCCCACCTATCATCCGTTGATTATGATTGCCAAGGTTGCTGAAGTGAACTATGACACCATTAATGAGCAAATCAACAGATTATTGGACTCAATAGATACATTTGACAATTATTATAAAGTTTCTATCATGAAAGAAATTGTTCCTGAATTCAAAAGTCAGCATTCAATTTTTGAAAAGCTGGATAAAAATGAATAATGGTTTATTTTCTATAGTTTTTAAATTGAGCATAAACCACAAAAAATTTCAATTTTAATCTTTGTAGTTTAGATAAAAATATCTACCTTTGTATCGGGCAAGTCTTATACGACCAGCTCCCTTCAAACTCCCCCAGGTCCGGAAGGAAGCAAGGGTAGAAGGTTGTAGCGGTGCGATATAAGGAGCTTGCCCTTCTTTTTTTTCGGAAATCATGCAATAAATTCACAAAAGTTTAGTTATTTTGCATAGTTTTTATGAAATATAAGCTATTCATATTTTCAGTGTGTTTGTTTATTGTTGTGGGTTGTTCCACAAAGAAAAATACTTTTGTCTCTCGTTCGTATCATAATTTAACAGCTCATTACAATGCATACTTTAATGGAAATGAAGCATATAAACAAGGATTAAAGAAAATAAATTCCAATCCTCAGGATAATTATTCACTTATTTTAAACGTTTTTGCAATGCTCAACGAAGATGCCTATAACCAAGCATCTTCTGATATGGAAAGAGCAAAAGAAAAAGCAGCACTGGTTATTAAGAAACATTCTATAACCGTAAAACCTCAGTTAAAAAAAGGAAATACATCAAAAAAGTACAAAGATTTTTACAACAGAACAGAATTTTGTAACTGGGTGCCTGTTAGCTGGCTTTTACATGGGAAGGCTAATTTTGTTAATCATGATTGGTATGCTGCCGAAGAAAATTTCGAATATGTGGTAAAGGAATATTCATGGAGTCCGATTCGACATGAAGCTGCCATTTGGTTAGCACTTACTTATGTTCAATTAACCAAATACGACGATGCAAAAGCTTTGCTCGACAGAGAAGATGGCGATAATGAATTTCCCAAAAAGTTGAGAAAGTTTTTATATCAATCGTATGTACAATTGCATCTTAAGCAACAAAATTATTCTGAAGCCATTACAAAACTTAATACTGTCCTTAAATTTACAAAAAAGCGTAACGAAAAGGCACGGTTATACTATATTCTTGCACAGCTTTATCAATACAATAATCAGCCAGGCAAAGCATCACAATATTATACCTATGCAATAAAACTCAGTAATAAGTACGAAATGACTTTTAATGCTCAGATTAATCGTGCTACCTGTTTTGAAGGAACCAATGCCGAATACATTCGTAAGCAATTGTTTAAGATGCTTAAAGACGATAAAAATATAGATTATTACGACCAGATTTATTTTGCCATAGCCAATCTCTACCTGAAAGAAAATAACCTTCCCGAAGCGGTAAAATACTACAAACTCAGTTTACAAAGCAACAAATCAAATACTAATCAGAAAGCCATGTCGTATATAGCATTGGCAGACATTTACATGAACAAAAAAGATTATGTATTGGCACAGGCATATTATGATTCTTCTTTGACCTCACTATCGCTCGAGCATCCCGAATATAAAAGAGTGAATAAGATGGCCAAAAGCCTGATGGATATTGCTCAGTACCTAAAGACCATTCAAGTAGAAGATAGCCTTCAATATCTGGCTAAATTGCCTGAAAAAGAAAGATTGAAAATTATAGATGAAATTATCCAAAAAATTATTGACGAAGAAAGAAGAAGGTTAGAAGAAGAGCAACAGCAAGCAAACAGCATGATGTTTATGACTCAGCAAACCATGAATCCCTTGTCGAATCAAAACCAGGGTGGCAAATGGTATTTTTACAATCCTTCGGCGTTGGCTCTTGGTGCAGCAGAATTTAAGCGTAAATGGGGTACACGTCCACTGGAAGACGACTGGAGAAGAAAAAATAAAGCAATTGTTACAGTTGCCTCTATTGATGATACTTCTTCAACGGCTGGTGGTCAGAACCAACAAAGCGCTATGTTGAATCCCAAACAGCGTGAATATTACCTTAAAGATATTCCACTTACAGATTCGCTCATGAAACTCTCTAATGAGAGGCTGGAAGAAGCTTTCTTTAAATCAGGAGAATCTGCTATGAACCAAATAGAAGACTTCTCTCTTGCAATTAAGCAATTTATTTCATTGATTGATAGATTCCCTCAAACAAAATATAAACTACTTGCTTATTATGATTTATATCGTTTGAATTTAAAAATAGGCAAAGAAGATATTGCCAATCAATACAAAAATAAACTCATTCAGGAATTTCCTGATAGTAAGTATGCACAGTTGTTAACAAATCCAAATTATTTAAAAGAACAGGAGTTGCTGAATAATCGCTTGAAAACTCTATATGAAGAAGCTTACGAATCGTTCAAAGACGAAGATTACCATGTAGTATTCAGAAATTACCGAACTGCCGATTCACTGTTTTCAGAAAGCCCTATAAATATTAAGTTTAAGTTGCTGAAAGCTATGGCAGTTGGAAAAACCGGTGATGTAGTAGCTTATAAAAAGGAACTGAATGAAATAATTGAAAAATATCCGGGTACTTCAGAAAAACAACATGCTGAGCTTTTATTAGCTTCAATAAATAATTTCGACGAAACTTACCTGGCTTCCTTAAAAAACAATAAATCAAACAAATCTAATCAACAGCAAACAGCATTAAATACAAATCAAAATCAACAACCACAACATCAGCAGACTCAAACTGAGCAACCCAAAGAAGAAGCTGACGACCCATTGTTTACCTTTGACGAAAAAGACAATACACAGTTTATTATTTTATTGGATAAAAATGCTGATTTGAATCGTTTAAAATACAACTTGTTCGGCTACAATATTGATTACTTCAGTATGTTCGATTTTCAGATTCTTACAGGTATCTGGAACGACAAATATTATTATGTAAAAGTTTTTCCGTTTGCAAACTATAAAGAAGCCGTTAAATATTATAAGCACGTTTCTAAAAATACAGACATCGTTTTCCGCAATATCAATGAAAAACAATATCATTATTTTGTTATTTCCGACCCGAACTATACCAAACTACAGTCTTCGGGCGAGATAGAAAGATACATCAAGTACTTCAAGAAGAAATATTTAAAAAAGAAATCTTCTTAATATGACGAAAGCCGTGCAAATCTTATGGGTAGATGATGAAATAGATTTGCTTAAACCATATTTTATTTTTTTATCCGAAAAGGGCTATGAAGTTACAACAGTTTCTAATGGAACAGATGCTCTTTTGCTCATCGAACAAAAGAACTTCGATATCGTAATCTTAGACGAATCAATGCCAGGATTAAGTGGTTTGCAGGTATTAGATGAATTAAAACGTATCAGGCCTATGATGCCTGTTATTATGGTTACCAAAAACGAAGAAGAAAATATAATGGATAGTGCTATAGGTTCAAATATAGCCGATTATCTGATAAAGCCAGTAAATCCCAAACAATTGCTTCTTTCTATTAAAAAAATTACCGATAAAATTCGTTTAATTTCAGAAAAGTCTGTTTCTCAATATCTCACTGATTTTAATCGTCTTACACAGCAAATACAAAATGCCAATTCTCTCGAAGAGTGGATTCAGGTTTATAAAACTATTGTCTATTACGAAGAACAATTTGAACTTTCGAACGAGCAAACCATGAGCGAAACTCTTCAAACACAACGCAAAGAAGCCAATCAACTCTTTTGTCGCTTTATAAAAAACAATTATTTGAGATGGTTCGAGCCTAACGCAGAAAAGCCTATATTGTCGTCCAATTTGCTGCAGAAAAAGTTTTTCCCTTTACTGAAGAACCATGACAAGCTGCTGCTATTGGTTATAGATAATCTTCGTTATGACCATTGGCAAGCTATCTCAAGAATATTATTCCCGTTTTTTACCATCGAAACAGACATTTATACCTCTATATTACCCACTGCAACAGCCTATGCACGAAATGCTATTTTTTCTGGACTTATGCCGTCAGAGATTGAGAAAATTTACCCCAACATCTGGTTGAATGATGATGAAGAGGGATTGAAAAATCAATATGAAGAGGAGCTCTTTATTAAGCAATGTCTTCGTTTGGGGATCAAAGAAACATTTTTCTTCAAAAAAATTATTTCCAATAATGATGCTAAAAACCTGATGAATGAATTGCCCAATTTGCAACAGAAGTATTCGAAAGGAGTCATTATTTACAATTTTATTGATATTCTATCGCATTCGCAAACAGAATCGAGAACTGTAAAAGAGCTAGCAGAAACCGATACAGCTTATAAAAGCCTTGTATGCTCATGGTTCGAACATAGTCCTTTGTTTGAAATCATACATTATTTTAAGGATCAGCAATATGTTATAGTTGTTACTACCGACCACGGATCTATTCGTGTCGATAACCCTGTTAAAGTTATTGGCGAAAGAAATATAACCACAAATCTTCGATATAAACAGGGAAGAAATATGAATTATCCTGCTAAGGAAGTTTTCGAAATTACCAATCCAGCCAAAGCATACTTGCCTAAATCAATGGTAACTTCTGCATACATCTTTGCCCAAAATAACGACTATTTTGTATATCCGAATAATTACAGCCAGTATGTTCGAATGTACCGTGATACTTATCAGCACGGTGGCGTAAGTATGGATGAAATGTTAATTCCTTTTGCTGTGTTAACTCCAAAAGAATGATAACCATAGATTATTCCGATATAACTTTGCTTAGCGAAGTTGCAAAACAATTGTTACACTATGGAAAGAATTATCGTATCTGGGCATTTTATGGTGAAATGGGGACTGGAAAAACTACGGTTATTTCTGCTTTAGTAAAAGAATTAAAGGTTTTGCACGAGGCTTCGAGCCCTACTTTTGCCATTATTAACGAATACCCTACAGAAGCAGGAAATTCTATTTATCATATTGATTTATATAGAATAAGAAATGTAGCAGAACTTTACGAAATCGGACTGGAAGAATACCTCGATTCTGGCAATTATGTATTTATTGAATGGCCGGAAATAGCAGAACCTTTATTGCAATATTACACGGTTTTAAAATCGAAACTGATTGTAAATGAGCAAGGTAACCGTCAAGCTATCATTTTCGTATAAGGTTTAAAATTTAAAAAAATGGCACAAAGAAAAAATAATCTACGTTCGGATACCTTAAAAGTTACTGAATTACTAACTCAGGAAGAGAAATTGGCTGTAAAAAATCCATCTAAGCGGTTTGTAATAGGAATTCCACGCGAAGAAAGCAGCGAGGAAAACCGAATAGGCCTTACACCTTTAACGGTCGATTTGTTGGTGAATAATGGACACGAAGTTATTATACAAAGCAATGCTGGGAAAGCAGCTAATTTTTATGACCATCAGTTTAGCGAGGCTGGTGCATTAATAGTTGAAAACAAAGAAGAGATATATTCTCAATCAGATATCATTTTAAAGGTGATGCCTCCTTCCGAAGCAGAGATAGGACTGATGCGTGAAGGACAGATTTTGTTGTCTATCTTACATGTACATTCAAAATCACGCGATTATATACAGCGCCTTATTCAGAAAAGAATTACCTGCATAGCTTTTGAATATCTGAAAGATGAAAACAACTGTTATCCCATTGTGCGTTCTATGAGCGAAATAGCAGGCAGTACTTCTATACTGATAGCTGCCGAATATTTAAGCAACGCACACAACGGTAAAGGGGAGATGCTTGGCGGTATAACGGGCGTTAATCCTTCCGAGGTTGTCATTATTGGTGCTGGTACAGCAGGAGAGTATGCTGCACGCACAGCCATGGGACTCGGAGCTATTGTTAAAATTTTTGATACCTCGGCATATAAGCTCAAACGGTTACAAAATAATCTTGGGCAACGTATTTATACTTCGGTTATTCATCCGGTTGTATTAGCCAATGCACTTAAAACAGCCGATGTGCTTATAGGGGCACTTCGGATTCTCGAAGATAAGCCGCAATTTATTGTTACCGAAGAGATGATTAAGCTGATGAAGAAAGGAAGTGTAGTGGTTGATATTAGCATTGACCAGGGTGGCTGTATTGAAACTTCACGACTTACTACACATAAAAATCCTGTGTTCGAAAAACATGGGATTGTTCATTATTGTGTTCCAAATATTCCTTCACGTGTTGCCCGAACAGCATCGTATGCTTTTAGCAATATTTTAGCACCTTTTCTTATTGAACTTGGCAATGCTGGTTCTATTACCCAGTTAGCCAAGCAAAACC
>FWWL01003147.1_pt1 | contig 31221 bp, 28 predicted proteins | sample 2228331 | NCBI WGS metagenome assembly FWWL01 (sample SAMEA103939775, study PRJEB20133) | metagenome
CCAAACCCACGAAAGCATCAAACTCAACACCATTGAGGAAGCCTACGAGGTCGCCAGTGCCATAGAAGAGGGCAACTACGAGAAGTTGCGGGAAGAGTTAGGAGACCTGCTGCTGCAAGTGGTGTTCCATGCCCAGATGGCGAAAGAAGCGAACCGCTTTGACATCGCCGATGTGGTGCGGGGGTTGGTGCAGAAACTGATAGAGCGGCATCCCCATGTGTTCGGCACAAAGCGGGTGGAAACACCTGAGCAAGCCTTAGCCCAGTGGGAAAGCATCAAAGCCAACGAACGCCAGCAAACAGGTTCGCTGATGGACGGGTTGGCATGGGCACTGCCAGCACTTCTTTTGGCGCACCACGCCCAAAAGCGCGCCGCTCAAGTCGGCTTTGACTGGAACGCACCCCTCCCCGCCCTTCAAAAGTTGCGAGAAGAATTGGACGAAGTCGCAAACTTGCTGACCCAAGACCAACAGGACAAAGAACGCTTGACGGAAGAGATTGGTGACTTGCTATTCGCTGCGGTCAATGTCGCTCGCTTGTCCAGAGTGAACGCAGAAGAAGCCCTGCGGCGCGCAGTCCGCAAGTTTGTTTCCCGCTTCCAAGCCATAGAAGCCGAAGCGCAGCGGCAAGGGAAATCCTTGAGCGAGATGACCCTTGAGGAGATGGACGCCATCTGGGAAGCCACCAAGCAGCGGGAAAAATCATAAGCCCACAGCCCCTTCGTTCAACCGCCCAGCGTAAACATGGGGCGAACATGGGGGATGACGCCCTGCTCCTTCAATAGAGTTGCCACGCCCGCGAACTTGCGCCAGAAAGCCGAACGGATGAATGCAGCAATTTCCTCATCGGATGCTCCGCCTCGCAGCAGGGGCTTCACATCGTATTCGTCGCGGCTGAACATGCAGGGGACAATCTTCCCATCAGCGGTCAACCGAATGCGGTCGCAATCGTGACAGAAAGGTGCCGTCATGGATGGGATAACCCCGATGCTCCCAGGGCTCCCGTCAGCGAACCGAAACTCGTTAGCGGTCGCCCCTGCTTCGCGGGGAAGAGGCACTAAAGGGTAAACGGCGTCAATCGTTCGCACGATTTCCTCGCTGGGGACCAACCGCTCGGGTTGCCACAAGTGGCGACCGTCAAAGGGCATGTATTCAATGAACCGCACTGCAATGCCCGTGCGGCGTGCCAACTCTGCTAAGTCCAAGATTTCGTCATCGTTGCACCCTCGCAAGATGACCACATTGACCTTGACAGAGCGGAAGCCCACTTGCTGGGCGCGCCGCAAGCCTTCCATCACCCGCTCAAAAACCTCGCGCCGTCCCACCAGTTCCTCGTAGCGCTCGGGTTTCAGGCTGTGGAGGCTGACCGTCACATTGTCCAAGCCAGCAGAATGCAACCGCTCCGCCATTTCAGGTAGGTAGAACCCATTGGTGGTCATGCCGATGGTGCGGATGCCAGGGATAGTTCGCAGAAGCGCCACTAACTTGTCCACATCCCGCCGCATCAACGGCTCGCCACCAGTCAACCGCACTTTCGTCACGCCCATCCCTGCCAAAATGCGGACGAGCCGTGCCATTTCTTCGTAGGTCAAAATTTCCGCCTTCGGCAGCCAAATAGGGTTGACGGGCATGCAAAAGTGGCAGCGAAAGTTACAGCGGTCGGTCACTGACAAGCGCAACTTTCGCGCCCTTCGCCCAAACTGGTCCTGCAACACCTTATCCGTAGCAGAAAGTTGTTGCCTCTCGTTCACCATCGCGGTTCATCTCTCCTCGCTGCTCCTATTTTGGCACGCAAGTTCCGCTTTCGCCGACAAAAGGGGACGAGGGTTACGGGGCGTGGGACGAACGAAGAAACACGGAACGCAGAGTTAGTAGCATCGCCCCTCGCAGGCAACAGTGACAGAATGCCTTTAGCGAACTTGCCTGCCGTTAGCCCCTTGCCGCAAAATTGGTGGCGGGTGACGGCGATGCCAGCACAAAAGCGCAAAGGTTGGGACAAAGTGCGGCAGTTCATCATAAAGCACCCTGATGTGCTTTTGGCGCTCTTGCCTTTAAGCGCTACAATTGGGGGGCTGCTGGGGGATGTCTCCTTCATATGGATGCTTTCTGCAGCGGTGTTGTGGGTTTCCCACTGGTGGCTTTACCACCCTCTGATGCTTCTCATGGGACGCCACGACATAGTGCTTCAACTGTTTAACCGAAACGAAGAAACACGGCATCGTGCTTTTGAGCAACTTCTGCAAAAAGGTGAGCAAGCCATCCCCATCTTCGTGTGCATCGTGAAGGAGACGCCGCGTGGCTCATTAGGATGGGGGAGAGCATACAAAGCATACATTGAAGCGATTTGCTTGGCAGCAGAGGGGATAGGGAGGCTGAGGGCAAACGAGGGTGTTGAGGTGCTGTTGGAAGCAACACAAGATTCCGTTCCCGACATCAGGGCAATTGCCTTGTGGGCGTTAGGGCAAATTGGTGACGAACGCGCCGTTGCTGCTGCCATCCCTTTGCTGACGGACAAAAGTCCCACTTGTTTCCGACGATGGCTTTATGAGTGGACACGAAAGGTGCTGAGCAGAGAAGTCAATGACATTGGTCGTGTGTTTTATTGGACCGTCAGGGCAGTAGCGGCTGCCGTTTTGAGGCAATTAGGGCTGGGCGATTTAGTCAGGGCGTTTTGGCGGGCATTGACTTACCGCGATGCGGAGGCAGTTGCAAAGTTGAAAGCCTTTCAGAGATACCGCAAGGAGATGGCAGAAGCGTTGATTAGGGTGCTGGATACAGGGACAGTGAGCGAGGCGGTTAACGCGGCGTGGTTGCTGGGCGAGTTGTGGGCATTTGAGGCGCTGCCGGCGCTGCGGGCAAAGATGCGTTCACCGTTCACAGCCATGCAGGTGCGGGAGGAGTGTCAGAAGGTTGTTGCTAAATTGGAGGCGTTGGCGACATTGCCATCGCCAGCAGCGGAAGGGATTGACCCATCCGTTTTGCCTCGTCCCGCAGTGCCGACAGACATTGCCACTGATGTTTTGCCTCGCGCTGCATTTCCTGAAGGGCAAACACCTTCAACAGAGGAGCCGCCAAACCTACGCGCCTAAGCCCAACCCTTCCAGCCATTGGGGCAGTTTTGCTAAGTCGTCGGTAGTGTCGCCTCTTGTGGGTGACGAAAGTTTTAACGACCGTCAGGGGCAAGCCCCGACGCTACCGCATTGAGACGAGCGGAAAGTTTGTCACGCCTTGCGCGCCTTATGGGCTCCTACGTGGCATTGCATCTTCCCTGTAAGTCGCTTTAGGAGCGGCGTCAGCCGCAACCGTCCCGAAAAACGAGGGGTTCGTCTCCTGACTAATCGCTAAAATTCGGCGCATCGGGAGAGCGGCGCATCTGTCCAGAAGCGGTCTATTAGTTGACGCAAGAGCAAGAGGGACTGTCTTGTGCCCTCATCGCCTGCGTAGGCTTGTCCGTCTTCCAAACTGATGACGCCGCTGAAGCCGATGCGCGCCAGTTCAGCGAAAATGGCTGTCAGCGGCACATCGCCTTCGCCCAGCACACGATGCGCATATTCGCCCGTCTTTCGGTCGGAGACATGGACATGCCAGACGCGGTCGGCAACTGCCCGCAGGATGGGAACAGGGTCACGCCCAACCATCAACGGATTGGCGCAATCAAAATTGATGCCGACAGGCGTTCCCTTCAGCCGCTCAGCGATTTCCAAAAACACATCAGGGTCAAAAGCGAAGTCAGGCAGTTCCCACAGGCGGTCTTTGTAGTGGTTTTCCAAACCCAGCCGAACACCGCGCGAGTGGGCAAATTCTGCCAATTGAGTCAACTTCTCCGCTGCCCAAGCAACCCCTTGTTCGCGGCTCACTTCTTCGTGAGCGCAACCGACGGTGACCCGAACCCCTTCCGCTCCCAGCACCCAAGCAGCGACCACCTTCGTTTTCATGTCTTCCAACTGCCGCTCCCGCTCGTCAGGGTCGGGATGAGTGAAGTCAGGGGCACAAGTCAACATAGACAGGTGCAACCGATACCGCTGGAGAAGGTTCGCCACCTCGTCCAAAGTGCGGCGGTCATAGCGGGGAAGCATAGCATGGTGCAACTCAATAGTGTCCACTCCAAAGTCTCTTGCCATCGCCAAAAGGTCAGGGAGCGATGGCTTCCCTTCGCTCAACATCGGCGCCAAAAGTCGGACAGGGCTCCAACCCACTCTGGGTCGCATCGGTGTTACCCCCTTTCGCAACATCGCTCTCAACGGATTCCTGCTGCGTTTATTTGGGGCGGAAGATGGTGCGTTGCTCAGTGATGACAACATCCATTGGCACATCGTTGGGCTTTGTGGGGATGCGGCGGACAATCTGGCACTCAAAGGCTAAAGCGACTTTCAAGGTGCGCGGAGGCAACAGTTTGAGGAAGCGGTCGTAATAGCCCAACCCGCGCCCCAATCGGTTGCCACATTCGTCAAAGGCTCGCCCGGGCACCACGATGAGGTCAATCTCTTCAGGCGCAACGAAGGGACAAGAAGGCTTCGGCTCCCATATCCCAAACGCACCCAGTTGCAAGTCGGCATCAAGGCGCCCAACGCGCCGAAACTCCAACTTTTTCTCCTGCGGGAGGGTGCGGGGAAGGGCGACGGGAAGCCCCCGTTCCTGCCACCAGCGAATCAAAGGCACAAGATCCACCTCGTCCGTCAAAGGCATGTAGAAGGCTGCCAACTTTGCATCCGTTGTCAACAAGAACGACCGTGTCCGCTGCAAAATCAGTTGCGTTCGCCGCCACCGTTCTTCTATGGGCAAAGCCGCCAGCACCTCTTTCACTTTCTGCCGCAACTCTTCTTTGGTCATTCATGTCCTCCTCCTCGGTGCACACCGCTTTTCAGTGTGCCACAATAGTGTCACGGTTGCCGATACCCTAAAACACCGCAATGAGTCACCTGTTCTACACCGATGCGGAAAACTTGACAACAGCCAACTTATGTGTTGATGGAGGGATGTGGAATGCCAAAATCGTTGCAAGGACGCACTTACCGCCCCAAGAAGCGGAAGCGGAAAAAGACGCACGGGTTTCTGGCACGCATGGCAACGAAAGCGGGACGCAATGTCCTCAAGCGCCGGCGGCTGAAAGGGCGATGGCGACTGACCGTTTGAAAGTGCCGCCCGGACCGAAAGGGACGAATCGCTTTCCTAAATCTGAACGCCTTAGTCGCCAGAAAGACATTCAAGCCTGCTTGATGGAGGGAAAGCGCTATCGCCATCCGCTGCTTACCCTGTTCGTGCGTTGGCGGGGGGGTGAGGGTCGGCGAGTTGCTTTCTCCGTCGGTCGCAAGGTGGCGAAAAAAGCAACCCAGCGCAACCGTATCAAACGGTGGCTGCGAGAAGCCTATCGGACGAAGCGATGGGCAATGGTGGACGGCGTTGACCTGTTCATTGTTGCGCACCCACCCATCGCTGCGGCAAACTTTGAAGCGGTTGACGCTGCCCTAACGGAACTGCTGTGGCGTGCTAAGGTGTTGGTTGCACCATCACAAACAAAAGAGCAACTGACAGCACCTGATAACGCTAACGGTGCACAAACCGAGCAACGGAACGAGCAACAGTGAGGTCAGCAAGTATGAGCAAGACAGTAACAGCGTCGCTGGTTCAGAAGGCATCCAGAGTTGCCCAGCGCTTGCTTGTTGGCTTATTGCGGGGATACAAGCGGTGGGTGTCACCCCTTCTCCCACCAGCGTGTCGGTTCACGCCGACTTGTAGCGAATATGCGATGGAAGCCATAGAGCGCTTTGGGGTGGTGCGGGGTTGTTGGTTAGCCCTCAAGCGACTTTTGCGGTGCCACCCGCTACACCCCGGCGGTTACGACCCTGTGCCAACAGAGTGGTCTTCTCACAAGACGGCAAGGGTCGCCCTTGCTCTTTTGCTGCTCCTGCTTTTCCCCTTGTTGGCAATAGCAAGGGACTGGACGAACGCATCTGTGGAAGAGTTGCTCACCCCGCCCTCGTCCGTTGAACGAGCCGCCACCGAGTGGACCCAAATCCAAGGGCAATTGCCGACAGTGCAGGAGAGCGATCAAGAAGCCTTCGCCCGACTGAAACTGCGCGAAGGGATTGTTCTGGTGACCTTAAAGCGGTTGGAAGAAAGCCTACAAGCGTTGGACGAAGTGGTGCGCACTTATGAGCAAGCCTTGCGCCAACAACGCAACCGTAACGGCATCGTTGTTCCCAAAACCCTGCAAGAGTTAGCCGTAGCCGCTGCCTACCGCAAATATCAACTGTTGGCGGAGCGAGATGGCCCCCAACATCGCAACACTGTGAAAGCGTTGGAACGAGTGGAGCAGTTGCTGCACGGGGGTGGCAGCGCTACCTACGGCTCACCTGTTCAGGATGTTGCTTTGTGGGTTTGGGACGAGCGAAAGAGAGAGGTGCGGCGTCACGACAGCGCTTACCAAGTCGTGAGCGAGGAACTGGACACCCTCTATCGTGCGGGTTGGAACTACCAACTGTTTGACACCCTTGTGACCTTGTGTGGTCGCGACCCCCGCTACAGTTACGGGTTAGCCGTTATCTTGCTGGCGTTCCTTTTGCGGGTGCTCCTGCATCCCCTCAACCGAAAGGCGATGAAGTCGTTCTGGAAGATGCAAGCGCTCCAACCGTTGGTGAAGGATTTGCAAGAGCGCTACCAAGATGACCCGCAGCGGTTGAACGCGGAAATCTGGAAACTGTATCGGGAGCACAAAGTCAATCCTTTCGGCGGCTGCTTACCCTTGCTGCTGCAACTTCCCATCCTGTTCTGGGTTTACTACGGCGTGCTTCACTACCGCTTCCAGTTTGCCAAAGGCAGTTTCCTATGGGTGAAGAACCTGGCGCAGCCGGACTACCCGCTTTTCGCCCTCTACTTGGCAATCTTTTTCGCCTCCACCTTCTTCATGAGCACGCCCACTCAAGACCCAACGCAACGGCAGCAGCAGTTGTTGATGAACATCATGTTCGTGGTCCTGTTCGCCATGTTCTTCCACTCCTTCCCCGCTGCCTTCATTCTGTATTGGCTGTCGTTCCAAGTCTTTTACATCGGTGAGAACCTGTTGATGAAGCGGGTTTATGCGCGGGAAGCCTTACCCGTGCGCGAGGTCTCCCTTTCGGCAGAGGAAAAGCCCCGAAAGGCAAAGTCAAAAACCAAATCGCCCAACAAACAGTGAGAGCGCTAAGGGAAAAGCGAGGGATGTGCGATGCTGCAGGTAGAAGTGACGGGCAAGACCGTTGAGGAGGCGATCCAACAAGCCCTGCAACAACTGGGCGTCACGCGAGAGCAAGTGGATGTGGAGGTTCTTTCCCCAGGCACTCCCGGCATCTTCGGCATCGGTGGTGAACCTGCCCGCGTTCGGGTCACTGTGAGGAATTCGCCCGCTGCTTTCGTCAAGGAGTTGCTCACCAACATCGTCCGATACGCTGGGTGGGACTTGACTGTAGAAGAGCCACAAGAGCGGGAGCGGGAAGTGTATGTGAACATGGAAGGGAGCGACGCAGGGTTAGTCATCGGCAAACGAGGGGAAACCTTGAACGCACTCCAGTTGCTCATTCAAGCCGCTGTTCTCAAGCGCTTCAACCAACCCTTGCGGGTGGTCTTGGACGCATCCAAATACCGCGAGCGCCGACGGACAGCCGTTATTCAGTTGGCGCTGAACGCCGCTGACAAAGCCCGCAGCCAGCAACGAATTGTTCGGCTGCGCAACCTTTCTGCCGCTGAGCGGCGTATTGTCCACATGACTTTGCAGAGCGACCCCACCGTGTTCACAATGAGCGAGGGGGAGAGGGAGGAACGGGTCGTCATCGTTGCTCCCATAGAGATGCGGGAACGCTTGTTGCGGCGCGCTCGGGTGGCACGCCGGTCGCCTTCTTCTCAACAGTCTCAACAAAGTAACGCAAGCAACGCTTCAGGGGTTGCTTCATGAGCGTGTTGGTGAAAATTTGCGGGCTGACGCGAGAGGAAGATGTGCGCCTTGTTTGCGCCGTCGGTGCTGACTTTTGTGGCGTGGTGACCGAAGTGAGCGGTTCGCCCCGCAGCCAAACCCGCGAGCGGGCAAAAGCGCTATTTGCCCTTATGACCGTTCCCCCCGTCCTCGTCACCCGCCAGAAAGCAGTGGACGAACTGATTGACCTTGTCCGCACCCTTGACCCCGCTGTTGTCCAATTGCACGGTGACGAACCACCTGAGTTCGTTCACAAACTGCGATCCGTTCTCTCCTGCGCCCTATGGAAAGCCCTGCCCCTTCCGCCCGCAACGGAAACGCAACCGTCCCTTCAGGCGCTGTTGGAGCGGGCACAGGCTTTCATCAAAGCCGGCTGCGATGCCCTCGTTTTGGACACCGCAACGACTCAAGGCTTTGGCGGAACCGGTGTGCCTTCTTCGTGGGAACTGGCAGCGGAACTGGTGCGCCGATTGACCATCCCCTGCTTCTTGGCAGGAGGTCTTACGCCCGAAAATGTAGCCACTGCCATCCGCATCGTCCAACCGTTCGGCGTGGATGTCTCCAGCGGCGTGGAGCAGGCGCCAGGGGTAAAAGACCCAGAGAAAGTGCGTCGCTTTTGTCAAGCAGCAAAGAGCGCGGATGCGGCTTGGTGAAAAGCCAACCCAACTACAGCCGCCGTTTTGCCAACAAGTAATGCGTGAACAGTTCACTGAACAGGTGTTCTGGCGCTGCGTCCAAAACAGCGACACCGCTCTCTCGCAATTGCCCGACGGCTTTCAAGCGGTCAGTTAAAACGGCAACAGCAGCGGCTTGCCGATACAAGTCAGGGGCATCTTTAACGGGTTGCTCAAGGAGCAGCCGCAACTCGTAATCGCTGACCGCCACCACCAACACCAAATGCTTCTCCGCCAACAATCGCGCGTGCCGAATGAGAGCGTCGGAAGTGTCGGGGTCAATCAAGTCCGTAAACAGCACCAACAGGGAACGGCGGGGCAAACTTTGGAGTAAGCGGGTGAAAGCGGCGGCGTATTCCGCCTCCACCAACTGAGGCTCCACTTGGCGCAAGGCTTGTAAAATCGCATCCCACTGTTTCACCCCTTTGCGCGGGGGCAGCCAGTGCAAAATCTGCCGCGCAAAAACCATCAACCCGATGCGGTCGTCCAGCAAATGGGCGAGGTAGAGGACAAAGGCAGCCGCGTTAACGGCGTGGTCTAATTTGGTCAACCCGTTCAGGCGGGTCGCCATGACGCGCCCTGCGTCCACAACGGCGACGATATTTTGCCCCCGTTCCAACTCAAACTCCTTGCTCACCAGTCGCCCCCGCCGCGCTGTGGCGTTCCAATCAATCCAGCGCGGGTCATCGTCGGGAAGATAGTCGCGCAGCGAAGCAAACTCGGTGCCTGCACCGTGAAAAGGCACTCGGCGCAACCCCATCTCTCGCAACTGGATTTTTCGCATCAGCAAAGCGAATCGGCGAGCCATAGACAGGTTGGGCAGCACCCGCACCGTCTGAGGAAGCGACCACTTTATCGGAAGCCACACTAATCGCAATGGCGTGCTGACTTGCCCGTAAAGGGTGCCAAACGAGAATTCCCCTCGCCGCATCGGCGTCACCGTGTAGGTGAGGTCCGCTTGCGAACGAGCGGGAACGAACGCTGCAAACAGCGGTCGCAATTGATTGGGATGACGCACCCCACCCTCCCAGCGAAAATCCAGCGGCGGCTCGTCTTTGAGGGCGACGAAGGCGGGAAAGAGGGTGGGGTTGACAACGCTGATGGTCACCGCTGCAGGGGCGTCTATCTCCAGAACGCTGTTAACTTTTCGCTCCCCTTGCAAGAAACGCCGCAAGCGCCACGCAGCGAAAAGTTCCCACAGCGCTGCTCCCAGCACAAAAGCGTTGTAAGCCCACGCGAAAAGCGTCCAACCCAACGCCCACCAAACAGCCCCTAAAGTTAGCGCAAGGGCAAAACGCACTGTTGGCATTGGCAGCGCCCCCTGTGTTCTGTAAGAACTGCCCACTGGAGGGTTCACCTCCCGGCGGACCGCAGAATCGGTGCGTCAGGAGATGCCCCCTCAGCGAAAGGGTTCGCCCCAAATTGTAGCGACGAGAAAGCAAATTGACCGCTGTCAGTCACCGACCAGCAAAGGGCATGTTATCCTTTATTGCGGCGCTGTCAGGTGAAAGCGAGTCAAAAGCGGTTCGGGACAGGTCTTACGAAGTTGTCAGGGTGTTTTTGAAGGAGGGTCCGACGATGGAACGCGACCGCACACCCATATGGGTGCCCGAAATTCCCGGGCAACCCACCTTGCCACCAGAGTTGCGCCAGCAGAAGTTGGAAATCGTGCTGACCCGCTTTGACTGGCTCAAAGAAATTGCCAACCGCGTTTTGGACAAGACCCCTGGCATCGGGCAGCTGAAGGACAAAGCCTTCCGATGGGCGCGCAAGAGTTCGTTGTGGTATATGACCTTCGGGTTAGCCTGTTGCGCCATTGAGATGATGGCAACAGCAGGACCGCGCTACGACTTTGACCGCTTCGGCATGATTCCCCGCGCTACCCCCCGCCAAGCCGACCTGATGATTGTCGCTGGCACCGTCACTTACAAGATGGCGCCCCGCGTGAAGGTGCTTTACGAGCAAATGGCGGAGCCCAAGTATGTCATCGCCATGGGCGTGTGCGCGACCAACGGTGGTCCCTTCTACGACGCTTACTCCGTCCTCAACGGCGTGGACAAAATCATCCCCGTTGATGTCTATGTGCCCGGCTGTCCCCCCACCCCCGAGCAACTGCTGTGGGGCGTGCGCTTGCTGCAAGAGAAAATCATGCGCGGAGAACGCGCTAAGCCAGAGGAACTGACGCGGGAAGCGATGGAAGAATTGTTGGCACCGATAGGAGGGACAACCCGATGATTGCCGCTCCTCCCCAACCACCCAGCCCTGTCAAGCCGTCTTACTGGCACGATTTTGTGGAAGCCGTGCGAACCATCTTAAAGGGAATGGCAGTGACCATCCGCAACTTCGGTCGTGTCGTTTTCCTGCGACAAGCCACGACTATCACCAAAAAGTGGGGTTCGCGCCCCATCGCTTTGCGCTACCGAGGCACCATCGGGTTGACCATTGACCGCCGAACGGGGAAAGAGAACTGCATCGGTTGCTTGGCCTGCGAACGCATTTGCCCCGACCACTGCATCCACATTGAAGTCATTGACGACAAGCCAGGGCACAAGGGCAAATATCCTGTCGTCTTCATCATTGACAACAACCTGTGCAGCCTGTGTGGCTTGTGCGTGGAAGCGTGCCCGACACCTGCCCTCATCCACACGGAAGTGTGGCAAGTGGGTGGCTATTCGCACCGCGATTTGGTGTTTGACAAGCAGCGGCTCTTGGAGATTGGCGAGTGGCAACAGGAGAAGTGGATTCGCATGGGCTTGGGCACGGTAGACCAAGTGACGGGCAAAAAGTCCATGCAGATGACCGACGAAGAGTGGCAAGCGGAGGAAGAAAAGAAGCGCGCTGCTGCCGCTGCCCGTGCCCAACGGGCGGCTGCCACCCGAGCAGCGGCAAAAGCCGAAACGCCTGCTGCCGGTGACCGCAAAGCAGTCGCTCACTCCCAATCCCGCCATGCCCCTACTGCTTCCCCTTCGGCTGCGCCGACAGAAGGTTCCTCCAGCCCTGAAGCGGAAAGCCCCCCGTCAGAGAGTTAGTGCCCATGCTTTCAGGAAGCACCGTGCAACAGATTAGAAAGGCTCAAAGGCGAACGGGCACAGGAGAAACGATTGCAATGCTCTCCATCGTCACTTGACAACGATACGCCAACACCCGAACGCCAGCAGAAGCGGCTGCCCACAACGCCTCAGCAAAGATAGGGTCTGCCTCCCGATGGGGCGCAAAAAGGCGAGCGTCAGGGCGTTGGATGACAAAAACAACCGCTGTGTTGCTGCCCGTTCGTTGCAAATCCGCCAACAACCGCAAGTGCTCCTGCCCCCGCACCGTTGGCGCATCGGGAAACAGGGCAACCCCATCGCAAACCAGCGTCACCGATTTGGTCTCCACCCACCACTCGGAGGAAGTCGTTGTCAAGTGCAAGTCAAGGCGGTGGTTTCCCAAAGGCGTTTCCGAGCAGGCTTTTAGCACTTTTCCAAACGCCCTCACTTTGCCAGCCGCAATTCCTTCCAGCAACAATTGAGGCGGAAGGCGCGCATCCACGCAAACGAGGGTTTCGTTGTCGCGGCTAAGCAGCACATCGTAATCAGTGCGACGCTGCGGGGCAAAACGAGGAATTAACCACATCTCGTTCCCTGCTTTCAGCACTTCCTGCAAGCGTCCCGAGTTGGGAAGGTGGGCGACGACTTCGCGTCCATCCTTCAATCGCACCAAAACAGCGAAACGGTTGAGGCGACAAACGAAGTAGCCTTGCACCAAAGGTTGCGGCAATCGCATGCTTGTCACCCGCATGAACTTGACGCTACGAAGGGAGGTTGCGAAGCGACCTTTCCATCACTTGCAACGCCCATGCCATTTCATCGTCGCTGATGACCAAAGGGGGAGCGATGCGGACAACCTTCTCGGTGTGCAAAGTTCCACCGACGATGAGCCCTTGTTCCAAACACCCGCGCACAAAGGCTTGCGCAGCGTCTTTCTCTCGGAACTCCATTCCCAACATGAGCCCTTTGCCCCGCACCTCTGCGATAACGGGAAAGCGCTCCGCCAGTTGGAGCAGCGCTGTTTTGAGTTTTTCGCCCACGATAGCAGCCCGTTGGGGCAAATTCTCCCGCTCCATCACATGCAACCCTGCCAACGCAGCGGCGCAGCAAACAGGGTGACCGCCGAAAGTGGTCACATGGCACAACGGCGGATTTTCCGCGAACGACCGCATCACTTCCTGCCGAGCGAGGAAACCGCTGAGGGGCATCCCGCCACCCAACGCCTTGCCCAGCGTCAAGATGTCTGGCACAACGCCCCAGTGCTCAAAAGCGAACCATTTACCTGTGCGCCCCAAACCCGTCTGCACTTCATCCAAAATGAGCAGCGCACCGACTTCGTCGCACCGTTGGCGCAACGCAGGGAGAAAATCGTCGGGCGGCACAATGATGCCGGCTTCGCCCTGGATGGGCTCTGCGATAACCGCCGCCACTGTTTCGTCAATGCCCTCCAAAGCAGATACATCGCCGTAGGGCAAAAACAGAACATCGGTCAAGAGGGGCTCAAAGGGACGGCGGTAAACATCTCGTCCCGTCACCGACAGCGAACCCATGCTGTCGCCGTGAAAACTGTTGTGGAAAGCGACGAACTTTCTGCGCCCCGTAAATTTGCGGGCTAACTTCAGGGCTCCCTCGTTGGCTTCTGTGCCACTGTTGGTGGGGTAGTATTGCAACTCACCACGCCATTGTCCGTTGGTGGCGCGTTGGAAGGCGGCTTCTACCAGCCTGACCAACTTTTCCGCCAGTGCTACTTGCACATCTTGCACGAACTCGCCGTAAACCATCGTGTGCAAGTAGCGAGCGGCTTGGCACTGAATGGCGCGCACCACTTCAGGGTGGGTGTGCCCAAGACTGCTCACGGCGATGCCTGAGATGAAGTCCAAGTATCGCTTGCCATCCTTCGCAACAATCCAGCACCCGTGCGCTCGCTTCACTGCAATGCCGATGGGTTCGTCGGAGGTTTGCGCCAAGTAGCGCCGAAACTTGCGGTGCCAGACATCCATCGCAAAGCCACGCTCCTTTTCGCAATAAAGAGCAGTGCCAACATCCCACAAATTCTGGTTCAGGCATCGCCTATTTTGCCGTTCGCTCTTTACCCCGAATGTTGTTGGTGAATGCTGTTACCAACCCATGCTATGGGCTTTAGCCCGTCGTCGGTGAGGCCTTTCTTGAGCGCCAATTTTAATCGGCGAAAACGACCGTCGGGGGCAAACCCCGACGCTACGGATTGGTTGGTGGCATCGCCCCTTGTGGGCGACGGTCGTTTAACTGGAAGGCGTGTCTCCTGACACGCCAAAAAACGAATTTAGCATCGTTGGAGGGTGCGCCTCTTGGTGCACCGAAAAATTCGGCACATCAGGAGATGCGCCCTCCAGCGTACCGAAAAAATCAGCGCCTCAGGATAGGCGCCCTCCAGCAAAAACAAATCGGCAAACTGGAGGGTGCGTCGCCTGACGCACCGAAAAATTTTTGGGCGATCTGGAGGGTGTGTCTCCTGACACGCCAAAAAACAAAAATCGGTGCATTGGGAAATGCGCCCTCCAGGCATCAACCACTGGCTAAAGCCAGTGGCATGGATGGTGAAGCCACTAACAACCTTTGCATTAAAAAGCGTTGCCATTTCGGGATGCGGTGCTTAAACGGTTCACAGGTGCAAGCGGAGCCGTGAAGCCAACGGAAGGGCACTACAGTGTTGCTGTCTCCGTCACTATCTAAACCACCCCATCGCACGCTTCAGAATAGCATCAAGCACCGCCTTATTGCCTGCACCTTCCACCAACAACGCTTTGTCCACTTTAGACACCTCCGCTGGCGAACACTACATCAGGGGAGATTTCCCACGGTTGCTCAGCGAAGCGCTCCAGCGGTAGATTTGGGTGGCGTTCATCATGTTGCGCTTTCCTTTCGCTCATTCCATTAGGTTCCAAAAGTGCAATCCCCAACGCAAGAGTCTTTGTGCCGACGGTTTTGTCTTCAAACCGCACGACAACAAAAGTGATCTTTGGGTTTTCTTCAATCCTTACCACTGTGCCGATGCCGAACTGCTGGTGGCGCACTTTCATCCCCACCCGCACTTGCTCTAATGACAAAATGGCTTCCGCTCGTCTGACCGTTGCGACGGAGTAGGGGAAATGGACGGTTTGTTCTCCCCTGTTCGCAAGCCAGTGAGCATATCGCCTGAGCCGCGTAAAGCGGTAATGACCCAATCAATGCAGCCTTCAGGGTCACGCCAATAGCGGCGAGACGGGATGCGAATGACACGCCAGCCCGCTCGCTCCAAAACCTCTTGGCGCACCAAATCATCGGCTGTCGGATAACCTGTCTCGTCGGTGTGATACCGCTCACCATCGCACTCAACGGCAAGCCGCTTACCTGTCTGGGGGTCTTCTACAACCAAGTCAATGCGATAGCCGCAGGCAGGATATTGCGGAAAGACTCTAAAGCCGTGTTTGCGCAGCCGCTCGCAAACATCCTGCTCAAAGGGGCTGTCAAATTGTTCACCCTCTGGTTTTGTGCCAACCGACGGGTCTTGCAGGTAAGCCAGAAAGTCGTGCACTAATCCACGCGGGAACTCGCTGGCTGGGCGGGAAATGTAAGCGATGACCTTTTTGCGGGCACGAGTGACTGCTACATTGATGCGGCGCTGGTCATTTTGAATGGCGTAAATGCTTCCAGGGTGCGAGTTGGACGCGTAGCGGAACGAGAAGAAAATGACATCTCGTTCATCCCCCTGAAAGCCGTCCACCGTAGAAGCAAGCAATGGTTCTGGACGGTTCTGCAGGAAGGTTTGGAGTTCAGGTTCTTCCCAAAGCCGCTCCATAATGAGACGCTGAATATAATCCGCCTGCTCACGGAACAGCGAAAGCACACCAAATGATAAACCGTCATAGCGTGGGTCACGCAATCGCTGGAACAAGTCGTCAACAAGGGCTTTGGCTTCTAATGGGTTGATTCCGCGCTTCTCGTCTTCGTATCCTCCTTCAACAAGGCGCACTTCAAAAACACCGTCTGGCGGCGAATCGTGCCCTTGCGTCATGATGCGCAGGAAGCCATAAAAGCATTCGTTAGCGAAGCGAATGATTTCCAGAAGACTGCGGAAGTGCTCGTTGAGGGCGATTTTCTTATCGCACAAGATGTCCGCCATGTCCACCAGTGACGAAGACCGCATATCAAAGGCAAGGGCACGAGGCAATCCGTCAATGCCGAACTGCCGCTTCAATTCGTCATTGACAGCCTCAGCAAGGAACATGGCTTCCGCTGACGCCAACTGCTTTTCGTCGCCGACAATGACCACTTTCTTAGCACGATATAGCGCTGGCAAAGCGGTGGGCAAGAAGCACTGGGTAGCCTCATCCACAATGAGCACATCAAATAAACCTGCTTGAAGGGGGAAAACACGGGCAACCTCATCTAAAGTCATTATCCAGCATGGAAACAGTTGCAACAGTGCGTTGAAATTCACCTGTTGCTTTAGTTCTTCAAAGCGGCGATAACTCTTTTTGCCGCTGCGCAGCAATCGGCGTAGCAGAGCGATATCCTGCCTCAGTCTGTGATAGTTTTCCTTAAGCCGCAGCAGAATACGGACTTGCAACAGTTCTTTCACCACATCGGGTATCCGTTGGGCGCGCTCGGTAAAAAACTCCGCTAACTGGTCAGTGCTTTCAGATTGGACGCTTTCATCTTGCTCAATGATGTGGCGGAGGCGGTAGGCTTCCAACGCCAGTTTTATCTTTTCCGCAAAACCTTCGGGAACGCTTCCGTTACTGTCCACCTGCTGATGTATCCATGTTGTCAATCGCAAAGAATCTGGGAAACTTTGCCTTAAGCGCAAGGCTTCCGAGAAGGTAGGTAACTTGGCGAGAAGATTGCGACCGCTATCTATGCAACTGAAAATCTGTTCCACATCGTTTGCCAGCAGTGCACCACGCAACCACAGGAAAGTCGTGGGCAAACTGCCTGCGTGGAAGAGTTCCTGGAACGCTATCTGACGCCTCCAAAGAGCAGTGAGTGAATCCCGAATCGTTTCTAAGACCTGCAACGCTTTCTGGGGGTCTCCCCTAATTTCCCAGTCGCTGCGGCTTATCACAGCATCAGGCAATTTGCGCAGGGCTTGTTCCACAGCGCTCTCGCTGCTGGCTAACTTAAAGAGGAATTTTGCCCGCTCCAGCCAATCTTCTGGAACCTCTCTCGCCCGCTTTATTTCCTCCTGTGCCCACTCTATCAACAGAGGGCAGTCCTTCAATGCCGAGTTTGAAAACTCCTGCAACTTCGCGAAGGTTGGCAAGGCATTGATAAAGGGAAGGGCTTCGGATACAGCAGTGGCTATTTCTTCGCTGTTTAACGACTGAAGCGCTTCTTGCAGGCGTGCAAACGCCGAAGGAAGCCGCTGCGCTACCTCCGAATTCAGCGCTTTGTCACTAAGGCATTGCTGCCGTCGCTGAAACACCTCAAGGGCGGCTCGCAAAATGTTCAATTGCTTCTCCGCTTCTTTCCAACTGCCCCATCGTTCAAAGTCAGCTCGGGTAAGTATGGGGTAGGGTAAAGCCTGCAATGCCTGCTGCAAAGCCCTTTCCGCTTCAACTTGGGCAAAAAGGTCATCAAAGCGCCGTTGCTGGCTCCGCCACGCTAGAAGGTCACCCGTGTTAAGCAACTCGTTAAGGACAGAAGGTTCGCACGGGGCAGGCAATTGGGAAATAAGAATGCGGGCATCTCTGTGAGCCTTTTGATGCTCTACCCATGTTTGCGCCTGCTTAAGCCTTTCTTCACTGAACTTATCACCTCTTGGTGTGCCAAAGAACTGCCTGAGGATAGCACGGGATCGGCGGTGGCGTGGCAAAAGCCGCTTCCACCAATGGGTGGCTGTCTCGCTATAGTCCATAACCGCCCGCTGCACTTCTTCAGACTCGGAAGTCCCTGTAATACCGTCCAATGCCCAACGCGTCTCGCACAGCCTTTCCCCTAACTGTCTTAACTGATGCAATTGTTGCCTCAACCGCTCACAGTCCTCAGGGGTGAGAGCGCATAGAGAGCGAGCGTGAGCGAGCAAGGTGTCTGCATCGGGGTAGTTCTGCCGCAGCCGCTCCACTCCCAGCAAGGCTTGTCTCGTTGGTTCACTAAGAGATTGCACTGCTTGCGTTAGACGCTCCAAAGTATGGGGGTCGGTAGGAAATCGGGAGTCATCATCCCACTGACGAACGAGCGCAACGATGTCTGGCTGCCGCAGTCGTTCGCTGACAGATTGAACCAATGGCAACAGTTGATTAAGCCCTTCTGCCAACTTCTGGACGAATGCAGGGTCTTTTGCCATCGGTTCTCGCTCAGCCCACTTGGTCAGTTGTTGCCACTCGGTATAGCAAGCAGCGTAGTAATTTGCAAAGTCGTGAACTAACTCAAGCATTTCGGCATTTTCCCAAGGACGGTCAGGGAAAGTTGTTAACGCTAAACGATGCGCCCAGGAGGTTAAAGTTTCACCGTCAGGAAAGCATTGGCGCGCCTCGTCCGCTAATTCAAAAGTTGTAGCCACTGCCTTCTGAACGGCTTGCAGGCTGGCGAGCAAATTCTCAAAGACATCAGGAGAGAGCGATAGGTCATTTATTGAGTTAAGACGGAGGCGAGAGGAGAGCCGCTTAGCCCAATCGCAAATGGCAGGCCGACACAAAAGTTGAGCGGCACTGTAAGCAGCGTCCAAGGCTTCATCCAATTGAACTACTAACTGCTTCACAAACCCCTCATCGCTTAGGCGTTGTTCCTCTGTTGCCCATAAGTCCAACTCCGCCCAAACATCTTTACAGGCTGCATAAAGTGTCCCGTAGCGGGCGAGAGCGTCTGCCAATTGAGCATCATTCCCATCTGGCAACAGAATATCTCTCGGCAGCACATCGTCGGCTCGCAACTCATAGTAACGGCGGTAAATGCCTTCCATCCGCCGCTCCGCCTCCCGCTGCATCTCAAACTGTTGCCGCTTTTGCAGGGTTTGCTGTTTCCACCAATTCAGTCCCTCTAACAATTGCCTTTCACGCTCTTGCAACTTATCAAGGCTATGTTGGGCTAAGAACGCATCCAACCGTCCCAACTTTTGAGTCAGTTCCTCTCGCACTTTTTTGTCGCCTTTCAGCAGCGTCATGTGGAGGTAGTCAACACCTAAGCGGTCAAGGCGGGCAGTGACGACCTCTAACGCTTTGGGCTTTTGGCTGGAGACTAAAACCGTTTTGCCCTTTGCTACCAAGTGGCAGATGAGGTTACAAATCGTCTCCGACTTGCCTGTGCCGGGCGGCCCCCAGACATAAATGACTTGGTGTCGTTCCACAGCCTGCGCTACCTTCCGTTGTGCCTCGTTGCTCTTGAAGGGAAATATCAACTCCTCCAACGGTGGAACCTGATATTCTTCGCTCTCGTCAGGCGCATTTACCTTGCCTTCAGCGTTTTCAAACAGTGCAGCAATGACCGACCCGTTAACATCGCCGATGCTCTGCAATTCTTCCAGGTCAGACCTCAGGTAGTATTGCGGGCGAGCAGCAAAGATGAGTGCTGCGCAAGGTTCTACTATTAGCAACTCTCCCTCAGCAAACAAACCACCTCGCATTCTTACTTGGGCGGCAGCGTCGGCAATCCGTCTGAGTTCCATGACCCCTCCCTCAACGGGTGCAATGATTTCTGGGAAGGCGTTCGCAAGTCGCTGGAAGAAAATCTGCATTTCGTTGGCTTCCATGGGGAGCGCCCATTCTGATTGAGCAAGGATTTCTCTTTGAAACAAAGTAAGTTGCGCTTCGCTCAAAACTTTGCGGAAAAGGTGCATGTTGATTTCAGGGTCGCCTGTCAATTCCAGCCGCACGGTGCCCTCAGTGAGGTCGCGTTCCACTTGGCAGCGCACAGTCCAAATCGGACCAAAAATGCGTGTGTCTTTCAGCGTGCCAACGAGCATTGGATAGCCGTAAAGGAATTCACGGTCATAAGGGTTAAGTTCGTGCCTTTGATAGAGATCGCAAAGGCGGGCGAAAGCAGTCACTTGGTCAGAATCGGGAGCCGCTTCTACTTCTGTCAACTCATCTACTTCGTCAGTTTCCACGAGTTCTACAGCAACTCGAGACAGGCGAGTTTTTGGTGGCTTGAGACTTATTACGCCGTCAGGTGTTGTCATCAATGGTTCCCTGTCACACAACAGTGCCAAGTCGACATACGCGTGGGTTTTCCCACGCAAAAGGTTGACGGCATAGCCAATTGCCACCGAGCGCACCTGCTCCAGTCCTTTAAGGTAATAGCCTGCCAACTGGGATAAGGTGGTTGAGAACTCGTTGCCCTTCACCTTCTCTCCCCTCGGCTTCGCTCCTCTTTCGCTAGGCTCTAATGGAGCAGACTAATGGTGGAGGCGGCGGGATTTGAACCCGCGACCTCTGGAGTGCGATTCCAGCGCTCTCCCTCTGAGCTACGCCCCCACGCAGTGGCGCATCTATTTTAGCACGCCCCACCGCCAATGCTACCGACAACGCGCCATCGCTAAACTTTACTTGCAAGCGAAACTTTTTGCCGATGCGAAAGGAGCGACCGATGTGGTTGGCGCGTTGGGATGGTCGCTGGGATTAAGCGGCGCGTTGACAGCGTTGTTGACTTGGCTCTTCCTGCCCTGGCTGCGGCAACTGAAGGGTGAAACGGTGCGGGAAGATGTGCCCGAGCGCCATCGTTTGAAAGCAGGCACGCCAACGATGGGTGGGCTCGCCTTCGTCCTTGCTGTTCCTTTGACGCTGTCCGCTGTTGCTGCTCTGAACCTTGCCCCTTTGTCCCTTGCGGACGCGTTGCTTTTAAGCGGGGCGATGCTGAGTTTCGCTGCGATTGGTTGGGGCGACGATTGGGCGAAGTTGCGCCGCAAAAAGGGTTGGCGCACCCAACCCAAATTGGCAGCGCAGGTGCTTTTGACGCTCGTGTGGCTTGGCGCTGCATGGTCGCAATGGCGTCTGGCTGATTTGCTCCCTGTGAAAACCCCTACCACCCAAGCCCTCTGGTTCGTTTTCCTCGTTCTACTCTTTTTGGCGACTGTCAACGGCGTCAACATTGCGGACGGGTTGGATGGGTTGGCAGCAGGGTTGACGGCTATCGCTGCTGGTGCCGTCAGCGCTTTTGCTTTCCTCAATGAACGGAGCGACGCTGCCTTCCTTGCTGCTGCGTTGGTCGGCGGTTGTCTCGGCTTCCTCGTTTTCAACCGCTACCCCGCCAAAGTGTTCATGGGCGACATCGGCTCTATGGCATTGGGCGCTGGCTTGGCAATGGCGGTTTTGAAGGCGCACGCTGTTTTCCCCTTCTTGCTCATCGGGTTGGTCTTTTGGGTAGAGCAAGCGACTGTCACAGTGCAGGTGGCTTACTTCAAGTGGACTAAGCGGCGCTACGGTGAAGGGCGGCGCATCTTTCCCATGACACCTATCCACCATTCCTTTGAGTTGTGGGGCTGGCACGAGCCTGCCATCGTGGGACTGTTTTGGCTTGCAGGACTTGTAGCAGCCCTTCTGGCTTTCGCCCTTCAATTCGCTCTATCGTGAACTCTGGACAAGCAAAGGAAGGTGACGATATGTCCAACCGATGGGGCACGATTGTGTTGACTGTCTTCCTGCTGTCCTTCTGCGGATTGAGCATGGAGATTGCCTTAACGCGCGTGTTTGCGGTGGTGCTGCGCTACCACTTCGCCTTCTTAGCCATCGCCATCGCTTTGTGCGGGTTGGGTTTGGGCGGTTATTTTGCCCACTGGTTCCGAGCGAAGGCAGAACACTTTCTTCCCGCGCTGATTTTTGCGATGGCAGTGACCACCTTATTTGCTGCTTGGTTTCTGGCACGCGTTTTGCTGCCGAACTTTCCGACCGCCTTTTGGCTGGCAGGCATTATGGCGCTGCTGCCCTTCTTGTGTTTGGGAGCAACCTTTGCGTTGCTCTTTGACCGCTACAGCGAGCGAAGCGGATGGCTTTACGCTGCCGATTTGGCTGGCGCTGCCCTCGCTGCGGGTGGCGTGTTGGCATTGTTGAATTGGGTTGGCGGGTTGAACGCGCTTATCGTTGGGGCAGGGTTAGTTGGACTGGCCTTTGCCCTTCTCGGGCTCGGTCCGCTCCTTCTGCGCAGCGTCGGGTTAGCGTTGGCGGTGGCGAGCATAGCCTTTGCTTTTGCCAATCGCGATTACCGTTTGTTTGACCTCGCTCCCACCCGCGACACGCGCCCAGAAATTGTCAAGCCCATGTTGGCGGAGTTGGCGACAGGCAAATCGCGCATCATTGCCACCATCTGGAACGCTTTCGCGCGCACCGACGCAGTGCAGGACGAAGGCGAAGAGGATTTGCTACACCTTTACACGGACGGCGAAGTCCCTGCATTAATGGTGCGGTTGCCAAAGGGCGAACTGAAAGCGGGCTTGTGGCTCATGAACACCCTCATGGGCGTCCCCTACGCTCTGTTGACTTTTCCGAAGCAACCCAATCGGCCGCGACGGCAAATCAATGCCGTTTTGGCGTTGGGTTCAGGCGGGGGTGTGGATGTGATTTGCGCGCTCATTGCGAGGGCAAAGACGGTGGACGCTGTTGATGTCAATCCCGCAATGAAAACCTTTGCGGAGCGATTCCGAGAGTTCAACGGCGGCATTTACGAGAAACCGGGCGTTCGCTTTCACATTGCCGAAGCCCGTGCTTTCGTCAAGCAAACGCGCCGCCGCTACGATTTGGTCGTCATGGCGCTCACCCAAACCGCCACGATGGGAAAAGCGGGGTTAGCGTTGGTGGAAAGTTATGTCCACACGAAAGACGCTTGCCGCGATTATTGGCGTGTGCTGAGCCAACGGGGCATGATTGCCCTCATCACGCAGGAGCCTTCTCTTGCTCTCCGTTGGTGGTTGACGGGTTTGGAAGTTGTGCAGGAAGGGACGCAAAAGCCCGCGCCTGAAGCCGCGTTGCACTTGGCATGGTGGGAGTTGCCCCGAGAACTTTGGGGCATCACCCCTTACCGCCAACTGGTTATCATTGCGCGCCAACCTTTCAGCCAAGATGATGCCAAACTCCTTCGCACTGTCACGGAACGATGGGGTCTTATCCCCGTTTTCGTCCCCTTCGTTGCCGTCACAGACGAACTTCTGGGAGCGGTGGTGAAAGGTGAATACTCGTCGGAAGATGTGGTTGAGGAAGTTTTGTGGCGCTACCAAGTCAATGTTCGCCCCGTTACGGACGATGCGCCATTCTTTGTTGACTTGTCGCCGACGGTGCCACCCATCATGTGGCAATTTGTTGCTCTTGCCTTTGGGTTGGTAATTGTCTTCGGTGTCGCGGCGTGGGTGCAGGAGCGGCGCTCTTCAGCGGTTTTCAGCGGGCGCTCATTTTGGCTCCCCACCGCTTATGTGGCGTTTTTAGGCGTGGGTTTCATGCTGGCGGAAATCGGTTTAATGCAGCGAACCATGCTGTTGCTGGGCAGCCCCACCCACACTGTTGCGCTGTTCGTCGGTGCCCTGCTCCTCGGAAGCGCTGCTGGCAGTTTTTGGACGCAACGGCAACCAAGCGAACGCTTGGGCAATTGGGCAATGAACGCATGTGTCGTCGTCGCCGCCGCAATGGCTCTTTTAGGGTTGACAATTGCACCAATTGTTAACGCCTTGCATCACCTGCCACTGCCGACGCGCGCTCTCTCGTTGTTCGCCCTTGCCTTTGCTTTGGGCATTCCAATGGGCATGCCTTTCCCGTCCGCGATGCGGTTAGCGCCTACTCTTTGGGCAATGAGCGTAGCGTATCTTTGGGGCGTTAATGGTGTCATGAGCGTAGTAGGCTCCGTCAGTGCGGTGATGCTGGGCAAACTTGTCGGCTACAGCAAAGCCATCATTATTGGCGCTGCTTGCTATTTGCTCGCTGCTGCAGTCATCCGTTGGTGCGGTGTTCCGAGAGCAATAACAGTTGAGCAAGTGTCAGAGGCTTATCAGTAGCACTCAGGCGCCGAACATGGAAAACTGTAACGGGCATTTGGCTTTTGCCCATCGCGCCGAAAGGAGGGGAGAAAAATGGCGGACCTGAAAGGTGTTCGCGTCGCTGTCTTGGTGGAGGACCTCTACGAAAACTTGGAGTTGTGGTATCCCGTGTTGCGGTTGCGGGAAGAGGGAGCAGAAGTGCTGATTGTGGGACCGAAGGCAGGCGAAACATACAAGAGCAAGGAAGGTTACCCAGCGAAAGCGGATGTGGCACCGGAAGAGGTTAATGCGGACAGCATCGCTGCGGTCATCGTCCCCGGCGGATACGCCCCCGACCGGATGCGCCGCCATCCGGCGATGGTTCGGTTGGTGCGAGAAGCCTTTGAGAAAGGCAAAATCGTCGCCGCCATCTGCCACGGCGGTTGGATGCTGGCGGAGGCGGACATCGTGCGGGGGCGGACAGTGACCAGTTTCTTCGCTATCAAAACTGACCTTGTCAACGCGGGAGCCAACTGGGTGGACAAGGAAGTGGTGCAGGACGGCAACATCATTACCGCAAGGGTGCCTTCGGACTTGCCTGCCTTCCTGCGGCGCATCATCGCTGCGCTAAAGGAAGCAAAGGTTACCGCCGATGTTTACGATTGATGCCGAAGGGGGATGCTGAGTTGGGAGAGCCGCTGCTGAAGGAACTACACAAGAAGGGACGGATAGGCGTTCGCCTTCCTGAACCCGATGGGCCGACAAAACCGTTGGCGGCGTTGCTGGGCAGGGAAACATTGGAGGCGAATGGCGATGATAACTACCCGACCTCAAAAAGTCAGTGACCGAGTGCTGAAACGGTTTTTTAGCCTGATTGCGCCCGTGTCGGAATGGATTGACTTGATTGTGCTGTTTGGTTCACGGGCACGAGGTGATGCCCGCCATAGTTCCGACTATGACTTGTTAGTCATCGTGCCGCAAAACGACGAAAGGTTGATGGCAAGCCTGTATGAGGCTGTCGTAGATGTCAACATTGAAACGGGCAAGTTGGTCTCCCTTCAAGTTTTCACCAGAGCCGAATACGAGCGACTGAAAGCCATGCCAACTACCTTCATTCAGGTAGTCCACGAGGAGGGTATCGTGCTGTGGGCAAAGCCACCTGCAAAAGGACGCAAGCGTATTGGCGAAAAGGGCAAAAACGCTTAGAAGCCGTCAGACGCATTTACGAAGACCTGTTGCTCAAGTTGTATCAGCGAGCGGTTGAGGAGCGCGATGTTACCTTAGAAACTATGTGGGCGATAGAGGAATTGGCTGCGGAAGTGGTTTCATCGGCTTATTATGCGGCTTTATGGGCAGTTAAAGCCCTGTTCTGTGCCGAGGGGATGAAGCAACCCAAAACTCACGAAGGGATTTTCCGCCAGTTCAATTTGCATTTCATTGCCACAGGGCGGCTGCCCAAAGAGGCAGCGAAATTACTGCATCAACGCTTTGATATGCGGCAGCGAGCCGACTACGAGGCAGAAGCGACCTTCTCTGAAGAACATGCCGTTTTGGCTATTAAGCATGTGGAGCGCTTTTTCAGCATGGTGGAAGCGGAACTGCGCCGAATAGGGGCACTGTGAAAGGAGGTTAGCGTGATGCCCGAACCGTTGCTGAAGGAGTTGAGCAAGCCAGGGCGCATCGGCGTCTTGCTGCCCGAACCCGATGGGCCCATAAAGCCGCTGACGGATTTGCTGAGGGGCGAAAACTTGCGGTCGGACGCGCCGCCGCTGCCCGAAGTGGACCAACCAACCGTCATCCGCCATTTTGTTCGGCTCTCGCAACGCAACTACAGCGTGGACACCCACTTTTACCCACTGGGTTCTTGCACGATGAAGCACAACCCGAAGGTGAACGAAGAAGTTGCCCGTTTGCCCAGTTTCGCCCTTTTGCACCCGCTACAGGACGAGGAGACGGTGCAAGGGATTTTGTGGCTGATGAAGCAGTTAGAGCAGATGTTGTGTGAAATCGGTGGGATGGACGCGTGCACTTTGCAGGGAGCAGCGGGGGCGCAAGGGGAGTTTATCGGGTTGCTGTTGGTCCGCGCGTGGCACCGCTATCGTAACGAAGAGGAAAAACGCACCCGCATCCTTGTCCCCGACTCGGCTCATGGCACCAATCCTGCCTCGGCGGCGCGCTGCGGCTTCACGGTAGAAAGTGTGCCCAGCGGTCCCGACGGTTGCATTGATTTGGCGGCGCTGGAGCGTGCGCTGCAGCCTGACAAGGAAGGGCGCTTGCCGGCAGCGGTGATGGTCACCAACCCGAACACTTTGGGCAAATTTGAGCGAGATATTGTCAAGGTTGCTGAAATCACCCACGCAGCAGGAGCGCTCCTCTACTACGATGGCGCTAACCTGAACGCCATCATGGGCAAAGCGAAACCGGGCGACATGGGTTGCGACATCATGCACTTCAACTTGCACAAAACTTTCAGCACACCCCACGGCGGTGGTGGTCCTGGCGCTGGTCCCGTCGCAGTCAAAGCCTTTTTAGAGCCGTTCCTGCCAGTGCCTGTCATAGAAGAGTGTGATGGGAAACTTCGCCTCTCTTACGACCGTCCCCTTTCCATCGGACGCGTCCACAGTTTCTACGGCAATGTGTTAGTGATGGTTCGGGCATATGCTTACATCCGCTCGCTCGGTGCTGAAGGGTTGACAAGAGTTACCGAAGATGCAGTGCTCAACGCCAATTACTTGATGCACAAACTGGCAGCGCTGTTTCCTGTTGCTTTCCCAGGGCTGTGCAAACACGAGTTCGTGTTGACCTTGCGGCACTTCAAGCGGGAGACGGGCGTTCGGACATGGGATGTGGCGAAGCGCTTGTTAGACTTTGGCTTCTACGCCCCTACCGTTTACTTCCCCACCATCGTGGAGGAAGCGATGATGGTGGAGCCGACGGAGACGGAGAGTAAGGAGACGCTGGACGCTTTTGCTGCTGCGTTAGCACGCATCAAAGAGGAGGCTTTGACAAACCCGGAAGTTGTCCAGACGGCGCCGCACCAAACGCCTGTCACTCGTTTGGACGAAGCGAAAGCAGCAAGGGAATTGAAGGTGCGTTGGTAGCACCGTCCGTGACGCAACGAGAGAAACGCCAGCATCGGCAGACTCATTGAGCGGAGGTGTCTAATTTGCGGTGGGGTTTCGTCGCTTTCCCCAAACCGCCGGAAGCGTATTTGGAATTCGCGTTAGAACACGGTTTCGGTCACTTGGAGATTGACCTGTTCAGCCCTGCTCAGTGGCTGAGCCGGTTTCACCGCAGCCGCATCAATGCCCTGCGAAAAGCAATGGAAGCAGCAGGGTTGACAGCGAGTTTTCACGCCCCGTATGTGCTCAACTTAGCCGATTTCCTACCTGAAACGCGACAGGCAGCCGTTCGGTATGTGGAGCGGCTCTTGCAGGTGGCGCACGAGTTAGGTGCTCAATGGGTGACCGTTCACCCTGGTTACGGCATCGGCATCCCTACCTTGGAATGGGTGCGGGCGAAAGCCATGGATGGGCTGCGGTGGTCGCTGGAACGCTTGTTACCTTTGGCGGAGCGGTTGCAAGTGCCCATCGCTTTGGAAAATATCAACCCCACGCCCAAAGGCAGCGAGATTGTTTTCCTGCTGGATAATGTCAACGAAATTGCTCAGTTGCTGCAAGAGTTTCCGTCACCGCAGTTGAAAGTTTGCTTAGATGTGGGGCATGCCGCAGTGGCAGAAGGCTTTTCTGCCCATTGGGCAGTCGTCCGTCATCACTGCGTGGCCATCCACGCCCATGATAATGACAAGCACGATGACCTTCACTTGGTGCCGGGTAGTGGCGTCATCAATTGGCACGAGGTGCTTCAAACCCTTTGGCAGGACCAGTTTGCAGGTGTTCTCAGCGTGGAGTTGTATCTGGACGAGCACAAGGTGGAGGCAAAGCGTTTTTTGGAGGCAGTGTGGCAGCAGGTGTGCGCTCAAGAGCCGCATTGACACCCAGAGCCAAGAGGGCTATGCTGTTATTAGCAGGGCATTGCCGATAAAAGGAAGGCGATAACGATGCGTTGGCTGCTCATTCTCATCATCAGTGTGTTTGCATCAACTTTGAGCGCACAGCCTGCTCGCCCGCGCGTTTACTATGTGGTGCTAAAGGATGCTGTGATAAACCCCAGCCTGCACGATTTTTTGCAGCGAGCATTGGAAGAGGCGAAGGAGAACGAAGCGGAGTGCTTGGTGGTTCAACTAACAACCCCTGGCGGAACCGTTGACAGCATGCAGGACATTGTTCGTCTCTTTTTGAACTCGCCCATTCCCATCGTGGTCTTTGTGGCGCCACGAGGGGGCAATGCGGATTCGGCAGGGGCATTCATTGTGATGGCTGCCCACATTGCGGCGATGGCTCCTGCTTCCCGCATCGGCGCTGCCCATCCTATCCTCGTCCCCCTCGCCCCCCCTGCCCCCGGCAGCGAGGAACGGGGTCCTTCCGAATCGGAGCGAGTGCTGATGGAAAAAGTCACCAACGCTGTCGTCGGGACAATCAAAGCCATCGCTGAAGAAAGGAAGCGAAATGTCAAGTGGGCGGAGAAGATGGTGCGGGAGAGCGCTGTGCTGACCGCTCGCGAAGCCGTGGAACAAAAAGTTGTGGACTTAGTGGCGGAAGACATGAACGACCTGCTCCAGAAAATTGACGGGTGGAAGGTGCGAACTGTTGAGGGCGAGAAAGTGTTGCACACGAAGGACGCAGCGCTCTTTGAGTTCCGAATGACGGCGAAGGAACGGTTCCTGCACTTCCTTTCCAACCCCAACATCGCTTACCTGCTGCTTCTCATCGCCATGCTGGGCTTCATCTTGGAAATCTACAACCCTGGCGCCATCCTCCCCATCACCGTAGGGGTCATCGCTTTCATCCTGTTCCTCTACTCGGCTGCTCTGCTGCCCGTGAACATTGTCGGGGTGTTGCTGATTGTGACAGCGGCAGCCTTTTTCATTGCCGAACTATTCGTTGCCAGTCACGGGATTTTAGCCGCTTTCGGCGTGGCAGCGTTGCTCCTCGGTGGCTTCATGCTCTTCCCTGAACCAGGGGCAGTGCCATCAAACTTCTATGCTTACTTCCGCGTTGACCCACCCGTTTTGGTGACAACAGGGTTAATAGTTAGCGGGTTACTGGCGGGGGCGTTAGTGGCTATTATCCGCGCCCAACAGCGACAGTCCGTCGTGGGGCAGGAGTGGATGATTGGGCAAGTAGGGGAAGCCCGCACCGACTTAGCCCCTGTTGGCACCGTCTTCGTCAGCGGCACTTGGTGGACGGCAGAAGCCGTTGACGGGGAAATAAAAGCGGGCGAAAAAGTGGAAGTCGTGGCAATGGAAGGGTTGCGGCTGAAAGTGCGGCGAAAACAATGAGCCGAAAAGGGGTGTGACAGTATGCCGAAGGAAGCGTTGATTCAACTGTTAGCGGTTATCGTTGTTCTGGCATTGGTGCTGATCTCTCAATCCGTTCGCATCGTTAAGGAGTGGGAACGCGGTGTCGTCTTCCGCTTGGGACGGTTCGTGCGGGTGACGCGCCCTGGCTTGCAGTTCATCATCCCATTCATTGAGCAGATGATCAAGGTGGACATCCGCGTCTTCACCGTAGATGTGCCCAAGCAGGAAATCATCACCAAGGACAATGTCACTGTGCGGGTCAACGCCGTCGTTTACTTTCGGGTTATGGACCCTATGGCAGCACTGACGCGGGTGGAAAACTTCCTCTATGCCACTCAACAAGTGTCCCAGACAACGCTGCGGGATGTGGTGGGTCAGAGCGAATTGGACGAACTGTTAGCCCATCGGGAGGAACTGAACCAACGGCTCCAGCGCATTATTGACACCACCACTGACCCTTGGGGCATCAAAGTGGACATGGTGGCGATCAAGGATGTGGAGTTGCCCGATGCCATGAAGCGGGCGATGGCACGACAAGCGGAAGCGGAGCGGGAACGCCGAGCCAAAATCATCCACGCCCAAGGGGAATACCAAGCCGCCGAAACTTTGGCTCAAGCCGCTGAAATCATGGGTCGGCATCCCGGTTCTTTACAGTTGCGCTTCTTGCAGACTTTGACGGAAGTGGCAACCGAGCGAAGCACCATTGTGGTCATGCCCGTTCCCATTGACATCCTGTCCGCCTTCATCACAGACCGACGCCGCACGGAATCCTTGCCACCGTCTGAATGACTGCCGCAAAATGAGTAAGGGGAGTGACAGCAATGTGGCGACCACAGGATAAAGAAGCCGTTTTGCGGGAAGTGCACCTGAGGGAATGGCGTGCCCGAGTGGGGCGCAAAACCCTTGCCTTCTTTCGGTGGCTGGGAAGTGCCCTCGCAAAAGGCTTTGTGGCGATGTTCGTGTGGCTCAAAAACTTGTCGGCGAAAACTGCTCATGAGGTGGAAGTCAGCCGGTTGCTCAGCCAGCGTTACGACAAATTGTTGGAATTGGGCGAGGTCGCCTACAGTCTGTTCAAATCGGGCAATCTTTCCTGGGCGGCGTTGGCACCGCTGTGCGAGGAAATTGAGCGCATTGACCGACAACTGGGGTCAGCCCAAACCATCCCTTTGCAGGTGACGACATCAGAGGCAACCGCAATGCAAGAACAATCGCTGGACACGGTGGCTTCACCGTGAAGGAGGTATCAAGCAGTGGCAGGTCTGGCGGAAGAAGTGCAGAAGCGGATGATTGCCACCTTGGCACCTTATATGGGCAAGGTTTCTTTCGGCAACCTGCGGTTCCAAGTTTCTGAGTGGACGGAAGGGGAGGACAAATATGTCAACATTGCCGTCGTCTACGAGACGCCCGGGAGTTCCACAAACCAACTCAACATCACCGTAGACGAAAGGCGCAACATTTTGACTTTCATTGACGGCGAAACAGAACGGCAAACTACAAACATCAACGAAGCCATCCAGTTTTTGGAGGAAGCCGTCCGCAGCATTCCCGAGCGCCGCTTGGAGCGGCTGCGGGAAACAGTGCGCCGATGGATGGGGCAAGGGCGCAGCCGAGCAGAAGTGTTGGCGGAATTGAACCGCTTGCTGCGCGCCGACCTTATCGGCGGCACCATCACCCACCACGAGTTGAAAGCCACCATCCAGTATTGCTTGCAGTTGTTCAATGTCCTCCCCTCCGAAGAGCGCACAGGCTCTTTGTGAGGCGAAAGGAATGAGAGGCTTGTTGCTGTCGCGGGATAACGGGAAGCGGGTGGATGCCGAGAACCAATTAGCCCAACTGCGCGCCAACATGGTGGAATACCAGTTGCGGCGGCGAGGTATTCGGTCCGAGCGAGTTCTCCAAGCCTTCCTAAAAGTGCCCCGCCACAAGTTCGTCCGCCCCCAAGACATTTGGCACGCCTACGAAGACTATCCCCTCTCCATTGGCTACGGGCAAACCATTTCGCAACCCTACATGGTCGCCACCATGACCGAACTGCTGGAACTGACGGGCAACGAGCGGGTGCTGGAAGTAGGCACTGGCTCTGGTTACCAAGCCGCCATCTTGGCAGAACTGGCGAAAGAGGTGTTCACGATAGAACGCATCCCAGAATTGGCGCAGCGCGCTGAGCAAATTTTGCGGGAGTTGGGCTACACAAATGTCACAGTCATCGTGGGCGACGGTTCAAAAGGGTTGAGCGAACACGCCCCCTACGACGACTGAGCAA
>FWWL01003148.1_pt1 | contig 31214 bp, 26 predicted proteins | sample 2228331 | NCBI WGS metagenome assembly FWWL01 (sample SAMEA103939775, study PRJEB20133) | metagenome
CACACGCTCCTGACCAGACAGCAGGATGGCACGGGCGCGCGGGAAGCGCCGCGCGCTGATCTGAAGATGATTGGGCACCTAAAGTTGGTATTAGGGGGAGCATACGCGCTGCCAAAGCAATCGATACCCTGACTCCCTATCCTTTGATCATTCAATTCAGGGTGTGGCGAGGCTTGCGTGGCTGCCGGATGTGTGACAATGGATCTCACGTTGGTATGGCTTGCGCGCCTGATCTGGATGATGTCTAGCTGATATATGGCCATTTTTCAGGTTTATTTGATTGACATGCGCGCCCGGCAACGGTATAGTAAAGTGTCAGACGAATTGCCGTTGGCGAGGAGGTTTTGGTGTCAGCCCAGCAGATTCCGCCCTTCAATCAAGCTCACGAACGCGGCGCCGGCGATGTCTTTGATTACTCTGCGCAGGTCGGTGCCGCTGACTGGTCTGATCTCGCAGAGTCGCGATCATCAACGCAGCGTTTGGCGCAGCGTCGTTCATGGCGGCGCAACCTGGTCTGGCTATTCCTTGCGCTGCTGGTCGGCGCTGGCCTGATTGCCGGCGGTTTGGCCTATCTCGACCGGCGCTACGCTGGCCGGATTTTGCCCAATGTTAGTGTGCGCGGCGTTGCCGTTGGCAATATGAGTCGGGCCGAAGCCCGCGCTGCCATCGATGCTGCATTTGCGTCCTTTCTGGCTCAGCCGGTCGTGTTGACCTACAGTGGTCAGACATGGACGCCAACTCTCGCTGAGCTAGGTATCAGTCTTGATGTCGATGCGGCGCTTGATGCAGCCTTTGCCGTTGGTCGCAGTCATGACGCGCTGACCAACCTCCAGCAGATGGTGGCGATCTGGCAGTATGGAGTCGAGTTACCGCTGCGATTGGCGGTTGATCAGGATCAGATGCAGCGCTATCTGATGGCGCGGGTAGCTGAAGTTGAGCAGCCTGCAATCGATGCCCAACTGGTTGTCAATGGAACGACCGTCTACGTGGAGCCGAGTGTCGTTGGTCGCCAGGTATTGATCGGCGACACCCTCCACGAGATTATCGCGGCGATTCAGGATCTCAATCCCGATACGGTAGCATTGCGCACGCGCGCGCTTGAGCCATCACTGCGCGATGATGCCGCTTTTGTCGCCCAGGATCAGATCGCTGCGTTGCTGGCCGGGCCGGTGACATTGATGATCGCCGATCGGCCATTTGTCCTCTCGCTTGACGATCTCGCGCGCCTTATTCGCGTTGAACGGGTAGCAGATCCGGCGGGCGATCGTCTTAACGTGAGCATCGATCGCGATCTGTTGATGCAGGCTTTGATCGAGATTGGTGATGCCAGCGAAGTGAAGGGGACGTATCCACGCCTGAACTGGGACGATGGCCGGCTATCGATTTTGCAGGAGGGGAAGCCAGGTCGTCGGATCGACGAGGCTCAGGCTCTGGCTGCCGTGCTGGAAGCATTGACTAGACCTGCCGATCAGCGCGTGGTGACCGTTAACTTTCGTGAGATTCCTCCGCCGGTGACGGCTGACAATCTCGATCAGTTGGGCATTACCACTCTGATCGGGGTGGGGCGCAGCGATTTTACCGGTTCGGCGCCGTATCGGGTGACGAATATTCAGGCCGGGATGCGTCTGCTCAACGGTCTGCTGATTGCGCCCGGCGAAGAGTTTTCCTTCAACCAGGCAATTGGCCGGATCGATGGCTCAAATGGCTTTGTTGAGGGATATGCAATCATCCAGAATCGCACCCAACTGGAATGGGGCGGAGGGATCTGTCAGGATAGCACCACAGTCTTCCGCGCTGCCTTCTGGGCCGGTTTGCCGATCACTGAGCGTTGGGGGCATTCATTCTACATAAGCTGGTACGATCGCTACGGGTTCGGCCCGTATGGTGATGGGCCGGGGATGGATGCCACGATCTTTACTGGCGGTCCCGATCTGAAGTTTCTGAATGACACCGGCGGCTGGATCTTGATGCAGACGCTGGTGGATACGCGGCGCCATCTGGCCGAAGTCCGTCTCTATGGCCCAGAGACTGGCCGGAAGGTCTTGCTGGAAGGGCCGGTGATTACCAATCGCACGCCCCCGCCAACCGAACCGGTGTATGTGGCGGTGCCTGATCGCCCGGTTGGCCAACCCCGTCAGAGTGATACGGCTCGCGGCGGCATGGACATTCTCTTTACCCGGATCGTCCAGGATGCCAGCGGTCGCGAAATCGAGCGGCGTGAATTTGTGACCCGCTTCAAGCCGTGGCCCGATATTTTCGAGTACAACCCTGCTGACCTTGGACCTGATGGCAAGCCATTGCCAACGCCAACTCCGCCGGTCGAAGAAATCGTCGTTGAGCCGGTGCCCGCTACCGACGGTTGAGGATGGTAGCGGGTTGATGTGCCTCAGGGCTGGAGGATCCCGGGTAACGACATTTGGATCAGTCAATTGCCACGCCGCTCAACGGCAGCTCTTCACCCCATACATTGGCGAGCGCCGGCGCAACCTGTTGCGGATCACCGGTAGTAAAACAGCGCAATGTGCCGCCGCCATGCGACAGACTGATTCGTTCAGCGATTCGCGCCGTCTGCGCAGCGACAGCAGGGCCAGTATCAATAATGGTAACGTCTGGCCCGGCGCATTCGCTGATCAGCGGCATCAGCAGCGGAAAATGGGTGCAGCCCAGCACGATCACGTCGGCCCCGGCTATCTCGGCAAGATGGCGGGTGATCAGCGCGCGCGTGCGCCGGCTGGTCAGTTCGCCAGCTTCCACCTGCTCAACCAGATCGGGGCACGCCAGCGCCTTGACCGTCACATTGGCGGCGTAAGCGCGGACGAGATCGCGGAAGCGTTCGCTGGTCAGGGTGCCACTGGTTGCCAGCACGGCAATCTGGCCGCGGCGGGTTGCGGCAACAGCCGGCTTGACCCCCGGCTCCATGCCGACGATAGGCACCGGCAGTTCGCGCCGCAATAGCTCAATGGCGGCTGACGTGGCGGTATTGCATGCGACCACCACCATCTGCGCGCCCTGATCAACCAGCCAGCGCCCGCAGGCCAGCGCGCGCGCGCGAATCTCGGTCAGCGGACGGGGGCCGTAAGGACAGTAGGCGCTGTCGGCCAGATAGAGCAGGTCGGCAGTCGGTAAGCGCCCACGAATGGCGCGGGTCACCGATAACCCGCCCAGGCCAGAGTCAAAAATGCCAATCATGCTGCACCTGAACGCTCTGCTACGGCGTCGATCTGAGGCCGCGCTGTTTCAACGAGCGCCGAGATCATATCCGCTGATGGTGTTGACAGGCGAGGACAAAATCAGTGAAGAGCGCGCGCCAGCGCGGTTCGCTGGTATTCCAGAGATGTTCTGGGTGGCATTGCACGGCCATGAGATATTGATCTGCGACAGACTCAACCGCTTCGATGATGCCATCAGGCGCGTGGGCGATAGCGCGTAATCCAGGAGCCAGTTGCTTAATCGCTTGATGGTGCATGGTGTTGCAACCGATCCGATCGGTGTCGAGCAGCGAGGCAAGACGCGAATCAGCCGCCAGCGTGATCGGGTGAGTGAGGTCTGTCCAGACACGTGAGTTGGTATTGGCGCGGTGATCGATCGTGGCGCCGAACTGCGTTGGGATGTCTTGGTAGAGCGATCCGCCCAGCGCGACATTGATCACCTGCAAGCCGCGACAGATACCCAGCAGGGGTTTCTGTTCGGTTGCCGCCCAGCGGGCAAGCGCTAGCTCAACGTGATCGCGCTGGCGGTCAACTGGACCGAGCTGCGGGTGCGGCAACTCGCCATAGTGCGCCGGATCGACATCATCGCCGCCAGGGAGCAGAATGCCGGCGCAACGTTCGTAGAGCGCGCGGATCACGGCCAGATCATCGGTCAGGCAGATGATCAGGGGAATGCCGCCGGCAGCCTCGATGGCGCGCAGATACGTTGGGCGGACGGCCTGCAATTCGCGTCCATCAGCGCCCAACCCGCTGTTCATCGCGGTAATCCCAATCAGGGGGCGGGTGATACTCTGCATGGAACTTGATTCCTTTAGTGTCGTTTCCCTCAAGCGGCCAGACTCTGCCGCCGCGTGTCCGCGCAGCTTTGCACAAATGCGGTAAAGAGGCCCTGCCAGCGCGGATCGACCTCAGCCTGCAACGCTTCAGGATGGCATTGCACGCCCACGATAAAGGTGTGACGCTCGCTCTCCAGCGCCTCGATCACGCCGTCGGGCGCCCAGGCCACCGCGCGCAGACCGGGCGCAACGACGCGGACGGCTTGATGATGGAGTGAGTTGATCATCATGCTGGTGACGCCCAGATACCGGGCCAGGCGCGAGTCGGCAGCGATGGTCATTGGATGCGCCAGAAATGTCCAGTCTTCGCGCGTGTACGACTCGCTATGATCGATCGTGGTTTCCAGTTGAGAAGGGATATCCTGGTAGAGCGATCCGCCAAGGGCGACATTGATCAGTTGGACGCCGCGGCAGATGCCCAGCATGGGTTTGCCGTCAGCCGCAGCCCAATGCGCCAGTCGCAGTTCGGCCATATCGCGGGGCGGATCGATCGTTCCCAGCCGCTCGTGGGGCTGGTCGCCGTAATGATTGGGCGAGATGTCGCCTCCGCCGGCCAGCAACAGACCATCGAGTCGGTCATAGATCGCGCGGAGCGCCGAAGCGTCGAGCAGGGGCGGAATCAGCAGCGGCGCGCCGCCAGCCCGCAACACGGCGTCTACGTAAGTCTGTCGGTGACCGTATGATGGGGGACACCAATCGCGATCGCGAAAGGTGCCGCACGAGATGCCGATCAGTGGAGTCATGCGCTCTCTTCCTCCCGATCAGGGTTTTATTCGCATTTATAAAGGCGCATTATAGCATAACAGGCACGCCATGCGCGGTTATGCTGCCGCGCGTTGAACAACATCCCGTCGCGTTCATCCGGCGCGCCGGGCTAGTCTGCCGCTACCGGCAATGCCACAAAGAAGGTGCTTCCCTTGCCGACCTGGCTCTCGACCCAGATCCGGCCACCGAGCAATTCGACCAGCGGTTTGACGATCGAAAGACCAAGGCCGGTGCCGCCGGCTTCCACCTTCAGTGGATTGTCGGTGCGGAAGAAGCGGTCGAAGATGCGCGGCAGATCTTCAGGCCGAATGCCGACGCCGGTATCGCTGATCGAGAGCAACAGATAGCGTCGTTTGTTGGTCAACGCGCTCCGCACCGCTTCAGGCAGATCGACGTTCATGATTTCGCGCGCTGCAATGGTGATAGATCCGCCTACCGGCGTATATTTTACTGCGTTGATCAGCAGATGGTAGAGAATCTGATGAAGGCGAGTCGCATCAGCCCGAATGAGCGGCAGGCCGGGTGGTATTGAGATGGTCAACTGGTGTTGTCGCTGATTGATACGCGGCTGCAATTCGGCTATCACCCCGCTCAGCGCCTCGGCAAGATGGATCGAGCGCCATTCCAGATCGATGCTGCCTGACTCGATCTTGGTGATTTCGAGCACTTCGTTGATCAGATTGATCATGCGCTCGGTGTTATTGTAGATTGTGTTGACGAATTCGCGCTGCGTATCATTCAACTGACCAAGACTGCCCATCGCGAGCAACTGGGTGAAGCCTTTGATGGCGGTCATCGGGGTGCGCAACTCGTGCGACATCGTGCCGATGAACTCATTCTTCATGCGATCGGCTTCCACTTCGCGGGTGATGTCACGCAGCACGAGCAGCGCGCCGAGCAATTCGCCGTCTTCTTTCAACACCGGACTCAGCGAGAAGCTAATCGTGCGCCCGCTGATCACACTGGTCGTGGCAAACGTGCGCGCTTCGCCTTCGATCGTCAACGGGCGGCGGAGCAGGTCTTCGAGCGGTAACTCAGCAGCATGTTGACCAAGGTAGCGGTGGATAATATCGTTCAGATTCCAGAGCAACAGCTCTTCGAGCGGGCGATGGAGCATACGACTGGCAGCCTGATTAAGACTCAATACGCCGCCGTAAAGATCGCACACAATGACGCCATCGAGCAGGCTTTGCAGAATCGCTGCAATCTGACTGGTCTCTTTTTGCTGGCGATCGAGCAATTCGTAGCGCCGTTCAGCTTCGGCGCTGATCATGCGGAACAGGTTGGCGTTATTGATCCCGATAGCGATGGCGCCGGCGCAGGCGTTGAGCAGGCGAACGTGACCATCGTGGAAGAAGCCGGTTTGCGAATGCGAAAGTGTCATCACCCCGATCACTTCACCCTGCACGAAGAGGGGCACAGCGATCATCGAGCCTTCGCGCTTGCGGTTGCTGCCCGGAATGGAAACCCAGCGATCGTCTTGCCTGACATCAGGAACCAGCACCGTTTTGCCGTGCTGCGCAGCCCAGCCGGCAATTCCCTGCCCGATCGCAAAGCGCACCGTGTTATCGGCAGAAACGTTCGCGCCGAGAATGGCGCGCGTGACCAGCAGGCTGGGATTGTCCTCTTCGGTCAACATAATTGAGGCATGTTCGGCCTGCACCATACGGGCCAGAGTGGTGAGCGAGTTATTGAGGATTTGGTCAAGATCGAGCGTTTGATTGACCTGTGATGCAATAGCATGCAGAGTTGCCAGCCGATCTTTCTCTTCTTCCAGTTCGCGCGTTCGTTCAATCACGCGCTGTTCCAGGTCTGCGTTCAATTCACGGATCGCGCGGTAGAGTTCGGCATTTTGCAGCGCAATCGTCGCCTGACTGGCAATGCTCTGTGCCAGATCCTGCATAAAGCGCAGATCGAGCGGATGTTGCTGTTCTTGCAAGGTGATCGAGCCCAGCAATCGCTCGCCGCCGGTCAGTGGAATGACGAGCAGACTACAGCCGCTGATAATCCAGTCGTGATCCGTATCCTGGGGCGCCAGCGGAAAAAAAGTGCTGCCACTGCCGTGAAACGCGGCTTGCAGGGTGGGGTTAGATGGCGGGAGGATATAGTCGGCTGGCGGGCCAGGGTAATCGCCGCGGCTGGCCACCGGATGAAATTGTCGCGTCTCATCGATCAGCCAGAGAGTGACGAGCGAAGCATCGGTCAGCTCATACAAACTATCGATCACGATTTCGATCAATTGATCGCGATCGAGCGTTGCCGAGAGCCGCTGCGAAATATCGTTGAGCGCTTTGAGCTGGAGCGCGCGCTGATCGGCGGCGGCAGAAGCGGCATCGAGGCTGGCGGCAATAAATTCGCGTTCGTTGATCAGTTGGCTGGAATACTCAGACCAGATTTCAACCAGCGTCGTGATCGCATGCTCAAACAGCTCGTCGAGCGCATCGTCAAGCGTTGGGTCAACCTGATCGCTGCGGAGAAGGGCGCGGATCGCGCGCCGCAACTGGTGCAGGCTGCGCACGACAGACGGCAGTTCAAGACTGGTCGCGCTCGCCGTCAGTTCGGCGAACAATTCGCGCAGCGGCTGATCGTCGTTAGCAGCAGCCGCAATCAGGGCCGCGGTCAGGCGTTGCACATCCAGGAGCTGGGCAATCGCTACCGTGCCATTCGCAGTTGCCGCCAGATCAGGCCACTGTTGCGACAGTTCTGCCTGCCGGGTCTGAAGCCAGTTCGCGAGCGCATTGTTCATAACCTGCCGCAAACCATCTTTCGTCACTCACTGCGCAGCACAACCACTGTGGCGTCATCATTCTCTTTGCCGAAACGATGCAAAATCTCATCGGCAATCTGTTGCGGCGACTGGCGCAGATCAGGCGCCGATTCGGTCGTGAACCGGCTGGAAATGCCATCACTGTATAAAACGAAGGTGTCACCCGAATTGTAGGTGTAGGTGAGGCGCAAGAGTTGCGGCAAACGGTAGCCGATAATCCCGTTTTTCGAGATCGGCTTGATCACGAGATCGCTGTAGACCTGGGCGCCAATATTTCCCACGCCAACAAATTCTGCCGATCGGGTGCGGGCATCAAGCCGGAGGAGCGCCATGACTGCGCCGCGCGTTCCCGCCAGCGCGCGATCAGCTCGCCGCATCAGATCCATCAGATCATCAGCAGGATGTTCCTTCAGCACTGCAATGGCTCGCTGTGCCGCTTCAGCCGCCGCTTCGCCCCCGCCGAGACCATCAACGACACTGGCTAAGACCTGATCCTGATCATACGGCAGCACCAGCCATGCGTCGCCGCTTGTCTGTTGTCCCATTTTTGGGCGTAGTGCTGCCCCCCATACGATTTTCATACGTCCTCATCGTTGCCGGGTCGCGCGCCATTTGACGGCCCAGACGGTTGTGCCCTGACCAGGGGCAGAGATAATCCTCATCTCATCCATTAATCGTTTAACGCCGGGCAGACCGGCGCCGAGCGATTTGGTTGTGCTGTATCCATCTTGCAGAGCCAGATCGATATTGGGAATCCCTGGCCCTTGGTCGCGCGTCTCAATCTCAATCCCTGCGCCTGCCAGATCGTGTTGCGCGGCGCGAATCACTAACTCGCCGCCGCCGGCGTGACGGATCAGATTATGAGCAAGCTCAAGAATGCAGATTTCGACCTTGGTGCGGTCGATATCGCTGAACTGCAAGTCATCGGCCAGTCGCCGACCTGCGCTCAGCGCAACATAGATGTCTGCTTCGCGTTGAATGCGAAAGTGCATCGATTCCATAGCTATCATTATACCCGAAGGCCATTAGCAGCATGTGACCATGTGCGCTTATGACGATGCTGACTGGCGGCGCGGGAGTCGCAATTCGGCGCTGTCGAGCACAAGGGTGACCGGCCCATCATTAATCAGGGCGACCTGCATCATCGCGCCGAAGATGCCGGTTGCCACCGGAATCTCGCGCGCGCGGAGGGCGTCGGCGAATGCGGTTACCAGCGGCTCAGCGATTTCAGGCCTTGCCGCAGCGGTAAAACTGGGCCGCCGGCCTTTGCGCGTCTCGGCATAGAGAGTGAATTGCGAGACAACCAGCGCTGCGCCCTGAATATCGGTCAAGGACAGATTGAATTTGCCTTCATGATCGCTGAAGATGCGCAGCGCGCTGATCTTCTCGGCCAGTAAGGCGACGTCGGCGGCGGTATCGCTCTGGTGAACGCCGAGCAAAATGAGCAATCCGCGCCCGATGGCGCCGACCACGCGCCCGTCAACGGTCACCGAGGCTTCGCTCACTCGCTGGATCACTGCGCGCACATCAGGCCTCCTCTGCCAGCACGGCAAAGATCAATCGTCCGGTTTGCGTCTGATGCACCCGGGTGACGATCACATCCACCGTTTGCCCGATCAGGTGACGGGCATTTTCGACAATCACCGGAGTTCCATCTTCGAGATATCCAACCCCTTGCTGACGAGTGTTACCCTCGTTGCGGATCAGGATTTGAAGCTGTTGATCTTGAGCGACGGGCGGGCGCAGGGCGTCGCTCAACTGATTGATGCTCAGGACACGGATCCCTTGCAGACCGGCCACCCGGTTAAGGTTGTAATCGTTGGTCACGATCGGGCAGTTGTGGCGGCGAGCCAAACCAACGAGTTTGTCGTCAACTCGCAAGGCTTCGGGCAGATCATCCTGAATTATCTCGATGGGGAGCGGCGATGTCTGCTGCATCTGATTGAGCAGCTCTAGACCACGCCGGCCCTTCTGGCGGCGCAATTCGTCGTTGGAGTCGGCCAGCATCTGAAGCTCAGTCAGGACAAACGAGGGAACCAGGAACGTTCCTTCCATAAAGCCGGTGCGGGCAACGGCGGCGATGCGGCCATCGATGATTGCGCTGGTATCGAGCAGGTAGCGGCGCCCTTCAGGCAGCGACGCCGCCGTTTCGGTCTGCGGTGATGATGCGACCGTTGGCACGCGTTGCTGACGCCAGTGACTGAGCAGTTCAACCAGTTCTCGTTTGCGCAAATAGACCGTCGTAGCGCTGAAATAGACCAGCACAGCAGTAGTGATAGCGGGCAGAAGGCGGTTATACGGTGATGGCAGCATTGCCAGCGGCACGGTCAGTAACACGCTGGCAAAGAGTCCAAACAGAATGCCGATAGCGACCAGCACGACCTCACCGATGGGCATGGTGCGCGCCTGCCGAAAGAGGGCGCGCAATGGATCGACGATCAGGCGCGGGGCCAGGATCAGGCCTAATCCCCCACCGGCGAGCATCAACAGCGCCGTCGCCCGCACCTGATCGGCGCTTGGATTGGGGCCGGACAGGGTTGCGCCCACCCAAAAGCCAAGGTAGGCCATCCAGCCAAATCCGAACAGTCGCACGATGAAATCGAGGCTTAATCTCATTCCTCACCCTTGTGACAGGCGTGTTCTAGGACGGTACGGGCTTGCGGGTGAGAAGGTCTACCGCTTCGGGGAGTGAGCGAACCGGCGTGATAGTAATGCCCGGCGGCGCCTCCAGGGCGGTGTGCGCCGGCACCACTGCGCGGCGGAATCCGAGTCTGGCCGCTTCGCTGAGGCGGCGCTCGGTCTGACTCACGCTGCGCAGTTCGCCTGACAGGCCAACTTCGCCAAAACAGACTACCTCAGGATCAATCCGCTGATTGCGGTATGACGACACAATTGCCAGCGCTACTGCCAGATCGGCTGCCGGTTCGCCAATGCGCAGACCGCCAACAACATTGACGTAAATATCCTGATTGAACAGCGGCATCCCGACTCGCTTAGACAGCACAGCGGTGAGCATCAGGAGCCGGTTGAGATCGAAACCATTGGTTGTGCGTCGCGGTTGGGCATTGCCGGTGTGCGAGGTGAGCGCCTGCACCTCAACCAGCAGCGGGCGCGTGCCCTCAAGGGTCACCGCAACGGTTGAACCGGGACTCTGGGTATTGCGTTCGGCGAGGAAGACCTGTGATGGGTTGCGCACTTCGCGCAGTCCGTCGCCGGCCATTTCAAACACACCGACTTCATTGGTGCTGCCGAAGCGGTTCTTCACCCCGCGCAGCAGGCGAAACTGATGGAAGCGATCGCCTTCGAGGTAGAGCACGACATCAACGATATGCTCAAGCACGCGCGGGCCAGCGATAGCGCCCTCTTTGGTGACGTGACCAACGAGCACGATCGGAATGCCGGTCTCTTTGGCCAGTTGCATCAGGCGCAACGCGCCTTCGCGCACCTGAGAAACACTGCCGGCGGCGCTGGTCAGTTCAGGGAGGTAGACCGTCTGGATCGAGTCGACGATGACCAGGCGCGGGCGGAGGTTGCGAATATGTTCGACTATCAGATCGAGCGACGTTTCCGCCAGCACGAAGAGATCGTCAGCGGTGAGGGCAAGACGTTCGGCGCGCAGCCGAATCTGCTGCGCCGACTCTTCGGCGCTGACGTAGAGCGCCGGGCCAACGCTGGCTGCGAAGTGAGCGGCAACCTGCCCCAGTAACGTCGATTTGCCGACACCAGGATCGCCGCCGATCAGCACCACCGAACCGGGCACGAGGCCGCCGCCAAGAACCCGCGCCAGTTCTTCGGCATACACTGGCAGCCGCTGCACGTCGGCCAGCGCCACATCACGCAGACGCACGGGCTGATTCGGGCTGGCGACCAGAGATCGGTTGGGGCCGCCCGCGCGCGCCGGCGCAACAATTTGCTCAACCAGACTATCCCAGGAATCGCATTCGGGGCACTTCCCCATCCAGCGATTCTGCTGGGCGCCGCATTGCTGGCAGACGAAGATTGTGCGTGTTTTTGCCATACCTGCATTATACCACTGGCCGTAGATGATACTTTAGCGAGCGTTCTCTTGCCAATGACGACAGCGTGTTGGGATTTGCTGGTACAATAGAAGTATCCACACACCACAGCAAAGGCGAGGAGGCAGCATGAGGCGACGGGGCTGGAATCCAGCGACGTGGGTAAGCCTGGTCCCAAACGGATTGGGCCAGGTGAAACCAAATCATTACTGGGAGATCGCGCGCGCGGTTTGGGAGAATCGTGATAGTTTGGGAAAGGCCTGGCGCATCCTGAACGAGGGTGTCTGTGACGGTTGCGCGCTGGGCACGGCTGGCCTGCGCGATTTCACCATGCAGGGGGTTCATCTCTGCACCATCCGGCTCAACCTGTTGCGCCTGAACACGATGCCGCCGCTCGCAGTTGAGCGGCTCGCTGACGCAGCCGCGTTGCAGCGCCTGAGCAGTCGCGAACTGCGGGAACTGGGCCGTTTGCCGTATCCGATGATTCGACGCCGTGGCGAGGCTGGTTTTCGCCGGATCAGTTGGGATGAGGCGCTGACGGAGATTGGCGCCCGGCTACGGCAGACCGATCCGCGTCGGATGGCGTTGTACCTCACCTCGCGCGGAATCACGAACGAGACCTATTATGTAGCGCAAAAGGCGGCTCGCTTTCTCGGCACAAACAACATCGACAATGCGGCCCGGTTATGTCATGCGCCGAGCACGACAGCGATGAAGCAGACACTTGGAGTAGCCGCCTCGACGTGCAGCTATCGCGACTGGATTGGCGCTGACGTGTTGGTCTTTATCGGCAGTGATGCGCCGAACAATCAGCCGGTAACAACGAAGTATCTCTATTATGCCAAACAGCACGGCACGCGCATCTTTGTGATCAATCCGTACCGTGAACCGGGTCTGGAGCGCTATTGGGTGCCGAGTGTCTTCGAGAGCGCACTGTTCGGCACCCGGCTGGCCGATCGCTTTTTCCAGATCCACACAGGCGGAGACATTGCCTTTCTCAATGGCGTGTTGAAGCACCTGATCGAGCGCAACTGGATCGATCGGGAGTTTATCGAGGCGCACACGCGCGGTTTTGCTGAAGTGCAGGCGGCGCTGGCGACGCAGTCGTGGGCGGAGCTAGAGCAGGCCAGCGGCAGCACCCGCGCTGAGATGCTGGCCTTCGCCGAGGCGCTGGCGCAGGCCAGGAACGCCGTATTCGTGTGGAGTATGGGGGTTACCCAACACGAATACGGGGTTGAAAATGTGAAGGCCATCCTCAATCTGGCGCTGGCGCGCGGATTCATTGGCCGCGATTACTGCGGAGTGATGCCGATCCGCGGCCATAGCGGCGTGCAGGGCGGCGGCGAGATGGGATGCACATCGACAACGTTTCCCGGCGGTCATCCGGTGAATGCTGACCATGCCCGGCGACTGAGCGCGGTGTGGGGGTTTGCTGTGCCCGACTGGAAAGGGTTGAGCTGCGGCGAGATGCTCGATGCGGCCTATCACGGCCAGATCGATGTGTTCTACGCTATCGGCGGCAACTTCCTCGATACGATGCCCGATCCGGCGTATATCCGCGCGGCGCTGAGCCGACCGGGGTTGCGCGTGCATCAAGACATCGTGCTTACCTCGCAGATGCTGGTTGAGCCGGCAGATACAGTCATTCTGTTGCCGGCGGCCACGCGCTACGAACAGCGTGATGGCGGCACCGAGACCACAACTGAGCGCGAAGTGATCTTCTCGCCGTACCTGACCCCGCCGCCAGCGGAAGCGCGGAGCGAGTGGGAGATTGTGATGCAGGTCGCCGAATATGCGTTTCCTGAACGCGCCCATCTGATCCACTTTGCAGATGGTCAGCAGATTCGAGCTGAAATTGCCCGCCTGGTTCCTGAATATGACGGGATTCAGCATCTGCGCAAAGCCGGTGATCATGTGCAGTGGGGTGGGCGGATACTGTGCCGTGATGGCCGGTTTGCGACGCCTGACGGGCGCGCCGTGTTTACGCCGCTAACCCCGCCAGTCACTGATCTGCCCGATGGGGTGTTTGTGTTGAAAACCCGGCGGGGCAAGCAGTTTAATTCACTGGTGCATAGCGAGCGCGATCCGCTGAATGGGGCGCGGCGGGAAGATGTGCTGATCAACCCTGCCGATGCAGCGACTCTGGGTGTGCACGAGGGCGACTGGGTTGTGCTGCGCTCGGAGGTGGGCGAGATGCGGGCGCGGGTCAAGCTGGCGCCGATGAAGCCGCGCAATGTGCAGGTGCATTGGCCGGAAGGCAATGTGCTGATTGCGCCTACCCGTCGCGATCCGGTGGCCGGGGTGCCCGCTTACAAAGCGCTGGTGACAATTCAGGCAGAAGCGCATGCCAGTCTGCCAATAGCCTCGATGAATGAAGGCAGGAGATAGTTATGATTAATCGGGCAGCCGTCAGGCGTCGGACGGTGGTGAAGGTGCGGCACGGTCAGTGGCAGCAACTGAAAGACGCAATTGCCATCGAAGAACCGCTTGAGATTCGGCTGACCGCCGCTGGCGGCGAGAGCGTCCAGACAATTGCCCTGGTCACGGTGATGCGCACTCCAGGGTCAGATGAGGAGCTGGCTGCCGGTTTTCTGTTTGGCGAAGGGATCGTGCGTGATCGCGCCGAAATTGCCACGCTCCGCTACTGTGTCGATGCAGCGCTTGAGGAAGAGGCGCGTTTCAATACGCTGATCGTGACTTTGCGCGCCAGCGCGCTGCCCGATTTGGGTCTGGCCCGGCGGTTATTCTTCGTCTCGTCGTCGTGTGGCGTGTGCGGAAAAACATCGCTCGAGTCGTTGCGCTTGCGCGGTTGTGTCCCGCTCGCTGATGAACCACCGGTGCGTGTCAACAGTGAAGTGCTGGGACGGATCGATGCGGTGTTGCGGCGGGAACAGGCGCTGTTTGCCCGCACCGGCGGACTGCATGCGGCAGCGATCTTTACGCCGCAGGGTCAGCTTATTGCTCTGCGCGAAGATATTGGGCGGCACAATGCCGTGGATAAAGTGATCGGCGCGCATCTGCTTGGCGGCCAGCTTGACCTGCTTCAGCGCTCGATCTTGCTGGTCAGCGGGCGGGCCAGTTTCGAGATCATGCAGAAGGCGTTGATGGCGCGCATCCCGATAGTCGTCGCGGTGGGCGCGCCTTCGGCGCTGGCAGTGACCATGGCGCAGCAGTTCAATCAAACGTTAATTGGCTTTTTGCGTGGCGCTTCGTTCAACATCTACGCCGGCGCAGCGCGGGTGCAGCCTGGATCAGAGTAAGCGACGATTGCCGGGGCGACACGAGCGAGCCTCCCCCTAGACAATCAGGCCCGTTTTCGTGTAGACTAGAAATATGGAGGCTTTTATGCGCGTCAATCCTGAACCAATCCTGGTGATCGCCGCTCACGCCGATGATATCGAATTTGCCGCTGCGGGCACGATTGCCGGTTGGGTGGCAGCCGGCCATCCGGTGACGTACTGTATTGTCACCGATGGCGCTGCCGGCTCGAACGAGCCGGGCATCGATCCGGCAGCGCTGGTCAGGCAACGGCAGGCTGAACAGCGCGCGGCGGCGCAGGCGCTTGGCGTGCAGGATGTCCGTTTCCTCGGCTACCCCGATGGTATCCTCCAGCCAACGCTCGAACTGCGGCGCGAACTGACGCGCCTGATCCGCGAGCTGCGCCCATTTCGGGTGTTGTGTCAGGATCCAACCCTCGTGTTTGCCGGAAACACGTACATCAATCACCCCGATCACCGGGCGGCTGGCGAAGCGGCCCTTTACGCCGTATTCCCCAGCGCCGAAACCCGGCCCATCTTCCCTGAACTGCTGGCCGAAGGGTACGAGCCGCACAAGGTGCGCGAACTCTACCTGATGTTCCCGGCAGCGCCCGATCTCTACCTCGACATTAGCGATCGGATCGAGCAAAAAATTGCCAGTCTGCTCTGCCATCGCTCACAGCTCGGCCCGGAGGTGGCTGAGTGGGTGCGGAAGTGGGACGCTGAGCATGGCGCTCAGCTTGGGGTCGATTACGCTGAAGCCTTCCGAGTCATTCGCTTCGTCGACAATTAGCCCCGCGATACGAACATTTCTGGGCACGGGCAGCGCAAGCTGTTCCCGGCCTCGTTCGTATACGCGCAGGTGTTTCGTTTGGTGAGCGCCGGCATGCCGGCTAGAAAGGAACTCCGTTGGCAGATTGATCCTCACGAGGTGCGTATGTGTCAGGGCCATGCGCATCTCCGCCACGCCGGGTGACGAGTCCGGTGTGCAGCCCTGTTCTTCGAGTCCGCGCCAGGGTCGGGGCATGTGCCCACGATGTGGTCTCAGTTCGAGAAGCCTGCTGCGGCGTTGCAGTCGCGCACTGCGCGTCAGAGGCCACGGTAGCGGACGTAGTCAGGAGTTTATATGAGTACCTTGACGAACAATCGCTTGCAGGCCCTCAGTGACAATGTCTGGCTGCACTTCTTCCAGATGGGCCACTTCTCCAGTACCAATGCGCGACCGACCGTGCTTGTGCGGGGTGAAGGGTCGCGCGTATGGGATCAAGACGGGAATGAGTACATCGACGGTTTATCGGGTCTGTTTACGGTCAATGTCGGATACGGTCGCCAGGAAATCATCACAGCGATTGCTGCTCAACTGAGCGACATCGCTTACGTTAGCCCATTCAGCTTCCCCAGTCTTCCGCTTATCGATCTTTCTGCCCGCTTAGCTGCAATCAGCCCAACCGGCCCGCGCTCGCGCGTCTTCCTTACGACCGGTGGTTCAGACGCGGTAGAGACAGCGCTCAAGCTGGCCAAGGTCTACCAGCGTCGCCGTGGCTTTGCCGATCGCACCAAGGTGATTGCCCGTCGGGTCAGCTACCACGGCACGTCGATGGGCGCCCTCTCGGTGAATGGCGTTACCTCGATCCGCAACGGCTTCGGCCCGCTGGTGCCGGGAGCGCGCCATGTGCCGTTGCCCTACCGTTACCGCTGCGACTATTGCGCCTTGCATAGCGGTTGCCGCGGGGTGTGCGTCGATGAGGTTGAGCGCCTGATCGAATTTGAAGGCCCAGAGACCATTGCTGCGATCATCATGGAGCCGGTGCAGAACAGCGGGGGCGCGATCGTCTCGCCGCCCGGCTACCTGCAACATATTCGCCAGATCTGCGATCACTATGGGATTGTGATGATTGTCGATGAAGTGATCTGCGGATTTGGGCGGGTTGGCGAATGGTTTGGATCGACAGCGATGGGCGTTCGCCCTGACATCATCACCTGCGCCAAAGGGATCACCAGCGGGTATGCGCCGCTTGGCGCCACGATTGTGCGCGATGCGATCGCCGATGTGTTTGTGTCTGATCGTGATGACGAGAAGTTCATGCATGGCATCACCTTTGGCGGGCATGCTGCCAGTTGCGCGGCGGCGCTGGCCAATCTCGACATCATCGAACGCGAACATCTGCTTGAGCGCGCGCGCACAATGGGGGCGTACCTGATGCGGGAGCTGGAAGCCGCTGTGGGTCAGCATCCCAATGTGGGTGAGGTGCGCGGGATGGGCATGTTTATGGCCGTCGAGCTGGTGCGCGATCGGGCGACCCGCGAGTCACTGGCGGAAGAGCATCTGATGGTCTGGCTGAGCGATCAGTTGAAGCAGCGCGGCCTGATCTGCCGGGCTGATGATCGGCTGGAACCGGTGATCCAACTGGCGCCGCCGTTGGTGCTGACCAGAGAAGAGGCTGATCGTTGCGCGCGGATTGTGGCAGAAGTGATCCACGCGCTTGGCCAGCGTTTGGGCAGCACGCCGACAATCATCCCCTTTGAGGCGGCGCTTCCCATTGAGACCTCAACCGCTGTTGCGGCAGATTAGCCTGCCAACCGCTCGTTGATGGGCATTCTACAGTGAGGACAGTGCGGGGTACGGCATCGCCGTGCCCCGCTTATTGAGCGCGACAATAAGATTTCGCGTGATGATCGCATTCCAAAGACGTAACAACCGCGAAGGCGACACTCATCGCTCATGTTCCAGATCGCCTCTGATGCGCAGCTTCTCTCAATGGGCGGGGATAGGGAACAGGATATAAACGAGCATTGCGAGTGCGTTCGCGCCCGCGCGATGACAGGCATCCCGGCAACAAGGCTTGTGCCTGTCACCCAGTTATGTCATTGCGAGCCGCGCGCAACGCGGCGTGACAATCCCCCGCCTCACGCACAAAGATCATCGATGAGGTATGGCTCCCGCTGACGCAGGGGATTGCTACGAGCGTTCCCGCGCCCTCACATGGTGTGAATCACGACCACGAGGCGCGTGGCTGCCACCTCCATGTGTCATTGCGCGCAGCGCGGCGTGGCAATCCCCTTGGTACGATACGCCTGCCCCCACTTGTGCGCGATATCTCGTCGTAGGGTTAGATGGATTGTTTGCTGGAAAGCGTCGAACGATCCGCTTGATGCTGTGGGCCTGACAGCACTGCGCCAATCTGTCGCGCCAGCGTTTCGGCGCTGGTAAAGCCAGGATTCACCCGTCGCACGCTGCCATTCGCGTCAAGCACAACAGTCGTCGGCACAGTCAGAATCCCAAGCTGGGCGACCAGGTGCGGATAGTCGCGCGCCGATAGGGTTCGGATTGTGACCTGGTCGCCAAGCGCAGCCGCAAGCTGTTTCAGGGCAGGGGCCTGGCGCGCGCGACATTCGACGCAGCCAGGTAATGAGAAGGCGACGATGGCCGGCCTGTTGGGGGGAATGATGTCGGCGAAGAGACGTAAGCTGGCAAGCGATCGCGCTCTTCTGGACTGCCAGAGATGAAAGGTCAGCCAGACGACGCAGATGCCGGCTGCCAGGCCAACAAGAATGAGTATGCGCTCAATCATGGCAATGCTCCGCGTCACAGCGTTATTTCAGCGCACCCAGGCGGCGCAGTTGAAAGAAGATGAAGCAGCCGGCGCAGAAGCCAAAGATCAGATTCACCGCTGCCAGGATCACGACCAGCAGCGCCAGGCTCCAGCCAATGATCGTTGCTCCTGCAATGAAAGCGATGGTAGCCAGAATCAAGACTGCTGCGCCCATACCCTGCGCAAACCGATGTGGCGCGGGATCTTCGGGGTGAAGATCCGGTCGCAAGAGGCCGGCCGGACGCAGCAGGTCGCGATACAGACGTTGAAAGAGCGCCAGTGATGGCGAGATGGCGCCGAGCGTCATCACGGCGGCCACGATGCCAACCAGCCATGGCTGATCGATGACAAAGGCTGTGACGATGATCAGGATGATGACGGCCTGATTGACCCGCAACGCGGTGCGGTCGACCTGGGGAACGGGAGAGAGTGGTTTAGCAGACATTCTTCACTTCCTCGCGTGACATTTCAAGATACTTGTTCTAATCTTAGATAATTTGGTCGATTTTGTCAAGATTGACCTGCGCTGCCGTGGGCAAGATGAGGAATGAGGGTTCGATCAGAGCAGTGATGTGGTTCATATACGTTTCTATTCTGCCCTTCCGCCATGGGCCTGATCGCTCTTTCTGCGCGGTGGGCTGCCGCCGCTGAAGCGGGGCGCTTCCTCCCACCGCTCAAACCGGTGGGAGGAAGCGCCGAAAGGCGCGCATCTGTGAACGTATATGAGGCAGTCTTGTGCTATTCGAGAGCGGCCCAATCCGCATATCTGGTCTGGGAATTGCAGCGTGCCTGCGGCGCGTCTCTCGTATTGTTGTGGCATTCACAAATCGCGTGGGGAATGTACAGTGACAGTTGCGTTATGGGTTAAAATACAAAGCGACGAAGTTTATCACTTCGTCGCCAACTCTGGTAGCGGCGGCAGGATTCGAACCTGCGACCTTCGGGTTATGAGCCCGACGAGCTGCCACTGCTCCACGCCGCGTCACCGCATACTAGTATAGCAAGCAAGCATTGTGATGTCAAGAGCTATCTCGCTGCAATCTGTTGCAATGACCGATGAGCCAGCTCATGAGCTGGAAGCGATCAGAACGTTGTTTCGCGAGTATGCCGCCAGCCTGCCAATCGATCTGGGGTATCAAGGATTCGCCGCCGAGCTTGCCATGCTCCCTGGCCCGTATGCCCCGCCGCGCGGAAGATTGCTGCTGGCGCAGGTCAATGGTGAAGCCGCTGGTTGTGTAGCGCTGCGCCCATTGACCGAGTCGATTTGTGAGATGAAGCGCCTCTACGTGCGACCGCCATTTCGTCAGCTTGGCCTGGGCCGCCGGCTGGTGAGCCGGATCCTATCTGAAGCTGCAACGATTGGCTACACCGTGATGCGCCTTGATACCCTCGCTTCGATGCAACCTGCCATTCGTCTGTACGAGTCGTTCGGGTTCCGGCGCTGCGCTCCGTATTATGCTACGCCGATTGCTGAAACGGTCTTCATGGAGCGAATGCTCGCCGATGAGAGATAGAGGCGAACCGGAGTTCGCCTCTACGGTTTCATCGCGCGTCGCCAGGGCTTGGCGCAAGGCTAGCGCACCGAACGATACCCGCCGGGCACGCCGCGCGGTGAGAGCACCAACTGCCAGAGCTGGCTGGCGCGGGCCATAAAACTACCGGCGCTCATCAGTAAATAGAGACGCCACATTCGGTAGAAGCGCTCATCGTACCGTTCTGCCAGGCGCGGCCAGGCTTGCTCGAAGTTGGCATGCCACGCTTTGAGAGTTCTGACATAATCTGGGCCAAAGTTATGCCAGTCTTCCAGCACGAACAGTCCTTCAAAAGCAGCGGTAAGCAGGCGCGGTGAAGGCAACATCGAGTTGGGGAAGATGTAGCGTTCGATCCAGGCATCGCGCCCTTGATAGGCGACATTAGAGCCAATCGTGTGCAAGAGCAACAGGCCATCGTCGGCCAGGCAGCGACGGGCAACCTGCATAAACGCGCGATAGTTGCGATACCCGACGTGCTCGAACATCCCGACCGAGATGATTCGGTCGAAGACGCCTTTGATCTGTCGATAATCAGCCAGTGTGATCTGAACCGGCAAACCGCGACAACGCGCGCTGGCCCACTCTGCCTGTTCGCGCGAGACGGTAATGCCAACTACGTGAACGCCGTAGCGTTCAGCCAGATACTGAGCAGTTCCTCCCCAACCGCAGCCGATATCGAGCACTCGCATACCGGGCTGGAGATCGAGCTTGCGCGCGATCAGATCGAGTTTGGCTTCTTGCGCCTCGTCAAGCGTGCGCGCGCCGCTGCTCCAGTATGCGCAACTGTAGATCATGCGCCGGTCGAGCATGGCCGCGTACAGGTCGTTCCCAATGTCATAATGGCGCTGACCGATCACGAACGCGCCCCGACCGCGCTGGCGATTGATCAGGCGACTGTCGAACCAGAGCGACACATTGTTCAGCCAGCCGACACGGGCCGGGATTTGGATTTGCAACAGACGGCAGATAAATTGATCGATCGCATCGCAATCCCACCAACCGTCCATGTAGGCTTCGCCCAGGCCAAGGGAACCGTGGAGCAAGCAACGCAGATAGAGCCGTTCGTCGTGTACCTGCACGTCCCATGGTTGGGAGCCTTGCACAGTTATCCCGGCTCTGGTCAGGAATTGAGTTATGTATGCGCGGGCATAGTGGTGTAAAGGGTTACGGATGGAATGTGGCGCGCGGGGCATCGTAGGTGAAGGCGCAAGTTCACGAGTGTCCATATCGTCCTCCTTGCATCGTGTCACGGCGAGCGCTGTTTGCGAGCATCACAACCTTACTTGCCGCTTATTTACGGTGATGTATGACTTCATCACTTGTCACACATGGCTGGGCGCGGTATACTGCTTGCAAAGAAAACGATTGCACATGTGCAGGTTTACTATTATGAAACAACACGAAGTTCGTTCACATCTCCCGCATCAACTCATTCACGATGTGTACGTCCTCCTTGATGACGGGGATCGGCGAGCGCTGGCGCCAAGCAAACTGACTCCGCTCGAGTTCAATTTGTTGCTGCAACTCGATTTCGAGCGCGGCCAGCGGCTGACCGATGTTGGGGCCAAACTCCTCTGTGTCAAGAGCACGATTACCCGGCTGGTTGATCGCCTTGAGCGTGATGGGTTGGTGCGACGCAATCCCGATCCCGACGACCGGCGGGCGCAGCGCCTGATCCTCACCCAGCGCGGGGCGATGGTGCGCGCTGAAGCGTTAGCCATGCACAATGCGGCGGTCGAGCGCCGCATGGCCTTGCTCAGCGAAGAAGAGCAAGAGCAACTGACGCGCCTGCTGCTGAAATTGCGCGAGGGATTGGCGGCGGATCTGGCAGCACAACAGGCCATTGACGAGGAAGCATAGCTCAACCTCCGGGATGGCGAATCGTTGCCTGCAGTTGTACGGTATCTATTATGGTACCAGTTTTTGACTGCAAGGCAAGCAGATGAACCTCATCAGACTGGCGCTTGGCTGGCTATCCGGAATCGCGCTGGCGGGCGTTTTTGTGTTGCCGCTGCCGTGGTTGCTGGTCGCTGCTGGCATAACCGCAGCGCTGATCGCCATCGATCGCAGCCGTCAGCGCTGGTTATCGCTCACCGCACTCTGTTTCGCATTGGGCGGAATTCGTTATCACGTTTCCCTGCCGCTGATCGGTCCGCACCATGTTGAGCGCTGGGCTGGCGCCGGTGAGATGACCCTCATCGGTACGGTGGCTGAAGAGCCGCGTCGCGATGATGTGGGCCAGCAGATCGTGCTGGCGGTGACCCGCGCTCGGCTGACTGATCGGTGGCAACCTGCGGAGGGGCGGGTTCTGATTCGGTTGCCGCCGTACCCGCCAATGTTTCCCGGCGATCGATTGCAGGTGATTGGTCAGCTTAGCCGACCACGCGCGGCGCAACGGGCCGGCGAGTTTGACTATCGGGCGTATCTCGCCCGGCGCGACATCTTTGTGTTGATCAACCATCCGAAATCGTTCCAGCGCCTGGAAGGCAACGAGTTCAGTTTCGGTCTGTCACTGATCAGCCAGTTTCGCGAACATTGTCGGCGGGTCGTGTTACGGCTTTTACCCGAACCGCAGGCGGCGCTAGCGATCGGCATTTTGCTTGGCATTCAGGCCGGCTTGCCGGAACAGGCGCAGGCGGCTTTTTCAATCACCGGAACCTCTCATATTCTGGTCGTCTCAGGCTGGAACTTTAGCATTGCGGCGGCGGCGCTGGCCGCGCTGGCCACACTGCTCCGGTTGCCGCCCTGGCCGGCTTTCTGGGTGAGTCTGGCCGTCATGTGGATCTATGCCGGGTTTACCGGCGCCTCGGCAGCCGTTGTGCGCGCAGCGATGATGGCCAGTCTGGCTTTGCTGGCCCGCACCGCCGAGCGTCAGAGTGAACCGTGGCGGCTGTTGCTGACCGCATGCTGGTTGCTGACACTGGTCAATCCCCAGTCGCTCTGGGATCTGGGGTTCCAGTTGTCGGCGCTGGCGACAGCCAGTTTGTTTGCGTTCGGCAAACCAGTAGAAGGCTGGCTCAACCGACACTACTGGCTTACCTTGCCGGTGTTTGGCGCTGTGCGGGAAGCTCTGACCGCGACGTTGGCCGCGCAGGTGTTGACGTTGCCGCTGATGCTCTACCATTTTGGCAATCTCTCACTGGTGGCTCCGCTGGCCAACGTGCTGATCGTGCCGGCAGTGCCGTTTGCGATGCTCACGGGCGGGTGTGCCCTGATTGGTGGCCTGATCTGGCTGCCGCTCGGCCAGTGGCTGGCGTTGGTTGCCTGGCTGCCGCTGAGCTGGATCACCAATCTCGCGCTGTGGCTGGCCCAGCCGGCCTGGGCATCGATTGCGTGGCCATCGTTTCCATCGTGGGTGCTGGCAGTGGTCTATGCGATCATTGCGCTGGTCTGGTGGCGCTATCTGCGTCCTGCAACGCAGGGAAGCGATGCATGAAGGCAACCCATGCTACCGACAGCAGGATCGGCTGGCGAAAGCTATGCGCAGCAGGTATGCTATCCAATACCGATGATCTTCGAGAATCCGGTGCAATAAATCGTTGCGTTGCGGCAAAACTTCGTTCGCATACCTGGCTGCCTGTGCTATGATGAGAAAATAGTGAAAGCAACACCATTGAGAGGTTCACGACAATGCCACAGGTCATCTCGTATGGAAGCTGGCCCTCGCCGATCTCGGCAGCAATGCTGGCCGCGAAGCAGGTTAGCCTCAGTTGGCCGCAGATCGATGGCGATGATCTGTACTGGATCGAGCGGCGGCCAGAAGAGGGTGGGCGCAATGTGCTGGTGCGACGGGATGCGACGGGCATCATTACCGATCTAACGCCCCCTGAATGGAATGTGCGTACCCTGGTGCATGAGTATGGCGGTTTGAGTTATGTTGTCGATCAGGGTGATATCTTCTTCGTTGAGTTTCGCGATCAGGGTCTCTATCGACAGCGGGCAGGCGAAACGCCGACACCGCTCGGCACTCCTGCCGGCGCGCGATTTGCCGAGCCGTTGGTGGATCGACGACGCAATCGCCTGATTGCCATCGCCGAAGATCACCGCGGCGCGGGTGAAGCGCAAAACTACCTGGTAGCGGTTGATCTGAGCAATGGGCAGCTCACGCCATTGCTGACAGGGCGCGATTTTGTGGCTGCGCCCCGCCTGAGTCCCGATGGCGACTGGCTGGCCTGGCTGGCCTGGGATCATCCCAATATGCCATGGGATGCGGCTGAATTGTGGGTCGCGCCGATATTAGACGATGGTCGGCTGGGAACCGCGCGCAGGCTGGCGGGTGGCCCCGGCGATTCCTGTTTTCAGCCAGAGTGGACGGTAGATGGGCAACTGCTGGTTGTGGCCGAGCGGAGCGGGTGGTGGAATCTGTACCGCCTCGATCTGGATGGCGCAGCCACGCCGCTCTACCCGCTGGAAGCTGAGTTTGGTCAACCGCTCTGGCAACCGGGGATGCGCACCTACGTGCCATTGCCTGACGGGGGTGTTCTGGCGACCTTCTCCAGGCAGAGTCGCTGGTCGATGGTGTTGATCCGTCCCAATGGCGCAGGCGAAATGATTGAGCTGCCGGTATCGGTGATTCGGATCGTCAATGGTCAGGGCAACCGGATCGTCTTCATCGGCAGTTCGCCGGTCATGGCGGCCACTCTCTTCATGCTTGATCTCAGCAATCGCGCAATCACGCCGATTCGGTCGAGCGGTAACCTGCCAGTCGATCCGGCTTACCTGTCGATCCCGGAAATAATCAGTTTTCCCAGCGCTGGCGGGCGCACAGCGCACGGCATCTTCTACCCGCCGCACAATCCTGACGTGGTTGCGCCATCTGACGAGCAACCGCCCTTGCTGGTGATGATTCACGGCGGGCCTACTGCGGCGGCGGAAGCGGAATTGCGGCTCTCGATTCAATACTGGACGAGCCGCGGGATCGGAGTGCTTGACGTCAACTACGGCGGCAGCACCGGTTTTGGCCGCGCCTATCGCGAATTGCTCGACGGTCAATGGGGAATCGTCGATGTCGAGGATTGCGTGGCAGGCGCGCAGTTTGTCGCCGCCAGCGGACGAGCAGATCCCAATCGGCTCATGATTACCGGCGGAAGCGCAGGGGGATTCACGGTGCTGGCTGCGCTGGCTTTCCACAATGTCTTCCGGGTCGGCGCCAGCCATTTCGGCGTGGCTGATCTGGCCGCGCTCGCGCGTGATACGCACAAATTTGAGTCGCGCTATCTCGATCGACTTATTGGTCCATACCCCGAACGGGCCGATCTCTATCGGGCGCGCTCACCGCTCTTCCACGTCGATCAGATTTCGTGTCCGGTGATCTTCTTCCAGGGGTTAGAGGACAAAGTAGTTCCTCCTGCCCAATCAGAAGAGATGTACAACGCCCTCCGCGCGCGGGGCATTCGCACCGAGTACGTGCCCTTTGCCGGTGAGCAACATGGCTTTCGCAAAGCGGAAAACATCATCACTGCCATCGAGAAAGAGCTGATGTTCTACGGCGAGGTGTTAGGTTTCAAACCAGTTTTGCATCTGATGAACGTTTGATCATCTGCGCCGCTTTATCGAGCGCAGCGCGCGTGCTATACTAGCAATATCGACCGCCAACGATGCAACAGGAGCTGATCCTTGAGCACCGAGCCAGCCGCTATTCTTGAGCGCGCTACAGCCATCGTTGCTGCCCAACTTGCCGGACTACGCGAACTTCACCACGCTGCCCTGCGCCAGCAGGAGAGTGTGGTGCAGCGTGTGCGCCAGTTAACCCGTCAGCTCGATGAAGCGCTGGTGCAAGAGCAATTTGCCCGCGAGCGCGGCCTATCAACCGTTGCCGCGGCGGCGCGGGTGAAGCAATTGCGCGCCGAGCACGAGGCGGCGGTTGCGGCTGAGACTGAACTGCGACGGGCGTTACGCCAGCTCGATCAGCTCATTCGCCAGATCGAGATGAGCAGCACGACCCTGACCAGAAACGTCGAAGGAATTGAAGCCGATCCGTGGGTGCAGGCGCTCCGCTCCCAGATCATCCAGGGGCGGGAGGAAGAGCGGATCCGGCTGGCGCGTGAAGTGCATGACGGTCCGGCTCAGGTGCTGGCTAATGCGCTCATGGGAGTTGAGGTGTGCCAGAATCTGCTGCAAGAGCGGAGTCTGGAACGGCTCGGCGCGGTGCTCAGCCAACTGGGAGACAACGTGCGCGAGGGATTGCGCGAGGTGCGTAGTTTCATTGCCGATCTCCGGCCTGGCAAGCTCGAAGAGCACGGGTTGGTGACAGCGCTGCACGAATACATCCGACGCTACCGCGATGCGGTCAACAGCACCGTGGTCTTTGAGGCCGATCCATTGCCGCGACTGGCGCCGGAGGCCGAAATTGTCCTGTATCGGGTTGTTCAGGAAGCGTTGCACAATGCGCGCAAGCACGCGCGTGGCGCGCCGGTGCGGGTGACATTGACGGTGCGTTCTGATCGGTTGCATCTCACCATTCGTGACGAGGGGCCGGGGTTTGATCTGCGCGAGGTTAGTCGTCGCGCCGGACGCGAGAGCTGGGGGTTGACCAGCATGCGCGAACGGGCCGAATTGATCGGCGCGCAATTGACAGTGACGACACGGCGCGGCGTCGGCACTGAAGTGCATGTTACGATGCCGTTGCCGCATGCCGGTCAGGGATGAGGAGCCGTTACTGTGTCGGTGACATCTGTTCCGATCAAAGTGTTGATTATTGATGATCATCCGCTCTTCCGACAGGGTATTCGCTGGAGTCTGGAGAGTGCGCCTGATATTGAAGTTGTGGGCGAGGCCGAAAATGGCCAGGAAGCGATCAGGCTCACCGAGCGTCTCATGCCGGACGTAGTGCTGGTTGATGTAAATCTGCCCGGCCTGAATGGGCTGGAGGTTGCGCGCGTGATCAAGCGGCGCGATCCGCGCACCGGGATCATTGTGCTCAGCGTCTATGAAGATGACGAGCAGTTGTTTCAGGCGATCAAGGTGGGCGCAGCGGCGTACACCTCGAAAGACATCAGTCCGACCGACTTAGTGCAGGCCATTCGCGATGTTGCGCGCGGTCGCTATCTTATCAATGAAGCAGTGCTGTCGAAACCGAATGTAGCGGCGCGCGTCTTGCATCAGTTTCGCGAGCTGGCGGCAACCGATGATGAAGATGGCGCAAATCTGTTCGCGCCGCTGACCTCGCGGGAAATCGAGATTCTCGATTGTATTGCCCGTGGTCTTTCAAACAAAGAGATTGCCCAGGAGCTGAGCATTAGCGGCCAGACGGTCAAGAATCATATCACCTCGATCCTCTCGAAACTTCAGGTCAATGATCGAACGATGGCGGTAATTGTGGCGATCAAGAAGGGCTGGATCAAGATGGGCTATTCGCAGTCGCCTGAAGGGTAGACGATCGAACCGCTGTGACGGACTGTAGACGATACTTCTGACAGCAATCAACATTGCGCCTGACAAGCCGTTGCAATGCAACGGCTCGTCAGGTGATCGGACTGATCGGCGCGATGGATTGAAATATCACTCGCGCCAGCCCAGTTCGGCGCGGGCCTCTTCTACCGCAATCAGGCGGGCCGGGCCGCCGATAGAGGCAACCACACTCTCCAAACCCAATCCGAGATCGGCGATGGCAGCAGTTACATCGGGCGTGTACTGGCGATGGGTGATGAAGACCACGGTTGGACCGGTGTCGGTGCTGGCGTAGACCGGTATGCCGCGCGCGCGCAGATCGTTGCAGAGACGAAACAGCGTGATGTTTTCCGGTTCCCAGCCGATGATCTTCTGTTCACGCGATCCAGACATCGTGACACCGTGCAGTCGCATGCTGTCGAGTTCAGCCAGTTGCCCGATCGTCTGCCAGTCACCACGTTGCACAGCGGCAATACACTCGCGAATCTCCTCGCCGCGCGCCAGCATCCATGCGCGGAAGAAGATGCTGTTGGGCGCATCGTGATGAGCTTGCTCGGTCTTCAACCCAACCCGCGAGTCGATCGGCACAGTGATCAGGGCAACGTCATCCAGTTCGCCGCGTTGATCGAGGCGAATGGCAAAGCTCTCATTGGGTGGAATGCCGGGGTAACTCAACCAGAGGGCGAGGCCGCCAGCCGCGCTGCGGCAACCTGAACCGGCCAGCCGGCGCGCCAGCGTAGACAGGAAACGGGTATGGCTGGCCAGCGCCGGGCCGAAGAGCGCACCTACAGCGGCGCAGGCGAGCGCAGCGGCTGCTGAGGCGCTGGTGCCCAGCCCTTTGCCGGCCACGCGGGTGCGCAGCACATTGCGCGAGATGACCCTGGCCCGACTGTCCACTCCGGCCAGCGCCCGCGCGGCGTCAAGCACGCTGACAATGCGTTCCAGCTCGCGCCCTTGCGCTGGCATGCCGCCGATGACGGCGCTATCTGAGGTGAAGGCCGGATCAAACTCCACCAGAGTGGTCGTGTGCGCGGCAGCGTTATTCAGCGAGATCGAAGGCAAAAAAGCGATTCGCTGCGCCCAGTCGCTGAGGCCGTGGTACTTCAGCACACCCTGCATCGGGTACGCCCGCGCCGCGGCAATACCGCGATCGCGCGCCGGCGGCAGGATGGGCGACGATGGCAGTTCGATCCGGTGACGGCGCAATTCAGCCACAATCTGCTCGTGGGCGGCGCGCATCGGCGCCACCAGATCGGCAAAACCTTTCGGGATCAACGACTCGTTCACGGTGCGTTCCTCAGTCCTTCATCCTTCACTGGCGACCGCCATAGTTTGGCGCTTGCTTGGTAATCACCACGTCGTGGGGATGGCTCTCGATCTGTCCGGCGGTGGTGATGCGGATGAAGCGCGCCTCGCGACGCAACGCTTCGATATTGGCAGCGCCAACATAGCCCATCCCAGCGCGTAGCCCGCCAACCAACTGGTAGACGGTATCGCTGAGCGGGCCTTTGAACGGTACCATCCCTTCAATGCCTTCAGCCACCAGTTTACGCGCTTCAGTCACGTTGGTCTGGAAGTAGCGATCACCGCCGCCGCGCTGCATCGCGCCGATGCTGCCCATGCCACGATAGCTCTTATAGCTGCGGCCTTCATAGAGGATCAACTCACCCGGACTCTCCTCGGTGCCGGCGAAGATCGAGCCGATCATGACACTGTGAGCGCCGGCGGCAATCGCCTTGGGAATATCGCCTGAATACTTGATCCCGCCATCGGCAATGATCGGGATGCCGTGCGGTTCGGCGGCGCGAGCGCAATCGAAGATGGCCGTGATCTGCGGCATTCCGGCCCCCGTTACTACGCGCGTCGTGCAGATCGAACCGGGACCCTGCCCGACTTTGACGCCATCAACACCGCGCTCGATGAGAGCGATCGTGGCCGCAGCAGTCGAGACATTGCCACCAATGATCTGCACGCGCGGGAATAATTCACGCAACTTCACCACAGCATCGAGCACGCCGCGCGAATGGCCGTGGGCGGTGTCGATGACCAGCACATCTACTCCAGCCCGCACCAGCTCGGTAGCGCGCTCGATGTAGTCGCCGCTCACGCCGACGGCTGCGCCAACGCGCAGCCGTCCCATATCGTCTTTGCATGCGTTCGGATACTCGATCCGTTTCATAATGTCTTTCACAGTGATCATGCCACTCAGTTTACCGCGCGCATCGACAACTAACACCTTCTCGATGCGATGGCGGTGCAACACCTCTTTGGCCTCTTCAAGGGTGGTGCCTTCCGGCACGGTCACCAGGTTACGCGAAGTCATCAACTCGCGGATCGGGCGATTGCGGTCGGTCTCAAAGCGCAGATCGCGGTTGGTGATGATGCCGACCAGATCGCCATCGGCGGTTGTAACCGGCACGCCAGAGATCTTGTATTCGGCCATCAGATCGAGCGCATCGCCAACCGTGCGGTCAGGCGGGAGCGTGATCGGGTCGGTGATCATCCCGCTCTCCGAGCGTTTGACTTTGCGCACCATCTCGGCCTGACTGGCAATCGGCATGTTCTTGTGAATGATGCCGATGCCGCCTTCGCGAGCCAGCGCAATGGCCAGCCGATGTTCGGTAACGGTATCCATTGCGGCGCTGACGATTGGAATGTTGAGCCGGATACCACGGGTGAGCCAGGTTGAGACATCGACAGTGGCGGGCAAGACATTGGACTCTGCCGGGATCAGCAGGACATCGTCGAAGGTGAGACCTTCACGGGTGAATTTATCCTCCCATTTGATGCTCATTGTAGTTCCTCCCTGCGAAGAGTGTATACAAAAAAACCCCGCGGCCAGCGCAGGGGATTGACAACAACTGCTGACACGTAACGGCGCCTCAATGATCTGATCGTGCATACCGTTCTGCCTGTACTATACTCTGAGCTGTCGCCATCGTCAAACGAAGGTTGTTTGCGGCGCAGCATTGATTGCTGTGCTGCTCATTTCCCTTGATTATGCGGAATGGCACACCTTTCTGTCCTAACCCCTTCTGCCAGGCTTCTGCTCGCCCCCTACGCACATGCTTGCCCTGCAGGCTGAGCAGAAGGGACTGCGCATGAGCGAGCATGCGTCAAGATCATCCCTTCACCCTTTTATGTCATTGCGAGCCGCGCGCAGCGCAGCGTGGCAATCTCCTGCCGGGCGCTCAGATCATGCTTGCAGTCTGCCTTTTTCGGTTGTGGGGACGGCTCGGACGCTACTGCACCCTCGCGCCGCGTATGTGGTTGGTGGTCGGGAGGCGTTGTAAACCTGAGAGCGCCTGGCTTCAGGGAAGGGAAAGCGATAACCTGTTTCGCGCCAATGATTGACGGCGAGATATCTCTGATTGCTCGTGAGCATGTTACCAGCCGCCGGTTGGCGATCGTCTGTATGAGGGGTCGTTTAGGTTGCGGCATGATTTGGATGGTGGATGATAATCCAGACGATCGTCGGGCGGCCTATCTCGCGCGGCCTGGTATCCAGTTCCGTTGGCCATGTGATCGGCTAATGCGCATTCACTGTCATGATGCGCAGCAACGACGCGCGCGGCAGCCCCGGCGCATCTATCTGGCAAAGCACTGATCATGAACACATCATCCGTCTTCCGCGTAAAGTCTTCTCCGCATTCTGGCTTGCTTCCCAGGGGCCAAGGATGAACGTTCTCTCGTAAAGGTATACCCCTCATCCATGCGGCGTCGATCATGCTGTCTACCCGGAACCATGCGCCAGTGAGATGATCTGGCGGTGAATGAACGTCAGACCAACGTGGTTGCGAGCGTGAACTGGTGGAAAGTTCACAACCTGTCGTTGCCAGGAGGCGCCGAG
>FWWL01003149.1_pt1 | contig 31200 bp, 30 predicted proteins | sample 2228331 | NCBI WGS metagenome assembly FWWL01 (sample SAMEA103939775, study PRJEB20133) | metagenome
CCAGGGCCGAACGGTACACCCCCACGGGCGTGGGGACAACACTATGTAGTTATGCCGTTTTTCGCCCCTCGACCCCTCTATAGTCACGCTTTACCATGGGATTGGCTGTTCTTGCCCTTGTCGACTTCTTTTCGCCCAGGTAGGCGGACCAGCCACAGGCCCTCGAACTCCACCAGCTCTCGCGACGGATCGCCGAAGGCCCGCAGGGCAAACCCTTGCTCGGTGTTGGTAGTGTATACCATTAGTGCCGCGCCTACCTTTGCCGACCGACAGACTTTTTGCCAGAGGCAGTCGCGGACGCGCGCAGAAACCGTACCCACAAACACGCCTGCCCTTGGCTCGAGAAGCCACCTGGTAAGTTCGCCGCGCAAGCCTGGCGAGGCTCGCTCCAGGATCAGCACCATCATGTCCCATCGCCCCCGTCGGCCCAATTGGTGCCTCCCTCGACGGGGCCCTCGGGATCCCACAGCATGCCCGGCGCCGTGAGGTCTTCGTCCACAGACGTCCGCTCCTCGGGGATCTCCTCCATCCCTAGAGCTCGGCCGATATCGGGCACGATGCGCGCGAGAAGACGACGCTCCCGGAAGGCATCTCGGCAGGCTCGGCGCGTGCGGCCTTCTACGTCGTGTTCGCCTTCGGCTACCACGCGAAAGGAGATCGGGATAGAGAACTCGGTCTTGTACAGGTCGGCTATGTCGTAGACGAAGGACAGCATCTTGCCGGTATGGATAAAGCCGATCCCTGGCGAGAAGCCCGCTGCCACGATGGCAGCGTGACAGATCCCATACAGGCATGCGTTGGCAGCGGACAGGGCTCTGTTCACTGGGTCGGCGGCGCCCCACTTCTGCCGCGCGTATGAGCGCCCGTGCCAGGGCACGCCCGTCTCTCGGCTGGCGTGTTCGTAGGCCCAGCGCACACGCATGCCTTCGCGCCCACGCAGCTGCTTGAGGCTTAGGTTAGCCGGTAGCTTTTCGGAAAATCGCATTCGGTACAGCCGGATGACGACGGCGAGGTGCCGCTCGGGGTCTGCCCACTGGCTCGCCTGCCAGAGGAGGTTGTGCGCCGATCGAGTCTCGCCGAGACCCTGGGCATACAGCCGCGTCCCTTCTTCTCCACACCACACTACCAGGCAGCCGTTTTCGGCCAGAGCGCGGATGGCGGCATGGGTGATGCTGGTGCCAGGTCCCACCATCAGCAGCATCAGGCTGGCGCACGGGACCGGAGTCTTTCCCTGCTCATCGAACAGGGCAATGGCTTTCCCGTCTTGCTCAATCCGGCAGTGCTCCACATATAGGTAGCTCAGGCTGTCGCGGACGGTCGGTAGCAGGTGGAGGGAGTCCATGGTTCACCCCCGAATTGGCGCTACCGAGAGGAGCCCGAATCCGAAGGCCTTGCCCGGTCCTATCCCAGACTCCAGCGCAGAGCGGAAGCGATCGGCGTCGGTCACCTGGAGTACGCCCTCGAAGACCACTGCGGCGAAGGTCAGCCTTTGGCGCGAGCCGTCTGCGGCGCTGCGCCACCCTGTTACTCTGTCGGCAGGTCGCGCGTCGGCCTGCACGGGCCTGTCGTCTATACGAAGGGTGTCCGGCCGCGTCGCCACCGAGAGGAGCTGGAAGCCGTGCTGTGCCCCCTTGCGCTCGAGCCAGGCTATTTGGTCCGCCGTGCGGCGCAGATCGACGCGCCGCCCATTCGGCCGGTAGCCCTCACGGCCCCTCCAGCTGTCGATCTTGCGCGTGGGGTTGGCCCTGAGGCGAAACCAGAGCCTCATGCCGGCGTGTATGTTGGCGTACTGTTGGGACACCTCCTTGACGGCTTGGTTCGGCGTTTGGCCCCCGGTTTCCCGCAGGTAGTGCGGGGGAAGGTTCGACAGCTGGGGCGGCACACGCGACTGGATCAGCAGAACTGGGCCATCCAGGCGGAACAGCACGCCCAGTTCGGCGCGGGCCCGGCCCGGGCCTTCGACGTCGGGGAAGAGGGAGAGCACGCGGCGATGCAGTTTGTGGCAGTCGGCAAGGTCGTCCAGAACCTTGCGGCTGCGCAGGTTTAAGACTAGACGGGTCAGATACATGATCTCACCTCTTTTTTATGGGGACATCTAGGTCCGGATGCCAGAACTCTGTCCGTGTCCCTCTCAGGCCAAAGCGCCGGTCTCGGAATGCCGCACCCACCGGTTGATCGAGCTGGACACGCTCTGCTCTGGCAAGGTCGGGCTCTTCTAGCACCACTCGAAGAACCTGTGGCCGATGGCGTTCAATTTTCTGGGGCACGGTCTCGCTTGCGGGCCAGGGGATAGATCGAAGGGCCGTTTCCAGCGGTGCCGGGCGGACTGGCGAGTCCTCCAGGAGCACGGGCTCAGCTGGCACGTAGCTCTTCCGCCCGAGGTAGAGCGGCCAACGGGGCCGCCTCAGGGCCTCGGCCAGGGTATGCAGAAGGGAAGGGTCTCCTTCAAGGCCGACCAGAAACACGGCGTCGGCCAGGTAGTACCGAAAGGTCAGCTCGGCATCGGGATCCTTGCCGTCTACTTTGGCCACGCCGTAGGTCGCGCGGCCTGGCCATGTGCCGCCGCCGACAGTCTGGTATTCTCGGGCAACGATCCCCTCCAGGTCCACCCTGATCCCCAGGCGAAGCTTAGCCAGGTCATCGACGGGCTCATGGCGCGGGCGCCCAAGGGCCGCGCAGATCAGGCCGATGACGCCGCTTTTCGTGGGCTCCCGCGCCGTATCTCGCACCACAAAGCGAGATTGGAGCCCCCAGGACTGCATGGGGCCGGCAAATCGCATCAGGAGGGTAGCTGGTGCATCCACGGCCCACCTCCTAACGTGCAGAGAAGGCGGCCGAGACCGTTCTTTCCACTAGCTCCTTCGTGCCTGAGACGAGGAGCCCCTTGGGCCCCGGCAGCTTCTGGAGCTCCTCGGGCTCGTGGGTAGCGACCCAGAGACCGTCGATGTCCTCGGCACCGTACATGTCTGTGAGCTTGCCCCAGTAGCGGTCGAGGGCTGCGATGGATGCCTGCACGAGGTCATGACGCTCCGAGGGCCGCACAGGCTGCACAAAGGCGTTCACGAGCGACCATGCTCCGCGCTCCCTTACCACCGACGCCACGAAGGCGGGAGGGTTGTGGGCAGCGAAGCTGTTCTGCTTTCCGGTGGGCACGGCGAGGATTGCGGCCTTTAAAAAGGCCTCGAGCCCGCGCCTCGCTAGCTCGGCGTCCCCTCCCAGGTTGTTAACGAGCTGGTCGATGCTGACGTTGGCATAGCGGTAGTAGCAAGCGGAATTGAACTCCACCGTGCCGATCATGTCGGCGCCGGTTGTCTCCTGTGGCAGGAGATCGTCGACAGCGGTGAAGTAATCCATCTCGACGGGGGTGTGATGGGTGGAGATGGCGTGGGCAACCTGGCTAGCCGCATCGACGCGCCCCTCTGGCATATCGGCGATCATACGACCGAAGAGGGCCACGTCGACAGCCCGGGTGGCTTCGGAAAGAACTGATTTTACCTCCTTGGTTACTGAGGGGGGTATGGCGGCCTTGGCGGCTTTCTTCTGATCACGGCGGGACGGCCTTCCCGTCTGGGCCTCTGCCTCGGCGGCTGGTTCGGTCACAGCGGCCAGTGTGTCCCAATGCTCCTGGGCAATGTCGGCGAGCTTGCCGATCTGGTCGCGCCCTACGAACAGGAGGTACTCCGTCTTGTCTGGGTCATCAGCCTTGGGGTGGAGTCCTGCCCCCTGCAGGAGCCGTTGAACCACTAGCCTTGCCGCCTCCGGATCGCGCCCCTTCTCCTTCAGCCGGTCAGCCAACTCGCCGATGATGCGCTTGGTGCGGATGCCAACGAGCTCAGGGGCGAGCAGCCCAGCTTGTTGAACGTACATGCGGATGGCTCTCTTGATGCACTGGCTCGAGATGCGAGCACGACGAACCCCGCCGAAGATGCAGTCCTTTGGCGCACCGGTGTCGTCGCGGTTCAGGTTGGACGGGGCGAAGTGTTGAAGGATATGGAGCTCGACAATCATGGCTTCCTCCTTTCAGGTGGAACTATCTCGGGACAGCTGTGCTCTGCATATTTTGGCGGTTTTTCTCAGGCGATCACCTCCTCTGCACCTCCCTCTATCTGCTGGATGAAGGCCCTTGCCCATCGCTGTTGCACCGAGCGCTCCGAATGGTCCCAGTTATCGAGATCGCGCAGGAGCTGGAGGTAGGACACGGGGACCTGCGATCCAGCCAGGAGGGTGATGGCGTGCCGGAGCTGGTCGGGAAGCTCCTCTCGTTCGGCTGCGAGGATCCGGAGAAGCCGTCTCTCGATCCCCGGACGGCCTTCGGGGTGTCTGGCCGCCAGCAGACCCAAGGATGCTCCGAAGCTGTGCTCATAGTTCGGCCTATGCGGCTCCTTGCTCGGTGGCCAGTCCTGGGGGTGGCGGGCGAACAGCGGAGCCACTACAAAGTAGGGCCAGGCCTGGCGGTCGTTGGCATTCTCGGGAAGGTACGGCACAATGTAAGGATATGTCTCCACAGCAGTACCTGGAGGTTTGCCAAGGGCCCTACGGAGGACCGCTAACGCCCTGCGATCATTGGTCTCGGCAAGCTCGCGCAAGGCCTGGATGAAGCGTTCTCGATAGTGCTCAACTGACATGGGACACCTCCTCATCTGTGGGTATGATTCCCTTCTCGCTTAGCATCTTCGCGAGGGCTGCACTGAAGGAGCTCCGGATGCGGGCAATCTCGAAAATCCTGCGCCCTCCGTGCATCAGCGCACCCGCGGCGGCCTCAAAGGCTCGCCTTGCCTCCGATTGAACCATGCGGCCCCACTCGTATCTGACGGAGGCAAAATCTTGGGGCTCGCGCGCCAGCCGTTCGAGCAAGGGGTAAAAGCGCGGCTCCAGCGCTGACCAGTACAGGCGCTCTGCCCCGAGCGACCGAACGAAGTCGGAGCGGACTTCTGCTGCTACTCCAAGGTTTCTGGCTAGCTCCCCCAGGTGCTGCCTCAGCGTCTCGGCAGCCTCCTCAGCGCATGAGAGCATGGTGGAGAGTTCGCGAAGCCTGTCCTCGTCGCCCAGGAGAGGTAGCGGCAGAGGAAAGCGCTCGTACCGCCAGAAAAGGGGTTTCGCCTGATTCGTTTTGGTTACAAATCCGGCAACGTCCACGGGTTGCACGAAACGGTCGAGGGCGCCGTGGCAAGCTAGCCTGCTCCACCAACTGACGATCTCAGGGCGGTCCCAGCCCTCCCCGCCGGGCGAGATGGTCTGGAGGAGAGCGAGGCTGTCCCGCCAGAGCGCGCGTTCCTCGGAGTAGGTCAAGGCGACCCAGCCGCGCTTAGCGTCGCGGCGGAACGGGACCATCGTCTCCAGCTGATGCTGTTCGAAACCCTCGGGGAACCGCTCGCCCGGCTGAATGACGGCGCTCGGCACAGTGAGGCGGCCGTGCTGCCACTCCGGCAGGAGCAGTACCCTGCGCGCCTGCCACGTGAGGTAATCCACGTACCCGCAGGGCCAGCGCGGGCCATCCCGCCCGGGGACGGCTCGCTTTCGGCCTGGGAGCGAGCCATCCCGCCCTGGGACGGCCCGCTCCCAGGCCGGGAGGTCCTCGCGGCACAGGTCAGATGGTGGTTTGTACCGGCCGCGTCTCGGTGGGAGGAGGTTCAGGATGAGGGTTTGTGCAAGGTTTTCGCCTTTGCCGAGGCACACGGCCAATTTCCACAGTGGCGCCGACTTGGAGCTACGCGCGTCCCGAGCCTTGGCCGAAAGCAGGCCGCCCACTGAGAAGGCCTGGTAGGCGATGAGGTAGCGTGCTGCGGCCCCGGGTGTCAGCATCACGCTACCTCGCTTGGTTTGATCGAAGAGGAGGGAGGCGTTGAAGGAGGAAGCAAGCTCGGTAGCTAGGCGCACGCTGTCATCGGCGTACTTCTCTGCGCTGGGGTCTTGGTAGAAGGGATGTTCAGGATCGAAGAGGTCGAAGCGGTGGCGACAGCGCTGTAGATAGTTCTTGACCGGGTCGATGGGCCAGCAACCTTTCTTCCACCAAGATGACCACTCTTCCTCGTCCTGGGGGCCACCGAGCGCTCGATGCAGGACGGCCAGCATCAGTCGGTGCAGGGACATGGTGACCAGCGGCGAGGGGTCGACAACTTCGCGTATATCCCTGGGGGCAGAAAGCACCTCCAGCAAACTGCGTTCGACCATCTGTCCATCCCCCATGAGGCAGGGGATCCAGGGCTCATCGACTAGGTTAAAGTTCGGTCTCGTCATAGGTTTCCTCCCTTCGTTGGATAACTAGCCCAAGTTCTCGATCCAGCTGTAGCGTCGTTCCCTTCGCAAGAGGAAGCCGGCCTTGGGGGTCGAACCGTGCGGCGAACACGTGCGCCAGCAGGGGAGACCTTAGCCAGGCATCGGGCCGGAACACAGCTTTGCTGGTTGCGCGCAGTTCTTCCAGGAGCCTCTGTCCTGACACTGATACGGAAAATGCTAGGAGTTTGGCGGCTTCGCGGGTTGAAGGTGTGGCCGAGGGGTCGACCGGATTTCGTCCTTCGGGGTCGAGAGCCAATCCCTGCTCTGTCGCGTAGAGGGGTATCAGCGTGGCCGTGGGATCTGCCAGTCGAGTGATGGCGCGGAAGGTAGGGTGGACCTCGAGGGCTCCTTCATCTTCAACCAGGTCGGCGTCGGTGAGTTCTTCAAGTCGGCCGTCACCTGGAGGGCACACCCAGCGTTTGGCGGCTTCGTTTTGTTCGCGCAGACATCTCTTCTCCAATTCTCGTTTAGTGTCCTCCCAAAGTTTCCTAAGGTGTGCCGGTTCGGTCGGAGGATCTGCCTCATCGTAGACGCTGGCAATCAATTCATCGATCTGGCTGGGTAGCTCCAACACCGGCCGGGCACGCAGGGCGAGCCAGGTGCGAAGGAGGACATGGGCGTCGTAGACGGCCAAGGTCCCACGGTCGAAGATGGGAAGGTCTGCTTCTGTTAGCTGCAGGCCGACTAGCCACAGCCGCGGCTGGGCCAGACTAGGCGGACGGTTCTCTCTCTGGTGCCGATGCAACCTGCCGGCACGTTGCAGTAGAAGGTCTATAGGAGCTGGCATGGTCACCAGCAGGTCAAAGTCTAGGTCGAGGCTCTGTTCTACGATCTGCGTTGAAACGAGGACTGCCCGCCGTGGACGCTTTACCGGCGAGGTGCTGCCATCGTTAAGGGAGACGGTAGCATCGGGTTTGCCGAAACGGCGGAGTGTTCGGATCTCGCGCTCTTGGCGCCAAAGGAAGGGAAACCGGGCGTGTAGGAGATCCAGCTCGGGCTCATCGTCATCGGCAACGTGGGGGAAGAACGGTTGGAGCGCACGGTAGCACATTTGCGCCTGGCGGACCGTGTTGCAGACCACGACCGCGCAGCCACCACTTTCCAGCTCCTGGGCTAGAAGCCTGCCGATCTGCGCAAACCCCTCCGGATCGGGGGCGGTCGGCCGGATCTCGACCCGTATGGAACGGTTGGCCAGGGTGGATGCTTCGAAGCCTGTAACCTGCGATCCCGATGGTGTCACGACTGTAATGCGTGGGTAGGGGTGCTGGAGGTTGCGCAGTTCGCCTGGCAGCATGGTGGTACCCAGCCCCCGCAGGAACGCTTTCATCAACGCCTCGCGACGACTGCGCGGCAGCGTAGCGGAAAGCACGATGACACTTGAGCGCAGGGCTGCAAGCCACTCGAGCACCCTCTCGAAGAGGGCTAGCATGTAAGTGTCGTAGGCGTGTACCTCGTCGAAGATGACTGCTCGCCCGGCAAGGCCAAAGAGCCGCAGAACGCTGTGGCGGATCCGCAGTGCCCCCAAGAAGACCTGATCGACCGTTCCAACCCCGAACGGCGCAAGGAGGCCTCGCTTACGGTAGGTGAACCAGTCGCCCGCCACCACTATGGCGGCACGGTCGGGCCGCTCGGCATCGACGGCGTCCTGCCACAGCTGGCCGGGGCGCTGGGGCTCCTCTTGGGACTGCGGAGCTAGCTGTAGCTCAGCCGAAAGGGCGGCGTGTCCATGGACGAGCTGCAGCACGACCTCCCGCGGCTCCTCGGCTACATATCGGTTGGCGAGCGCCTCGCGGACGCGGCCGAAGAGGGCATCGCTGGTTGCGCGTGTGGGCATGGCGACATATACGCCCCGAGCAGGTCCAACGATCCCCCAACGGTCGGCAAGGAGCCAGGCAGCCTCGGTCTTACCCTCACCCGTAGGGGCTTCGATTACAACCAAAGCCGGCTCGTCGGCCTTCAGCCGATCAGCCAGCCTCTCAGTCGCTCTCTGAAGTGGACGTATGGAGGGAAGCTGTGGGAACAGAGCGTGGAACGGCCGAGGGGGCAGTCGTTCCGGCATCTGCCATCGGAGTTCGGCCACTGCCTCAAAGGCGCTACGGCGCGCGTTATCCAGATACACTTCAGCCGGTGTCGTTGGCGGATGCCCTAGCACAGCCTCATGAGGGAAGTAAGGCTTTTCTATGGACGCAATCCAATCGGCAACAGTGGTCAGACCTGCCAACAGGACGAGGGCAGCAAACTCTGCCCGGTTCGGTGGTTGGCCGTGGACACCAAGGAGCTGGCGTAGTAGCTCGAAAAGGTATTTGCGAGCGTGAAGCCATGGGCCATCGCCGACGGTCGTACGACCGCGGACGACATTTTCCAGCAGTGGAAAGCGGCCGTGATGTCCCGCTAAAGCGTTGGCCAGCTCCTTGGCCACCAGGTTGGGCAGGCCGGAAGCCACCAGCAGATCCGGTAACACGACGCTTAAAGCCTCCCCGTGGGATAGCAGTGCGTTGGTTGGATGGGAAGGTGGGGGTGGGAAACCAGCCCGTTCCACGTGCTGACGAGCCACTTGCTCGGTTGGGCGCTTGGTCTTGGGAAGCCTGTACTGGAATGCGGGGGTAGCCTTGCCGAGATCGTGGAGTGCTACCAAAAGGGCGATCCAACGGGCAGCGGTGCTTGGATCCATGCCAAGCCCGCCACTGAGAGCAGAGCGCATCCGCTGAGAGAGGCCCCGCTCCCAGAGCGCCTCGGCCACTGCCGCGGCGTCGATCATGTGGAAGAGCAGTGGATGATAGGTCGGTGAAGCTGGGTCATCACCCAGCTTAGCCCATAGATACAAGATGGACTCAGACTTACCCTGGGACTCGTGCACTGTATTCTCCCTCTGCTACTAAGTATCCTAATTTAATGGGAACACAGTTCTTCTCGTTCAATGGTCCATCGGTTGGTTCGACGGAGTAAAACGCATTCGGTCGCACCGACAGCGGACCAGCCAACGTTCTGTTAGCATGGATCGCTGGTCCACTTTGCTGTGCGGGGCGTTCGTGGTGCAGTTGTACACGCGCCTGTTCCTTGGTGCTGGCGTTGGTCCTTCACAGTACCATGTAACATGATGATCTGTATATCCCGATGGGTCCATGCCGTGATCCGCCATTCTCTGAGACAGACCATCCCTTGGAACCGTATGGAGCGAATCGGACAGGCCCGAGACGGCGTGCTGTTGCTCCACACAACAGGCCAGGATGCTCCTGAAGGAAGCGGCCAGATCGCCCGCAGGCCCTCTGCCCTGCACGCGCCTGGCCTGCAGTTTGCCGAACGGGGAATCCAAATTGGCCCAATCTGGGCCGGGGTTTCAGCTATCTTTGGGAGCGGGTAAGGTTGAGCCACACGAGGGTAGGGCCTATCCGCACGCTTCGACGACTGCAAAGGGCCATTAGACGGTGCGGCTGCCTGCCCTTGCAGTGGTAACGGTTAAGGCCTACGGTGATCGGCCACTGGGGGAAACGGATCCCAGTGTACCCTGGCTGGGAGGATAACGATCTGACCCCTTGCAGACGGGGCGTCAGGCCTGCTGAAGGACAGAACCGCGTAGCCCGTGCCTCGAGAACGCGGGTGCATGCCAGGTTGCCCAACATCGCACCCGACAGTGCAATGCACAGTTACGCGACTATGCCTCAGACCTGGGAAAACATGGGAAAGGTCGTGCGGGGGCGGTCGGGCCACGACAACGTTGCTATCAACTTGGGCGTGTGCGACCACGTCCCAACTTGCCTGCAACGGCAGGCCGCCGAGAAGCCGGATACCCTACCAGTCTGGCGTGCCGACTCCGGACAGATTGGGTCGACGGACTGGATGGCATGGCATAGAAATGGCCCCTCCACAGAGGAGGGGCCATGCCTTCTGCCTCGAAATTCCTAGGAGAGCTTGGTGCCGAGGGGCGGACTCGAACCGCCGACACCATGATTTTCAGTCATGTGCTCTACCACCTGAGCTACCTCGGCTTACCCCGGGTGGAGGCAGCGGGACTCGAACCCGCGACCTCTACAGTGCGATTGTAGCGCTCTTCCAGCTGAGCTATGCCCCCAGCAACTATCTATTATAGGGAAGCCCACTTACCCGGTCAACCCTTTCCGGTGGCACCTTCGACCCAGACCCGTCATCGAACTGGGCAAACTTCCATGGGACAAGCACGTGTTGCTTCTACCTTCGGGTCCAGCTGTTTCCTGGCGTGCAACGGCTGTGGGTGGATCCCTCCGGTCGTCCCTTCACGTGGGATCTGGGTGAGGCGCGCTGGCTTCCAGTAGGGCGCGGCGGTGGAGGTCTCTGGCCCTGTGTGGGCTGGATATGGCTTCTGAACGCTCCACGTGGCCCTCGGACCCCAGAAGCATGATGACCGAGAAGGCCACCACGCCCGTCCATCGAGGGGTGAGCCAGTGGCCTCCCTTTGTGGGGGGCCGGACGACCATGGCGGGCACCGTGCCTTGAATTCCGGGTGCCAGTGGGTCAGATGAGAAGAGAACAACTGCTGAGGCTTGCGCCAGCATCCCGTGCATCACAACCGGCACGCGGCAGAACCATATTTCTCACACACGTCTTCGGGAAGGAGGCAGGCCCGAGGCGGGGTAGGTAGGGTTCGCACCGCGTCAGGCCCGCCCCCCGTGATCATCACGAGCCTGGGGCCTCTATGTCTATCTGAGCTCGCTGGAGGCGGCCGCTGTAGTCCACATAGATGGTCTTCCACTCGGAGTAGGCGTCCAGCGCTGCCCAGGCGCCCTCCCGGTGGCCGTTGCCCGTGGCCTTGGTGCCCCCGAAGGGCAGATGGGTCTCAGCCCCGATGGTGCCAGCGTTGATGTACACAAGCCCGGTATCCAGCTCCCGCATGGCTATGAAGGCCTTGCGTAAATCGCGCGTGTAGACGGAGCTGCTGAGGCCGTACGTGACGGAATTGTTGATGCGCACCGCCTCGTCCAGGTCCCTAACAGTGATGACGCTGAGCACGGGCCCAAAGATCTCCTCGTGGGCTATCACCGCGTTGGGGTCCACGTCGTCAAATATGGTTGGTTTGAAGAAGAAGCCCTTGGCCAGGTCGCCGTCGCGCACAGGATATCCACCGGTGAGCAGCCTGGCTCCCTCCCGGCGGCCGATCTCCACGTACTGGGCAACCTTGTCCAGACGAGCGGCGTTGATCAGCGGGCCCACGTCGGTGTTGGGGTCCAGGCCGTTGCCCAGCCGCAGGCCCTCTACCCGCGGCACCAGTTTCCCCAGAAGGGCGTCTTTTACCTCCTGGTGGACGAGGAGCCGGCTGCAGGCCGTGCAGCGCTGGCCTGTTGTGCCGAAGGCGCTCCAGATGATGCCCTCCACCGCCAGGTCGAGATCGGCGTCCTCCAGGACCGTAATGGCATTCTTGCCTCCCATCTCCATGGTGCAGCGCTTCATCTGCTGGGCCGCCGCGATGCCGATCTCCCTACCCACTTCGGTGGATCCAGTAAAGGAGATCAGTGCCACCTTGGGATGATGGACCAAGGCCGCTCCGACCTCCTGGCCGGTCCCGTGCACCAGGTTGATTACGCCAGGTGGGAATCCTGCCTCCTGCATGAGCTCCACCAGGCGACAGGCCATGATAGGCGTGTCGCTGGCGGGCTTGAACACCACGGTGTTGCCCAGGATCAGGGCAGCAAAGATCTTGAGCACAGGTATGGCTATCGGGAAGTTCCAGGGCGTTATGCAGGCCACCACGCCCAGGGGCTCACGCACGGTCAAAGCGGCCTTGTTCGGCAGTTCCGAAGGCGTGGTGAAGCCAAACTGCCGCCTGCCCTCGCCGGCGAAGACGTAGAGATAGTCGAGGGCCTCCTGGACCTCGCCCCTGGCCTCCACAAGCACCTTCCCCATCTCCATGGTGAGCAGTCGGGCCAGTTCTTCCTTGTGCCGCTCCATCAGGTCGCCGAGCCTATAGAAGATGTCAGCCCTCCTGGGGGCAGGTACTCGCCGCCATTTTGGGAACGCCTCCCAGGCGGCCTCCACCGCCGCTTCCACATCCTCTGGGCCGGAGCGCGGCAGTTCGCCCAGGAGCTCGCCGTTGGCCGGGTTGATGTCCCTGAAGACCTGGCCTCCCGCGGCGCCCACCCATCGCCCGTCTATGTAGTTCTTCAAGGCCATCCTGGCACCTCCTCGGGTCGCTACTGAGAAATTATAGTCCGCCCGTTGCGCCTCGATCCGCGCCGGCTCCGATGGAAAAACTGTAGACAGTATCTAGCATGAGCTAGCAAGGTTTTATCGCAGTTGTTACAATGGTAATGAGCGCCAGATGAAGCATTGTTGTGGGCCGTCAGCCGACCTGTTGGCGGAATGCGCACGAGGTGTCCGCTGTGCAGGTAACCAGAAAACCCCTTGGGGATCCCTTGGTGCTTTTGGCACCGTTGGAGACGCCCGAGGGGCATGGCCTCTGGGCTGTACTAGTCTTGGCCGAAAGGCTTCACCCTGTGGTGATCCACACGGTGCGGCGGTTACGGGCCAGCTGCCCTCGCGAAGTGATCGTCGTGGTGGGGCAGGACAGAGAGGAGGGGTGGCCGAGGTGCTGGATGCAGGGGCCCACGAGTGCATAGCCCTTGGATCGGCTGTGCCCCATCTGTCGGCTCGGCTTCCGGTAAGGCTGGGGGAGGCTCGAGGCCGGGCCATGGGCCAGCCGAGCCTGCTGATCGACCCCGCGGGTTTCCGGGTTAAGGTGAACGACACACCCGTCAACCTGGGCATGCTGGAGTTCCGATTCCTCAGCCTGCTAGCATCGGAGCCTAATAGGGTCTTCACCTTCCAGGAGGTGGAGAGCTTCGTCTACCAGACCGACGGCAGCGCTTCCAGGGAGGGCATGAAGCAGCTGGCCTACCGGGTCAGGCGCAAGCTGGGCCAGTTGGGCCGCCGCATCGAGGCCGTGCGAGGCGTGGGATTCCGCCTGGCCCAGTAGTTCCCCTTCGGTGACATACACGTTACCGAACTGTGCCCGAGATGTCTCCCAACTGTTACTCCTGGGTGATTGACGTCCTGCCTCAGGGATTTTACATGTATGAGTAGTACTAAATTCCCACAACGCCTATGACCTAGGTACTACAACGGCGTGTGGGCAAGGACCGCTCATGTCATCACTGTGTTTGCGTGTCACCGATAGTAAAGCGCCATCCACCCAGCACCAAGCTGATCTGCCTGCGGGCCTTCCAACCTATACGTTCAGGCACGGCGACGCAAGCACAGGCGTAGCGACTTGCCTACTGTGGCCCCCGATGGAGAGTGCAAGACCTCCCCCGGTTAAGCAGCTCTCAGGGTCGCGGACAGGCTGGGGTCTTTCGAGGTCGGCGTTGCGCAGCTACCTAAGAGCTCGGGGAAACGATGGAGGTGAGCTGAAATGAGGCGGGCGCTATTGATTCTTGCTGTCGTTGTTGCCCTTGCTCTAGCAGTATATGGCGCGGCAGCTGCTCTAAACGTCGATGGTGGCTTCGTGCAGGCCGGTGCCGACACCACGGTCAGCTGTGACGACGGTGTTGGCGTCTGGTACACCTTTGGTTGGGAGAACAACGAGATCGTGGTCAACCACGTTTCAGTCGGCGGCATTGACCAGGCTTGTTTGCCTGCCACGGTCTTTGTGGTACTCACCGACCAGAACGGCGCCAGCCTGTGGCAGGGCACAGGCACTGCGACTGCGCCTTCTGGTTCCGTGGGACTTGCCGTCTCCCCCGGAGTTCCTGCTGAGGACATCGAGGACGTACACGTCGGCATAACGAGGCCGTGACTTAAAGGGCGGGGTCCATGAGGCCCCGCCCTTGGCTTTTTGTGTCTACATCGTGGCCGAGAGGCCTTGGCTCTGCCCAACCGAGGCTTGTTGTCAAATATGCCGGCTCTCAGGCGAAGGAGGTAGCAACGAAATCCCTTGGCCTCCAGGATCAAGTGGTTGTTCTCTGTAGTCGTGCCACTATTGGTATGGTTCGTTTGGTTCAGGCCAGTCGCCCTGGGAGGGCCTGCGTCCTACATGGTGGTGTATGGGGTCAGTATGGAACCCGCTCTTCGGGGCGGGGACCTCGTAGTGACCCTCAGACAACGGGTGTACGCCGTGGGGGACATCGTCGCCTTCCCAGTGGAGGGGGGCGTTGTGATTCACCGCATAGTGGGCGGCACGGCCGAGGGTGGTTATGTGACCCGAGGCGACAACCGCAGCTCGGCCGACCTGTGGCATCCCACCTCCCAGGAGATTCTCGGGCGCGTTTGGATCCGCGTTCCCGGAGCTGGCCTCTGGCTGGAGGCGATGCGCAGGCCAGCTGCCATGGCCTTGCTGGCGGCCTTCCTGACCTTGGTAGCCCTCCTGGGCACCCTGACCCCTCGGCGCAGGAGGAGAGTTATGCAGGCGTGGTCTCACAGCACGAACCCGCTATTCTGGCCCAGGGGTCCGTTGCCCCTGGGCCTCTTTGGGGTCCTATGCCTGACGGCGGGGTTCGCCCTGGCTGTTCAGGCTTTCTCTCGGCCCACCGAGCTATTCTAGAAGGTCGAGCGCACGACGTACGAACACACGGCCGTATTTGCCTATTCTCTGCGCGTGGAACCCAGCATCCTGTATCCCGAGGGCATCGTCACCTCGGATGGCGCCCAGGAAACCTGGGCTAAAGCTGAGGCACAAAAAAAGCAGGGAGATGCCGGCTACCCAAAGGGACCCCCGGTCTACACCAAGACGCCCCACGATATGCTGGTGTCCCTCGCCTACGGCCTCAGGAGCGATTCTTCCGCGGATCTGGTTGGTCGCTTCAGCGCCGACCTGACGGTGGAGGCGGGCGAGGCAGGGTGGGTGCGCACCCAGAGGCTCCTGCCCCCCACGGAGTTTCGAGGGACCGAGTTCAGCGCGGTCATCCCGATCGACCTCGGGCAGGTGGTGGAGATGATAACCACAATCGAGCGGGAGACAGAGTTCAAGCCGAACGCCTACGAGCTGACCGTACTACCCAGGATCGAGGTCCAGGGCCGCGTCGGCGGCGACAGCGTGGACGAGGCCTATGTGCCGCCCTTCCGGATGCTGTGGGAGCGCAACAGGGTCGTTCCGGACGGAGAGTTGAATCGAAGCGAGACGCACGTGCTCTACGACGACCGCACGGTGCCTGCCTACCTGTCCCTAGGGCCGGCGGCGGTATCCGTGACTGCCGCCCGGGCCCTCGGGGTCGGCCTGTCGCTTCTGGGCCTGCTCGCAACCGGCCTCGCCATGGCCTCGGCGTGGCGCAGGGTGGCCCGGGATGAGGCCCTTCGCATCAAGGCCCGCTATGGCCGCATGATCGTGGAGGTGCGCGGCCTGGATCCCTCATACAACGGCCAGCGGATAGCGGTGGCTTCGATGGCCGATCTGGCGCGCATGGCAAAGATGGAGGGAAGGCAGATCCTACACACCAGGACATCTGCCCGAGAGGACGTGTACTTCCTGTGGGATGGAGGCCTCATCTACGAGTACAGGCCCGCCAACGGTGTGGGGTCGGCGGCCGACCATTCAGAGGCGTGACATGGCCAGGCTGCTGGCGGCATGGGTGGTGGCCCTAACTGTCTTCACAGCCGTGGTGGCCTCGGCCGCGGTCCTGCAGGTGGACGCCGGCGTGCTCCAGGTCTTCTCGTACAGGGCGCAGATCGAGATTCCGGACCTGCAGGCGCGCGTGGACATAGAGCCCGAGAGCTTGGAAAGAAAGAGCCAGGGCGAGCCGGTGGTCGCCTTCATAGACCTCCCTGGCAAGTACGACGAGCGCGATATTGACTTGAGCACCGTGCTCCTGTGCCGTGGCACCGCCAAGTGCGTCACGGGCGTGCCCGTGGCCAGGGTGCCGCCCCCTGCGGTGGTGGACGGACGCCTCAGGGTCGGCTTCGACCGCGGGGCCGTGATCGGCCTGGTCTCCGGGTTGCAGCTGCCCACCCGCGTCACCTTCACGGTCTCTGGGAAGCTTAACTCCGGCATCGGGTTCTACGGCAGCGATAGCGTCCGCGTGGTCGATCCGGAGGGGCAGTATGCGCTCACCCCCAGCCCCACGCCGGAGCCTACCGGCACACCTAGTCCCACCTCGTCGCCTCAGCCTACCGAAACCCTACAGGTGACGGCCACCCCGACGCCCACGGCTACGCCTACACCGAGGCCTACCCATACCCCGAAACCGACGGCAACGCCCCGCCGTGGCCGCTGATGCCTACAGCCGTCTCCCCCGATTTTGGGCTGTCCGGCGCCGACTGGCCCGTCCTTCTGCCGTGAACGGGACTCCCCTCAGCCCGCTCTGGGGCCTGCCGGGGGCCACTCGCGGCTGCCCCTCCATGAAGCTCAGGGCGGTAGGAGCTGGCCGGCGAAGGCAAGGGCCAGCCCAGGTGGTGATAGAATGGAAGCATGGTAGACCCGAATGCCGATCTGAACTTCTGCCCCCGGTGCGGGTCGCGCCTCAGGTTGGCCGAGGTCTTCGAACGGGTGCGGCCCGTGTGCGACAAATGTGGCTACATAGTGTTCGTCAACCCCAAGCTCGTCGCTGGGGTAGTTCCCCTCTGGGATGGCCGAGTGGTGCTCATCAGAAGGCGCATTGAGCCCGGCTTGGGCAAGTGGAGCTTCCCCACGGGGTACGTGAACTTCGGTGAGGAGGTGCCGGCCACCGCCGTTCGGGAGGCGGAGGAAGAGACTGGCCTTCGGGTTGAGATCCAGGAGCTCCTGAACGTCTACTCGGCCGCCGGGGAACCAACGGTATTGGTGGTGTACGTGGGAAAGGTGGTGGGAGGCGACATGCGGCCCGGAAGCGAGGTATTCGAAGTAGGCCTCTTCGAGCCAGGCCATTGGCCGGAGCTGGCCTTCGGCCACGATCGGGCTATCCTCGAGGAGTGCATCGCCCGCTGTTGGAAGCAGATGCGCTAGCTGCCAGCTCCCTATTTGCTGGCCTGAACCTTCTGGACATCTTCCTGGTAGCCCAAAAGCCTCAGAAGCCCGAAGAAGGAAACCAGCGCGGTGCTGCCCCAGTAGATCACTTGGGCCCACAGGAGGTTGCTGTCCGTGCCGGCCCAGATGCCGTGCAGGGTAGCCATGACCCAGGCCAGGGGCACCAGACGGTGAAGTGTGGCCCACCAGTTGCTCTTGACCAGGTCCTTCACGTAGAAGCCGAAGGATACCAGGCCCAGCAGGTACGACGCTAAAATGCCCAGGGCCACCGCCTGGGCCCGGTACGACGATAGCCCTGGGACCAGCACCTCTAGGACGCTGAACCCAACCTTCTGGTCGAAGAGCAACAGCAGGACGTGGGCGACCAGGATAATGGATCCCCACACTGCCAAGTAGCGGTGCCAGGCGGAGTGGGCCAGGGCGGGCAGCCAGCTGCGGGCAACGGTCTTCCACGCAAAGCCCCAGGCAGTGGTGATGGTCAACAGTACGTAGGCGGCAAACCCGCTGGAGCGTATCAGGACCCACGTGGTCTCCTGAGGCACCCATTGCGAGAAGAGCAGGGCGGCTGTGCCCAGCATGTAGCCCGCAGGGGCAGCCATAAGCAGCAGGGCAATGTGTGCGCGTTTCATGGCCTCGATGTAGCCTCCAGTTCGCAAAAACTTTCATTCTTGACGATGGTTCTGTCTTGCTTTAGGCCAATGGCGGCCAGACCCCACGCCTGGGCCATGGCCATGCCCCCTAGCGAACCCGCGATAAGGACCGCCTTGGCAGCCCACTCAGCCGCCAGGGCCCTGGGCGCCACCACGGTAGCACTGAGGAGGTCGCTACGGGCCGGAAGGCCAGTGCGCGGATCGATAATGTGGTGAGCCCATGCACCGTCCTTGATCCAGCGACGCTTCAACACCGACGAGGTGGCAACCCCGACGTTGCTGAGGCGGAGGACGGCTATGGGTTCCCGGCCGGGAAGACCCTCTATCTCTACCAGCCATCCCCTGTGGCCCGGCGGTGTTCCTGTCATGGCTATGTCACCGCCTGCATCCACGAAGGCGCCTCCGGCTGCGGAGAGACGCCGGACTAGCACATCGGCTGCCCATCCCTTAGCCAGTCCTCCCAGGTCGATGCGGGTGCCCCCGAGCTGAACGCGCTTGTTCGGGAGGATGCGGGGAGGCTTAGAATGCCCGTATCGGTCCGTACCTCTCCAAAAGGCGGGGCTGCCGATGGACCCTGCGGGCCGTGCACCCAAGTATCCTGCCGCTTCCAGGCTGGGCAGGACCGTCACATCGAACAGGCCGCCCGAGATCTGGTGCGCCCGCACCGCATATCGGAGGAGCCCGTACATGACATGGGACACGCGGCGGGGCTTGACGGCAAGGTTCAGCCGCGTCAGTTCGCTGTCCCCCCGAAAGCGGCTGAACCGCCTTTCCCAAAGGTGCACCTTGATGCGGGCCCACAGTAGGCGCCGCCAGGCCCAGTAGGCTTCGGTCTCGTCGGACAGCGTGCCCAGGGTGAAAGTCGTGCCCATGGCCCTGAAGGAGTGGATGTACACCTTAAGAGGCACGGCTCCTCACCCTTGGTTCCTGAGATGACCGCGGGGCTACGGCCCGGGGTGGCCTGGTCGAAGGCGCAGACAGGCCAGGCCCCTGCGGACCGACAGAGGCGCCAGCCTGCGGTATGGCCAGCGCTGTGGCTGGTTGAGGCGCCTGTGCCTGCGACGCCTCGTTGCCCTTGTGGCCGGCGACGGCCACAAGGCCCGTGAAGCCGAGGGCGGCCAGCAGGGCCAGGGTCGCCGAGGCTCTCCGAATGCGCTCAATCATCGTCTTCTTCGCGTTCCCGCTGGTGGTGTCCCTTGTGTCCTTCATGCTCCTCTTCTCCATGGGTCCCGTAGTAGCCTCTGGTCTCGTAGTAGCCGCCGTTGTACTGGGAGCTCTGGTCAGCGCCGTCGACGTAGGGGTCGCGCGTTGCGGTGGACTGGTCCATGGCGGCGGCTAGTACTGCTTGCTGAGAAGGCATGGGCAGGCCTGTAGTGGTTGCTTCCTTGGAGCTGGCCTGGGTGGCCAGGCCAGCCAGGGTGCCCACAATCATTAGGGTACCAACAGCCGCGGTAAAGAGCTTTTTTGTCTGCACGTGTCGCCTCCGTCGATGTTTCTGGCAATAGGGTAGCGTTCCAGGCTTAGGACAACCTTTAGAGAGCATTAGAAAAGGCTAATTTTCGCGTTGGTCGCCCGCGAGATCGCTAGAATGAAATTGTGAGGGCACTGGTTGTAGAGGACGACAGGCGTCTGGCAAGGCTCATATCGGAAGTCCTGGAAGACGAGGGTTTCGTTCCTAGCGTAGTCTACGACGGCCTCGCGGCCCTGGAGGCCCTGGTGAGGGACGAGTGGGATGTGGCAGTGGTCGACCGCATGCTCCCCGGAATGGATGGGGCCGACGTGGTGCGTCTGGCTAGGGCCCGCGGATGTTCCGTGCCCGTGCTGATCCTCACGGCAAGGGATGCCGTAGAGGACAGGGTTGAAGGGCTTGAGAGCGGCGCGGACGACTATCTTATCAAGCCATTCGCCTTTGCCGAACTGCTGGCAAGAGTTCGGGCCCTCCTGCGGAGAGCCAGCCGCCCTCAGGCGCAGACCCAGCTGAAGGTAGGTGACCTCGTCATGGATCTGCTGCGACATGAGGTCAGGAGGGGCGACAGGCCCATCGAGCTGACAGCTAGGGAGTTCGCCATGCTGGAGTACCTCATGCGGAACGCGGGCCTCGTCCTCAGCAAGGGTCAGATCCTAGGTGCCGTGTGGGGAGCTGGGCCCGACAGCGCCGGAAACTTGGTGGAACTCTACATCCATTACCTGCGGTCAAAGATAGATAGGCCTGGGCAGAAGCCGCTTATAAGGACGGTGAGGGGCGTTGGTTACTCGATACGGGACGACTGACGAGGCTCGTTTCCGTAAGCTCAAACTCAAGCTCACCGCATGGTACACCTTGGCCGCTGGCTTGACGGTTGCGTTGGTGTTGGCCGCAATCTACATCGGCTTCTCCGATGTGGCGAGGACGTCGGCCGACGCCGAGCTGGCCGTCGGCGTAAGGGACGTAGCGGCGGAGTTCATGCGCACCGGGACTGTCAGACTGGACCTTTCAGAGCGCGGCCACGACGAAGACGAGCACCGGGAGCGGCGGCTCGGCAGGACGGGATTGCTCTTCGCCGTTCTTGACAGCCATGGCAGGCCGCTGGTGGGGAACCTGCCTAGCATAGACGGGCTTCCCGATATGGCGAGCTTTCGGCGGGCCCTGCAGGGTCAGCCCAACTTCTCCACTGTCCAGGTTGAGAACGTCACCTTGAGGGTGTACAGCTACCCGGCCGGGGCAGGCGGGGATGCTGCGGTGGTGCAAGGCGTACGTCCCCTGAGCGGTTTGGAGACTACCCTGAACAGAACCTTGTTTATGGCGGCCGCCGTGGGCCTCATGTCCCTACCCGTGGCCGCTGCTGGGGGCTGGCTCCTTGCCGGGCGGGCTCTGCGCCCCATTCAGGAGGGAATGGTGAGGCAGAGGCAGTTTGTTGCCGATGCATCCCACGAGCTGCGGACTCCCCTTTCGGTCATCAGAGCCTCGGCTGAGCTTGTCCTCAAGCGCAACCCTAACCTGGATCCCAGGTCGCAGGAGGCATTGCGAGACATAATTTTCGAGACCGATGTGACCGCATCGTTGGTGGAAGACATGCTGTTCCTAGCCCGCCACGATGCCCAGGCGTTGCACCTAGAGCTGCGTCAAGTGGACCTGGCGGGACTGGTGGCCGATGTAGCGAGGGGCTTCGAGGCTGTAGCATCTGCCAAAGGACTGAAGCTGCAGGTGGATACGGAACCGTGCCGCATCCTGGCGGACGAACGTCGGATAAGGCAGTTGGTGGCCATATTGCTGGACAACGCGGTCAGATATAATGACGCGGGATCCTTCGTAAGGGTTTGGGTCTCCCGCGGTGGCGACCTAGTCCGCATAGCTGTTAACGATGACGGCCCGGGCATAGATCCTCGGCATCTGGACCGGATCTTTGAGCGTTTCTACAGGGTGGATCGCGCCAGAAGCGGCGGAGGTGCAGGTTTGGGGCTGGCGATCGCCAAGGGGATAGCGGAAGCCCACGGGGGCTACATCTCGGTGACGAGCCACCTCGGTCGGGGCACCACCTTTACTGTCACGATACCGGTCGGGAGGGAGGCATGGGGTTCGAAATAGCCATCATAGGGGCAGGAATCGTGGGTAGCTCCATAGCGTACCATCTGGTGCGTCTGGGACAGGCTTCGGTCGTGGTGTTGGAGGCCGGCACAGCAGCTGGAGGATCGACCGGGCGAGCCGCGGGCGGCATCAGGGCTCAGTTCTCTACAGACATCGACATAAAGCTTGCCCTCCACAGCGTCGCCTTCTACGAGCGCTTCGACGAGCTGGTGGGCGGCGACATAAACTTTCGGCAGTACGGCTATCTCTTTATGGCCTTCACCGATGAGGGGTGGGCCGCGCTACAACGGAACGCCGCCACGCAGAGATCGATGGGGGTGGACGTCAGGCATATGACCCCTTCAGAGGTGGAGGCGGCGTACCCCTATTTGCGGCTTGAGGGGCTGAGGGGGGCGAACTTTGGTCGTAGGGACGGCTACGCCGATCCCTCCACTGCTGCCCAAGGTTTCCTCAGATACGCTCGGGAACGTGGCGTAACTGTCAGAGAAGGCACGAAGGTTACCTCGCTGGAGGTCCGTGGGAATCGGGTGGAGGCTGTGGTGGCCGATGGCGAAAGGTACCCCGTCGGGTCGGCTGTCATAGCTGCCGGTCCCTGGTCGGCCGAGGTGGCCAAGCTGGCGGGGCTGGAGCTTCCTGTAGCGCCCCTGCGGCGCCACCTGTTTCTGACCGATGCTGTTGCCGAGATTCCGGCCGAGGTCCCAATGACCATAGATTTCGAGACCGGCTTTCACTTCCGCAAAGAGGGGCCCGGCCTCCTGTTGGCCATGCCCGACCCCAGCGAGGGCTATGGTTTCAAGGAGGGCGTCAACTGGGCCTTCGCTGAGAAGGTAGTGGAGGCAGGGGTCAGGAGAGTTCCACTGCTCTCGCGCGCCCGCCTCGTCAGGGGATGGAGCGGTCTGTACGAGATGACGCCTGACCATCATGGGATCGTGGGCCCCACCCCCATCGATGGCCTCTTCACGGCCACCGGGTTCAGCGGCCACGGCTTCATGCTGGCGCCGGCCGTGGGCCAAGCCATGGCCGAGCTCCTTACCTCGGGATCCTACAGGACCGTCGACTGCTCAGCCCTCTCCCTGGAGAGGTTTGAGAGGGGCGAGCTTTTGGGCGAGCCCCATGTGCTCTAGCCTCTGCCAGAGGGTGACAGCGTTGCGCAGGGCCCAGCCCGCGAAATCGTTGTTGAAGTAGGCGAAGACCTGGGCTTGCCCGGCCCACTGGGCGATCCATTCTGCCCACGGTTGAAGCTCTTGGTCTGCATAGCCCGGGCCGTGCCTGCCACCGTGGAAACGGATGTAGGCAAAGTCGGCCGTGAGCTCGAGGCGCCGCGGCATTCCGGGAAAGTCGGGGATGGCTAGAGCCACATTGTGCCGGCTGAGCAGGTCCAGCACGGTATCCTCGAGCCAGGAGGGATGACGAAACTCGAAGGCGTAACGCCGGCCTTCCGGCAACGCCGCCAGAAAAACTGCCAACCTATCTGGGTCTGCATGCCAAAAGGGAGGCAGCTGAAAGAGCACGGGCCCCAGCTTTTCTTCCAGGCCTTCCACTGCCTGGAAGAAACGTTGTAGGGCCTGGCCGGCTTGCTGCAGTTTTTTCATGTGGGTAATGTACCGGCTCGCCTTTACCGCGAAGACAAAGCCCTGGCGTGTCTGGCCGCGCCAGCCCTCGAAGACGCGGCGTGTTGGCAGACGGTAGAAGGACCGGTTAATCTCCACTGTCGGGAAGTGGTAGCTGTAGTGTCGAAGCCAGTCGGCCTGGGCGAGGTGGGGAGGGTAGAAGATATGCTTCCAGTGAGGGTAAACCCAGCCTGAGGTGCCTATCCAGATAGCGGGCGTCAAGGGCAGTTCCAGTGGGCTACTCGGGCAGTGGCTTCTTACCCTGCATGGCGTACATCTCTTGGATCTCTTTGACCGTGGTGGCCTCCTCTGGACCCTTGTCGGTCCTTATGAACCCGATCACCCTGGGAAAGCGCAGGGCGTAGCCCGAACCTCCCTCGGGGGCACGGCCAGCCGTGTGCACGGGGCTCCGCGTGATCTCGTCGGCCTGCACTTCCACCACGTATCTGGGCTCTACCCATACGTCGGGTTCGAGGAGAGAATCCACCCTGGCAGGCCTGTGAGGTAGCGCGATCTCATCCAGCAGGCGCTTCATCTCTACCCACTGCTCTTCCGAAAGGCCGGACCCAATCTTCGCGATAGTCTTAAACTTATCTTCCTCTTCATCGTACACCGCACCGAGCAAGGACCCTATGCCGAAGCGGGCCCTGGAACCTCGGCCGTGGAGATAGCCCACAAGCACCACATCCACGGTGTCGCTGAGCTCCAGCTGATAGGAACGCTTCAGCTTTATCCAGTTAAAGTTGCGGGCTCCCGCGTGATAGGGCGATTCGAGCCTCTTCGCCACGATGCCCTCGAGGCCTCGGCTGACGCAGTCGTCAAAGAAACGTGTCAGTTCCTCCACGTCGTCGGTGATGATCCCTTCGGACATGAGGATGCGGTCGCCTTCTCCCCGCGAAACGATCATCGAAGCCAACCTGGCCCGGCGTTCGACCAGGGGGCGCGGCGTGTAGTCGCCTTCGTCGCAGTACATCATGTCGAAGGTGAACAGCAGGAGGGGAAGTTTTTCCCGCATCTCTTCGATGCCGTACTTGCGCTTTCGCTGCACGGTGACCTGGAAGGGTACGAACTCGCCGGTGTCGGGATCGTAGCCGATGGCTTCGCCCTCGAATATGGCTTTCTCGTCCTTGATCTGGAGCACGGCCGCCTCGGCGATGTCCGGAAACATGGAGGTAGTGTCCTCCAGGTTTCGCGAGAAGACCTTTACCTGGGTTCCATCCTTGTGGACCTGACAGCGAAAGCCGTCGTACTTGGGCTCGACGGAACATCTCCCTATCTTGGCGATTATGGCTTCCGGCGAAGGCAGGCGCTCGGCCAGGGCCGGCCGGATGGGCCGTCCTACGCTGGGGGTGAAGGCCTCTATGGCGGGCAGACCCTGGGCGAACAGTGTCCTGGCGACCAGGCCCAGGTCCGAACAGAGGTTGTAGGCCCGTTCAAGCTTTGGCCGGAGGGACTTGTCGCCCGCATAGGCGTAGGACAGGGCGTCGAGGATGGTGGGGTCGCCGATTCCTAGCCTGAGTCTGCCCAGAATGATGCGTACAATGTAGCGGGCCTCTATGCCTTCTGCCCTCTGGACCAGCTTCTGAAGGATGGCCACCTTCTCGGCCACCGATCCGGGGCCGGAGGCCGTAGCGAGGTGGTAGAGGAGGTCAAACACCTCCTGAACGGTCAGGGCGTCCGAGGGGCCCTTGGCCAACTGCTCGGCCACGGTGCCCAGGTCGCCCGTTGTTCGGTACAACTCGCGGACCGTCTCCTCGTCGCTACCGTCCATCTCGGCCAGGGCCCTAATGGTGAGCTTCTCACTCACGCCGAACTCCAGAGGTACAAAGTTGGGCGCTAGACGGCCCTGACAGAGGTAGATGATCCTGTCAAGGGAAGCTGCATCCGCCTGCCTGAACATGTCGGCCAGGATGGCTACCATCTCATTTCGACTGGTGGTGGCCTCGAGCCGCTGGAAGTATTCGGCCAAAAGCTTCATACGCATCTCTGCTTCCTCAGCTGCGATTCAGGTGATAACGGCGGCAGGCTGTTTCGCTGCCGCCTTTTTCAGAACCAGGTTGGCCACCTGCCGGCCTAGCCTAACTGCGTAGTTAGTGCCCCGGTCCTCAGGATAGATCTGGGTTGTGTTGGCCAGATACAGGCCGTCGATAGGGGTCTCCATGGGAGGCATGATGGCTGAGTAGTTGGTTGTAATCACCGGCTGAGCCGAAGCTTCCCTGAAGACCCAGAACTGCTCGATCCAGTCGCGCTGCAGCCTCGGGTTGATCCGCTGAAGGTGAGGCAGGAAGTGGTCCACCAGTGCCTCAGGGTCCATGGCCAGCAGTGGGCTGTCCTTGGAAAGATAGTTGGATATGTAGAGCAGGTGTTTGTTGCCGTAATTCTGGGGAGGCACAAAGTTGGTGTGCTCGATTATGCCCACGAAAGGCATGGTGAGGTCACCGATGTTCATCCAGTATATGTGGGAAAGGGGATGGCGCATCTTCACCAGCATCACCAGGGCAGCCTGGTACGGCACCTTTGCGAGCAGAGATCGGTAGGCTTCTGGCAGGTCGGGCACCAACCTTGGGAACAGAAAGTTGGGCACCGTAGCAACTACAGCGTCGTAGGGGCGGTTCTCGCCCTTCACTCTGACCGCCTGGGCTTTAAGGCCGTTGTTGAGGCCCTCTGAGATAATGGCTTCGACGGGGGTGGAGGCGTACAAGCCACATCCCATCCGTCGCAGGGCCCCCACAAGGGCATCCGTTATGGTCTGAAAGCTCCCATCGGGATATCCCAGCACCTCCCTGCCGAGCCCGCGCCGCGACCTGAACCGCAGGTAGATCTTGCCCCAGAACCAGACCATCCCTATCTGGTCGGCCATGCTGCCGAACTTGGCCCTGAGCTGGGCGCCCCAGACCTTCTCGAAGGCCTCCTTTCCTGTGGCCTTTATCAGCCACTGCTGGGCCGTTACCGGCTCGAAACGCTTCCAGTCTCGTACCCTCTGAAGGTAAAGGGTGACGAGGCCGATGCGGATGCGGTTCCACGGCTTGAGGGGCCGAAAACGTAGGAGATCGAAGGGAGTGACGAAGTCCCAGATCCTACCGTCCTGGTAGAAACCCATGCGCGATGGAAGCCACTGGAGCTTGTGGAGGATGCCCAGTTCGGCCATGAGCTGCTGCATTTCGACGTCAGAGGTGAAGAGGTGGTGGTAGAAGCGCTCGATCCTCGTCCCCTCCACCTCGATGGTCGCTGCCTGGCCTCCCCAGAAGGGCGCGGCCTCGTACACGTCTACGGAGTGGCCCCGCTTTAAAAGCTCGTAGGCGGCCGTAAGGCCCGCGAAGCCGCCCCCTATGATGCCTACGCGCATGGATCCCTCTTGGACCTCCTGCCCCATTATACTGCTGTGGTACAGGAAGCCTGGGTTGCTTGGCGCCACGGTTCGACGGTCGCCGACGCGGCATGCCTAACCTTCCCGGCCGGCCCGACATGTGGCCGAGGTGCACAGGCAACCCGGCATGCGAGGGCTAGGCCACGCGTCTAGAAATCGGCCGCAAAGGCATCGATCATCAGTTTAACGTCTTCGGTGAGCTGGTAAAGGATGGGGCAGGTGCAACCGTTGTCCACATACTCCTTGACTTTGGCCAGGCACTCATCGGGTGTACCTGCTGCCGTTATGGACTGAACGAAGTCGTCCGGCACGAGCTTCATGGCTTCCAGCACGTCGGCCTCGGTGGCAGGCCATTTCAGCACGCGGTGCACCTGGTCCAGCAGGGCCTGATCGGCCCCGCTGGCCTTCATGATGTGCGGCTCGAAGGCCAGGTACTGGGTGACGAGTTTCCTGGCCGCGTCCAGGGCCTTCTTGCGGTCGCGGTCCATGGAGCAGACCACCAGCTGCGGCCTGTCGATGGTCTGCCAGTCCCTGCCGGCCCTTTCGGCTCCGGCCTTCAGATGCTCCAGGACCTGCAGGTTGTACTGGGGCGACACCAGATAGTTCATGACAATGCCGTCGGCTATCTCGCCGGTAAGCTCCACCATCTGGAACCCCGTGGCACCGATGTAGATGGGCACCTGCTTGGGTTTTCGCTCGCCGTAGACGATGTCCAGCTCGATGTCGTGGACGCGCACGAACTCGCCCTCGAAGGTAACCTTCTCCATGGCCAGCAGGCTGCGGACCACTGTCACCACCTCGCGCATGGCTTTCAGGGGCTTGCGCCTGTCTACCCCCACCCTCGAGGCTATGGGCTCCCACCACGCGCCCAGGCCGCAGATGGCCCTTCCGGGCGCCATCTCGTCGAGGGTGGAAAAGGTGGCGGCTATGGTGGCCACGTTGCGGGTCCACATGTTCATAACGCCCGTGCCGACCTTGATGCGTTCGGTGACGGCGGCGTATGCGGATATGGGAACTATGGGGTCCCTGGAAAGGCGCGTATCTCCCTGCCAGACGGCCTCGAAACCCTTCTCCTCAGCGTATCTAACATGGTTGATGATCTCCCTGATGGGCCTCTCGTCGGTAAAGTAGATTGCCACTCGGTTCCTGGGCATCTCCGTCCCTCCGCCGGGTGTTGGTAGGCCGATTGTACCACAGTGAAAGGTTTTTACTAGTATAGGACGGAGTGCCGGCTCACCGGGCTAACATTTTGCCTGAGGCCGCGACTTTCCGGACCGTCAGGTAGGGGTCCACCACCAGTGGGCCGAGGTTGTCCAGGTAGAAGGAGATCTGCTGCCCTTTAAGGAAGTCGATGTGTCGTTCGCCGTCCAGGGCTATGGTGCCTGGGCGGGCGGCGCGCCACGTCCAACGGAAGCCTAGGGGCACTCTCTGCCAGGCCTTTACCGTGGCTCTTTGCAACAGGCCTGGCGCAAGGGGCACCAGGAGGGAGGGTCCCTTGCCCCCGAACTCCACGAAGACCCCGTGAGGTTCCTCCCGTCCGACGGGGCTTAGGATCCCCGCTGCAGAGCTCAACCCCAGGTTGAAAGGCTGGGCTTGGGCGGCCAACAGAAACCTTACGCTTTCCATGCTCCATATGGCCTTGGCGCCTACAAAGGGTTCAGTGGTCACGGCAGCATCCACCAGGGCTATGTCGTAAGAGCCATCTACCGAGACCCCAATTCGCTTGGAGCGCCAGCAGACCTCGTCGAGTTCTACCAGCTCCAGGGCTAGCGCGCTGGCTGCCATGCCCGCTATGGTCCCATCGACTTGGGAAGGGAAGACGTTGTTGGTGCCGGTAGATATGGGGAGTAGCGGCGTCTCTCCACAGCCTGCTGCCACGGCCCTGTTGGTTCCGTCTCCCCCTACCGTGACGATACAGGCCACTTCACCGGTCATGATCTGGGCCGCTCTGGTGGAGTCCTTGGCTGAGCCCTCTATATCCATGTCCAAGATCTCGATGTCGATGCCGTAGGAGTCCGCGGCCCTGAGCCCGATGCCGAACTCGTCAGGCATGATGAGTGCCCTGCGGACGCCGAAGGCCGCCAGAGCGCGCAGGACCCTGCGCACGACGCCAACCTTGTCGTGGTTGTTCATCACGGTGGCGTCGGCAGCAACGCGGCGGACATCCTTGCCCGATTGGGGGTTGGGGATAATGCCCACCGCATTAGGCATAGATGGTTTCGGGGGAGAGCAGCAGTTTGGCGAGATCTTTCAGGAAAGCAGCACCCATCGCTCCATCCACGACCTGGTGGTCTATGGTGAGGCTGAAGGGCAAGGATCTGTAGGCTTCGAAGCCGTGGTCGCTAGGCCTCACTTTGCCCGTTATCCGTCCCACGCCGAGGATGGCCACCTCCGGTGGGTTCAGGATGGGGGTGAAGAAGTCGGTATCGTACATTCCCAGGTTGCTGATGGTGAAGGTGCTTCCGGTAACCTCAGCAGGTTTCAATCCTCCGGATCGCGCAGCCTGAGCCAGCCGGTGGATCTCGGCTGAGAGCTCCTCTAGCGATAGGAGATGGGCGTTCTTTACCACGGGGACGATGAGCCCGTCGGGCAGTGCCACGGCTACACCGAGGTGTATGGCCCTGTATCGGCGCACCTCGTCGTCGACCAAATGGGCGTTCAGGGCGGGATGGTTGGGCAGCGTGAGCACCACGGCCCGGGCCAGAAGGTCCGTGTAGGTTATACTCTCAGGCACACGACCTCCCTCCTTTAAGGCCACCAGGCCAGTGGCATCGGCTTCCATGAAGAGGGTGAGCTGCGCGGAACGCCTCAGGCTCTCCATCATGCGTTCGGCCGTGATCTTTCGGATGCCTGCCAACGACAGGGACTCGTATTCGACCTCTTGTTGGCCGGCTTCAAAGAAGCGCCGGACGTCCTCTTCGGTCACCCTTCCGCCCGGACCGCTTGGAACTACCTTGCTCAGGTCGACACCCAGCTCACGCGCCAGCCGGCGTGCAGCTGGGGTCGATGGCACGAAGGCTTCCGCGCCGGCCGCCGGCTCAGGGCCCTTTTCAGCCTGCTCGGCCACTGCCTGTTCCGGAGCCTCGGAGGATATGATTGCCAAAGGCTGTCCAGGCTTCACCACGCCGCCCTGTGGCACCAAGATCTGGGCCAACACGCCCTCGGCCGGTGAAGTTACCTCCACAGTCACCTTCTCGATCATCATCTCGGCCACAACCTCGTCCTTCCGAACGGGCGAGCCCTGGACCTTGAACCAGTTGACCACGACGCCCTCCTCAGCGGCGCGGCCGGTCCACATCTCCGGCGGTATTGTGAGTTCCACCTGGACAGCCATTTTCAGACCCCCTAGGCTACCATCGATCGAACCGTCTCAACGATCCGTTCTGCGCTGGGTAGCACAAACTGTTCCAAGGGGCGGCTGTACGGAATGGGGACATCGGGCACTGCCAACCGCTTTACGGGAGCATCCAGGTACTCCAGGGCCTCCTCGGCCGCTATGGCGGCTATCTCGCCTGAGAACCCGAAGCTCCTGTAGTCCTCGTCGACCACCAGCAGCCTGTGGGTCTTCTTTACGGAATCCACGATGGCCTGCCTGTCGAGGGGCACGAGGGTCCTGGGGTCGACGATCTCGACGCTAATACCCTCCCGAGCTAAGGCTTCGGCAGCTTCCAGGGCCCTGTGCACCATGAGGGCCACCGCGACGATGGTCAGGTGGGTGCCCTCACGGACGATCCTGGCCTTACCAAAGGGCACGGTATAGGGGTCTTCCGGAACCTCGTTGGCGGCCGTCTTTGGCGACGGCATCCAACCCAGTCCCATTAGGCCCTTGTGGAAGAAGTACATGACCGGGCTGTCGTCCCTAATGGCTTGGATCATGAGCCCCTTTGCGTCGTAGGCGTTGGATGGTATCACGACTTTCAGGCCAGGGACATGGGCGAAGATGCTGTAGAGGGTCTGTGAATGCTGGGCGGCGTCGTTGTAGCCGCCTCCCATGGCCGTGGTCAGGACCACGGGAAGCTTCAGTTGGCCGCCTGACATGTAGATGTTCTTGGCCATGTGGTTGTAGATCTGGTCCATGCATACGCCGAAGAAATCGACGAACATGAGCTCCACGATAGGCCTCATGCCCTCGGCGGCTGCGCCGTAGGCGGCGCCTATGAAGGCTGTCTCGGAGATGGGGGTGTCCATTACGCGGTCTGGTCCGAACCGCTCGTAAAGGCCCTGTGTGGCTCCGAAGATGCCTCCGTAGATGCCCACGTCTTCGCCCATCACGAACACTCGATCGTCGCGCTCCATCTCCTGGGCTATGGCCTCGGAGATGGCCTTGGCCATGGTAAGTATCCGCTGTGTCATCTCAGGCCTCCCTTCTGCCTATCAGGAAGCGAAAACGTCTTCGAGAGCCTCATGGGGCTCCGGATAGGGGCTGTTTCTCGCAAACTCGATGGCCTCCTCGACCTCGGCCTTCACGCCCTCGTAAAGGCGTTGGGCCTCCTCTTCGGTCATGAGCCCCTGGTCCAGGAGCTGTTTCTTGAGCCTCTCGATGGGATCCTTAGCCCTAAGCTCTTCCACCTCGCCCTTCGGTCTATACACCTGTGGGTCCCCCTCGAAATGGCCGAAGTAGCGGTCGGTCTTTACCTCGATGATGCTCGGTCCCTCGCCCCTGCGGGCCCTTGCCACAGCCTCGCCAGCGGCTTCGTAGACTGCGATGGGGTCGTTGTCCGGAATGTAAACTCCTGGGATCCCATAGGCCACGGCGCGTTCGCTGTTGCGCTCCACGGCCGTTGACTTGCTCTTGGGCACGGAGATGGCCCAGGAGTTGTCCTCTACCACGA
>FWWL01003150.1_pt1 | contig 31196 bp, 27 predicted proteins | sample 2228331 | NCBI WGS metagenome assembly FWWL01 (sample SAMEA103939775, study PRJEB20133) | metagenome
CCCACAACGTTTCCAACCGCAATGTCGTTTTTCCCTTTCTTAGCAGCAACTAATGAAGTAGCAAGTTCGGGTAAAGAAGTGCCAGCAGCAACGATCGTGAGTCCTATTAGTTTCTGACTAACCCCAAGTAATGTTGCAAGTTTTACCGCACCGTTTACAGTCCAATCTCCACCGAAAGAAAGAAGTACAAGTCCAATTAAGAGCATTCCTATTTCTTTTAATAAAGACGCTTCCTTTGGAACTTCGTACTGCAAAAATTCTCTGTCTTTGATAGCCATATCCAAAATGTACGACATAAAGATCGTAAAGAAAAGCAGTAAAATTACTCCATCGTTTCGAGATAGAAGAAACTCGTTTCCACCGAAAAGCTTGTCATTTCCTAAAACAAAAAGCACAACGATTGCCAAAAAGCTGAGAGGTATTTCTTTTCTTATTGTTGAACTTTGGACCTCAATCTTAGCCTTTGAAATTAATGTTGAAAAACCTATAACAACAGCGGTGTTAAATAGGTTGCTACCCACAACATTACCAATGCTTATGTCTCCTGCACCTTTTGAACTTGAGAATATATTTACTACAAGTTCTGGAAGTGATGTTCCAAAAGCTACTATAGTGAGCCCAATAAGTAGGTCAGAAACTCGTAGCCTTTTTGCAAGACCACTTGCGCCTTCGACAACCCAGTCAGCACCTTTTGTGAGGGCAAAGAAACCAACTAAAATTGTAACGATAGAAATTAAGTATTCCAACTTTTGACACCTCCTGAAAGTTATTTGTGTTTTTTAGATACTAAACGCTCTATTGTTCTCATCAATTTTGTCCAAGGATGCTCGTGGTGTGTACTTATGGGCTCAACTTTTATGGTATAGACTCCTAATAATCTTCCAAAAAGGATGTCAGTAAAGATTTGGTCACCTATAACTACTATTTTGTTTTTTGGAATTCCTTTCAATCTTCTCAGTGCTTTAAAAGGAAGTGGTTTCAGAGTTCGCCAAATAACATCTATATCAAAATTGAGTTTTCTTCTTTTACCATTAGAAGCTATTAGAACGGTACATCCTTTATTCTTCAAATCTTCAAAAAGTTTAATAACTCTTTCTGGAATCTGGTTGCTCTTCCAAACGTTTATTGTGTTATCGAAATCAAAAATAAAAAAATTTTTCCCGGAAGCTATTAGGTAATCATAATCTATGTCAAAGATAGTTTTGACAATTTTGTCTGGTTTTACCATTTTATCCCTCCGAAATTAAATCTATCAATGTTCGGTTGACTTTTTCTCTCAAAACTCTCTTTACTTTTTGCACCGTATTGTCAATTTTTTTGGTTGAGACATCTAAAGCATCTGAAATCTCTTTGTACGAGTATCCATTTATCCACATATCGAATATTCCAGTTTCATCATCTTTAAGTATTTTGTTGAGCTCTTCATATATCAAGCTTATAACTGTCTTTCTTAAAACGCTTGTATCGGTTGAAGGAACAAAATAATCTGATTGTTCGTCTTCATCATCAGTGTTGAATGAATCCATACTGTAAGAATCTGAAAGTATACGATTTTTCTTTCTATTTTGATAAGTTAAGAAGGTCTGTATTTCACCTTCAATGCTTCTCCAAGCGTATGAGTTAAAAGAACTTCTTGTGTCTTCATAATAGAATACCGCTTTTATTAGTCCAACAAGACCACTTTGAACTATGTCATCAAATTCCGCCCAAGGGGCATAGTATTTCGAAGAAATTCTTACTACCATTGGGTAGTATTTTTCTAAAATGAGATCCAACGCTTCTGGAAGTCCACTTTGTGCAAGTTCTACAAGTTTTTCGATTCTCTTACCCCTTAGAACGTAGCGTATCATATTTATCAACCCTGTTAGTTAGATTCTAAAAACTTTGCAAGTTCACCAATATCGTTTGCAACAACATGCGGTTTTATAACGCTTTTTTCAATATCTTCCAATTTTGCTTCTCCTGTTAGAACTAATGCTGTTAAGACTCCAGCTTGGAAGCCTATCAATATGTCAGTGTAGAGTCTATCTCCAACAACACAAACCTGTTCCTTTTTCACGTTAAATTTTTCAACAATCATATCTATTAACCTCGGATCAGGTTTTCCAAATACTATATCAGGTTCCCTTCCAGATGCTTTTCTCACAACTTGATTGATAGCTCCAGCGTCTGGTAAAACACCATCAACTGTTGGACAATTTAAATCTGGGTTGGTAAGAACGTATAACTTACCTTCACGAACGAAATTTACCGCTTTTTTTAGTTTATCATATGTAAGTGTTAGGTCAAACGTGATAACAACTATTTCAGGATTCTTGTCATCAAAGATATGACCTATTCTTTCAAATTCTTCTATTATCTGTGGAGTACCTACTATGTAGACTTTTTTTGGGCCAAACTCTCTGAGAAGGTATTCCGCCGTTGCAACACCTGCAGTGAAAATTTGCTCTGGATGTATATCAATTCCATTCCGCTTAAATTCTTCAACGTAATCAGATATTTTTTTATTGGAATTGTTTGTAAGAAAAACTAATGTTTTCCCTGAATTTTTAAGCAGTTCAAAAAAGTGGTACGAACCTTTGAATGGTTTACCACTTAACGAAAATGTACCATCTATATCGAGAATGAACAATTTTGTTTCTCGGAGTTCTTTTTCCACTGGTCTTACAAACAACAATTTTATTCCCCCTCGTACTGTATTCGTATACGATTATACCATAAAAAACGAAAGCCTGCTTTCGCAGGCTTGGAAGATTTTTACATTTTGTTTAAAGACTAACTTTTTTCAATAAGCTTTCGTAGTTACTCAAAACTTTTTGTACGTAAATATTGTACTTGTGTCCTTTTCTTCCGTTGTATTGTGTTAGTACTTTAAAAAGATCTCTGTTGTGTAACCTCATCAGGTGTGCAAGGTATCTGTAAGCAACCCTTACTTGAATATCAGGGTGATTAAGGATTTCAAAGTGATCTTGTGTGTTTTCTACAAAGTTTTTGATATCCTTATAGAAACGTGCCATATCTTTGGTTGCGGTATCCCAGAGTTGGAAGTATCCAGCAGCTCTACCGTCAAAACCTTTAACATTTCTAAGATGGCTTTCAGTTATTCCTACCGCAACAAGAAGTAGCGGGTCAAAACCACCGTTTTTTGTATGTTCTTCAGCTATTGTTTTTGAAAGTATTTTTGCTTGATTTTCTGGTATTTTGTACTTTATCAGAAGGTTATAAAGCGTTTTTTCTAAGTTCGGGACATTGTAAATAATTGATATCACTGGATAATCAGTTCTTTTCTCAGCTAAAACTGAACCTTCGGAATTCATTACTTTAATCACATACTTGAAAACTCCAGGTGTAGAAACGGGAATTTCAATATCCGTTTTTACGGTAGAATCGTTTTCAGGGAAAAAGACTTCCGTTGTGTATATACTCTTATTTGATATTCTTGTCTCTTGGAATAACTCAACCTGTACCTTTCTATCGTATCCTATAAGAGCTGTCTCTTCAAGTTCCAAACTTATCTTTAAGCTTTCTCCAACTTTGACATAATTATCTGAAACTGAAAATCTTTTAATCTTTACTTTTGGAATCGCTTTTTGAACATTAACCGACTTTAAAGCGGTTTCAGAAATAATTCTTCCAGACAAAGGCTCGTAAATTCTGAAAAGCAAAATATTTTTACCTTCGTTAGAAAAGACTATTTCATCGTTGATTTCAACATCTGTGCTTTCACGAGAGAATTGTAGTAATCCACTTACTAAAACTTCTTGATTCTCAGAATACATACTGACAACTTCGTATGAAAGGTCAAGCTCAACAGGTTTATCAACAGATACAACCGCGGAGAATGAAATTGGAAAACCAGTGAAGGCAGATTCTGAGACTTCGGCAGAAACCGAGAAGTCTGGGTTGAGTAAGTAAACGTTGGAAGTAGCTGATTTAGTTGAAAATGACGAGAGAAAAGACAAAAGAACTAAAATAACAACAAAATACCTCATTCTTTGCATTCTTTCACCCTCCTTTCCAAATTAAGGAGAAAATTAACAGCTTTCAATAACCGTGGTTATATTATACAACAGTATAGTGAAATTAAGTTACAATGTTGTTACGCAAGGTAAACAATTAAATTTTGATTATCTTGATATTGGTTTGCTTAACGAACAATATGTTGTTACAAATTTAATCACAAATTAACATAAAACTGTTGAAGACAAAAGGATTATTTTATGATATAATTGTTTTGAAATTGAAGATTTAAAGGAGGTATCTCGGATGCGAGAGTGGAAAACAACTATTTTTGGTAGAGAACTTGTTATACAACACGGTAAGGTGGCAAAACAGTCAGCTGGTTCCATTTTTGCAAGATTTGGGGACAGTGTGGTTTTGGCAACAGCTAACATATCCGACAAAGTCATTGAAGGTATCGATTTCGTTCCTTTGACTGTCGAATTCATTGAAAAGTTTTACGCAGCCGGTAAAATTCCGGGAGGATTTATAAAAAGGGAAGGGAAACCAACAGAGACTGGTATCCTTTCATCAAGATTAATTGACAGACCGATAAGACCATTATTCCCAAAGACGTTAAGAAACGATGTCCAGGTTATTGTTACAGTATTATCCGTTGAACCCGATTCTCCTGCTGATGTTATTGGAATCTTTGCGGCTTCGCTTGCTTTAAACATCTCTAAAATCCCATTTGATGGAGTTGCAGCAGGTGTACAAGTTGGTTACGTAGATGGTGAGTACATCATATTCCCAACTCAAGAACAACTTGAGAGAAGTAAAATAGATATTGTAGTTGCCGGTACAAAAAATGCAATAACGATGGTTGAAGGTGAAGCGAAAGAAGTTACGGAAGAAGAAATGTTAGGAGCTCTAATGAAAGCTCACGAAGCTATTAAGGAACTTGTTAAATTCCAAGAGGAAATAATTAAAGAATTTCAGGTTGAAAAGATGCCTTTGCCTGAACCTGATTACAATGTTGAACTTGTTGAAAGCTTTGTGGAAATGATTGATATGGCTGAACTTGAAAAAAGACTCTTCATACGCGGTAAACAAGAAAGGGCAGAAGTTGCCGATGAATACTTTGAAAAGATAGCTCAAGAATTTTTAGAGAAAAACTCAATAACAGACGAAGAAGAAGCCGAAAAGTATATGCTACATCTCAAAGAAAAGTACGATGAAATTTCTAAAAAGTTGATGCGCAAAATCATTCTTGAAAAAAATATGCGTGTAGACGGAAGAGGAACAAAAGATATAAGACCTATTACGTGTGAAGTTGGACTGCTTCCAAGAACTCACGGTTCCGCACTCTTCACAAGAGGCGAGACACAAAGTTTGGGAATTGTAACATTGGGCTCACCTGCTGAAGAGCAAATAATAGACACGATTCTTGAAGAAGGAACAAAGAGATTTATTCTTCACTACAATTTTCCACCGTTCTCAACCGGTGAAGTTAAACCGTTGAGGGGACCAGGAAGAAGAGAAATAGGTCATGGACACCTTGCTGAAAGAGCAGTTAAAGCGATAATTCCACCTGAAGAAGAATTTCCATACGTGATCAGAGTTGTTTCTGAAATACTTGAATCCAACGGTTCTTCATCGATGGCAACAGTGTGTTCAGCTTCTCTTGCACTTATGGACGCAGGCGTACCTGTTAAAAAACACGTTGCCGGTGTTGCAATGGGACTTATACTTGAAGGCGAAAAGTACGCAGTTTTAACCGATATACTGGGACTTGAAGACCATTGGGGAGATATGGATTTCAAAGTTGCAGGAACACACGATGGTATAACAGCTTTTCAAATGGACTGTAAAGTTTCCGGTGTAAGCGAGCACATACTTAGAGAAGCTCTACTCCAAGCTAAAGAAGCGAGACAATTCATATTGGGTAAACTTTACGAAACAATAAGCGAACCAAGAAAAGAACTTTCACCGTACGCACCAAGGATACTGTCAACGTTCATCGATCCAGGGCGCTCCGGTGAATTGATAGGTCCCGGTGGCAAAACGATAAAGGGCATTATCAAAATGTTTGACGTAGAAATATCCATTGACGACGAAACAGGAAAAGTCACTGTTAGCGGTACAAACGTTCAAAAGGTCAAAGAAGCGATTGAGTATATCAACAATATGTTCAAAGAAATAAAAGTCGGAGAAGTTTACAATGGTAAAGTTACAAGAGTTGAAAACTATGGATTGTTTGTCGATATTGGTCAAGGAAAGCTTGGACTTGTACATGTGAGTAAGCTTTTAGGTAGAAAAACAAGCGACTACAAAGTCGGAGACGAAATAAAAGTTGAGATAATAGCAATAGATGACCAAGGAAGATTACAACTTAAGAGGTGCGAGTAATGTTACATCAGATTTCTGAAAATATTTACTATTATGAAATAAGCGGCTTGAGATCTGCTACGGTCGCTTTTATTGTCGGTACTGGTTCAATCTACGAAAGTGAAGATGTGATGGGAGTATCACACTTTATCGAACATACTGTCTTTCGTGGAACGAAAGCAAGAAATGCAAAACAGATAAAACTTCCCATTGAAGAGATAGGTGGTAGTTTAAACGCTTGGACGGATAAAGAAAATACTGTTTATTATGCAAAGGTACCAACCTCTTTCTTCAACAAAGCTTTCGATATTCTCTATGATATCGTTTTTAATCCTGCATTCAACGAAGAAGATGTAGAACTTGAAAGAAGAATAATACTTCAAGAATACCTAATGGGTTTAGAGGTCCCGGAAGAACGAGTTTTTGATAATTTCTTCGAGACACTTGTCGAAGGTCCTCATTCAAAACCTGTGATAGGAAAAGAGGAAACCATTAAACGAATTTCTAAACAGGACCTGATAAATTACCATAGCGAGTTTTACAATCCATACAACGTCAAATTGCTTGTAACTGGAAAACTTAACAAAAGCTCTATGAAAAGACTCGAAGCTTTGGATTTTTCAGATGGCTATAAAACGGCTAAGCAAGCTTCAAAACTGAAAAAAGGAATCACGAGTCTTCATATGGAAGATGCTCAACAAGTACACCTTCTTTTTGGAAAAGAAGGTGTAGCACTTAAGAATGTAAAAGATAGATATTCTTATCTTGTTTTGAAAACACTTTTAGGAAGCGGAATGAGTTCGTTATTATTTGAAAAAATACGTGAAAAATATGGATTAGTCTACGATATTAGCATTTCAAGTGTAAGTTCTAAAGAGTTTGGTTTTACATTGATTTACGCTGCAACATCGATTGATAAAGTCAAAAAACTTCACAAAGAACTTGAAAAAGTACTCAAGAATTTCAAGTTAACTACTAAGCTTTTCAATTATGGAAAAAAGAGACTTTTGGGAAAACTTGAAATGGCTATCGAAAATCCTTCAGTTCTTGTTGGATTATTACTTGAGAATATAACCAACGACGAAAAGATAGTTAGTCTTGAAGAAATAATAGAAAACGTAAAGGAAGTTAATCAAGAGCAAGTTATGGAATGTTTTGAAAAATATTTCCGCGGTGATTGGTCACTTTCGTATGTGACACCTCAGAAAGATTTAAATGTAGATACAATATCTATCTAAAGTTGGAGGTGAAGCAATGATAAAGAACTTCGATGAACTCACTCCGGTAGAAATAGTCAAAGAACTTGATAAATATATCATTGGCCAAAACGAGGCTAAGAAAGCTGTTGCTATAGCGATAAGAAATAGGATAAGAAGACAAAAATTGTCTGAAGAATGGAGGAAAGAAATAACACCAAGGAACGTTCTTTTAATAGGTCCCACTGGTGTTGGTAAAACAGAGATAGCAAGAAGACTCGCTCATCTTTCAGGTTCTCCATTTGTCAAAGTCGAAGCGACAAAGTTTACCGAGGTTGGATACGTTGGAAAAAATGTCGATTCGATGGTGAGAGATTTGGTTGAAGCGGCTGTTAGCATGGTAAAAAAAGAGAAAATGGAGAAAATACAAGATAAAGTTAAAGAGACTGTAAATGAAAGAATTTTGGAAGCACTTGTACCTTCTAAAAAACCACAATCAATACCTTTTGCCAATATCTTTGGCATCCAAATGCCACAGACACCACCTGAACAAGAGCAAGATATAAAAAGAAAGAGAGCAGAACTGAGAGAGAAATTGCTCAATGGAGAACTCGAAGATGTAGAAATCGATATAGACGTCGAGGTTACAAGAGCAAATGTAGGTTTTGTCGGTGTTCCTGAGATGGAAGATATAGGTATTGATTTTTCACAGATGCTAGGAAACGTTTTTCCAAAGCAAGTTAAAAAGAGAAGAATGAAGATATCTGATGCTCGAAAGGTCTTAGAACCAATCGAAGCTGAAAAGTTACTCGATATGGACGAAGTCATCCAAGAAGCCTTAAAACTTGCTCAAGAGAGAGGAATTATTTTCATTGATGAACTCGATAAGATCGCGGGCGGTTCATCAGCACATGGACCTGATGTCTCAAGACAAGGAGTACAAAGAGATTTACTTCCAATAGTTGAAGGTACTACAGTTAATACAAAATATGGTGCAGTAAAAACTGATTTTATTCTTTTCATCGGTGCTGGCGCGTTCCATATGTCAAAGCCCTCAGATTTGATACCAGAACTTCAAGGTAGATTCCCAATTAGAGTGGAACTTGAGCCGTTGAAAGAAAGTGATTTTGTAAGGATTCTAAAAGAACCAGAAAACGCTCTAACTAAGCAGTATTCCGCACTTCTTTACACTGATGGTGTTGAACTCATTTTCACTGACGACGGAATAATTGAAATAGCAAAAATAGCATATGAGTTAAACGAAAAGCTCGAAAACATCGGAGCTCGCAGATTGTACACTGTATTAGAAAAGACTTTGGAAGAAGTTATGTTCGAAGCACCTAAAAAAGGCCTTGAGAAGGTTGTAGTCGATAGGGTATTTGTACAATCAAAACTCGGAAAGCTAGTCAAAGACGAGGACTTGAGTTCTTACATTCTCTAGAATATTCTTCTTGGATAAAGGAGGTGAACCTGCAGAAGCTTTGTGCTTCTGCTTTTTACTCTATGAAAAGACAAGATGTCAAAGAAGCGTTACTCGCCTATTTATTTTTACTACCGTCGCTGATTGTGCTGGGGATATTTACCTTTTGGCCCATCGGTTTTTCGTTTGTTCTGAGCTTTTTCAAATGGGATTTCAGAAATATGACTTCACCGTATTTTCATGGATTAAAGAACTACGCGGAGATTTTGAAGTTCGATTACCCACCTAAGTTCCCGTTCTATTACGGATTGATTTACAGTATATTGTATATGGTACTCTCTTTCTTAGTTATACTCACACTGATGGGATTTTTTAAGATTAAAGACAAAAGGAGCGCACTGAGTGCTGTTAGCGGAACTGCGTTGCTGGTTTTGTACGGCTTGATACATAATTTCTTAAACTTATACAGTGCGATTATTTTTTCACTCTTTGGAATTTTAGTTATAGTTCTTTCAAGTAATACAAAAGCTATGCAAATGTTGAAAATGCATGGTTGGTTGGATTTCGTGATTTTTGTTGTGTCATTCGTTTTATTTGAATTTAAATTCACAGCTGGTTTTGACAAAAACATCTATGGGATCATCAATTTCTTGCTTGATGCTGGAGAGAAAAATCTCCTCTTCAAAGCACTTGTAAACACAACTTACTACGTTATTTTAACAGTTCCGATAGGACTTTCCTTAGCTCTTCTAATGGCTTTACTTTTGAACAGCAATATTAAGTTCAGAGCTTTCTTTAGAACAGCTTTCTTCATACCCTTCGTTACCTCAGCGGTTGCGGTTGGATTGATTTGGAAATGGATATACAACGACGACATAGGACTATTGAATTATCTGTTGTCATTTTTGGGTCTTGACCCTGTAAAATGGCTCAAAGATGCTAAATGGACGATTCCGACTGTAAGTATCGTTTCTATTTGGCACAACGTCGGATACAATGCAACGATATTCTTGGCGGGATTGCAAAACATTGATACTTTCTACTACGAAGCTGCCGATGTTGATGGTGCGAGTAATTTACAGAAATTCTTGTATATAACCTGGCCACTACTCACTCCGACTACGTTTTTCTTAACAATAGTATCAGTTATAGGTGCGTTTAAAGTTTTCCAACAGGTATTTATCCTTTACGATGGACTCCCCGGACCTTATGGAAATAGTGGTATGACAATGGTCTACTACGTCTTCGATATGTTCTATAGGCAGCAAAGAATGGGTATAGCTAGTGCGGCTGCCTATCTGTTGTTCATCATAATCCTTGTGTTCACATTTATCCAGTACAGAGTTGGCGACAAAGTTGTCGAGTACGTAGGATAAGCGGGGAGGTAAGAAGATGACAAAAAGACGAAAATTCAACAAGACCTTTGTATATATACTACTGATATTTCTAACAATAGTTATGATTATGCCATTCGCTTGGATGGTCGCAACTTCTTTTAAACTTCCTTCTGAAGTAAACACTTGGCCACCGAGTTGGAAAACTAATTCTTTCGCAAGTAAAAGAGAAGTACAAGTAGATGTAAATGCAGGTCAAACAACTTCAGTTGTTGGGATTAGTCTTAGAGAAGCACTTTCATTTGTCTCAAAAAAGGCGGAAGGTCTATCATTAACTGTAAAATCAGATCCCATAATCAGGGGTACTATGACTATCCCACTTAAAAGCGCAAGATACTCTCATAATTTGGAACGTTCAGAATTTGAGAAATTTTTAAGTTTGTTAGATTACAAAGGTTCTTTCAATACCTCAGATCCTGAATTGTTCTTTGAAGAAGTGTTCCAGTTTTACAAAACTGGTGCGACACCTTACTTCAAGAGAGATAACTTCTTTGAAAGATTATTTAGGAAACTCGAGTTCTTTAAAGAATATATTGACACATTATACACCTTTGGAATTGAAAGAATTTCCGATAAGAGCGAAAAAGAACGTTTCGAAAACTTTCTTGTTTCAAACATTGAAAAGCTCGAAAAAATTCAAAGTTCTTTGGAACCTTTCAAGGCGGGAGTTGAATTAATACTGTCAGATGACGAAATTTCACAGGTTAGAGATGTTTTAAATAGCTTGAAAGAATTAAAGTACGATGGAAACAACGAAATAAGCTACGATTATAACGAAAATTTAGGTGGCTTGCTTGAGATTTACAATGACGTTGACCTATATGTACGAACTTCCACATTTTTCCAAGAGATTCAAAACGAAGCTGTTAACGAAGACATCGTTGTTAAGAACATAACCGATAAAGAAAAAAGAGCTAACTTACTTGAGGCAGTTGGGGATATTAAAGATTACGAACTTTTCGTAGAAATAGTAAACAAGACACCGATAGAAAAAATTGTTGAAGAGTTTTCAAAAGCTTTAGATTACGAAATAATAGAAAGATATGGTTTACCAACAAGCGATGCTGTTTCACTGAAGACTTTAGTCGGTTCTCTTTTGAATGTTATGTACCAAAATAACTTTGAACCTGAAAGATATGTAGACAAACCTTTCGATAAGATAATAGAAGATTTGGACAGCAAAGTTGGGTTCAACCTTAGTTATAGTTCAGCAAGGGGAAGACTTTTGGCTTACAAAGAAGATTACAAGGAAAAATTTGATAAGATTTTCAGCGATTTATTTATGGTTAACTTAGAACTGCAAAAAGTTCGCGAAAAATTTGATAAAGCGGTCTATTCATGGAGAATTATTAAAGCTCCAGAATTTGTCAATGCCGTTACGATAAAGGGTGGTAAGAATATTCAAATAGAACTTGAAAACGTGGCACCTGTATATTTTATAGACGATAATATAAAATCAGTTCATATTACTTTTTCACCTTCAGAGGTTTTTAAAAATATATTCCAAAATTACGTTGACGCTTGGAATGCGGCACCGTTCGGTAGGTATTACTATAATACCGTTCTTGTAGCAGTTGTGACAACTGTTTTGGAACTTATAATATCGGCTTTAGCAGCTTACGCTTTCTCCTGGATGAATTTCCCTGGTAAAGGAATTCTTTTCAGTAGCTTCTTAGCTACGATGATGGTACCAGGTGAAGTTCTGTTGGTTCCAAATTTCATCACCGTTTCTAAATTTGGTTGGATTGATACATACTATGCACTAATAATACCTTGGATTGTTAGTGTCTTTTCTATCTTTTTGATGAGGCAACATTTCTTAAGTCTACCTTCCGAATTGTTCGACGCCGCAAAAATAGACGGATGCTCTCACTGGAGATTTTTGTGGCAGATAGTTGCGCCGCTCAGTAAACCGGTTATGATAACCACCGCACTACTTAAATTCGTTGGTAGCTGGAACGCTTTCTTATGGGTTTTGATAGTGACAAACAGTCCAAAATACAGAACCTTATCCGTTGGACTTCAAGCTTTCAGCTCTGAAGTTGGAACAAGATACAATCAGCTTATGGCTGCGGCAACATTCTCAATTTTACCGGTTGTACTAATATTCTTGTTCACTCAAAAGTACTTTGTAAGAGGAATCGCAAGGACTGGGTTGAAATAATAGTTGTAACAAAACTTTTTAAGTCCCCACAAATTTTGTGGGGACTTATTTTCACCTATTAACAAAAATACGCTTAATGGTAAAATTAATTAGAGAAACGAACTATTGGGAGGTTTAAAAAGTTTGAAGTACACCAAGACAATGAAATTATCAATTCTTGAAGGTGCATTATACACATTAGCATTCAACGCTACACAAGGGTTTGTTTTTTCTACCCTTGCACTTTATTTTCAGCTTAAACCCGTTACTTTAAGCATTTTAGCCGCTCTACCTGCGACAAGTCAACTATTTCAATTCTTTGCACCAACATTATACAGATTTCAAGGTTCAAGAAAAAAACTTATTACAACAACAGCTTATATAGGACGTTCAGCCTTCTTAATTTTGCTCTTTGCTCTTGTGTTTGATATAAAGAGCGAACTTTTTGTTGCAATACCAATGGTAGTGTTTAACTTCGTTAACAGTTTTACAGGAGCACTTTGGATAGCTTCTATGAGAAGTATTGTCTCTGAAGATATTCGTGGAAAGTATTTTGGTTTCAGGAACACCATAGCCTCTGTCGCTGGAACACTAAGTTTTCTTCTAAACTCGCTTATTTTAAAGTTTGTACCACAGAGAGCAGGTTTAATCATAATTTATGCTATCTCTTCAAGTTTCTTTCTTTTGACAGCTTACTTGTTAGCCAAACACGATATTCCTGAATCATCCGTTAAGGACTACAGCATATTATTGCCACTGGAATCTATCAAAAACGTAGAATTTAGGAAAATGCTCATATTTGCGTTCTTCTGGAACTTTGCAATCCAGTTCGCTGGACCGTTTTTTAGTTATTTCGAAGTAGCATATTTAAAGATAGATTATGCGATATTAGGAATATTAAGCGTCGTAAACTCTATTTTAGCTTCCCTTTTTTATCTGTTTTTCGGAAAAATATCGACATACTTTGGAAATAAAAACACTCTGAGATTTGGGTTAGGAATTGTTTTAGCGATTCCTTTGCTATACTCTTTGATGACACCAAGGAATTATCTTTACCTTTTAATCATAGATATAATAGTTGCGGCATTCGGCTGGACCGCGATAAATTTGTCTTATTTTAATTTACTGCTTCAGATTGCTCGTGAACCTGCGGAGTTTTATGTTTCAACTCACGCCTTAGTTGCAGGTATCGCGTCGTTGATAGCTTCGTATTTAGGTGGACTAACTGCAGGTGCACTCAAAGATATTCGATTTGTTTTTGATAGTCTTGAAATCTCAGGATACAACATACTGTTTTTTATGGCTTTAATTTTGAGAATTGCAGTGTATATTCTCTTCATCAAACTCGATTTTGGTAACTACACTCGTAAAATGACATTTAGAGAGATGGGATATCGCTTACTTACAAGAAATTTCAATGAAAGGGGCATATAAAGTTATGGTTATTACTATAGGGGTTTTTGATGGAGTTCATATAGGACATCAGGAAATTTTGAATGAATTAAAAAAGCTTTCAAAAGAGTTGAATGCAAAATCTAAGATATACACCATAACTTATCCAATGGAGTATTACAAAGGTAATTTTGATGGTTTAATAATTTCACTTGAAGATAGAATAGAATTTCTTTCATACTACGGAGAAGTTGAAACGCTTGAACTATCTAAAATTCAAGAACTTATGGATGTTGAATTTTTTGAAAGCATTTCTAAAAACGTCAAAGGCATAGTGGTGGGACACGACTTCAGATTCGGAAAAGGTGCTTCTGGAAATGTTGAAAAACTTAAAGAGTTTTGTGAAAAGTCTGGAATAGTTCTAAAAATTATCGAACCTGTAATGATCAACGGTGAGCGTGTAAGTAGCAGCAAAATACGAAAGTTTCTGAAAGAAGGAGAGATAAAGAAAGCAAATAAGTTTCTTGGAAAGAACTATTCTATACATGGTTTGATTTACAAAGATAGACAAATTGGGAGAAAGCTTGGCTTTCCAACAGCGAACATTAGAAGAAGCGACCAGTATCTTTTAGATCCTAAGTGCGGTGTTTATTTGTGTACTGTCTACACACCAAAAAAATACTTTGGGCTTATAAATATAGGTTACAGACCAACGCTTGAAAAAACAAAGAAAATTAAGTATGAAGTGTACATTTTAGACTTTTCCGATGATTTGTACGGCAAAGAAATTAGGGTAGAATTATTAGAGTTTTTGCGACCTGAAATTAACTTTGATTCGGTGGAAAAACTCATACAACAGATGAAAGATGATGAAAGATTAGCACGGGAGCTGATAGTAAGATATGAACAGGATAGATAAAATAAACGAACTGGCAAAACAGATTGTTAAAAACTTCCCGAGGATTCATGAAGAAACTGATCCTTTCAAAGTGCTTGTCACCACAATTCTTAGTCAAAGAAGTAAAGATGAGAATACTGAAATAGCTGCTAAACAACTTTTTGAAAAATTTGATAGCCTCGAGAAAATAGCTAATGCAAAACCTGAAGATTTGTACGAACTTATAAAACCTGCAGGTTTATACAAGCAAAAGGCGAAGAACATAATAGAAGTGAGCAAGATAATATTAGACAACTATGGTGGAAAAGTTCCAGACTATATCGAAGAATTGCTAAAACTTCCAGGTGTCGGTCGTAAGACTGCAAATATAGTCTTGTATGTTTCTTTTGGTATACCAGCGTTGGCTGTTGATACCCACGTTCACAGAATTTCAAATCGTTTGGGTTGGGTTAAAACAAAAACCCCAGAGGAGACCGAAAAAGCACTTTGCGAGCTTCTTCAACCTTCCCTCTGGGGACCTATTAATGGTTCGATGGTCGAATTTGGGAAAAAGATCTGTAAACCTGTTAATCCGAAATGCCAAGAGTGTTTTTTGAAAAACGATTGTGAGTACTTTAAAAATAAAAGCTAAATATCTTTATTTTCTTGCCTGTGTTGCTTGAGTTATATAACTTCCTTGAGCATTTAGTTTTGCCAGAACACTTTCAAGTCTCGTGTACTTGTCCCAAAGATACTTTTCTTTCTTTTCGAGCATTTCCAACATTGAAACCATACGTTTTGATAGAATTCTTTTTTCTCTTTCAATTCTACCTGAAACTCCTGCAACGGTATCTATTTCTCCGTTGAATTTTGTCAAGTTATATGTAAATTCTTTAACTTGAATCGCCCAACCTTTTGTTGAAGCTTCAACTTTGCCGAAGAATTCCCAAACTTTCTCAGGTGAATTCTCGTTTAAAAATGTTCTCAGTTTGTCTTCATCTAAAGATAAACGTCCTTTCATTGTGTTTGAATAATCTTTTCCAGTATCACCGAAAGATATTCCAAACTGATTTAGGCTGACTCCATCGACTTGTGTGTACACAAAGTTTCTCATCCTGTCAAAAATTCTTCTCAGGTAGCTATCGTTCTTCAAGTAGCCTTTTATCTTCTCTTCTTCACTCATCTCATCTTCAGATTTACCTTTCACTTTATCTTCCGTTAATTTACCGTAGACAAAGTCAATCATTTCGTTCCATTTACTCACAAAATCTTTAAGCCTATTAACTATCTGTTCTTTATCTGTTCCAACAGTTACAGTAGACGTTCCAGTTTTAAGAAGAGTCAATTCCAAGCCTTGATAAGTTAAAGTGTTGTTTTTGGATTGTACTGTTTCGCTTCCAAAAGCTGATGTTACAGTCACGCTTGCAACATCTCCTAATGTAAACGTTCCGGCTGATAGTCCAAGTTCAGCAGGTCCTGAAACATCTATAACGTAGTCGCCCGTTCTTTTATCAACTATCTTTATTGTTCCAGTCTTGTCATCATACTTTGCCTGGATATTTTGATCTACGTTGTTAATTTTACTAATTACCTGTGATATAGTGTCGGTAGTTTTTATATCAATAGCTTTTGAATTTATCTGAATTGTAGTATCACTAACTATGCCAAGATCTGCCATAGTTTTGAGTGTCCCGTACGCTCCTATATTTCCAGAACTTTGTAAAACGTAATCGTTTCCAACTTTTGTTATAACGGAATCGTTTAATCTGAAGACAATTGTGAAATTACCAGAGACGTTAGAAATCTGGAAAGCTGAACTTGATTGAATTTTCAAAATTCCAGTTGACTCATCAAATGTCACAGATGCAGATGCCCCCGCTGCACTAAACGCATCTTGAATTTTTGTTACTATGTCGTCGACTGTGTCTGAAGCATTTACCGTAAATGTCTGCTCATTGGTCCCAATTTTTATTTTGACCGTCGAGTTGTCAACAGGATTGTATCTTGCATTTATTTCGCTGTATTGAGTTGTAGATTGTATCTGTTTGCCAAAATAGGTTCCGTGATAAGAACTATTCGTTGCTAAAGAGTTAACCGTTATACTGTATACACCGTCGGAAGCTGATGGGGTTGGTTTAACGCTCAAAACTGATAAATCTGATAAAGACGCTGTCTTTGGTATAAGTGTGCTTTGTAAAGAAAAATTCGAGATGTAATTGTAAAACTCTCTGATTTTCTCGGAGACTGACCTATAGGCTTTTTGTACTTTATCAAGATTCCTGTACTTTTCATCAAGTCTTTTCAACGGATAAGACTCAACTTCCAAAAGTTTTTCAATTATAGAAGCAGTATCAAGACCACTTATGGCACCACCTATTTGCAATCTTGAAGAAGGTTGGTACCTGTAGTTAATGTTATTAGCTATACTGGAAAAATCCATACTTTCACACCCTTTCGTCCATCAAAACCCCCAAAAGTTCCGCTATGTTTTTGGAAAGTTTAACGGCAACCTCAGGTGGTATCTGACGGATAATCTCACCACTCTCGGGATCTTTGATTCGAACTATAACCATATTCGTTTCTTTGTCGATTTTGAATTCTGCCTGCCCTCTAAATATTTTCTTTAATTTCTCTAAGTTTTCCTTAAATGCTTCGATTTCTTCGTTGTTCAACTTATTTTGGTTTTTTATCTCTTCGTTTTGCCTTCCAACTTCTCTCGGTCTTCTAATTTCGTTTTTTACTACATCTGCATTTCTACTGATTGCTTTATCAACCGAAAAAACGTTATCTCTTCCAACTCCTTCCACTCTTTCCATAATAATCCCCTCCATGGATTACAGAGATCCCTTATTAGTTATCGGAATTATTTTGTTTTTCTTTAATACTATCTAACAATTTATTAATGTAAACTGTTGCTTCAAGACCTTTATCTTCTTTGAATCTTAGTTCTGGAGCTTTGAAGAGCCTAATATTTTTAGCCACATAGGTTCTAAAATAACCTTTTATTTGTTCCAAATAATTCACAATTTCTGTTCTTTCCTCCGTTGAGCCTAAATAGCTAACGAAAATATCAGCGTACCTTTTATCTTTTGATACCTCAACTCTCGAAATAGTTATATTCAGCTTAACAGGTTCTAATTTTTCATCCTTTAGTTCCCTTAAAGCTTCAACTAAGACGTTTCTTAGTTCCGATTCCAACATTCTGAGTTTATACTCTTGTTTCATCTTCAATGCCTCCCTTTAACATATCAATTGATTTTTCATATACACGTGTCAGATTATTTAACAATGCCTGTAACTGTGATGGTTTCAGTGCTAATTTCTTGAGGGATATCTGGTCTAAGAAAGGATTCCCATACGAATAAGAGTACCCAGGTAGAATTAAATTTGAATAGAAATTAGCAAGGTGAACTATAGATGAGATTTCTATGTACGGACTATCTGGACTCAAAGATGGTAATTCGTGAAGTTGGGCAACAGCAACGTATTCTTCTGGTAGCTTCCAAAGTTCAAGTAAATCCCCACCAAGTTCTGTATGGGATTCAAATTCGTTATCGTATTCGATCTTAAAGATAGGTCTACGAATCTTTTCACTTGCTATAGCTAAATGATAAAAATACTCCGGAGCTAATATGTCAAGCGCAATTTTGCCAACATCGTGAAGCATTCCACTCATAAATGCTTCTTCTTTTCGCATATAACCTACGTATTTTGCTATATTCTCAGAAAAAATAGCTGTGAGCATGAAATGAGCCCAAAGTTTATCATGGTCTATTTTGGATTTAGTGGAAGCTTTTAATGCGGAGTATGTGAAGACGCTCAGTGCCAAATTTCTTACGGTTTTAAAACCCAAAATCATTATGGCTTCAGATAGTTTTGAAATCTTTCTTGGAAGTCCGTAATACGCTGAGTTAACAAGCTTTAGGACTTTTGTTGAAAGTCCGACATCTTGGGCTATAACTTTTTCAAGTTCTTTCGCACTCACGTTTGGGTTCGATGCTGTTGCTATTATCTGTTCCACAATAACATCAGGAGTTGGAAGCTCACTAACTGAGTATATCAGTTCTTTAAACATCTATTCACCTACTTAAAGAACTTAGTGGTATCTGTATGGTAAACCTTGTAAATTCTTTAACCTTAGAGCTAACTTCTATCTTTCCTTTATATTCTTCAACGATCTCTTTCACTATAGCAAGCCCTAAACCTGTTCCAGATACTGTGTAAGTAAGCTCGTTATCAATTCTGTAGAATTTTTCAAAAATTTTCTCGAATTTATCCTCTGGAATTCCAATACCGTTGTCTTCAACGGATATTTTAAGTATATCATTATCAACTGACACGGTTAACTTTGCGTATCGCTCTTCCTTATCTTTATCATAGTAGATAATTGCATTTTTCAAAAGATGAAAGAAAAGTTTTTCAAAACCGTAGCTGTCTCCATATATTTCAATATCAGGAACCTGAATTTCTAAATTAACTTTATTCTTTTCAGCTTCCGCTGACAATTTCGAGACGACTTTACTGACAGTTTCATTAAGTTTAAGATTTTCTCTCTTCAGTGTGAGTTCACCGCTTTCAAGTCTTGCGTAATCGAATAGGTCGTTTATCAAGTCTTCCAAACGGTTCGATTGTTCGTATATTATCGGTATGAACTCGTTCAGTTCTTCTTTAGATAAATCAAGTGTAATCATAGTTTCGGTGTAAGCTTTTATAGCGCTTAAAGGTGTTCTCAATTCATGGGACAAGTTAGCTATGAAATTGGCTTTGATCTTTTCGAGTTCTTTTAGTTTTTGTATTTCTTTTTCGCTTGTCACGTTCCTTATGTTTACTAAATATTTCTTTTCGTTAAGCATATAAACTTCTTTCAAGGTTATAACATAATATTGTTCAGAGAAACTTACTTCCCTGAAAAACTGTTGAATTTCAATCATTTCTTTTACACTGGTCTCAAGTTCCTTTAAGTTTTCAATAAACTGAGTAGCAACTCTATTCTTAAACTCAGTATTACCTAATCCATCTAAAACTATGATTCCATCAGATGATGACTCGATAATGTTTTCAAAGTATTCTTTCGAACGGCTAACAAATTCGAAAAGTTTTAGATTTTCAAGAGTTATACCTGCAAGGTATGTGAATATCTGGAGCAAATCTGTTTTTTCCTCGCTGACCTCTCTGTTTGTTTGTATAACTATCATTCCTAAGATCTTTCCTTGTTTTACCATCGGTATTAGACCGATGTACCTTTCGTTTCCGTCAATTTCGCATGGAATAAATGCTGGAGAAAGTCTCTCTTCAATGAAAGGTATAAATGCCTGATATAATTCCCTATCTATAACGTCTGTTTCCGGATATGAAAAAGTAAGGGAATCTCCTTTGAAGACGTTTATTTTTTCAAACTCGAGAAACTTTTCGACGGTTGTTTGAAAAGTCTTGTAAACTCCATATTCGTCAGTCGCTTTCGAAATTTCCATTATATACTTAGAGAATATTTCCTCAAGTTTCGTAGCCACCACATCCTTTTTTTTACATTCTTTCAGGGGCTTCTATTCCAAGTAACTCCAATCCAATCCTAAGCACTTCTCTTACAGCGTAAGCTAAATTCAGTCGTGCATTACTTAGTTCTATGTTGTTAGGATCAACTATCTTGTTCTCAGCATAATACTTGTGGAATTTACTCGCAAGGTTTTCCAAATAATCTGTTAAATAATGTGGTGAAAGTCTTTCAATTATTCTTTCGATTGCATCATCAAACGTAGAGATTTCTTTGATAATTTGTGATTCCTCGTCTTTTGTAAGTAATTCGATATTTTCACCGAGTTTGAACTCTACGCTTTTTTCTTTAGCATTTTCAAAAAGACTACATATTCTCGCGTGTGCGTATTTTACATAGTAAACAGGATTGTCGTTAGATGCAGATTTTGCAAGTTCAAGGTCAAAGTTTAAGTGTGTATTGACATCAACCATCGAGAAAAAGTACCTTGTAGCATCTTTGCCGACTTCATCGATGAGTTCATCAAGTGTTACGAATTCACCTGCACGGGTACTCATTTTAACAATTTCATCACCACGTTTTAAGGTAACAAATTGATGGAGTAGAAAGACTAAGAAGTCTTCTGGTATTCCCAAGGCTTTTATTCCCGCGTACATTCTTGGTATATGACCGTGGTGGTCACTTCCCATAATATCTATCGCTTTGTTAAAGCCACGTTTAAACTTTCTGTAATGGTACGCTATATCTGTAAGGAAATATGTATAGTTACCATCACTTTTAATCAAAACTTTATCACTGTCTTTTTCAAATTTAGAGACCTTGAACCATAGAGCGCCTTCAGATTCGTATGTTAAGTCGTTCTCTTTAAGAATTCTTAAAACTTCTTCAACTGTTCCATCTTCGATAAGACTTTTTTCGCTGTAGAAATTATCAAAATTGCTTCCAAGTCTTTCAAAAGTCTGGTTAAAAGAACTCAGCATAGTTTCCAAAGCATATTTTTTGAAGACTTCTTCAACGGAATCATTCCATACTTTTTTGAATCTTTCTCCTTCTTTTTCAAGAACCTTTTTCGCTATGTCTATAATATAATCACCCCGGTATCCATCTTCCGGAATGGGCTCATCTTCTTCCAAAAGCTGATTATACCTTGCCCAAACGGATTTAGCTAACAATTTTATCTGCCGTCCAGCATCGTTTATATAAACTTCTTTAAATACATCGTAACCGTAAAACTTGAAAACACTTGCTAATACATCACCGATAATTATTTGCCTACCGTGACCAACAGTGAAAGGTCCCGTTGGATTAGCACTACCGTATTCAAAAATTATTTTGTAATTCTTTTTCTTTAAGTTCCAAACTTCCATACCTTTGTGAAGAAAACTTTCCAAAAAATCAACATAATAGGTCTTTGAAACTTTAAAGTTAATAAACCCGGGACCAGCTATTGAAATTTCTTCGAACATAGGATGGTCTTTAAGCTTTCCTACGATATTTTTTGCTATTTCTATCGGTGGTTTCTTCAAATGTTTTGCACTAACCATCGCAACGTTTGATGAGAAATCACCAAAATGCGAAGGTGGAACTTCGACAACAAAATCTACATCAACGTCGTATTCTGAAAGTATACTCTTCAAAAGCGAACGAATTTCATGTTTAATCATAAGTTACCTCCTTGCTCACCAAACATTATTCGATACACGTCTTCTTTTCCCCTTCCTGATACAGCGGAAAATGGAGTAATTTCTGCTATATGGTAAACGCTAAGTTCCTTACTAAAATAATCCACGGATTTTCTCAGCTCACTGTTGCTTAGTTTATCAATCTTTGTAAGAACGACCACTATGTTAAGGTCAAGGTCTGAAACCCATTCTAATAGCATTTTGTCACTTTCCATTAGTTCGTGTCTTGAATCTATTAGCACAAATAGTTTTTTTATGTTCCATATTCTTTTATTGAAGTAATGTTCGATTACCTTTCGCCAATTTTCCCTGTCCTTTATGGATGTTCGTGCATATCCGTAACCCGGTAAATCGACGATGTAGAATTTGTTGTTTATCAAATAATAGTTAATCGTTCTCGTCTTCCCAGGATTTTTACTGACGTAAGCAATTTTTCTGCCAACTAAAGAATTTATAAACGAAGACTTGCCAACGTTTGAACGTCCGACAAGTACGTATTCACCTTCTAAAGGATCTGGAAATTTATCTTCAAGAGTTGCGACCACTTTTACGAGGTCTGCGTTTTTTATTGGGTTTTTCATCGATTAAAGCCTCCTTTAGAACCTCGTTTATTTCTTTGACAAACACAAATTTCATCTTCTCTTTCACTTCTTGAGGTATCTTTTCAATTTCGCTTCTATTCTTTTCTGGAAGAATAACCGTCGTTATTCCTTTTCTGTAGGCTGCTAAGACTTTTTCTTTTATTCCACCTACGGGTAAAACTTTCCCTCTTAATGTGATTTCTCCAGTCATAGCTATATCGTTTCTGACGGGTTTTGAGTTGAATAATGATATCAGTGCAGTTGTAATTGTAATTCCAGCACTTGGACCGTCTTTTGGTACAGCTCCTTCAGGAACGTGGATGTGTAGTTCGCATTTTGAAAGTTTTTCAAGAACCTTTTCATCCCCTTTTGTGTAGTTTTTAGCAACACTCAAAGCTATTCTTACAGATTCTTTCATCACATCGCCAAGTTGACCTGTCACCACAACGTTTGGTGAGTTCGAATTAACAAAATCTGTTTCTATGTACAGTATTGTACCGCCGTACGGAGTCCAAGCGAGTCCTGTTGCAACACCTATCTCTGGCTTTTCAAGTTTTTCCTCTTGTTTTATCTTTTCTGGTCCAAGATACTCGACCACTTTTTTTGTATCAACAGTAATTTTTTTCTTCGTCTTAACATAATCTAACGCAGCTTTTCTAAAAATTGAATGTAACATTCTATCAAGTTCTCTAACTCCCGGTTCGATTGCGTATTCGTTAATGATTTTCTTTATAGCATCATCTTTAAAAGTTACAAACTCCTTCTTTATTTCAGAAAATTCTTCCCTTATCTTTGGAATGATATAATTCTTAGCGATATGAAACTTTTCTATATCCGTATAGCTCGATATTTCTATTACTTCCATCCTATCTCTCAGAGCATCTGGTATAGAGTAAAGCACGTTAGCAGTAGTTATGAAAAGAACATCAGACAGGTCGAACGGAATTTCCAAGTAATGGTCTGTGAATTCTTTGTTCTGTTCAGGATCTAAAACCTCAAGAAGTGCAGAAGCAGGATCACCTTGAAAACTGATTCCCATCTTATCAACTTCGTCCAAAAGAATCACAGGGTTACTTACTCCCGTTCGTCTTATTAGTTGTATTATCCTTCCAGGTAAAGCTCCAACGTAAGTTCTTCTGTGACCTCTTATTTCCGCCTCATCACGTAATCCACCAAGAGACATTCTCTCAAATTTTCTACCTAAAGCTTTTGCTATGGATTTTGCAAGAGAAGTCTTACCTACTCCCGGAGGACCAACAAAACATATTATAGGTGCTTTGGCTTTGTCTGATAATGACCTTGAAGCCAAGAACTCCAAAATTCTCTTCTTTGGTTCTTCAAGCCCATAGTGGTCTTTTTCTAAGATTTCTTCTGCTTTAAATATATCGTTGTTTTCCTCTGTCTTTTGGTTCCAAGGAAGATTCAAAATCCAATCAAGATAGTTACGTATCACAGAAGCTTCAGGAGAATATGGAGACATCTTCTCAAGTCTTCCAAGTTCATGAAGAGCTTTTTCTTTAACATATTCTGGATAATTCCCTTTCTCGATTTTCTCTCTCAGTTCTTTTATCTCTACATCCTCTTCGCCACTCAATTCTTCACGAATCGCTCTAAGTTTTTCTTTTAAGTAGTATTCTTTCTGTGTCTTTTCAATTCTTTGCCTAACTTTTTGATCGAGCTCCTGCTCAAGTTCCAAAAGTTCCCTTTCTTTTGCCAATATATCCAAGATTTTTGTTAGTCTTTCCTTCGGGTCGACTGTTTCTAAGAGCTTTTGTTTGTCTTCGTAACTACCTGGACTCAGAGAAGCTGAAATATCAGCAAAGACATCAGCATCGTCAACGTTTTCTAAAAGCATTAGAGCTTCTGGTGGTATCTTTCTTGAAAGCTGTACATATCTGTACAACTCATCTTTCACTATTCTCATCAGAGCGGTTAGTTCTTTGGATTTTTTATAACGGGCTTTTATAAGATCGATTTTTGCTTTAAGATATTTATCCTCAACAGGTTCAGCTATTTTACCTCTTGTTATACCTTCAACTAAAACTTTGAAAGTCCCATCCGGAAGCTTACCAATTTCAAGAACTCTGACAACTGTTCCTATCGAATAAAGGTCATCGAACTTAGGATCTTCAACGGTTATGTCTTTCTGGTTTGCGATGAAAAGAATTTGGTTGGTATTTTCCATCGTTTCTTCCAAAGCCATCAATGATTTTTCTCTACCAACGTAAAATGGAAAGACGGTACCTGGAAAAATGACGGTATTACTGCGCATAGCAATTATGGGAAGAATTTCTGGTATAGTTATCTTCTCTCTTCTGAGCTTTTTAGCTTCTTTTTCGAGTTTTTTAAACTTTTTAGCCATTTTCTAAACCCCTCCTTATTTGTTCGACTTTTGCATTGTCACCACACTCAATCCTTATTCGTCTGCTATCAAGTCCATCGTATTCAAAGTAAATTTTTATAGCATCTTCAAAGTTATCTTCAACCAAGTTTCCCCATTCGATAACAAAAATACCTTCGTTATCTTCAAGTTCACCTTCAATCAAGTAAAACATATCTTCTGGATTCTCGACACGGTAAGCATCAACATGAAATACAGTTTTTTCTGCGTTATAGATATTAACTAAAGTATATGTCGGACTTGTAACTAATCTATCGTCTCCACCAAGACCTTTGACAATTCCTTTTGTAAACGTTGTTTTCCCGCTTCCAAGGGGTCCTATCAGAAGAACAACATCTCCATCTGAAAGACATTGTGCAAAACTTTTTGCTACATTTAGCATTTTTTCAATATTCAAAACTCCGAGTTCGATGTTTTCTTTCACGTCTTGTCAATTCCTCCCGTTACTTAAAGATTTTCGATATAAGCCAGCTGATTAAAGAAAAAATAGCACTTAAAAGTATCATAGTCGTTATTGGAAAAATGAAAGTGAAATTATCGCGTCTTATCACAATATCGCCCGGTAACCATCTGAAGGTTCCAAGATTAGTTATCTTCGATATCAGAAATATCATCAAGCCCATCAGGGATATTGTCAGACCTACCAGAATCAACAATTTTCCAATTTCCTGCATTTTCCTCCTCCTTAAAGTAAGAGAATGGCAAACTTATCATTTCACCGTCTTCTGTTAAAATTGTAACTCTCGAGAGAAAAACGTTAACTGTAATAACTTTTGCAAGTTGTCCTTCATAAAATATCGTACTTCCTTCGTCAGGTATACCTTCCAAAGCGTTCACATAGAAATCATGTTCATAGCTGAGACAACAGAGTAACCTTCCACATGGTCCTGTTATCTTTGATGTATTTATCATCATCTGCTGTTTCTTCGCATGTTTCAAAGTGACACTTTCGAAGTTTCTTAAAAAGTAAGAACAACAGCTTCTGAGTCCACAAAGTCCCAAGCCTTTTATATGTTTCATCTCATCTCTTGCACCGACTTGTCTTAGTTCTATTCTCGTTTTAAAATGTTTTGCAATGTCTTTTACGAGTTCTCTAAAATCGACACGTGTTTTTGAGCTGAAGAAAATAACTAACTTTGTGCGGTCAAAAATGTATTTTGCGTTCAAAACCTTCATTGGCAAACCGTGTTTTTTAACAAGTTCCTTTGTAACTTCTTCTGCCTCTCGTGCAATTTTTTCGTTTTCTTCGATTGTCTCTAAATCTTCATCTGTTGCTTTTCTTATTATGGGTCTAATTTCGTAATCAACCTCGTCAATACCAATTTCCTTTGGGCCCAAACTAACTTTTGCATAATCTACACCGTATTCATCAAGAACGATTACGTAGTCATTTCTTCCTATATCTTCCCCATTTTCAGAATAATAGATTATTTTACCTAATGGGAAAATTTCAACTCCGTATACTGTAGCTACTAAATTCACTTATTTCCCTCCTCAACAATAAGTTTTCTTAGATTAACCAAAACAGCACTTATAGTCATAAAATAGTTATAGTTAGAAATTTTGCTTTTCAGAATATCATCGCACATTTTTAAAAAGTCTCTGATGTTAGGCACCTTTTCAGGACGTTTCTCAACCAGTTTGTAACCAACCCACATAGCTGATAAGACTATAGATTTTAGAATATCTAAATTCATGTTAACATCCTTGAACCTTCTAACAAACTCAAGATATTCAGGATAAGAGAGTTTAATCTTGTTTCCTAATAGCTCATAGAAATTGAGTGAGATGTCGAACTTATCCATTTCATCAATTTTCTCAAAAAACTCTTCTTCATTCGACATTTCAAGATTTCCAGCAGAATACTTTAAAAAGAATGAATAATCTTTTAAAGTTAAATAATTTTCAAAAGAATCAAAGTTTCCAAGTTCTTTTACATACTCCGGTACTAAAAATCTTCTTTCAACCCTACTTCTGACAGTTTTGAGCAAGTTTTTCCAATTTGTGGTTGTGAGAATTATGACAGAATTTTTGTTCGGCTCTTCCAAAGTTTTCAAAAAAGCGTTGACGGCTTCCGTTGTCATTTTTTCAGCATCGTATATGACAAGGTACTTGGTTTTTTCTTTCGAAATAGAAAGAAAGTCTATTGCATTTCTAATTTCGTCAATTCCTATGTTATCAACCGGTTTTATAACGTAAACGTTTTGAATATCGGAAAAATCAACGGTCTTCTTGAGATATTCTTCAACGTATGAAGTGTTCAAAGATACCAGACAATATGACCTATCAGGTTCAAACATATTTTCTCACCACATCTGAATGAGTTATAGTTCCAAACTATTATACCACATTATTCAAATTCTTGCACGTTACCAACAAAAGATGCCTCTCTCGAGGCATCTTCATCATACTCTTATATCAAATTGTCTTATCGTTCCAACTGTACCATCTTCACCTAAGTATATTCCGGAACTCAACATTTTTTTATCACCGTAATCAAATGGTGTCGAGACTCGTCCAAGAAAAATTGCCCCGACGTTGAAGTCTAAAAGACCAACTAATTTTTCTTCACCACGTTCGTTAATGGTCCATACTTTAAGTTTCGTAAATATAAGGTCATTTTCGTCAATCCACTCGTTTCCATCTTTATCGTACATAGCAAGTTCTTTGAATCCATCACCAGTTGTAGGACCAAAAAGTTCGCTACCATCGTCAACTTTTCCGTTGCCGTTTTTGTCCAAAACTAAAAGCCCTTCACCCGGTGAGAGATAGAACTTGTCTTTTACACCGTCGAGATTAATGTCAATTTCTAATATTTTACCTTTACTCTGTGAATTTTTCAACTGAGAAAAAATAAGAGGATCAGAATACGTTCCTGAAGTTTTCACATATGAGTAGGTCAAACTCAGTTCTTTAAACTCGACACTAAAATTGATAGCTCTACCGTCTTGAGTTTTTACGATTCCAGAACCTTTGAAACTGGCGTACTGAAGGTGAGTGCTTTCGAATTCTAAAGTGTATTCTTCAATTATACGTTCTCCGGCATTTTTTAGACGTACGTTTTCTTCATTTTCTTCGTCTGGGTCTTCAACAAATTGAATTTTAAGTTTCTTTCCGAAAAGTTTTTCGAGCATCATTTGGATAATTCTAATTTTCATCTTGTCTTTTTCTGAAAGTTCTAATTCTTTTTTTGGTGAACTCACCGATATTTCGTAAACGGGTAGTTTTTTGGTGACACTTGAATAGCTTACCTTAGTTTTCTGATAATTCAAACTTGCACCTTCAAGTTCGACGTTGTACTCAGAAATTTTCATCTGTTTCCACCTCCTTTTTTGAGTTGTTTTTATATTTATCGGAAAATAAAATCAAATTCTTAGGCAAACTTTGTTGAAAAAAAGGATTTGTATTGTAAAATTGAATTGAAAAACTACGGGATGGTGAACAGAAATGTTGTTTAAAGTATCAGACTTACTAAGATTATTCATCTCAACCGCTAAAATAGGTGGGGTCACCATAGGTGGTGGCTACGCTATGGTACCAATCATGGAAAGAGAGTTTGTATCAAAAAAATTCATCAGCGAAGATGAATTCTCAAATGTTTTAGTCCTTGCACAATCTCTACCAGGCCCTATCGCAGTGAATACCACAACTATGGTTGGATATAGATACGCTGGGATTGCTGGTGCAATTGTTTCAGTCATAGGAACGATATTCTTCCCCTTCACAATAATACTTTTGATAGCAAGTCTTATTGGAACTTTTAAAGAATTCTTACAACCCTTTCTTTCCGGTATGCGTACCGTTGTTCTTCCAGTGCTTATAATTGCAGTTATCAGGCTATGGAAAAAGAACGTGACAAGCAAAGAAGGACTGGTAATATTCATTGTCGCAAGTTTCCTGACAATTTTTTTGAAATTCAACCCGGTTTTACTGATACTATTGTCTTTACTTTACGGTTTTCTGAGGGGTGTTGTCAGTGAAAATAATTGAACTCTTTTGGGTCTTCTTACAAATTGGAGCTGTAAGCTTTGGTGGTGGGTACAGTATACTTAAAACAATAATGCACTATGTAGTTGAAAACAAAGACTGGTTAACACCTGAAGAATTTGCCGAAATTGTCGCAATCTCACAATCGACACCAGGTCCTATTGGAATAAATGCAGCAACATTTGTCGGTTACAAGGTTGCTGGTATTTTGGGGTCATTCGTCGCTACGCTTTCTTCAATCCTCGTTCCGGTTGTTCTTTCCTTGTTAATGATTTTACTTTTAAAAAGATATGCAAAGTCAAGGATTTTTATTATAATGCTGGACAGTGCAAAACCTGTTGTGATGGCACTCATATTTTCCGCAGCTTTTAGTTTTCTGAAAGTTTCAAGTCAAAGCATCACCACAGTTGTTTTGTCTATTCTTGCGTTTCTGATACTGCTATTCACAAAAGTTGATCAGATTCTCGTCTTTCTAATTTTTGGTATTTTAGGTTACGTATTTTTGAGGTAAGGTGGGAGCTGATGAGAAAATTAGTTCTATTTATCGTATGTTTAGTACCTTTAGTTTTTTTCTCACAAGAAATTCGTGTAATAATAAGCAACGGACTTGATATAAACGGAATGACTTTGGGATATGAATACAACGAACTGAAACTCTCAGGGACTTTAGTTATAAAGAGTTCAGAAACTGACGAAGAAGGAATTGAAGTTCAAGGAGATATATCTATAAAACCTGCAGATGGGTTTATTCTTGTTTCTTACACTCTTGAAGGCGGATTAAAAATAACTATGTACTTTTACCAAAATACATTGGTTGTTCAATCTATAAACGGAACGATACAAGTGTTTTCAACAAAAAGAAGGAGTGGAACGCCAGCTTATCCGGGATACTTTGTTGTGAAACTTTCTAACAAGAAACTTTATCTAATAAACGTTGTTGATTTGGAAGAGTACGTTGCAAGGGTTATTCCTAGTGAAGTACCAATGAATTTTCATGATACAGCTTTAGCAGTTCAGGCGATAATATCTCGGACAAGGGCTATGTACGATATAAACTCTGGACTAAAATCTCCTGGTTACCACTGTGATGATAGTATTAAATTCCAAGTATACAATAACGAAGGATTTTATCCGAAAGCATTAAAAATTGCAAAAGATACAGAAGGTATGGTATTAACCAACAGTGGAAATTTAATGAGTTCATTAACATTTTTCTCAACTGCACATGGCTTTACAGCTGGTAACGAAGAAATCTGGGGCATCTACAACAAAAATCAAATTGTATATGCTAATCCACATCCTTCTTTAAGAAGTACAGATAGCTTCTTTGGTAAATTAACATATGATCCGAACGATGAAAATTTCTGGCTTAATTTCTTTAAAACCATTCCAAATTGCGTTGAGTTTTTCGATATTGAATCACCTTTTTTCAGATGGTCTTACACTGTCGATAATTTTGACCTTGCAAAAATACTCGAAACCAGACTTAAACTTTTGGCAGAATCGGACGCAAAGAATAAAACAAAGTATCTCGAAACTGTTTCTGGAATTCCAGTTCAAAAAGTTGATTACTTTGGAAAGATAATAGATATTCGTGTTGTCAAAAGAAGTAACTCTGGAGCAGTACAAAGTATTTTGATAGAAACTGATACGGGAAAGTATTTAATTCATACTCCAGAAAGAATTCAATCTCTTTTTAGACCTCGTAATTTTACCTTGTCATACGATATGGACACAATTACAATCCCTGAATACTACATAGAAGATAACGAAGGTGTTCAAAATTCAAATCAATCCCAGCAAAACATTAAGATTAACTACTACATACAGGACATATACTTAAACTTAAAAAATGGGTCGAAATTAAAAAATTACGCAATATTACCAAGTCCATTTTTCTCAGCTGAATTTTCACAGGATAGACAGCAGATAACAATATACGGTGGTGGTTTTGGACATGGTGTTGGTCTTAGCCAATATGGAGCAAATTACTTAGCAAAAAGAGGGTGGAAAATTGAAGAGATTCTCGGTTTTTACTTTAAAAATACGAAAATTGAGAAAATTTCTTCTTTAAAAACTAGCTTATAGGAGAGTGAGTGTTATATGAAAAAACTTATTTTAACTATCACTTTGTTAGTTTCGGTTTTAACATTTTCAGGAGTACTTCATTTCCCAAATGCAGATGTGGTTTATCCCGAGGGATTATTTGAAGTTGGTGTTTTGGTTGGAAATATCTTTGAAAGCATAAGGCAACCGGTTATCGATTTAATCGGTAATGACCCTGGCAGAATCAATATCGTTATTC
>FWWL01003152.1_pt1 | contig 31170 bp, 37 predicted proteins | sample 2228331 | NCBI WGS metagenome assembly FWWL01 (sample SAMEA103939775, study PRJEB20133) | metagenome
TCACTTCGGTGTAGGCGTCCGTCGTTGAGTGGATCTCGACATCCCACGCGGGAACCCTTGCGTAATCAAATGCGAATCTGCGTATCTCGTATATCGAACTTCCATCCGCGTGGTTTGCTGGCCGCGTGTTGAGAGAACCGCGGATGCACCCATTGAATGCCGTATCAGATCGACCCTTGTATTCGATGATCTCATCATCTATCTTGATGAACCCTTGTTCGGGCCAATCGTCGATATATCCCCCGGTTGGGATGATGGTGTCGTCATCCGTTATCTCCGCACCTAGTGTGGTGTAGCTGAGTATGGTTGGATCATCGGCCTCCCAGAGGCCGACGCGCCGTATCCGTTTCGGATAGGTGAATTGGATCGTGAAAGTATTGGCGACTATCTCATTCCTGTAAGATGCGGCGAGGATGTCGTAATCCTGATCAAGGGTATCGACTATACCATCTTCAAGGTTGACAAGGGATTCTTTAACCTTGAAGTGGAATACGTCGTTCTCGTCGAAATAGAACGAGGCGACATCAACGAGCGCAACAGAGTTTAAGAATTCCCAGTATGTTTGGGATTCATCTGCCCAAACGAAATTTTCTCTTGGCACACAAACTATATCTTCTATGTCTTTGAATTCTGCGATGCTCTTGCCAGAAGATTTTATGGTGTAAGTTGTGTCTATCGCGGTTTTCCTTATCCCTGTTCTTTGTGCGATATCTTCAACGATTTCTGAGAGTTCCCAACCTTCATACACGAGTTGAGGACATTTTTGATCCTGGAGGAATTTCGAGTAATCCCGGCACGAAACATGGACCTCCCCGTCGTGTCGTGTATCCCAGTTGTCAGCATAAAAGACTCCTTGCGGGTATGTCACATGTCCGCTTTCTGTGTTGATCGATATCACGAATTTGAATCTGGCGTTTGGTAGCAATAACTTGAAGAACGGAGAGTCATCAGATTCGTTGTTGTATCTGTTGTCGTGGTTGGACAATACGAGTTCTAGACTGTTAGCGGTGCTTGTTCCTATCGGGGATATACTGGTCCCAAGCGAATCGCGGTCTCGCGACACGGAATATGAGATTAGATCGTCGGCTATATTTTTTTCTATCTGCGCATCAGCTTCATAAACCTGCACCGGCCCCATCTGTGACGAGTTTATCGTAACACTGAAGGCTCTGATGGTGGTTATGTTGTCATAGTTTTCAACGGTATTCCAACTCCCATCCCCCTGTAGGTATATAGATGCAGATCCATCATCGGTTGTAAGATTTGAATAGACCGTAGTAAAGTTGGTTCCGTCCGTGCTTACCTTGAATGTGACATTCGTTGCCTTGAATTTGAACGGGTCGCTACAGAAGTAAAGCTTATTGCAATTGATATCTCTTCCGTAGTCGACGGTGATGGTTATCGGCGGTGCGATGTCGTCTGATACCCATGGCACCTGTGGCGAATATTGATCTGGCCACAGTCTGGCCCAATCATCGGTCTTGTAGGCGTTCGTCATCGCCAACTTCATCGTTGGTTGGGCCCAACTGTCGGTTATCGAACGAACAAACTTCCCACCAGGAACGGTGACCGATGGCGAGAACGCCCTATTGTTCGAAAGTGTCATGATGAGCGGGTCATTATCGACGTTCATTTACCGCGCACCACCGCCATCGATGCCATTCACACATCATTGTATTAACACCACCATCAGCACGTTCCATTGTATTGGATATAAGCGATCATATATGGAAATAATTATTGTTCAACTATACTGAGGCTTATATTCCAATATTGCGCGCCGAACCGCTTGACAAGGGTTTCCGAATACGAGTCTATGAAGCCGGTAAAGGTCGTTTCTACCTGTTGATTTGAGCTGTTAACGGTGTAGTATCGCACAGCGACGGTGTTGCCCATCTCGCTCATCACAAGCGATGCCAATGTATTCCTTCCTGCTTTCCCGTCGACAGTTTGTGCGTCGAGAGCTGGAAGCATCTCCCAAGAAACCTCGATCCTTCTCTTGGCCGCGACATGCAAGCGTCGCATGACCCCGGTGACCGTCCTGGCGTCATATTTTATGAAATCCCAAGTTATCTGTGCAGAAGATCTGTTGTGTTCGCTTAATTCTGTGTTGTTTATCTTTATGAGCGAACCTTTGGGAAGTGTTATCGCCATCTTATACCGTTATGTGAACGGTGTTCACCCCCCTAGCGCGCCCGATCTTGTTGCCAATTCTCTCAAGTGTCTGGTAGAGCCTGGCGTAAGAAGATTCATCACCATAAAGGTCACCTTGGATCTCAACGTTTATATTCACCACCGGCGGCTGACTACCCGCGCGAGATAGCGCCCTTGTAACGTTCGCGGGGACTATCGTCTCGCCGGCGTGGAGCGTCGCCGGGGTGCTGAACCTGACGATACCCCCGGTACGAAGTTTCGGGTCAACCTGGCGAAGCCAGTGATACGGATTGACCGGAGCGGGGGTGTAGTACCCCAGGTGCAGGTGCGGGCCACTTGCATTCCCGGTGGCACCAACCCGGCCCAGAACATCACCGACGTTCACCCTCCCCATCTTGCCGAACGAAGACAGGTGAGCATAGTATGCGTACGGATACCCGCCGCGCTGTTTGCGGAGTCGGACTATGTTTCCGCCTAGGGAGTTCCACCCCTTTTCTGCCCACCCAGGGAACATCGCCAGTATCGGCGCGCCGTAAGGGGCTATGATGTCTGTGCCCTCGTGCGTCCTTCCGCCAGACCTGGGGGCTCCCCATGTATCAGAATAGTGATAGTTAACTCCACGCGGGATGGGGAATATCATGAACGGGTTGCCCTTGATGTGTTGCGGGACTGCACCACGTTTTATGTTTTTGCTTATCATTTCCGCGCCGGTTAAGATAGACGATCGTATAAGTGTGGACAGCGAGTTGAAGATGGCAGGTAATAACATCGTGCCTATAGATCTACCCTGCCTATAGGCCAACGGCTCCATCAGCGCCCTTATGACGGTTGGGAACATCGTCGCTGTTTTGGTGACGAGACCCCCGAGGTGGTATTGCGGTATGAGCTTCTCTGGCGTCTTGTTCAGGGTTTCGAGGGCATCAACACCCACTTTCCTGACGGTTTCTTTCCGCAACACATATTCGCCAGCCTCAAGGACGGCAGGGACCTCTTTCCTCCCGGTCACCAGGCCGCCGGTATGGAAATTACTTATGTCGATATTGTATTGGTCTGCAACGGCCCTCAATTGTTTGAACAGATTTCTGATGCTTTTAATTAGCAGCTCATCGAAGCCGCCGATATCACCACCCCGGTAACGTTCGATCTGCAGTATCTTGCCCTGAACTTGTACCATCCTGTGCGCAGTTTGGATGATCCTGTCAACCTCTGCTATCGCGGCGGACTGGCCTATGCCTCCAGCTATGCCCTTTGCGACCGCCTCCCCGGTTTCTTGCGCTTGACGGCTTGCTTCTATGCGGGCGTCAGCGATAGCATCCCGCAACTCTTCGTTTAGGGTTCTCCCGAACATTTCAATGAATTTGGTGGTCGCTTGTGATAGATCTATCCCAAATTGCCTCATAACGCCGATTATCTTGTCGTTCATTTGTTTCCACTCTTTGACGTTGCGGGCGCCAAACTCAACCACTTCTTCGAGCATGTTTTGAAGCAGTGTTCTCTGGCGATCGCGTAGTTCTAGGAGACGTTCTTTTTCTTCCTGCAGTTGCTTTATCCTGATCTCTCGTTGACGATCTATGATGTCTTTTTGTCTTTGTTCATCAAGTTCTCTCAGGTCTTTATTGGCATTCTTCCGCAGCTCAAGCATCTTCAAAGAGATGAGCCTGGCCTGGTCGAACTCCCCCGTGTGGATGGCGATGAGACGCTCTATCGCGTTTGCCGCCATATCGACTTGGAGTTGCCAATATATCTCGTCTCGACGCCTCCGATAATCGCGCATCCGCTGAAGCCACTCTTCCTTGTCGTTGAGTTCTTGTATCTTTTCTATCTGCTTGTCTATCGCACCTGCCATAGCCTCCGTTTGCGCATCGAAGGCCTCAAGCGCAGCGTTCACGAACCTATCGGTGGCCTGCTGAAGTTGTGTTTCAAGCGCGTCGCTGATCGCGGTTTTCGCTTCTTTCGCAGCTCGCGGTATATCGTTCGCCAAGGTGCTACGCAATTGATATGCAACCCCCTCGAACTGCTGCACCGCCTGAATGGCTTTCCGCGATATCGCTACAGCGAAATCATTCTCCATTATCTTTGTGAGCGCGGCCACAGAGATGCCCAGTTGATCAGAGCGCATCCGGGCTTTTTCGAGTTGTTCCGTGAAGAAGGCTATCCTTTCGTCGATATCTTCTGGTTCGATCGTTAACCTACCGGCCCTTGTTTGGATGTATCGAGCGTCAGTTCTCCTCAGCTCCTCAAGTCTCGCTATCTCGTTTTGATATGCTTCTATCTCAGCTTGCGCTATTTGTTGTTCGACCCTTAAGTTGAGTAGGCGCTGTTGCATTATCTTTCTCAACTGTACGAGTTGTATGGCCGTGAGGTCGTTGATCTTGCTGAAAACCGGTACGAGCGACTTATAGATCATCGATATCTTTGCGGATCTTGAAACATCTATCGCGCTGAGTTTGTCGGAGATCTGGTCAAGTTTGTCGAAGATCTGGTCGAGGAAGTTCGTTGCTAGTACTTTGAATTGTTCGCGCATCTCCTTTGTAAAGGTGAAGATCGAGCTGCCGAGTTCTTGGACCTTAGTGATAAATTCAGCAGCGACTTTTTCGAGACCTCTTAATTCTTCTGCCAGCTCCTGAAGTTGGTTCTGGCCTCTGTTGATCATATGTATGAACCATTCTATGGCCGTAACAACTAAGGTTATTATTGCGAGCCAGCCGCTCCATCCAACACTTTTGATGGCAACTCTGAGCGCAAGTACAGCTTCTCTTGCGGCAAGGGCGGCGAACTGGAAATCCTTAAATGCGTTTACAACGGCCAATACTGCGAGCTTACCGCTTTCTATCAAAGCTCTTATCATTTCGGCTCGCATGATCTTCAACGCTACTGATACCGCCCCTATCACAACGACGAGTCGGCCCATGGTGGCAAGCAGTATGTTGACCCCCTTGCCAGCGTTGTAGACGCCAGAGAAAAACGCACTGATCCTTTCCCCAAGCGATTTGGTGACATCGAACAAACCGACAAAAGCTCCGATGGTGTTGCCGGCCACTTCGAATATCTGGATCAAGCCGCCTAATATCGGTCCGATGATCTTGGCTATGTCTCGTATCGCCTTGGAGAATGCGATGACGACATCTCCTATGACCCTACCGAAGGATCTCCACATCTCTTTTGCATTTTCGACCTTTTTGCTAGTTTCTTCAGAGGCATCGCCAAGGCCGAGAACATTCTTAACGGCATTTACTATGATCTCAACGGCATCCCAAAGGATCTTCGACGCCTCTGATATCGCAGGTTTCAACCCCTCCCAGATGTCTCGCCAGTTTCTGAGTGCAGCAGACGCTACGGCCAACAAGGCAACGAGCTGCGGGATCCTAGAAACGAATTGCATCATGATCGTAACAGCTTCGCCTCCGGGTTTGCCGACTGTTACGGCTTGCGTATATGATCCAAATATCCTTTGGATGAACCTTACTATGCCGTTAAAACGCTGCCTTAATGTGGGCGACATCGCTGCTGCCGCCACGCCACCCTCGATCGCCTCGGTCGTACCACCCTTGACCCCCCTTGAGAACATTGCGCTTATCTTTTGGAAGATATTTGGCGCCTTGGTGACTTTTTCAGATGCTTCCTCAACACCTTCTACCATGGACAGACTAAATAGATTCTTCAATCTGTCCTTAAGCTTGCCGAACATCCCCGGTGCTCCTGTTGTCGCAGCTATGGTGGCGATCTCGTGCGGCTTCCATGCGGTTCTTGCTCCGAACATCTTCGCCAGCATTGCGCCGGTTTCTCTGGTAGAGACGAAGCGACCTGTTTGGGTCCTTATGGCACGGCTCACTAAGAAGGTTTCGCGCGGAAGGAGCGTTTCGCCTCTAAATATCTTCATCATCACTTCGTCTGGCACCTTTCTTAGTTGGTCAGCAAGCAATTTGAAGCTTTGCCTTGGGAACATTCGTTCAAATAATTGCCTTGCCGCATCTCCAGTTGGCACTCCCGGCCATTTTTGAGCGGCGATCTGGAATCCGAGCATAGAAGCTAACTCTTCATGGCTCATGAACTCTTTGCCTTTCTTTATTATGTTCATCAGTGTGCCCGGCATACCAGCAACACCAAGTTCTCCCCTATAAACCAAGCCCCCACTCACCATCCTGGTCAGCAGTTCGATCGGCAAAGACATCAAGCCTTCTACATCGACGGTTGTGCCCGGTCGTAACTTCCCAACTAGCTTCGAGAGAAGCAACGCCTTCGTCCTTTGGAGTTCTTCTGGGCTAAGCGCTACAGATAACAAGGACTCTTCCAGGGGTATCCCCGCGGCCACTTTGCCAGCCAGCCCCATTCGCGCGATATGGTTCGTCTCGACGCCGCGAACACCGAACAACAGGTGACGCAACACGAACGGCACAGCGTTCAAGATATTGCCAGGTATAAGTCTCGTTATGAACGCTGACGTATAAACTATCGGACCTATGGCGGCGGCGAACGACGCTATGGAAACCGCTGCCCTCTTCAGTGAATCTGGGAGCTTATCGACGGTTTCAAGCATTCGTATGAATGCTTCAACTGCTCTTTCAAGTTGGGGGAGGACGATTTCTCCTAGTCTAGCCGCAAAAACCTGTATCTTGACTTTGAATTGCTCCCATTTCGTAGAAACAGACTCAAGAACCGCAGCGAGCTGTTCGTTCCAAAATACGTTTGCCTTAGACGGTTGCTCAAGAGCCGCCATAGACTTAGCAAAGTCAGATGCTGGGTCATTGGCCGCCGCGAAAAGCTTGATTATCCGGTCGTATTGTCTACTTCCAGCGATCTGAGCTATCAACATCGAGCGCTGTTCTTCGTTGAGATGGGCCATGACCTCGGTGAGGTCCTTGATGGCGTCTATACCGCGAGGACGACCACCCTCCCATATGATCTGTCCGATAGTGGTCCCAGTGAGTTCCTCGAACATCGTCGCTGCCTTTTCTGTCGGGTTGACAAGTTGCGCCAAGAAATGTTTCAGGGCGTTAGCAGCTACTGTCGCGGGAACACCAAGCTGTCGCATACCAGCTATCATCGCAGCGAGCTGTTCTGGCAAAATGCCAAGCTCTTTACCTATCGACGAGACCAGCGGTAAGGCCTTTGCCATGTCTGCCATCTGCAGCGACGTTATAGACTGGATAAGTTGCAGATTGTGGATACTTTGCTCCAATCTCCTTATGCCCCACTCGGTCTGGTCGAAGAACGTAGACATCATTGACCGCAGGAATTCCTGAGCGGTTGCCAGGTCGAGGTCGCCCTGGGTGAGGACAGCTAATTCCTCGTTAAGCTTTACTATGCTCTTGAGCAATTGCTCGTTGTCGAACCCAGCAGCCACCCAAGTTGCGGCCAGATTGATGGTTTCTTCTTGTGCAACTCCTAGTCGCATCGAAAGTTCTTGGAACGCCGGGATAAGGTCTTCATTAACTCTTTCTGCGAGGAGCCGAGACGATGTATAGCCATCCTGCATGAATTTCAGCAATTCTGTTCGAGCCTTGTCGAGCGCTATTGCCTGTTTCCCGAGCATCAAGAATGTTGCCGCTACCGGCGCGGTGACACCAACCATCAGCTGCCTACCGGTCCACTGCGCCTGTTTACCGAGGCGTATCATCCTGTCGGCGGCTCGCTGAAGTTCCTCGGTGAATGTAGCCCCGAGGATCCTCCATTTCAGACCGACATCGTCAGCGACGGTGGTAACTCTATGCCCGAACTTATCGGTCGATATTATCGCGCTTTCAAATTCCTTCTTAAGGTCTGATACGAAGTCTCGGTACGCAGCCTTGTTCCTGTATATGGCCGCAAGGTTCTGCTTCACGTTTCCAGAGAACGCGGTGTAAAACCTGTTCTGCGTCGTCATCGCCGTTGCCAACGTGGCGGCTAGCCTGTTGCCCTCGGTGGCCATACCGCGAAGGATGGCGATCCTATCGCCGATGGAGGGGAATATCTTCCCCGTAGCTATAGAGGCCTTGATGCTGGTGGACGAGAGTTCGGCGAGTTGCCGCTGGGCAGACCTGATCGCAGCGTCGAAATTGCCCATGTCGGCTCGGAAATCGAGCTGGACGGTGATCCTGTTCACGTCTTGTCCGCCGGCGATCGGGAAGATCGGCTTCCCCGACCTGGTGTAACCTATGGGTTTTTTCTCAATCAATCTTGTCCACCTTTGCGTATCCGAACAGAGATATCTGGTTACCGTGCTTGTCCGTTATGGTCCCCGGACGTTCAAAGGAACTTTCTTCTTCGCCACTTGCGCCCCATGCCGCTGCAACTGCCTTCATCAGCCGCGTTTGCCTCTCGGTGGTGGCTTCATATGTTAAGAACAACTCATCTAGTGTAAGCTGTTCTTCCATCTCTTCGTAATTTTTCCAAGCACCTACCTCACAAAAGACTTCTGCCTCATATTTCGCGAGGGGTATATCTTCAAATCTTTTCCCCTCGCCATTCTTTACTGATTTGGGTCAGTCAGCCTATTGCCCATTGCCACGGTCATGAGCTTCTGGAAAACATCCATATCCAGCAGCTCCTCAACACTCTCTTTGTCGCCAGCAAGAGTGGGATCGACCTGCTCAAGCACTATGGCGGCAGCCTCAACCATCTTGTCGATAGTCTCGTCGTTCATGGGAGCATCAGGTGCTGTGTTTAACCCCTCGATCAACTTGACGAACTTACGCAAGGACTTGATGGTTAAGGGCTTGATGGTCCTGACTTTCCCATCGGCGAACTCTATGTCGGCCTGAACCCTTGCAACATGATTCTTATCCATACTCACATACCTCCTTATAAAGTCTCACTTACTCATAAGTATATAGATATGCTGTTTGAAAAGTCCAATGGGGAAAACGAAACGGCCCGTTGTGGGCCGTTTCGTGGGGAGGAGGGGAGTGGGTTAGTGGGTGTTACGAGGTGGCGTCGAGTATGTAACCGTACTCGGAGCCGGTGTACGCAGGGTCACCGAGGAGTCGGAAGGAGACGGGGAACAGCGTCGCCTCCCCGCGACGCAGCGTGTGACTGGAAGCCTCGTAAGCGATCGCACGGCGCCCAAAGTACTTCCGCTCGAACCCCTGCGGGTTGCGACCGATGACGAGGATCTTCCTTTCGGTCGCCTCATCAGGTGCGATAGGAACGTTGAGTTGGGTTCCGGACAGATCAGAGTCGCGCAGCCCCCACGCCATCTTCAGGTTCTCCAGCGTTGCCTCAGCAAGCTGGGTACGCACACTAACACGATACCCGTTATTGAACACTATCGCGGCATCCTTGAGCTGGTCAACGGTGATGTCCACGTAATCGGGTTCGTAAGCTATTTCCACACCATCCACGGTAGCCCCAACATGATAAGGCTCGCGAGCAGCCGTGTTGAGCGTCTCAAGAGCGACATTTTTTGCGGAAATATAAAGGTTCCCCGCACCCACTATGATGTTCTGGATGCTGACTGCTATCTTAACTCACCTCCTTGTCGATATGATATTAGTGTAATATCCCTAAAAGTCAACACTATATTATCGTGTATATCAAGGCGAAGTTTATGTTTGCCTCGACGACGCCGTTATCTTGGTCGGGGCCAGACGGCGGGTTGCCGCCGAGGAACTGTATAGATTGGATGAAGAACCGTCCCCCAGAAAGCGGCAATGTGCCGGGGTAGGAATCGTCGATTATCAATAATTCTTTTATCTTTTCTGTTATTTCTCCTAATTTTTTGATGTCCGTGTGGCCCACGTAATAACGGACTATGTCCTCTCTCAGATATAGCAATCCACTATTAACAGGAAGCCAAACGTATCTTATGTATGGGGTCTCGGAAGCCACCAGGGGGTAGATGTTGAAATCGCCACCCATCAGTGCCTTCATATCGGTATCATCCATGAGGTATTTATTCACAACCTGGACGGCTTCGCTGGGGACGAAACCGGATATCCGCGCCCCGATGTTATGGGATGTTGTCAGCGCCTTGGTTTTAGAAGTTCTAACCCCGTGACTCAGTGTCGTCATCTCAGGCTAAATGGTACGAATTGACCCCCCTTGTAGAATTTTCCGCCTACTTCTATGCCGCCAGCCGGAGCACGAGCTTTTTGCACCCTTGGCACGAATTGGCCGCCTCTGTAGAACTTGCCGGCGTATTCTATACCACCGACCGGTGCGCGGCGAACATGCCCGACCGGTTGTATGTTCACGCCGAATTTTTCGTATGCCTCCAAGACGAGGGCGTTAACCCTTTGTGAGGACTTTTCATGTTGCATCATTATAGCTTTATCTTTGGCGACGTGGAGACTGCGGGCAACGTAAGCCGTTATCGACGGGGCTTCCTTGAGCGTCGTGTATCGCCTCTTTGGCGGTTCATCCCGAGAGACCATGATGGTTGATCGCGAAGGACCTCTCCTGACACTAGGTTCTGTTAGTACGGTGGCTTCTACCAGGTATTGATCAAACATCGCTGGTGTAACCTCTATGCGTACTTTTCCTTTTATGGCTTCATCTAAGAGGTCCTCTATGTCGTCTGCAAGATCGAAAGCGGCAAGAGCAGCCTCGCGAGTAAGATATCTGACCGAATACCCGGTGGCTTCAGCTATGTTGTCCAAGAGGCCTGCATTTTCTATCGAAAAGGTGACGCCTCTCATGTGGCCGGTTGGCTTATAGATATACCTGTCACCTACGCGCACGAATGACGCCATCAGCTGAGCACCACCTGACAGTTCAATTCGGCGTGACGAACCTTCCCGAGGCGGGGAAAAAGTTTTACAGATATCACGTTCATTGGATTAGCCTCGATGATGTTTCCAGCGGAATCCCTGAGATCGCGTATCTGGTCGTCGTGTGTTATGGCGATGTCATCTGTCCATATGAGATATGAACGTGGGTTTTGTATCCTACCAACTAATCTTTCTTCTCCCCGCGACGGCATGTAATGAACTTTGATGGTTCTATCTTTTACCCATGTTTTAACTTCTTGCCCCGATTCATCAAAGAACGACTCTTCCTTGTACACATCTGCATAGAACATGTATGGCGTAAAATTACGCCTCATCATATCACCTCGATGCCGCTCATACGGTACATGCTAAGCAGACTATCAACATCGATGTTTCCTGTTGAGAAGAAGTCCGTAGCGAATCTATAGGATTCATCACCGAACGACGCCGCCATCACTCCGTGACGCCGCAGGGTCGTATCGTCGTTGAGGTAGTCGTTCACGAGCATAGTTGCGGCAAGGGAAACCTCTTCCGGCACCCATTGCCACCCCCAGTCACCTTTAACGTAATAGACGGTTCTCTTTGAGAAAACCTTATTGGAAAAGAGCAACTCGAACAACGTTTTGTTAGCTATGTCAGATATGTCTGAACCAAATATCAAATAGTAATCCTTATATATATCAACATCATCGGTTAGGTCAACGCCATCTTTGCTCTTAAGATATTCAAGCCTGAATATCCTTCGTGGGAGTTTTAATACTTCATCATCTGTTCCAACAACATCGTAGATCTTATTAAGCTCGAACGAAAACTCCTGGCCGCAAAAGAAGTTTATTATCTTCCTTGCTATAGACTCCATTTTGTTTATCTGCCCAATCGGCACATTGGACAGTTCTGGGTACATATCTATGATTTTGTTGTACGTCGTATAAGGGACCACTATATCGAAGAAGGAGTCTTTTTGGTACGTGACCCCATTGACGACATAAGACCATTCTATCTTGAACTTCCCTGGGTGTTGTGTATATAGGGGGCTAAGTAGGAACCTATAAACACCCTCAGACAGGCGTTCGACGTTGTTCTCAACAAGGACGGTCTCTCCGTCGGGCATCCGCTTGACCGTTGCCTGAACGGCATAACCGCCGTCATCGATATCGGCATCCTGTTTTTGCCCGTCTATATTGAGAAATAACTTAAATTCACCAGAAGATTGAAGATATACTTCCATCGCGGCTTATATTAGCCGCGAATTTTTATTATATCAAGATACGGTCAAGTTGTGTAAAAATTAACAACTTCCTTAGGATCGGCCCTTCTAAAACCGCCTTCATTCAGAAGCTCATCAACTTCGTCTTCCGGCACGAGCTGGAACGGATGCTCCTGCGTGAAGATCACCCCGGAACGCGTGGTCCAGGAGGAGTTCTGCCTCTCCATCTTCATGAGGACTACACCATCTGTATTCTGGTCGAGTATCTTGTTAACAGTTTCTTGATTTTGCCTTTTTCTTTCCTCGGCGGTCAGTTCTTGCACGGAACGACGCCTGCGCCCCCTGTTGGAACCGGCCACATCGCTGTCATCAGGTCGAACATCAGAACTTGTAATGGCGTTAACTTCGTCTGCCATGCTTTTACCTCCTTATCTGTTGTTACCTTTCAACTTGGACACCATGAAGTGCCAAAGAAGCCAACCGATGAAAGAGAATATAACCCATCCTGGTATGTGTGTGGTTATCGTCCCTGTAAGGGTGTCGTTTGGGACGTTGTTGAATAGAGCTATCGCCTCCAGCACAAGGCCGAACACGCCCCACAAGATCCAGAACAATGGACTTATCTTCATTCGGCTACCGTCTTTCATAGCTTTGAATCTACCATGCGATCTTTAAAAGAACAATCTTGGGCGGGTCAGTGGAGCTTACCCCTATGTGGAAACGGTCCCGGGAGGTTACCTCCTTTCCTTCTACTCGGTTACACCTACTACATATGGTCTGACCCGCCCAAGATTGTGCGAGGGGGGTGACCGTCTGGCCACCCCCCTCGCCGGCAGGTAAGGGTGAAGGAGGTGTGTCCTTCGAGCCCCAGTATAAGGCTGGGGTTCTCATTGGTCAATTTTTCAACGCCAGATTAGGACTGCAGCTTGACATCCTTGACGTAGACAACCGCGTCAAGATTCTCCCATTGAGCCGCAACCCTGGTGTAGACCGTGAATTCGATCGCGTCAGAACGCCGCATGAACTCACGGTACACCTTGACCTCGCGCTGAATACCAACGATGCGGTTCTGCGGGAACGTCAGTTCCACGTAGCTGTGGTTCCCAGACGCGCCGGAGTAGGTGCCGGCGAGGTCGGCCGCAAAGAGCGGAACCTCGACGAGCGGGATGCCGAACGGTCGGATCGACGTGACCCCACCACCCTGAGCGCCGCCGGGGGTCCCGAAGATAACCGCATCACCCAGCGGGGTGGAGCGGTCGGTCAGCCCGTGCAGGAAGTCCTGTATGGGGCTGCTCCCCGCGTACCACCTGAGATCAGCACGCCGCTGGAGGTACTTATTGGGCATCGCCTTGAGCCCCGCGTTGAAGCTCTCCTTGCTCAGAACGTACGTGCCGCCCTGCGCAGGGTTCGCCACAACGTGACCGCCGGCAAGTGCCAGTTTCCTCCAACCGTCGAGCGCCTTGAGGAGGGGATCGTTAGAGGTGGTGTCACCGTTGATGAAGAGGTCCTCAAGGTCATTCCCCAGCTGGGTGCCCATCAGCCTGGCAACGTGATCTTCAAGATTGTCCCGCTCGATGTTGTCTTCAAGAGCCTCGGACGTGAGGCGCCAGTCGAGGCGGATCTTGACCGTGGACAGGGAGACCTTGGAGAACGACGGATTGGCGTTGACCCCATCATCGGTGTTCTCGGTGGCCATACGAGCAAGGCGCGAACCGACAGCAACAACGTCGATGTCGCGGGTAGGAGCGTTCATCCTCACGACACGGGATTGCCGGGTAAGCACCGTGGAGTCCACCATGTAATCGATGAATCGGTCAGCCTGCTCCGGGTTCAGGATGCCTCCCCCGCCGCCGCCGATGAGCGCGGTATCGATGACTTTCTGAAGCAGCTCGTCAGTGTTCAACTCGCTGTTTCACCTCCTTCTTATAATTCGCCCCAAAGGAACTTGCCGCCCCAAAAACTCTCCTGGGACTTCTTCAGCTCCTCGGTGACGTTAATTTCGCCAGATTTCTTTTCGGCACCAGAATTCTCAAGCTTGGTGATGCGCTCGCTAAGCTCGTTGAATTTGGCACCGATATCAGAAAGAACGGACTCGACCCTCTCCGTGAACTTCTTCAGTTCTTCCGTCATGGTCTCGACCTTGATCAGTTCGCCGGGCTCCTCCGACTTCTCGACTTTGGGGAGAACATTCGAAGAACCAGGAGTCTCGGCGAAAGTCTCCACGTCAGCCGAGGGGCCTTCGACGTTCCCAACCACAGCCTCATCGGAGCCGGCGGGCAGAGAAACATCCTCCACGTGCTCAACCTCCTTTGCGTCTTCATCGTTGAGAGGAACGATGCCGGCCTTAGCGAGTATCTCTTCAACCTCGCTTATCGCCGATTTCAGCACGTTTAATATCCTTTCAAGACCCTCTGGCATCCTTTCCTCCTTCTTATCAATAGGCATTTCTGTTTTAGCTATTCTTGATGCGATAGCATCAACGAAACTTGCAATTATCTCTTCAAGATTATTATCTTTGTTATTATTGTGCAAGTTAACATCATCATCGCTCTTCCGTACGTTCCAGTCTTCGGGGATCAGATCCATACGACCGAGCGCACGTGCGCGTCGCACGATGTGTTCCATGGCGGCAGCTCGGTCCTTAGCGCGACCGATGGAGCGGATGGCATTCTTAAGATCCTCGACGGTCACGATCGGGAAACTGCCGTCTGGGAGCGCCATGCCTTGTTCGGCAAGGCGCTTGCGCTCTTTTTCACTAAATTCACGTTTTTCTAGATCATCTTGTTTTTCTTCGTCTTCCGCCGAATCATTTGTTAATTTTTCGAAGTTCTGTTTGTAGTCGGACACCATTTTCTTGATGTAATCATCCTCAACGGCTTCGTAGGATGTTGCGATATGTGTCATCTTGGTGTCACATATCGGGCAATCGCACTCATCGCCGCCCGTTGTCGTTTTGGCGATATCGCATGTTTCGCAATAGAATATGTTCGTTTCTGTGAATTCGTCGTCCTTCGCGAGAACGTCGGACGTCTCGACGACGCCGTCCACGAACTTGATAAGGGAACGCCTCTCGACACCCTCAAAAAGGGCGAGCGGGTTGGCGGGGTTGTCCACGACGGACAGCTCGTTGAGCGTGTACTTCGTGATCCTCGTGACATGCCGCTTCGCGTAGGGGTCTGACCCTTTGACGATCTCGGCGCGCTTTTCCAGTACCCTCCCCCCGAGCGAAAACCCCTTGAGGGTACCGTCCAATATCTTCTCCCAAGTATCTTGCGCGCCCTTGGAGATGTAGGCTTTTACATAAAACCCTCTATAGGTTTGCCCGTTATGCTCTTTTTCGCGCTCCTCGACAGACAGGGCCTTTCCAACAGCTTTCGGCCCGTGCATCTCGCGTATATTTCCAAGCCAATGCTTGAACGCTTCAGCAGACGCCTCGAAATCAACTATCTCGCCGGCAGAATCAACGTTGTCAAGAGTAGCAAAACCCTCGACCGTCCTGTTTTTAACATCTATCTTTTCGAACGGGATGCCGATGGCAATATCGGCACCAGAAACATATATGGAAGGTTCCATATCTTTCTCTAGCCTCCTTACTGCAGCCCAGGCCATCTTGGCAGCGGTTTCGTCATCATACCCGCGTTCCTTAGCAGAGTTAAAGGTTGCTACCCACACCCTTTTCTCTTTGGCGGATAAATTACGTATGCCTGGGTTTTTCTTTTCAGCCTCAGATATGGTCTTATATGGCATTCATCAGTAAATTAGAATTGTTGATATAAAAAATCAAGGAGGGTAATTGTCTCTACGACCGCGATCCTGCTCTGCCCCCCTTTCAGCTCTACCGGGGATGACGGAGCTGAATGGTTTGTCCCCATCGGTACTTCTGGGCAGTCTCCCAGTCGCTTGCCCGGGCGCCGGCAGGAACTCTTCACCCTCAGGGACAGCCGGCAGTCCGATCTCGGCCCGAACCTCGTTCGGCTTCATAACCCTTGTCCTCAGATAGCGGTCATGTTTCCTAGAGAGAACATCCTCGTCTATGATGCTGGACTCCTTCAGCTTCAAGACAAACATCTTCGACTTGGCGATGTCAAGGAAAAGTCGATTAAGTTTCTTCTCGATCCTTCTCTGCTCTGGCCGACATACTTGTTCCTTGAACGTTCTGTCGGCGTCCCTAGAAACAGCCAGGTTTACATTTTCGAATATGCCGACCTTGGAGGGCGGCACACGGTGCGCCATGAGAATCTCAAGGCGAGATTCCTTGATGTATGTGACGAAGGAAGAATCCTGCGGGCGCGCCTCGATGGGCTGGAATTGCACATCGACATTTTGGGTGTTGGGACCACCCGGTAGCGGGATGTAGAGTGTGCCGTGGTGTTTGCCTTTTAGTTCGCGCCTGAAAAATTCCTTTAGATTGTGTTCAGCTTGAGCAGAAAGCTTAACTCCTTTGGTTATAAACACATATCTCGGCACTGCCTTGTTTTCGAAGAAATCTATGTTGTATTCCTTGGCTAGTGCTTCAGCCAGCACCGCTGGCATCGCCGGGATTATATCTGGTACGCCGTAGTACGTTGAGCGAGGAGAATATTTTTTGAAATGGAGTATTTCATTCGGAGACGGGTCGTTCTTAAACGGGTCCGGTGTTTCGGTGTCGCCAAAGTTTCGGAAGAAGACATACTTATTGCCGACGTATTGAACAAAGCCGTCTTTTGGGGCTCTGATCCGAATGGTCTGCGCTGGGACATGGCCGATGTACCCGATGTTTCCGCTCCTCGTTCTACCGATTTCCATGTAGCCATTGCCAACAGACTCAACATCGGTCCATATCTTTACCAATATCTCGGTAAATTCGTCTTCGTCGTTGAGTGATTCCAGTATGCGCATAAGGCGAACACGTTCGCGTCGTATTCTGGACGTGAGCTTCTTGAGTTTTTCTGGGTTTTCCTGTAATTCCTCGATACGCAGCTCGGTTTCTGGTGAGTTCGTTATCTCATAACCGAGGCCAACGATGTTGTAAGCTTTTGCAGTAACAGCCGCGTTGTGAGCAGCATTTTTCTCGTAAAGTTGAGCAAGTGCCTCAATGTTGTATGGAGGTTGCACGAGCTGAAATGCATCATATGCGCTCATCTGCTCGGGCGCGATGGCCTTCGACCCTGCTTCTGCTTTCGCTTTCCGCAACACTTCGCCATTGATGGCGCTCAAATCGAGTTTCGAGAATTAATCTGTTGATATTTTATTTAGCGCATCCGGTATAGCCAGGTATTCTATTTCGATTTCTGTGTCGTTGAAATCATATCCTTGAAGCTCAACTTCGCCCATCTTTTTGAGCCTCGATATTCTCTATCGCGGCTTCCACCTCCTCTATCTCATCTGGTATCTTCCCAGCAAGAAGGCGTTCAACTTGGGTTTCATATTCCGTCTTTGTGATCTTCCTCCCCCTTTGCCATACCGGTCTTCCGCCTTCTATCCCATAATACTTTGCGGCTTGTCTCATCTTGCGTTCGACCTCTTTGTCGCCGAACTTCAAAGATTCTGCGCATAAAAATTCGCCATCTTGATTGACGACGAAGCGTCCCTCTTCATCTTGCCAAAGACAAACCCATCTCTGATTGGGCGGTATCCATAAGCTCATGTGGTCAATATATGGTATTTTGAATTAAAAGGCGAAAATTTTGCTTATTTTTTGCAAATTCCAAGCGATTTCGGCGAGATATTGTAAATAGGCTCGCCACCAGACCGCTCTGGCAGATATATACCGTCCACCTTGTCTGGCCGAACGTATTTGGCTAGAAACTCAACTCTCCCATTGTGCTCTACCCTGTATACGACCCCTTCTGCAGGGTCGATCGCTCCGTGATGTCCGTGAGGACCGAGCAATTCGAGCGCTTTGTCCACCGGTACAGGTGGGCCGACCGAGAGAATGGTTGGGCTGACGAACTCGGCGATCTCTAGGCGACTTATGAGTTCATCGATGTTGAGTCTTTTATCGTCTTTCGAGAAGATATCGAAAACAGCAAACGGTTCGTGTTTCAAATCATATTTCGTTCCGTGAGCTTGTAGCAACCACTCTCCAACTATTCTTTCCCCCTCACCTATCACACTTAAAAACCTACTACGGTTGAGTTCTACCCAATCGGCGAAGATGTGGTGCTGGGCGAATGGCGAACTTCGCGCGTGATATCCCCGACGAGTAAGAGGAACGAGATCGCCATTGATGACGGCAGCACCACAATTGGAACCGTCCAGTTTCTCCTGGACGATGATCCTATCTCCCGGCCTCGATTTAACAGTGCAGATTTTTTCTTGTCCGGGGCTGATGTGGTGGTCTGCGGGCCCCAACCTACTGCCCGATAGATGGGGTATCGACCCGTAGAGCTTCTTTCCCAGTGGCTTAGACATGTTGAACACCTTACCATCAAATTGCAAATTTGGCAAGATATGGAGACCCGATAGATAATCAGATAAGTTCAATGGCTAGTAGTTTGACTCATAAACAAAGGAAGAGAGCCAGGAAAAAGAAAGACCTCGTTTATCAGATGTTTGGACGGGTCTGCGTGTACTGTGGTAAGATGCCAGCAACCACCATAGACCACTACATCCCCCTCTCTAAGGGGGGCACCAACGATCTGGAAAACCTAAGACCGTCATGTTGGAGCTGCAATAAAAAGAAGGCAGATTCGGTCCCGGCTTAACGTCGATAATGGAGGTCGATCGTTATGAAGAATGACACCGTGCTCGAGTGCAAGCAGTGCGGTTCAAGGAAGCGTGTAAACTTTGAGTATGTTGCGAGGAATGGGTGGGTTCAGTGCTGTGGCGAAAGTATGCATCTCGAAGAGACCGGCGTCGATGTGCCAAAGGTGTTCGCTAAGATCTTTCGTTACGGCTGGCGCGAGTTTACGCTTGATCCAACTCGTGCTGGGCGCAATAGGTCATCTTGAATTATAACCTTTGAGCAGCCATTGTTTCTTATGTGAAACAAGAGCGAGTCCGCAAGAAGATCCAGCCAAAAAGCAAACGGCGCGACGAAGAGACCCAAGAGATCATCGAATCTCGCGCCGTCAAACGCGACGATCTGATCGAAAAGATAGATGAGCTTTTGACCGATATCGACTCGGTTCTTGAAGAAAATGCAGAGGAGATGGTTAAGAATTATGTTCAAAAGGGTGGGGAGTGATGCCGCTTCCCATCGGGAAACAATATCAGATCATCGCGAAAGCTTGCAAAGAGATCAAGAAATATGACAACGTTATCGATCGCGGACTCGTTCTTTGCGCCTATGCAGCCGTTATGGGGCACGTCTCTGAAACAAACTTCTTGACGATGGGGTGGTACTCCGGCGTCAATCCCGGGCGTCGTCCGATCCGGGATCTTTTGTCTTATTACATGAATTCTGGTATCTTCACGATATCAGATGATGGCCATGGGTTGACATCTTTGATAAAAAACGACAAGAAGGGCGTTCAGGTCGATAAGGGTATCATCGATGAGGTGAAAAGCATAGTAGAAGAAATAAGAAAAAGCATCGCCGTGGAGCAAGATGACAATGGCAGACGTAGTGGGTGAATTTGTTTGTCCGAGATGCGGAAAACAAAGGATAGAAGATATATCAAAGCTTACCATCTTCTATCCCAAAGGCATTAAAAATCCAAGCGCACAAATCGTCTGTGGGTGCGGGCTTAAAATAGTATCATCTATATCGTGGGAAGACGCCATGATATTTGACAAAGCTGGTGCGTCTGTGGTTGGGTTCAGTATTGTTAGGGCGAGCCCGATAACCAAAAAAGAAATAGACGAATTCGTAAAGAACTTTGATAAAGAGGTAGAAGATTTCTTAAACGAGTGTCAGCTATGATAGATGATTTGTTGCGCAAATATAGTGAAATATCCCTTTATGGCGTCCCGCCAAGTAATGGTCCGATAGATGGATATTCTTATGCCGGCCTTAAGATCGCGATCGCTCTAGAGGAACTCGGATTCCATGTTCCATGGAGAGACGACACTGCTCCAGTAAGTATCTCTTTTTGTCAACCAGAATGGTATTCGCAAGCAACTGGGCAATTCCGGATTGGTTATACACCATGGGAGAGCACATTGATACCGGATTGGTGGCCGGGGATGATGAATGAGATGGACCTTATATGGACAACATCCCACTTTTGTAAGGATGTCTTCCGTAATTGTGGCGTTGAGAAGGATATCATCGTCGTTCCCCATGGGATATCGTCTGAAGATTTTACGATTAAGAAGAGGCAACTTGATGGTGATTTCTATTTCTTTCATATGGGGGAACCAGCAACGAGGAAGGGTGGGCAGCTTGTCGTAGACGCCTTTATTAGACTTTTCGACAAAGATCCTACTACCCATCTTGTGGTCAAGGCCAATGGATGGGCCGAGTGTAGGCTGCGCAACCCATTTGGGCCAATTGACGCTCATCCCAATATACAACTTATAACTGAGCAGTATAGCGTCCAACAACTGAATGATCTGTTTCATAAGGTCCATGCGCTGGTGTATCCGTCTAACGGCGAGGGGTTTGGTATGATCCCGTTTGAGTGTATCGCTACCGGTATGCCGGTCGCTGCCGTCGTATGGGGCGGCATCGAGGAGTTCGGGAGATATTGTATACCGATAGATTATTCCGTTGGGCCGAGCGGACATAGTTACCACCTTGGCGAGTGGGCCCACCCAGATTTCGATGCGATCTGTGAAGTTATGTGGGATATCAGGAATAATTATGGTTCATATGCCGAAAGAGCATTCGATATGGCCCAGGAGGTGCACAAAGACTTTCAGTGGAAGGATCTGATCTCGAAGGCCCTCGTGGCGTCGGGTGCTCCGGAATTATAAAGCAAGTTTAGATTTTTCTACCGGGCCTAGATATATTGAAAGGTGCTTCTGATTTCTTTATTTAGAAAGGAGGTCTATTGTCTTATTATGGCACCGCATATAAGCGATCAAGCGATGGAAATCCTTGTGGCCAGATACTTTGACCGTGATAGTAACGGCAATATACTGGAGGACTGGGAGGGTTTAGCTAAAAGAGTTGCGAAGAGGATAGCGCAAGAAGAAACAAAATATAACTCTAGCGCGGATAGGTATGAGAAAGAGTTTTTCAACATCATTCATGAGATGGACTTCCTTCCCAACACCCCAACACTCTTCAATGCTGGGTCGAGGGGCGGGTTAGGGCTTCTGAGCGCTTGTTTTGTTCAGATCCCTGATGATTCCTTGGACTCCATCATGCAGCATGCCTGGTGGTCGGCCAAGCTGTTCCAAGCTGGCGCTGGGGTTGGATACAATTTTTCCCGTCTGCGCGAAGAGGGAGCGCCCGTGCGTACCTCGATGCGCGAGTCGTCTGGCGCCATCTCGTTCATGAAGCACATCTTCAATTCAGTTGGAGAGGTCGTTCGTCAAGGCGGACGACGGCGTGCTGCGATGATGGGACTTCTGAATGACGATCATCCGGAGCTTCTGAAGTTCGTCACGTTTAAGAACACCGAAGATGCTCTTGTGAACTTCAACATCTCTGTCTTCGCCAGTGATGATTTCATGAGGGCCGCTGAAAAAAATCAACCGTGGAGCCTTGTCTCTAGGAACGGCGGCGAGATCGTCACAACCGTGAATGCCAGAGCTGTGCTGGAAATGATCGCCGAGAATAACTGGGCGATGGCAGAGCCAGGTATGATCTGGAGAGACACGATAAACAGGTTTAACCCGCTATTCAAGTCTGGGTATGAGATAGAGTGTGTCAATCCGTGCGGCGAAGCCACACTGTTCAATTTCGAAAACTGCTGCCTTGGAAGCATCAACCTTAAGAATCATGTCTCTAATGGTGACATGGATTGGAAGAAACTTGAAAACACCATCAGGCTTGCCGTTAGGTTCCTTGATGACGTTGTCGATGCGAATGTCCACGTCCACGAGGTCTTTGAGAGGGCATCCAAGGCAACGCGCCGTATAGGTATCGGCGTTACTGGTTTTGCCGATGTATTGGTCTTACTGAACATCGTCTACGGCAGCGAACAATCCTATGACTTCGCGAAGGAACTTGCTAGTTTCATGAATGACATTGCGGTTGACGAATCGGCGAAGCTGGCGGCAGAACGTGGGTGCTACCCTCTTTGGGAGAAGAGTTATCATAAGGACATGGGATTACCGTTGAGGAACGTGTCCCTTTTCGCGATCGCTCCGGAGGGGTCGCGCTCGATCATATCTGGTACGTCCCCTTCGATCGAACCCAACTTTGGGCGCGTTATCGCGCGAACGAACAAGGGTATAGGTTCTGGGGTTATCGAGCACCCGCTCGCTCATCATGAAGCATTCGTTACTACGTATGAAGTTCCGTTTTATGCCCACATAAAGATGCAGAGTGTTTGGCAAAACGCTTTAAACCGGAACATGGTCGCCCAAGCCATAAGTAAGACCAATAACGCTCCGGCTAACATCAAATACGATGAGATAGTTGAAGCATACCTCGAAGCTTGGCGCCTCGGGTGCAAGGGGCTTACAATGTATCGAGACGGCTCCCGCGACGCCGTTTATCACGAGGTTAGAGAGGGCGAGGTAAGGGACGAACATGGCCGGATAATACCAGAATGCAGCACCGGTGTTTGTGATATAGGCATGGTTAAAGTGGCTGCGGGGTAGAAATGACATTCTATCGAAAGGGGCAGTATGGGTTGAGGGTCGTCTGCGAGGACGATCTCAGCCTCCTTGAGGCCCATCGCAACAATATGGACACCTGGCAGCACCTTACCAGCCCGCTGCCGGTCATAAGGTCACGGCAAAAAGAGTGGTTAGATTCACTTTGGAAGAACGATTTTTATTTCATCGGCCAGGTTGCAGACGTTGACGTGGCTTTACTCAGGATGACTGATGTCGATTGGGTAAACAGGACGGCAGCTGTTGGCATCGATATATTTGATTCCTATCGGGGGCAAGGTTTTGCGTCCCCGCTGTTTTCCTTATTGTGTTCTTACGCCTTCAACGAAATCAACATGGAAAGGTTGTGGTTGTTGGTTCTAGAAGATAATGTTAAGGCAAAGAAAGTTTATTCTAGTGTTGGGTTTAAAGTTGAAGGGATTATGCGAAATCACATTTACCGTAACGGCAAACGCAAAAATTACGTTCTGATGGGTCTTTTGAGGGAGGAGTTCGCAGATGATCCCCTTATTTAAGGTTTACATGAGTGAAAAAGCGAAAAAAAATGTTTCGGATGTATTAGATTCGGGCTACATCGGGCAAGGACAGAAGGTTGACGAATTTGAAAAGGCGCTTTCTGACCGTTTTTGCGTAGATTCTGTCGTTGCTGTCAATTCGTGCACATCGGCGTTGAAGATGGCCTTGAAGCTCGCCGGCGTCGGTCCCGGTGATTGTGTTATCTCCACGCCGATGACCTGTTCTGCTACGAATATCGCGATCGCCCAAGTGGGGGCAACCATAATATGGGCAGATATAGATCAATATGGGAATATCGATGCCGAATCCGTTGCCAGATCGATAACCCCAACGACCAAGGCCGTCGTTGCGGTCGATTGGGGCGGGATGCCGTGCGATTTCGATGAAATAGGGAAGGCGATATATTCTTCTGATAAACGTGGATATGAAAACATCCCAATCATCCAAGATGCCGCTCATGCGATAATGTCGACGTATAAAGGGCAACATGTCGCACGTGCGACTGAATATACCGCCTTTTCGTTTCAGGCCATAAAACATTTAACCACCGGTGACGGCGGAGCGCTTGTCGTGCCACTTACCCAGTACGACAACGCCATAAAGATGCGGTGGTACGGACTTGACCGCCGCGTCGGAGACAGGATGAAGCGCCTAGCCAACCTGGATATGATCGGAGATAAGTACCACATGAACGATATAGCCGCCGCCATAGGGTTGGCGAACATCGAGCATCTTGATGATATAGTAAAGGCCCATAGGGACAATGCAGAGCGGTATAATGACGTGTTTACGAAACTTGGTATAGTTAAAGAACCGCCGACCGACAGACAGTCATCTTACTGGATCTACACTATCAACGTTGAGAATCCATATAAGTTCATTCGGCATATGAAGGAAAGGGGCATAGAGGCATCACAGGTTCATATGCGTAACGACATCTATAGCGTCTTTTCGTCAAGCAAAAAACCGTTACCGAATCTTGACAAATGGTTTCAGACGATGGTATGTATACCCGTCGGTTGGTGGCTTAGTGAAAAGGACGTACAACGTATAATAGATGAGACGGTGAAGTATGTCAGGGATTAACTATGACGATCTAAGTGTGGGGTTTGTAACATTTACCGTCGGGCATTGGGACCTCATGCCAGACTGTATGAACTGTATCTATAGATACTATCCACAAAGTAAAAAGGTTTTCGTCTTCCCCAACATCGACAGGAAACTGTCAGTATCAGGCTTGATGAACATGGCGATATCAACGGTAAGTGCCATGGGATGTACATATATGTGTTATGTCGCTGATGATGTCAGGATCGGCCCGGACTCGGTGCAAAAGCTACTCCAAGAGCTTATAGAAAATAACCTCTATATCGTCGGGCCAGCTGTATACCGTGATCATATCGCCACCTCGATCGACTGGTCATTCTGGGTAGCCAAGGTGGATCTCTTCGAGAAGGTCGGTCCGTGGGATGAGTCTTTCTATCCGGCTTATTTCGAAGATAATGATTATGAATATAGGATAAAACTCCTTTTCCCGGAAAAGATCAGGCCGGTCGATGATATAACATACGAGCATATAGGCTCCGTTACGGTGAAAAGACTGTCCGGTATAGAGTTAACACAACACCACTTAGCTTTCGAACGGAATAAAGCAAGGTATATCACCAAGTGGGGCGGGCTTCCGAGAGAGGAGAAATATAAAACCCCATATAACCTTTGACTATCAAATCGCGCTCCCCTATACTGAGCCGTATTAAACCAGCCTGTCAGAATCATTGACATGGTGGAGGTGTTATGGACATAGGGAGAGAACAGCGTGAGGTTTTCATCATCCCAGATGAAGACCCCGTGGAACAAGAGCAACCATCAGATCAACCGATCCTCGTTCCAGTTGAAAAGTGAGTACGATATGCGCAACTACGTCTTAGACGGGAAGATACTTGAGTGGGAATCTTTGTTCCACCGCATCGGCCCGGATGAGGATGTCGAGAAATATAAGTTTTGTACTAAGGCCGAGTGTGCGTGGGTACGGGAAACACTCCTAGACCTGAACCGAAGGATCTTGGACCTCGAATTAAAACTCAGTGAATCGACCGGTGTTCCAGATAACTGGAAGTATGTTGAGATCATCGACCCCGGCGGTGAGGTTCTTCTTTCCCTAAAGAGGTCTCCGGGAGTGTTCGGCATAATCAGGACACTTTTAGGCACGCTGTGGAAGCCATATGAACATGATGATGCCTCCGTGGTCTTCTTCGATGAAAATGGTGTTGCTATTTCTTCGTTAACCACGCCGCGATTCGTCGAGGTTGCCCTGTCGGACGGAACGCATGAGTGAAGAAGAAATCCTCAGGCAGCTGGTCCAAAGGATCAAGTCGATAAGAAAAAATATCAGAGGCATCATGGATGTTGTTTCCGACATGTGCGGCTCGGAGACTGGGGAGATGTATGATATCTATACGAGATGCTCGTTCTGTGGGCATATAGAGATCACGACCGCTGAAAAGGCAAAAGCTAATGAGAGATGCGATAAATGTGAAACTGGAAGACTGATACCATATAATCCGCGACTCATCGGGGACGCAGAGAAGGAGGATGCCGTTGGGGACTAACATCCTCTCTTCCAGTCTCTTCCGCCGCTTACCGGGCCGTTCCGTCGTGTTCCACGATGCGCCCCCGGCGCGTTTGGGTAAGCGCAAGTTAGCGTTTGCAAGAAAACTCCATGAAAGCGGATGGATCTCCGACGGAACAACGAACAATCTAAGATATGTAGCTGTGCATAATTATGCAGTCATGTTTCGCGATCACGATCATTGTTACAAAGGGTGCCCTCTGCCTGATGATGCACTGATCACCATGGACAAATCGATGTATTTCATTATGAAAGTGAACGAATTTATCCAGGAATGTATTGACATAGACAGTAATTACGTCGCGAAGATCCTCCGGCAAAATCACGCGGTATTGATGCGTGGTGGCCTAAAAAATGTATTGCTGGATCGTATAGACCTGAATGATAATTTTCGTATATCGCCATATGAAAACTACATAGACTACATAAAGGCCGACCCCAATCTCCACGTGGAATTGGGCGACAGGGCTGTCAACGCACTCCTGAATACCCCCATCAACGACTTCATAAAGCTCATGAAAAGCGACATCGAAAGCGGTATAGTCGTGCAATATAACGGCGATATCTATCCGTCGGTGTATAGCGCACCATCGACAGAGATAGAAGAGGCGTCCGGATTCATATCGTGGGACCCCCCATTAACGGATGCGGACACCATCGTGGTCGTTGGGCGTCAGGTAGCTTTCGTTTCACTAGAAGAACGAGATGTCATGTTGGTAGCAGCATGGTTGTTGGAATCATGCGACGATCCCAAAGATATACCAGACGACATCGCTGTAGGTGAGATAGTTGGTATGCGCTGGTGGTATCCTGGAGATAGTAGTAATGCATTCTGGTTTTCTACGAACAGGAGCGGCGTCGGTCTTTATGGGGAGTTTGGGAGAAAATGGGATGATCCAGAACAAACAGCTAAGTGCTACGCTAGATTCACAAAAAGAAAGAGCAAAAAACACGATGCGCCTGATCCAAGCTGCACATGTGGTATATACCTCAAGTTGAAAGACGATGGCGCCTCTTTAGTGGGACAGTGGTGGTGGGGAGAACCCGATACAATCGTGCTGGGATTGGCCAAGGCTTCTGGACGTTGCATGATCGGTAGTACAGGGCTGCGCGCTCAAACCGTCAGAACCACACTTCTCGTCATCCCCTCCGAGGAGTATCGTCGGCATGTTTGGTCTGGTGTCAAAGTGATCACGAGGGAGGAAGCGCTATCGTTCATGTCTAATCGGATCGCAGCGCGAAACGTGGCGGGGGCATAGCTCAATTGGTAGAGCAGCGGCCTTTTAAGCCGAATGTTGGGGGTTCGAGTCCCTCTGCCCCCACGGGAGGTGGTATAGATGGCTAAGACAGTTAAGGTGGCGATACCAGATTCTGTCATAGACGAGATATCAAGGAATAAGATCAAACAGCTTGAGAAAGAAAACAGCAAATTGCGCGGCCAACTTGCGCAATATGGAAAACTAGCGAACGAAAAAGAAGCGATACTTAAGGCCAAGCAAGTCCTAAGAGACGCACTAGATAAGCTTGATGAATTGGTGTGTTGACATGAGTGACGATATACTTTTGCGCCCGGCCATAACAGAACTTATCGTCAGCCAACCGTGTGAGCATGGCTGTTTCGAGTTGAGCGTTGGGGGAGCGTTCAGGGCATATCTCCCAGGGGCAGGGGTGATAGAAGGAGAACCTAGAGACACCATCTTATTCCACGCCAGGTCCGATGATGGGCCATGTGGTTGTTTCGTCGATGACGTTAGGCGGGGACCATGCGAAGGATGATGGCGCTTTTTAAGGATTCATTCCGTGATAGTCCTTTTCTTGGTGTGCTCGCATTTTGGTGTTTCGTTATATCTGTCATAACCTTTGTCGCACTGCTAATCACACTGATGACGGCAATGGGTTTCACACGGTTCGCCATCATGTTCTGTGCGTCAGCGCTTGTGGCGATTATAAGCGCGGTGATATATCGATGGCTAGAAGCAGAGGATTAGATACACCAGATCCCATGAACTATCATATAGATTGTGCCATATTCGAGATGAGGGGTAAATATGATGAGATGTGTGATTCGTGTCTAAAGTCTCTGATAGAGACGCTTAATGATATCTTGAAGAAGAGGGCGAAAAGCTGAAGCGGGCGTGCTGGAATAGGTAGACAGCGCCGGCTTAAACCCGGCTGGGGCAATCCCGTGAGGGTTCGAATCCCTCCGCCCGCACGGAGGATAGGGAAACACGATATCGGTCAGTAGCGATTGTGGCCATGAATCATCTCTATACGCATCATACAAGCTACATCTCTAGCGGGAAACACTTCATATTCCTCGATAACATATATGCAGGTAAAGCTGGTAAGAATCAGCGTAGATTCATGGAAGAATTATTGCTACGTTGTGTCCCGCGCGGCGACATAAAATCAAGTAGGTATAAGTCTCTGTACAGATACATATCTTGTCACAATTACATGGTGTCCAGCTACAAACATGACAGGTGTTACATAGGGTGTCTGTTACCAGATGATGTCGTGATATGTTGTGACAACGACCAGGTATTCCATCTTATGTCGCTTGAAGACGCAGTAATGATATCGATCAAAAGAGGGGCTGAAACCCTCGCACATTTATTAAAATATAATGCTGTGATAATGGATTATGTCAATAATAGTAAATTGCTAATCAATATGCGCTCTTACGACCCAGAACTAGAGTTCAAAGAGGATTATAATCTGTGGATAGAGCTGGGCGACAGAGTGATAGAAAGATTCGATGTGATGCCGTTGCGTGAGGTCTCGGGCATATTACGCGATAATAAGGCCGTTGTTATCACCCCCTATAGATATATCGATAAATTAAACTTATCGCATACCGTTTTCGTGGCCCCGGCTTCCAGAAGTGAATTAGAAGATGCCTCTGGGTTTATCTATTGGGACATGAAGTTGACCGATGATACCACTATCAGACTGGTAAATGGTAGGACGGAGTTCGTTTCAAGCCACATCGCTGACATGATAGATATTTATTATTGGTTGCTTGATTCTTGCACGCCACTTGAAAACATACCTGACGATATAGTTGTCGGTAACATACTTGGCGTTAGAGTATGGTACATCCCTGAATCATGGCGTTCTAAACACCTTCTAGGACAAACCGGTTATCGGTGGGCAAAACCTCAAGTTAAGGCGAAATGCAGGGATCTGCTTAAACCGTATAGACACGATGCTCCACATAGTCAATGCACTTGTGGCATATATCTCATATTGAAAGATAAAATACCTATATTCGATATAGATAATATCGATGGCGTTGTGCTTGGTATCGCCGCAGCATATGGGCGTGCATTCATCGGGACTAACGGGCTCAGAGCGGAGAATGCCCGTGCTATCCTTGTCGTCGTTCCCTCAAAGGATTACCTTCGATTCGTATGGCCCGGAGTGAAAGGCATTACCGTTGAAGAGGCTCTCGACTACATGAGACAGGGGATCTCTGCCGGTGAGGTCATATCGGGGTGCCGGCTGGACCAATCTCCGCCACGGTGATATCATGTGGACCGACAAGGTACTAAGAATATCATTCAGTCAGCGACATGGTCGTATACCAAAGTACAACTCTTACGAGTTGTTGGAGACCTCATGATGAAGCAAGATTTGGTCGACAAACTTAATGCGATCGCCCCCGGCGTTTTTCAGTGCACGATAGATTGCGGGAACGGCTGGTTCCCGATCCTTACGAATATGAAAGGATATTGACATGTCCTTCTACAACATGGTTTTCGGTGAAACCCCGATGGCTGATGTGCTTCTTGCCATACTAGGTCTCGATAGGTCCAAGGTGGGAAGGTTCCGAGATGCCTGGGTTGAGACGGACGGCGATGATGTCGTGATTGCCGTCTATACCAGGAACGGCGGAGGGAACAGGGAAGAATGTTGGTGTGTGACACTCGATTTGGCTTATCATTTTTATCCTGCTACTGAACACACCGAGAAAGTTACTCGAACCGTGAAGACCAAAAGAGTTACTCTTGATGGCGGTTTGGTTGTGGAGAGTCCCCTTCCGGAAAATGAATGGTACGACGAAGAGGTAGATGTTGCCGTCTGTGATGCGCCCGACTCCAACGGTTGTAGTTGCCCAGCTTGTATAACCAATCATATTCTCCCAAGGCATCCACAGTATATCTACGGATCAGATGATGATTTTGATAGTACGTATAGAACATTCTATTTCCGCTGTCCCGATAGGTATGTTGAAATCTTACGACCGATAGCTAATAATGAGCCGATTGACATGGACGAGAGGTGGGTCGATATCATAGAAAAACTTGGTCAAAAAAGGCGTTAAAATGGCTGAAATAGAGGGAGAATGGCTGGTTTTTATGATTTTTTTGGCAAAATTTGTGGATTTTGCGCAAGTAAATGGGTGTGAGGTATGATTGTGTTTTGAGCAACGGATAGACATGAAGGGGATGAAGATGAAAGATACCGACATGATAACGAGCGTTATAAGTGAGCACATCCTTGACTTCGAGTCGAGCATACATGGGATAGATAGGGAAGATATAAGTTCAGACTATGTCTACTGCACAAACCACACATGCAGGATTCACCGCCAAAATATGATGTGGGCCTATATGCTTGGACTAGCTATTGGGGCTCAAGATGCATGATGATAGAGAAAGGAGGGATATGTTCGAATGCTACCTGATCCGCCCAATCATATCCTGCCGGACAATAGGCAGGAATTCCCACTTGATTCACCAGAGCCACCATCGCGCGGTCGTGTACTCGCTCTCACAGCGGCGTTCGTCGGCTTCTCCGTCGCAGGCCTCTTACTCGGGCGACTTACCGCTCCCGAGCCTCGTGAAGAACCGGCGCTCTCCGCCGTCGATCAGATCGTTGCGCTGCAGCGCGAGGCAACAGCACGTAACTGTGTCTTGTTTACCGCGGTGCAGGGCTCGAGTGATGCACGTGCGGCCCAAGCGACGGTGCGCATGTTATCCGCATATGCCGAAGGCAAAGGGGTTTCCGACCATGCAGAGGCTATAGTTGGGCGTGTAACGCTGCCGGATGGTCGGCGCGTCATCGTCGTTACGGGGGCGAGCGAGATGTGCTTCACGGAGCCGTCCGTGCCGGTCGGAGGACCATGACGAGACAGTTCGCATATCTCGAAAACCGATATGATTGACTCACTGCTACGGTGCTCGTTCTGTGGTGCATCTTACTTGATGCCATCATCGATGGCATATGAGATATGTGGGTTATGCCATACCGGTAAACTCATCCCAACGAACCCGAGGGTCGTCACCGATACCGACCCTATGAGCCTTGATTTAATC
>FWWL01003155.1_pt1 | contig 31164 bp, 28 predicted proteins | sample 2228331 | NCBI WGS metagenome assembly FWWL01 (sample SAMEA103939775, study PRJEB20133) | metagenome
ATAATCCGCTCTCACTACTTTTTGATATTAGAGTGAAAAAATATGTTAAGGTCGAAAGCGAAGCGGAAAGGATCTTCAGAATACTCACTCCACTTGAAATCAACAAAAACATAAAACCCGAGATCAAGGTAGATAAGAGTAGAGTGGAATATTGGAGAAAATTTTTTGATTCTCTTTACATTGATGTAGGAAAGAACAAGAAAAGAAAAAAAATTCTTTTCGGTCCTTTTTCAAATTGGAGAACAAAAACTTGGGTATGGTGGAAGGAATTTCTCAGTGATGCGAAGAATTACGAAGATAATCTTCTTTTCATCCTTGTCGGCAGAGATAGAGTAGATGTATCCGGAGATTATATATCCAAAGATTTTATACGCAATATTGATGGTAAGAATTGTTCCTATGAACCTGCACACTCAGAAAAATCAAATATTTTTGTGAACCTCGCTGGCAAGACGTCTCTACAGGATGTTGTCTCGCTTGCGTATATATGCGATGCTTTTTTAGGTGTAGATAATGGCATATCTCATATATGTTCAGCTTTGGGGAAAAAGACATTTGTGATGTTTGGTCCTACCATTCCAGAATTTGGCTTTTTCCCTGCTTTCTCGGATTTTCAGGTAGTAGAGATTCATGGACTTGACTGCAAACCCTGTTCATCACATGGGCCTAATTTCTGTCCTCTTGGACATTTTAAATGTATGAAAGCTTTGACACCAAAAATAATATATGCGCTTTTCAGAAACTTTCTCGGATGAGAGGAAATTTTTAGGGGATATTTTTTAAGGAAATATTTTTTAATTATCATTTTTTTAATGAATTTAAATATTTTGCGGGTGTAGCTCGGTTGGTAGTTAGTTTAAATATTTTTGGGAGAATATTTTTGTCGCAAGCGGAACTTTTAAGACCGCGCTTCTTTGAGCACTTCCTGCATTATTTCTGTCATGTTTTCTTTTGGTGGCACTTCTTTGAGCATGTCTCTTATGAATAAATCAAGTTCTTCTGGGTTCCAGTATTCTTTCTTATCTTTTTTCCTGTAAGATACTGACCTCCATCCACCCATAAGCCAAATCATATTACCTACTATTCTGAAGACCTGTCCTGTTATTCCTGCGGATTTATCTGATGCGAGATACACTATAAGTGGCGCTATGGATTTTGGGTTGAGGACATCAAAGGGAGCCTGTGCTACCATCTCAAATATAGCAGCAAGTTGTGGAGTGGCTTCTGTCGTCAGACGAGTTCTGGCTATTGGAGCGATAGCATTCACCGTCACATTGTATTTTGCCATTTCCTCTGCTACTATGACTGTAAATGCTGCTATACCAGCCTTCGCAGCTCCGTAGTTTGACTGCCCTATATTTCCGAGGAGTCCCGCATCCGATGTGGTATTTATTATGCGCCCAGATACCGGTTTCCCTTCTTTCGCCTGCTGTCTCCACCAGACACACGCATGATGTGTGCAGTTAAATGTTCCCTTCAGATGAACAGATATAACTTTGTCCCAATCATCTTCAGTCATGTTGAATATCATCTTGTCCCTTAGTATTCCAGCATTATTGACAAGTATATCAATTTTTCCAAATGTATCTATTGCTGTTTGTATTATCCTCCTTGCTCCCTCAAAATCGTTCACAAGGTCATAATTTGCTACCGCCTTTCCCCCCATTTTCCTTATCTCCTCTACGACCTCATCCGCAACTTTTGTCTCCCCTCCTTCTCCTGCATAGCTCACACCGGGATCATTCACCACAACACAGATACCATGCATCGCAAGCTGGATCGCTTCCTCCCTACCTATGCCTCTTCCTGCACCAGTTACAACCGCTACCTTACCATCAAGAAGTCTTTCCATATCATCCTACCTCCTTTTTCCTTCTTTAAATTCTTTTCGCTACAAATACTTTCTCTTTTTTCAGCTTTTTTCTATTAAATTTTAAATTTGAATGTGCTACCAGATAAATTTGAATATATAACCAGATAAATTTGAATATATAGCTGACTCCGACAAATGCTTCTGATACACAAATGCCCCTGCACCGTCAGAATATAAACAACAGAAAAGAAACAATAAAAAATAAAAATAATTATTAAATAATAATAATTTTTATAAATTATAAATAAATATATATAATGATTGAGGTTTTCATTAAACTTCTTTGATTTTTCGTTCTTATAAACCATAATCATATAATATACTTTTCTATGAGAGCTGTCGAATTCAAATCCAGAGATTTTGTTGAAATAGATGGGAAGATATATGAAATAGTTGAAGTTGAAAGACAGAAGATGGCAAACAGAAGAGCATATGTGAGGATGAAACTAAAAGATTTATTGAGCGGTGCTGTGATAGATAGAACTTTCTTATCAACCGAAGAACTGAAAGCCCCCAATGTTGAGACAAGGCGCGGGAAATTCATATATAAGGAAGGGAGACAGTTTGTATTCCTTGATCCGGAAACATATGAAGAATACAGATTAGATGAAAATTCTGTCAATGAAGCTTCAAAATGGTTTGTAGAGGGGGTAGATTTTGATATTGTCATCTCCTCTGGAGTTCCGATCAGGGTCATCCCACCAAAGATTATGGAGTTTGAGGTTTCTGATACACCTCCCGGCGTAAGGGGGGACACAGAATCAGGAGGTTCAAAACCTGCAAAATTATCAAATGGTGTAGTCATTCAGGTTCCGCTTCACATAAAAAGGGGTGATAGGGTGAGGGTAAATACCGAGACAGAAGAATATGCGGGCAGAGCATAGGTAGGTTAAATACCTAAATTTTAACTGAATTTACATCAGAGGGTTTTTATTTTTATTTTTTTATTTTTATGTTTTATGTATTTTCTTTTCTCTTGACTTTTTTTGTAATGTATATGCACTACAAAATTTAAAAGAAGAGCCCCTGTATAGAGTGGATTAGGGGTTAGGCAATTTGTGAGTAGCTGGATGGGGGATAGGCTAGGGTAGTTCAAAATAAAAAAGGAGAGCGGGAATGAAGGTTTTCCTTTCTGGTGCAACAGGGTTCATAGGTTCACATACTCTCAAAACACTCCTTGAGAGAGGGTATTTTGTGAGGATTTCTATAAGGAAGAATTCAGTGCGCGAGAATATAAAGGGGTTTCTTGAAAGTTGTGATGTGATGGAGGGAGATCTCAGCGATCTTGATTTTGCATTAAAATGTGTCAGGGGTTGTGATGCAGTTATTCATACTGCGGGAAAAGTTCTACCATCTATACAAGAAAATGTGAGATCCGATGTCATAAGGTCAAACTATACCACAACACACAACATTTTTGCGGCGTGCGAAAAGGAAAAGATAGATAGGATTGTATTTTTGGGTTCAATTTTTGGTCTTGGGAAGGGGAACGGGAAAAACCCGGCGGATGAGAATGTTCAGTTTAATTTAAGGAGACTTGAAGAAAAAATACCTTATGTGAAAGCGAAACGTATGGCAGAAGTTCTTGCGGATAGATTTGTGAAAAGAGGTGTTCCAATTATCAGAGTATATCCTAATTTTTGTCTCGGAGAAGGAGATATATACCTATCTTCTTCAAAAGCCATTTTGCCATTTGTCGCAGGTATGGATTTATTTTTTGATATGGGATTGAATATTCAGTGGGTTGGAGATGCTGCGAAATCACTCGTGCTTGCCCTCGAAAGAGGAAAAGACGGTGAAAAATACATAAGCGGAGGTGATAATATCATGTTTGAGGAGGTCGGGAAAATTGTCGCAAAAATTATGGGTAGGAAGCCACCAGGGAAAAAGATAAATCCTACAATATTCAAATTCTTATTTTTCCTCCCGGACAAAATACTCAGAAAGCTTGATGCATGGATGGCAAGAAGAATAAAAATTATAGATGTTGGTATGCTTCTTATATCTTCTGAAAGATATTGGTTTTACTCTGATAAGAGAGCAAGGGAAGAGCTTGGTTATACATCTCAGCCACTTGAAGAGACACTTAAAGAAGCGATAAACTGGCTTAGGACAAGGAGAAGACCGAATAAATCAAAAGTCAAGTAAGAAGATCAATGAATTGAAAAATTTTTTCATTACAATCTATCAAATGGTTTTGGCATGAATTTCTCTTGCCACTTTTCTATTGCGAAGCTGTCGGTCATTCCAGCTATAAAGTCAATTACCCTTTGCTCAAAGTTTTCCTCACATTTGAGAAATTGCTCACTTTCTATCTCAAAGACATCGGGATTTTTCATATAGTAATCATACAGGTCAAGGATTATCCTCTCAACCTTATGTGTTTCTTTCATAACCTGCCTTGATGTGTATACGTTATCATAAAGAAATTTTCTGAGTTCTACCATGGCTTCGAGCATCTCGTCTGATATAGATATGTCTCCCTTTTCCATAGATGCTCTGATAACGGATTTTACCATTCTATCTATTCTTTCTCCATATTTTTCTCCTATGACTTTCCTTATCCTTTTTGGGACGTCTTCTATCTTTATTATCTCTGCTCTTATTGCATCATCAAGGTCATGATTGAGATACGCGATGATATCGCTTATCCTTACAACCTTTCCTTCTGCTGTTGCTGGCATAAACTCGGTGTCCTTATGAAATATTTCGCCCATACCTTTTGAATGTTTCAGTATTCCATCTATCACCTCATAGGTTAAGTTCAGACCTTGTCCATCCTTCTCTATATTTTCGACAACTCTGACCGATTGTCGTGCATGGTGGAAATCTGGCACTATCTTTCGCATAGCGTATTCACCAGCATGCCCGAATGGTGTGTGCCCGAGGTCGTGTCCAAGAGCTATGGCTTCTGTAAGGTCCTCATTCAGTCTGAGTGCTCTTGATATTGTTCTTGCTATCTGCATAACCTCCAAAGTATGCGTCAGGCGTGTCCTGTAGTGGTCTCCCTTTGGTAGTATCAGAACCTGAGTCTTCCTTTTCAGACGGCGAAAAGCTTTGGAGTGTAAAATCCTATCCCTATCTACCTGAAAGCAAGTCCTTATCTCACATTCCTCTTCTTCTCGCTTCCGACCACGTGAGCGTCTGCTCGGAGTCGCAAGAGGAGAAAGTTCCCTCTCTTCAATCTCCTCTGTTATTTCCCTCGGTATCATAAAATTAAGTTAATAGAAGCCGAAGGATTTTTTCAAACTTTTCCTTTCTCCCTTTCAGAGTTTCTCTATCACATGGTAGAAAAATCACGTTCGCTTTTCTGTCACCCTCAATACCTGCAATGCTACCTATGTTTGGAAGCTCAGCTCTGAACATCTTCTGTTTCTTCAGAAATATTATCTCGTTTCCACTGCAAGAATTTCCACCGCAAGCATTTACTAAACTCCTCACAAAATCCATACTCCACACATGCCTCTTGAGCTTGTATGAGAACCTAAAACCCTGAAAACAACCTGGCACTTCCTTTTCTTCCCACAAGCTATCCCCATTCATTTTTTACTTACTTACTTCTCTATTTCCATCCTACTTCATTCACATTTACCGATTTTATTGCTTATCCGTTTTCTTGCCATTTTATTTTCATTTTATTGCTTTCAGCAGAAATGTGTTTGATGCTCCACTTATTTTTCCATAATCAGGCAGAGCTTTTTGGGGTATTGCGTCTATGAACATTGATGAGGTCATCTTTAAACTCTCATCCAAAAGTGCGGTTCTCACCAAAAAACCATTCCGTGTGTTTCGGAGCGCATATGCTATGTTATCCTCAACCGCCAGAGCTGAAAAATACGAATTCAGGCTCTCAGTTTCACCATCTTTTTTTCTACCCTCAACCTTCAAGAGGGGAAAGTGATATGAATAAGATGCCCGAATCCCCTCAATGCTATTTCCACTTTCCTCAATCATAACTTCAAGCTCAAAAGGACCTATCTCACTCATATCTCCCAACGGACCAAGAATATCGTATTTTTCAAACTGAGCGTTTCTTCCTATGAATATGTCTATGGAGTTCTGCGATGTCTGAGCTACGCCCTTACAGCCCTTTGTTGAAAACGTAATTATTTTACCGCTTTCAAGATATACTTGGAAAAGTTTTCTGAACGGAAGAAAAGTTGGGCTATATATAAGGTATCTTTCTGTGTATTCAGAGAGTCCAAAATGGGTATCCAACATCAGTTTTGTTATTTTTTCAGAAAAAGTAAAGCGAGCTGTGAGGGAATAACCGTCCCTTTTTTTTGAGAGCGAATAATCCTTAGGATCAAACTTCAGACCTATATGGTCAGCCAAAAATCTTATTTTGTTTCTCTCAATCTCAATTAATACATTATCCGGGTTCACACCCTCCTGTGCTGTTGTTCCTGCTTCTCCTAATTCTTTGAACCTACCGGGGGGAGTTTCTGAACCTATCCTCCACGAGCCACCATCATCAAGCCACAAAACAACCTTGACCTTGATATTCTGGAAGCCTTTAAGCTGAAAATAATCACCGGGCTTCAAGTATATTTTCTCTTTTTCCTCTTTATCCGTTTCTGCCTTATCGATTATCCTGAACCCAAAGGCGGGAATGCCTTCCCTCTCAAATCCTAAGGTATTTATAACGATGACTTTGCCAGTTGCGACTTTATCTGATATGAACATCTGTAATTTTTCCATTGTTGCTTTTATTTTTGCTCCGATCTCTGAGGCAAGTGGTTCTATTTCCTTATCTTGAACTCGCCGATAGATTGTCCCAGCTCCTGCGTCATGATTTGAAAATCTGGCAAGCTCAAACCATATATTTCTGAGTTCAGAATCTATTTCTTTCTCAAGATCATCAATATTTATGCCTGCAAGCTTCATTATCACAATTGTAGTTTCTATGCTGAGGAGTTCCGATACTGACTGATACATGAATTTTTTTATCCAGCATCTTGAGCCGAAAAATCCCGTCCAGTATGGTGCGAGATGTCCTGAGAAAACCGGAAGTCTATCTTTTCCTTCTTGATTTATCACAAGTGAAATGAAATCCGAGAAACTCCCCTGCGTGACATAGATTTTTGTTTCCGGATAGTATTTTTCGTTCCAGTATCTTATGAGTTCAGTGAGTCTTTCAGATGGTTTTTCAAAATCCCAACCAACTGGTATGAATATGAATCGAGAGTTTGGTTTTATGTGTTTTATATAGTTCATGAGTTTTTTTGCAAAGTCTTCTCCCCCTGATTCGTCCCCAAGTGCGCACTCAAGATTTGGGTTTATATATATAGGTGCGGGCAGACCACTTACACACATAAAAGAAGAACCCACACCGTATAAAAAAGGCATCCAGTAAATAATGACCTCGTGTTGCTTACCCCTCCATCTTACAAGCTGTCCCATTTTCCAAAGCTCGTGTCCCGCTGAGTTCGGGACAAAACTTCCTTCTGTTATACTAAGGAAGTATCCTTCATCTGAGGGCTTTATGTATGCGGTTGATGGGAGTGTAAAACCCGAAACCCGAGAGAGAGCAATTGAACGGAACCCCATTATAGCAAAAAGGTCTGGTGTTGAGTCTGGAAACCCAAATGAATCAGGCACCCATGCATCCGATGAGGGCTTGAACCCAAATTTTTCCTCAATCCATCTCCTTCCTCCCTCATAGTTCCTTATTATCAGTTCCGTTGGCGGAATAAGGTGATCATCTGTCCCCACTCCACCACCTTCTACGATTAATCTCCCCTCCTTCATATATGAGAGCAAATCCTGAGAATCTATAGTTTCATCTTCAAAAAACTTCCTTATCCAGAATGATTCTGCGAAAAATATCCTGTTTTCTGGATTTGATTTGAGAAATTTTAGTGCAGATATGAATATATCCCTGACAAGTTTTTCATAGTATTCATCTGCTGTGTAGAACCATGATATATCAAGGTGTGAGGATTGTCCGATTATTACCACTTTTTCTGCTCCCTTCATTCTCTTGTCTTTTTCCACTTCCTTCCTGTCTGCGCACCCGAAAGAAAAAGAAGAAAAAAGAATAAACGGAAAGATAATTATGGTATTCACAAACTGGAATTTTGCGATGAATTTATTTTTCATCATCGGTAATTTTATTTTTCATAGGTTTTTAAATTTAAATTTTGTCAGAAAAATTTTGCAAACATTATCGCGCAATTCAATTCTGTGCAATTCGGGTTAGTTCTGAGTATATGAAAATGATGTAGAATCAGAAAGAGGATAATGAGAATTTTTTTGCCGAAAAAACTTGTAATTTAGCTTGCTTTGTAAAAGGTTTCTAATAATAAATTGAATTTTGGATTGGGGCTGAAACTGAAATATGGAATATCTCCCATATATTGCTTCTGCGTATTTTATTTTCTGGTTTTCTGTTTTAGTTCTTTCTTTTTATGTGCTTCGCAAATGATTTTTGTTTTCTTCTGATTTTTCCGTTTCTTGTTGATGCTCAAGATTTATTTTAAGTTTGATGTGGATGTTAGGATATATGGAGCGGGCGACGGGATTCGAACCCGCGACCTACAGCATGGCAAGCTGTCGCTCTACCAACTGAGCTACGCCCGCAATACAAAAAATATAACAAAAAATTAAAGAAAAAATACCAAAAACGAAACTTTTTGAACAAAAACGAAACTTTTTTCACATGAACACGAAAATCATAGGAGTAGTATCTTATTTCCCATTGGAATCAGCATATATACGCTCTGCAAAATCTTACACCGATATACTTGAAGTAAGAGTTGATTTGATATCTGAATATTTAGAGGCTATTCAGAAACTGAAAAGAATAAAGCCTATTATTTTGACAGTTCGTTCCGAGAGGGAGGGTGGGAGATACTTTCCGAAAAGAAGGGAAGCATACCTTGAACTGATGGATTATGCAGATTATGTTGATGTTGAGTTATCATCATATGATGAGATGACAGAAGTTATATTTTCCGCTCATGCGAAGAAAAAGAGGGTTATATTATCATACCACAGTTTTGAGAGGATGCCATCGGTCAAGGATTTTGACAGAATGCTTGTGATGAGCGAGGAGAAGAATGCGGATGTATTTAAAGCCGCTGTGCTATCTTCAAATCCATACGATATAGTTGAACTTGCATTCTGGGTTAGGAAAGCATCTATGAGGAAGAGAGGGGTAGAACTATGCGTGATGTGTATGGGGGATGAGAGAACATCATTGCTATCAAGAGTTGTTCTTCCTGTTTTTGGTGTGAGATATGTTTATGGTAAGCTCGGAAGATTATCAGGAGCACCTGGACAGCCGGATGTGAAAACACTACACACAATATTAAAGGGTAAACACAGTTAGCTTAAATTTGTTAGGTTAAATTTATCAGCTAAATATCTTATCAGCCAGTCTTTTTGAAGTTCTGTATATCTTCAGTGATAGTGGAACAAGTATGACCCAAACGAGGGCATTTACCACAGGATGTCCTCTGTTCCCGATGACAAGAAATCCACCAACCCACCCAAGTGTGTCCATCAACCACCCTGCAACTATCCCAAGTAATATGTATATGTTCCCATGCTTCCTCACAAGCAAATCATAAAGGAGGACATAAATTGATGAAGCCAAGAACCATAGAATGTAGAGGGGAAGCGGTGTGGATAAAACATATAACTCAGATAGTGGAATTTTGAGCGGAATAGTAACCCTATACACATCAAAATTATCCGCAAAAAACTCAATAGATGTGTTGAGAGATGTTATGATGAAGCCGGTTAGTATTGATGGGAGAATTACTTTGCTATTTCTCATTATTCGTTTATCACCTCAACTGATTTTATTATAAGCTCCGTAAGCGGGGATATAACCGAACCACCTTTTTCAACAATTACTGCGATAGCTTTGTTCGTCATGTATAAAGTCGAGACGTTCCACTCGTCAGATTCAAAAATGTATTCCTCTGCGGGATTACACCTTACTATCAATGTGTTTTTGAGCCTTATGTAAATTGCTTCTCCAAAGGTTGGGTCCTGAAAATTTAAATAGGGTATGACAATCCAGTTGACAGGTGAGTTTTCAATGAAAACGCAATCTGGAGGTATTGAATATCCAGATATTGTCCTCCCGTAAAATTCTATAGTTGCTGGCTTTGTGAAATGTTGAGCATCATATTTGAAAAGATAGTATTTCGTATCTCCTCCTGACGGCGGGACCTCTGCTTCTATCATAAACTCCCACCTTCCCTCATCATTGTTCAAGAACCAATATGGAAGCAATTCTCTTAACGACCTTGGTGAATAGAAAAATTTAACAATGTCAAGCCTTGCAAAATCATCAATCTCACCCACATCAAGAGCTCTGAGGAAGAAATTTATATCTGATATAGATAGGCAGTTTTCTGGACATCCTGTTTTTCCCTCCCTCACAATATCCGCAATCTTCCTGACGATATTTTTGAACTCCTCGATGAACTGTGTGGTTATTATATATGGGATTTTTATCTTCAAAGCCTTGAGCGTTCCCCTTGCACCTCCCGCAGAAAACTCACCCCTTATTTTCAGTGTTATTTCATCTTCTGGTGTATCTACGGTGGTTTTATTTTCATCATGTCCGAGCCTACCATCGCCTGACCTATCATAAAATGTTATAACATATTCTTCCCTTCCTTCTGATTTTTCAAGTGCCTCAAGGAAATCAAGTCCACTATCTATTGAATTCAAAAGGTCACCGGGTACCCTCATCATAAACTTTTGGTCTTCTGGGTGAAACATAAAAGTTTTTGAACAACCTTGAACTAAAAAAGCAAGACTCCTTAGCAAACCGATTATATCAGATGTATTTATCTTGGTTACATTTGATAGTATTTCTAAGGTGTTCACAGAGAAGTCATGAGCTAAGATTATGTCTGATATTAGGAGAACGAAGTATCCAAAGTATCTGAGGAAGCTGAGCTCTGTATTCCCAAATCTTCCGTACATGATAAGATGCAACTTAAAATTTGGACCCACAGAAAGCATAAGGGGATATTCAAGTTCCATCTCACATTTTTGTTCTATTGCCCTATCAATGAGCTCAAGACCTCCTGATGTATCTTGATGAAGCGATGATACAAAATCTCTTATGATACTATCTACTGATTGATCGCAAAAATCCCGTGCAGTGGTTCGGATAACCTTCGGTGCTGTTGTTCCGCTTTGTTGTCCCATTGATGACCAAATATTCATACCTACATTGATAATCGTGCTTATCTTGGCAAGGTAGTCTTGTATCTGCACAAGCGGGAGACCTATGAGATACCCACAGTGGGTATTATCTTTTTCTCCAAGTTCTCTGAAAAACTTTTTTGCTTCCCTTATTTTCCCAGAGCTAATGTATTCTATCCCTTCTCTTATCCTTTCATCCCGATTTGCAAGTCCGGTTGAGAAATTCTCCTGCTCAATTTTCTTCCTACATCCGGTATTGGCTATATATACAAGAGTAAAAATGAAAATAAAAAAAAATTTATGTGGCAAGTGCATATTTTATTTTAATTACGATCAATAAAACTTAATTTGGCTATTTTGTGTTTAAAATGTTCATTTGTTTTGTAGTTTATCGCCTTCTCGTTCCCCTTTTCCTGATTGCTTTGAGCATCAGTATTACTGCGAGGGCAAAAACATGATATGGGCTCTGCGGAGGTGTTGTGGCACAACCTCCACCTTGCTCCCCCATAGGCTTTCTTTCGTCCGGTCCTTCAACATTCCACCAGTTCGGATTGTTTGTTATCTTTAAAGAGTATTCACTTGTGACAATCTCATATACGTATGGAGTTCCCGGAGCTACAATAGGGATACAACCTATAAGAGGTGGACAACCCTCATTTTGTGTTTGTCTATATATCACCATAGCTTTGCAATCATCACCGTAAAAGTTAGGAGGTATATCTATGGGTATAAACTCACCACACCTTATGTACACTGAAACATCAAAAGCTCCAAAATTAGGACAGTAGATCCTCAGAGAGCAGCGCCCACCGCATTCGGGACCGACCGTCTGGACGTTTATTCTACCGGGAGACGATGCTTCTCGCGGCTGTAAATCAAAAAGAAGAGGTCTTTCAAGAGGCATCGGAGCTCCGAATGCAGCAAGGAATACTCCCGCCTTCGGGCGTGTAAAGAGTTCCCATCCAAATGGAATATACTTTGTAAATGCATCATACAATTTCACAATTGGGAAGTTTCTTATCAGAGCCGCTATTTGACTTATAATGAAATTAGGGGAGTAGGCACAGCCCGCAAGCCCAACTTTACTCAGTAGATTGTATATCCAGGAACCTTGATTAGTTAATGCTGTAACGATATTTCTTATTAAAACATCCCATGATGACGTGAGTATGTTCCTTATGTTTTGTGTAAAGTTATCCTGATCTGGTTTTTGCAGAGCAGCAACTATCGAGCCCCATACATATCCATCCGGTATGCAGGCAGCTACATTTGGGACAGCTATCTCAATTGCATATTTTACTATCCTACCAAAATTAGCAAATAAACCAACCCTCTTTACTGGATCTGTGATTATAGACAGACTAAGTTCGACTCCTTTCTCAAGCCTTATCGCATGTCTATCAGGTGTTGGAACAGTTATTACAGTTTCAACTTCAGGATTTATTATGTTAAGGGTTAATATGTTATCAAGCGATAGATCTACTTTGCTATCTTGGGCCTTGAGAACGAAGTATCTTGCTATGTTTGACGTTTTAGATGGGTCTGGTCCGTTGAAAACCGCACCACCATAGTATATAAGATGTTTCACCTTAAATGCAACGTCAAGTCCGGGTTTATCTTCAAATTTTCCTATTTTGCTTGCAAAACCTCCATATGAGCATATATCGGTTATGCTTTCCTGAGAGTCGCCATCCATAGGTGCTATTCTTGAGGCTCTATACGCTGCAGTGAGTTTCTCTACAGGAAAAATCTGTTCTCTCACATCCTCCGCTATTTTTGAAGCCAAAGCAAATACATCAGGATTTTTGTCCGGTTCAAAAAGTTCACCCGGTTCCACCTGCCTTATCTTCTGAACTAATTCTTCAAATTTCGGGTGTTCTATTATCTTTCCCGCAGCAAAAACAATCGCACGTGGTGTGAACATCCAGAAGTAGGGGGGTGCTACCATCACAAGCGTGAGAGCAGTTGTCCTCTCATCAATCTTCACACGTTCAGATGAGATAAAGTGTGAGAGTTTTGCTAAACCTTGCTCCCCATATACATCTTTTACGAGTTCAGCTGGGAGTATGTATGCTGTGAGGTATGTCTTTTCCCCATCTGTCAAGAAAATTGTTTGAGGAGCATCGGATTCCCAGCCGGTGAATAAAACAGTTCCTTTTTCAGTTCCAACTTCAAAGTTTCTTTCACCATATACTGAGACGACCTTGAGTCCCGGCGGCAACCTATCAATCAGTGAACCTTCATCAGCGGTCTGCCCACAGTTTATAAAAGACACAAAGAGTATAGAGGATATAATATAAAGTATACCTTGTAGATACTTTTTATCTCCCCTTGCCCATATTCTTGCCAACCCCGTCATGGCAAGTTACCCCCTTTAATTTTTAAATAATATAATCATTTCTTTTCACCTTTTCCTCAAATTTGAACAACTTTTGGATTTTCTAATGAAATTAGGTCTGTTTTTGATTGAAATAATTTTTAAGATTATTTAATTTTCTGAATGATGTGATGAATTCAGAACATGCAAGAGTGGGAATATATGCGAGAGCAAAGTAATAAGGTTCTTTTCTTAGTTGAACCTATTTTTTTATTTTTTGTTGTTTTTTGAAAATTTGCTGTGGAGTTTTAATATGCGATTATGTCTGAAGGTGATATAAGGCTTTCTGTCAATGTTGACCATGTCGCCACTTTGAGGGAAGCGCGAGGCGGAAAAGAACCAGACCCTGTTCATGCAGCAGTAATTGTGAAAATAGCAGGTGGAGACGGCGTCACAGTCCACCTGAGAAGAGACCGAAGGCACATAAAGGAAAGGGATGTCAAACTTATAAGGGATACTTTAGATATACCTCTCACAATTGAGATGGGACTTTTTGATGACATTCTCAAATTCACCCTTGACATCAAACCAGATAAAGTAACGCTGGTGCCGGAAAGGGAAGGGGAGAGAACCACCGAATCAGGCCTTAACTTATCAAAGGAAGGAGGAGAATATGATAAAGTAAGAAAATTTGTTTCATCTTTTAAAAGCGAGGGTGTAAAAGTTGGAGCATTTATAGACCCATCCGGTGAGATGGTAGATTATGCGGTTGAACTTGGACTTGATTTTGTTGAAATAAACACAACAGCATATGCTCAGAACCCGCAAGATGAAAAAATTTTGAGAGAGATAAGAACTACTGCAAACTATGCGTCACGCAAGGGACTTTATGTTATGGCCGGACACGCACTCTCAATACATAATGTAGTGAAGATCGCTCAGATATCAGATATAGATGAGTTATCTATCGGTCATTCTATAATCTCACGTGCTATCTTCATCGGTCTTGAAAGAGCGGTTTCAGAAATGAAAAATGTTATAAGGGAGGCAAGAATAATGTCTATTGCCCGTATCAAATAGTTATTTTTCACATCCTTATTATTATGTGTTCACATCCTTATTATTATGTGTTCTGCCCCCTCTATATCTACCGAATCTTGTCCTACATTTATTTTCGGTTCTCCCGTTGCTCCAATGAAGGTTGGTAAAGATACCTTTGTATAGCCATTTGCTTCTTTCATCATTATTTTCTTCCCAGCGGTAAATATGATTACCTTTCCGCTACCTTTGAGTTCAACAAGCCTGATTTTTCCAAATTTCTTTATTTTCACCTTTCTCGTATCATAGCTTAAAGACGGTGTAAAACCTGCAAGATAATGCTCAAAAATAACAAGTTTCTCTTCAACGGTAGCAACAGATAAGAATTCTCCCTCTGCACTCACAACGCAATCTCCACCTCTTATTTTCACGAACTTATGGTTTTTCCCACCAAAAAACTCTCCCTTGTTTCTGCCTCCCTCGCGAAGCGTCAGAGGAAATACTTTGAATATGCCCGAGATAAGCACTATGAAAGTTTCCCGCAGGATTATCTCATCATCTTTTTTGAGTTCAATTTCAAGGAACCTCCCACGCCTCAAAAATGTATCCTGCCTCTGTACATCGACAAGTGAAATCATATCATCATCTTGTTGCACTGTTTGTTTGGCTTGAACCAACGCTTGCATCTCATATGCTTCTTTTTCTTTCCCTTCTTCTTCTACTTTTGCTTCCCCCTCTTCTCCTACTTTTGCTTCCCCTTCTTCTCCTACTTTTTCTCCGGCTTTACCTATCCATTCACTCTTTATCTCTTCTATATCCTCTATCATCTCCTCGAGATCATCCGTGCCTCTAACTTCTCCTTCCTCTTGATACCTTTTGCTCAATTCCATTTCCCGCTCCGGTTCTCGCTCCGGTCTCTGTTCTAAGCTCTCTCCCGTTTTTCCTTCTTCCAGTTTTCCTGCTTCCAGTTCTTCCAGTCCTGTTTCTACCATTTCCGCTCCTGTTTCCCTCATCTCATCTCTCAATTCTTTGGGTTCCAGATCTTTCCTTTCCAAATCTTTGGTTTTCGATTCTTTACCCTCCTGACCTTCTTCTGTCTTTTTGGCTTTTCTTCTCTGGCAGTCGTCTATTAGCTCGTATATTTTGGGCTCTTCTGGGAAGAGCATAGCGTTCTCACGGAGGAGTTTTTCTGCCTTTTCCAGCTCGCCCATCTCAATGAGCGAACTTGCGTAGTTTATAAGGAGTTTTGGACTTTCTGGATGCTTTATGTAAAGTTTTTCAAATACCTCAGATGAATTTTTGTAATCCCCTTTTTTGAAGAGGGCAATTCCATAGAGATTAAGTATTTTTTCGTTTTTGGTTCTTTCATATTCTCGTTTTGCGAGCTCCGCTGCCTCATCAAATTTTCCCTGCCTTATCAGGGTTTGTATTTCTGTCATATCATAAAATTATAAATTTTCAGGTTTCGTATTCAAGTTTTCTTTTGAGTTCCTGTCTCTGGCGCATGAGCCAGTAATCTCTTATTGTTTTTCTATCTTCTTCTGATATTTCTGTAAATTGAACACCGATTCTTGTTTTACCTTTTTCAGCATCTCCTATGAATCTGATCTCACCTTTTGCTGATACCATTGCCCACTCGTGTTTCTTTGCACCTTCTTTTGTGGGTAGCCTGAAAGCGAGTTTTACTATCTCCATTTTCCTTACTTTTTCCTTCGGTATTTCAACGTCAAGACCCATTCCGTATTCGTTTATATCCGCACATAGACATTTTAGAGTTGGAAATGCTGGCATTTCAAGCACCACATCTATAGGTTCCGTAGGGTCTGGTTTTACCCTGTATGCGGTTCGTCCGCTCACTCTCTCAATTTTATCAGGGAAAGAGAATATCAGAGAGCCCTTGTACATTCCAATGTATATGCTCTCAAAAGAGAATTTGCCGTTTGTATCAGAGTATTCAAATTGTACTTTGCTACGTTCTTTGAGTTTCTCTTTATATTTTGGATTTTCAAACTCCTTCATGAGCACAACATACCCATCTTTTGCCCTTGCTACTTTCTCCACCACAGTAAAGTATGACCTATCATCTTCCGGAATTTTTGCCTTTATAGGGAGCTGATATTTAGCGAGTTCAAGAAGGTGCTTCACCCTAATAGGTTCTTTGTGAAGCTCTTCAACATAAAATAAAGTTATTTCTTTTTGTTCAAATCCTACCATTCCCCGTCCACCTCCTTCTATAATTTTACCAAATTTATTTGCATTTTGATTTTCTGCAAATTTTCTTTTCTGCTTTCCATTTTCCTGCTCTCCTTTTCCCCGCTCTCCATTTTTTTTCGTTTTGTTCATTTCGCTCTCTTTTTCCAATTCCCTTTTCTTAAAGAGTGCTGAGAAAAACATTTTTTCACCTCCTTTTATATAAAAAATCGTAATCATTTCAAAAAAATTTAGTGAATTTTCGGAAGAATTTATGATATTTTTTAGAAAACCGGAAAAGTAGATTTACTAACAAAAATTGAAAAACTTAGCTGAGCTAAATATCTTTATGTATATTGTATATAATGTTTTACCATCCGAACACCATCAATCTATATCGGATTGTATTGCCTTATTGTATTGCTTTTTTTTATATTTATCTTTTTTCTATTTCGGAAAAATCCGCAAATTCGTAAATTATGTTATGAACAATTGTGAGGATTGTGAGCCGACTTTTTCTTTTCTCTATATCATCACATAGAACCATAACTGAATTGAAAAAATCATCAACATACTTTCTCAGCTCACGAAATTCAGCTATGAATTCGCTATACATTTTCCTCCGCACAAGCTCCTTTTCCGCTAAATGTTCTGCCTTCTCAAGGAGCTTTTTCTCAACCTCTGTTTCAAGGTAGGGGTTCTCAGTTATATCATATATTCCTTTTTTTGAAGCTTGTTCAATTATGTTTCTCACACGTCTTGCAACATAAAAGAGGTCTGAAAATTCGTTTTCGCTCAGAGCTTTTGCTTTGAGATATGCCTCATAAGGTGATGTTGTTGTCCTTATAACCCCCCTGACGATATCAACAGGGAATTTTTCCACAAGCATGTTTTCAAGCCTTTCCATAAGAAATGAAAACGCATTTTTGATTCTCTCCTCAATTACATCCTCTGATATTTTCCCGCGCAGGTGTTCGGTAAAGAAGGGAAGTAAAAACTCAATAAGTTTATCGAGCTTTATATCAAGGTTCTTTTCTATGATCGTTCTGAGGGTTCCCCTTGCCGACCGCCTTATTCCGTATGGATCCTCTTCGGATGTTATTTCAAGAGATGAAATGAAAGATACAAATACATGAAGTAGCTTATCTGCAACTGATATTATTGTGCCAGTTTCTGATGAGGGTAGGGGGTCATCATGCTTCTCTGGCAATCTGCTCTCATAAATGGAAATTGCTACCTCCTCATCTTCCCCGCTTTCTATGGCATATACCATACCTATGTATCCCTGATGTTCTGGAAACTCTCTGAAAAGTCCTGTTGTTATATCTGCTTTATAAAGCATACTCGCTCTTTTTAATTTTGTCCTTTCTCCCCTCCCTGTTTGTGCGTATATGAAGTCTGCTATCTTTGATGTGAAAACAGACCTATCATAAAACGAACCAAAAAGCTCATTGTATATGATATTCTCAAGAATGTGAACTCTCTCTCCAAATGGTATCTTCTCATCTTCTTTTATGTAAAATCTTGCGTCATCAAACCTACTTTTTATAACGAAAAGATAACCTTCCCTTACCTTTTCCTCATCTTGATATGGATTATCCACAACAGCAATAAAACTATCTATTTTTCCGTGAACTATATCCTCAGGTGGATTTTTTGGAAACACAAAGACCGTATCTTCAAGGATGCTCTGGACTATCTTGGGTGGAATACCATCAGAGCTTATTTTCGCTGAGATGAAACTCACATATTCTGTTGAGAAGGTTAGTATATCAAGAAGGTGAAGATTATATTTTTGCACACCCGAAGACCTCAGGAAGTTTTCTATTGTTCGCCTTCTTTCTATGTGAGAGAACTGTACCTTCCCCTCTCGCTCAAGCTTTGTGAAAAATTCAGCCTCACTCTCCACCTGGATTTTCTTATTCCCAAGTGCCCTGTGTCCTTTTGTTTCTCTTCCTGCTCTCACTCCAAATATTTCTATGGGTATTATGTGCTCCCCTGAGAGGGCTAATATCCACCTTAAGGGTCTCACAAAAGCTATATTCTGCCCCTTTAACCATCTCATCTTTTTGTATTCGACGCTTGTTATATCTATCAATTTCTTCACGAGCTCATCTGGATTACCAATTTTCTCCTCCCTTGCACTTATTATTATTCTTCTTGGTGTCAAAAAGATTCTCGCATCGCGACCAAAATTTTTCCTGAGTTCATTTTTCTTTTCCGATATTTCTTTGAGATAAGCTGGTGGTATGTCGTCAAAACCAAGTTCGATAACAGGCATGTTAAACCTATTGCTTCATACAATTTCAAAGAGGGTGTACTTTCCTTCTCTTTTTCTGAAAAGTATTTTTACCTTCCCGTCATAATCTGTAAAGACATATATAGGTGGTTTTTTACTCCCCTTTTTCTTTTCTATCTCCTCAAGCATGAACATGGCATCATCTATTGTGAGAGGCTTTTCAAGTTTCAGTCTTATGATTTCTATTTCTGGCTCTGCCAAGCTGAGATTTTCGCTCATCTCCAACTCTGTTCCTGATTCCACTCCTGCTTCTCCTCCCTGTTCTTCCTCCTGAGTCCCTTCTCCCTGCGGTATTTCTCTTTTTGTTTTCATCTCTTCCCTTATCAATCTTTCGAACTCTGTTTTGAGCTTTTCTATCTGTCTTTCGATGTCTTGAATTAGGGTATCTATGAGCGCTCTTGGGTCTTGACCTTCATCACTCGCATAAAGTGGAGTGAAGTGCCTTTTGGCGATAGTTATAATAATTTCCCCAATTCTTATATCTCCTTCTTTTTTATATATGAAGTATGCTTTTGTGTTTTTCTTGAGACCTTCCGGTATCTTTGATGTGAGCTTTTCGAACTTCTCCACGAAATAATCTCGCAGATACTCTGTGAGCCTTATATTCCTGTTTATAAACTGTATTTTTATACCGCCTATTTCAGTTTCCATCATATAGACCCCATGTGATTATATTTCATTTTCTTCCTTCACCGTATTTCCTTACTATATTTATCTTTCTATATTTATCTTTATATAGACCTGAAAATTTCAAGTTCCTCTTCGCTGATTTTTTCCCATGTGAAATCATCGTTCTCTCTTCCGAAGTGCCCGTATGTTGCTGTTTTCTCATATATAGGGCGTCTGAGATCAAGATAATCTATTATATCCTTTGGCTTTGTAGGGAAGACTTTCATTATAATTTTCTCTATCTTTTCCTCCGGGACACGCGATGTTCCGAATGTCTCTACTGTGACATGCACGGGCTCAGGTATTCCTATCACATATGTAAAATTTACCTCACACCTTTTTGCTATCCCTGATGCAACTATGGTTTTTGCTATTTTCCTTGCCAGGTAATTTGCGGACCTATCTACCTTTGTTGGGTCTTTACCGGAGAAAGCACCACCGCCGTGTCTTGCATGTCCACCATATGTGTCAACTACTATCTTGCGTCCCGTGAGCCCTGCATCACCCATAGGTCCCCCTATGACAAACCTTCCCGTCGGATTGACATAATAATTTGTTCCATCAAGAAGATGCTTCGGTATCACTTTTTTTACCACTTCTTCTATAACAAATTCTTTTATATCCTCGTATTTTGCTTCCTCACTGTGCTGGGTCGATACCACGACTGTATGAACTCTTTTCGGTATTCCGTTCTCGTATTCCACCGTCACTTGGCTTTTGCCATCAGGTCTGAGAAAAGGAGCAAGCCCACTTTTTCTTTTCCTTGTCAACTCCATAACAATTTTGTGAGCCAAACTTATTGAAAGTGGCATTAACTCAGGCGTTTCCGCAACAGCATAGCCGAACATCGTTCCTTGATCACCTGCTCCTATTTCACCCTCTTGTATCACCCCTCTCGCTATATCTGGAGATTGTTCTTTTATATATTTTATTATCCTACATGTCCTCCAATCTATTGCATTTTTATCATCTTCATATCCAACATCTCTTATCACTCTTCTCACTATCTCCTCATGATCAACCGAGCACTCGGATGTTATCTCACCGGTTACGACTACCATGTTCCCACTTGCAAGTACCTCACATGCAACTCGGGATTTTTTGTCCAACCTTATGTATTGATCAAGTATAGCATCCGCTATCTTATCGCACAGTTTGTCCGGATGCCCTTCTGTCACAGATTCAGATGAGAAAAGTCGTCCCATCTCCTATCTTCTATCTCCTATATCTCCTGTCTCCTATCGCTTTATTTTTTTCTTTATTTTTTCCTTTTGCTCATTGATTCTTCTCTTTGTCTCTTCCTTCGCAAAGTTCAACATAACAGAAAGAACCTTTTTAGTATCACCACCATACATATTTTTCATACCCTGAAAGAGGGAATACATGTTCTTTGCCATTTCAACTCTCGAACCTACTGTGTTCTGGATTTTTGATATTATGTTTTTGACCTTTTCCTGTCTACCCCCAACGAATTTAGATATAGTCCCACTGATCAGAGATGGGGGCTTTTGAGAATGAACCCTCTCTACTATCTCTTGTTTCGCCCTCGCACTCTCCTCATACTCTCTTTTTGCTTCATGACCTTGCACTTTGAGTTCACTTGTTATCGTCTCATAAGCACCTGCCATTTCCTGGGCACCCTCAGATGGCTTCTCCTTCCTTTCTTCCTCAAATATCCTCTCCTTCCCTTCTCCCCCTTCCTCTTTTTTTTCTTCCTCTTTCTTCCGCCTCGGTGTTCCTTTACTTCTTTTTCTTTTTTCGGTGGACATTCCGCTTATAACCCCCTATTATCTATCTATTTTATTTTTGCTTCAAAATTTTAATTATTAATGTAAAATGTATAATATTTTTCAATTTTCGGGATTATTCTTATACAAATACAAATTAAATTTGAAAATCAAAATCTCAGGAAATTTTCTATTATTTTTAGACCTTTCATTCCGCTTTTTTCTGGGTGAAACTGGACCGCAAAGACATTGTCTTGTGATACCGCGGACGTGAATTTTATTCCCTCTGATCTGAATTTAGCTATTGTAACATTACCATTTTCTGGTTCTACATAATACGAATGCAAGTAGTAAAAGAACTCGGTTCCGCCAAGTCCTTTGAAAATAGGAGATTTTTCATCAAGTTCTGTCTCTGCCCATCCGATATTTGGTATCCTCATATATTTTGAAATTTTTGAAAGATGCTTTACTTTGCCCCGTATTGCTGAAAATCCCCTCACTCCCTCGCTCTCTTCCGACTCTTCAAAAAGTATCTGCATCCCAAGACATATACCTAAGAAACTTTTTCTTGGTAGTTCCTCTAAGATCGCTTCCCAGAGTCCTTTCTTTTTTAGGTTTTCCACTGCTTTACCAAAGGCTCCTACACCTGGTATAACTATTTTATCAGCTTTCTTGCATTCTCCTGGGTCGTCGCTCACAACTATTTTATCACATCCGACTCTCCTGAAAGCACCAAATACGCTCTTTAAGTTACCCATTCCATAATCCACTATCAATACTCTTACCATCAGAAACTAATTTATCATATTAAATTTTGATTTTTGCTCTGTCGCAAATATACTGTTACTTAGTTGGGGAAAGTCGCTTTTTTGCTCCTTTTCATGGTATAAAGTTGTTCATCCGCGTGCCTTATGAGGCTTTCCTCATCTCTACCATCATGAGGAAATTCAGATATACCAAAGGAAAAAGAGATAGGGATGCGAGTCTCATCCTCTCTATCAATTAATTTCTCTTTCTTTCTATCAATTAATTTCTCCTTTATTCTTTCAGCTATTTTGCTTGCTATAACTTTTGTTGCTCTCTTCAAGACTATGATGAACTCATCTCCACCGTATCTTGCAGCGATATCTGTTTCTCTTATGCTCATTTTTATCGCGATAGAGAGTGTTAATATAGCTTCATCTCCCTTTCTGTGTCCCATTGTATCGTTTATTTTTTTGAGGTTGTCTATATCCATAAGTATTATTGAAAATGGCTCTCCTTCATAAATGAGTTTTTTCATCTCGTTCTCCAGAACGCGGCGGTTGTAAAGGTGTGAGAGGGGGTCTATCTCCGCGTCTGCCCTGATTTTCTTCCTAACTATGTGTTCGGCCTTGCTCCTTGACTCAAACCTTAATACAACCCTCCCACAGGCTATTTTATCTCCGGGTCTCACATGCGTTGCTGAGACTCTCAATCCATTAATAAATGTTCCGTTGGTTGAGTTCAAGTCTCTTATATATATCCTTTGCGTCTTTGGGTCAGGCTCAAAGAAAAGGTGCCTTCTTGAAACACTTTTTTCCGGAATAGTTATTGATGCCTGTGTAGACCTACCAAGTATTCCCGGGGATAATATTTCAAATTCTTTCCCAGCAAGTTGTGGCGGTGATTCGACGACAAAGACAAGAACCCTGCTTTCAGAAATACTCTTTCTACTCCTTATCTGTGTAGCATCAGTTACATCAGTAATTTCGTTTTTTTTAATTTCATTTTTTTTTCTCTCACCGTCCATTTCTCTATATCTTATGGTCCGTTCCCTTTATTTTCTGTTCCCTTTATGGTCGCACGATTTAAAATTCACCTCCATACGGAGGTAAATCCGTGCAGACAAAAACAATTTTAACAAAACAAACATAACAATAAGGTGATAAAGGAGTGAGAAAAGCAAGGTCTGAAATCACAACTTGCAATTCGGAATTCATGTCCACATTGTAACTTATGATTCACACCTGTCAACTCTCTCATGAGCAAAAGACTTTATGTCTATGGCCTCTGATGAAATTGCTCAGAAGATACAAGAAAATTAAAAAGCAGAGAGTTTATTCCCAAATAACGGGAGTCGGGGTCAAAAGGGTCAATTAGGTTATACCTCCTTCTGAACTTGCCAATCAAATACGACATGATTACATGCGTTTTTTCCTTGTTTAAATATACTACCTTCTTTATCAATTCCTTTGCTCCCCTTATCAAGGAAGATGCATTGTAAATCAGAATTCTTGTAACTTTATCTTTTCTTTATTTTCCTTTGATTTCTCTCTTGCCTTCTCCCCTCCTTTCCTTATCTTCATAAGAATTTTCTTTGAGCTTCTTATCCTGTCTCTGAACTTAAATTTTACCCTTTTCTTTAATTCCAATTTTTCCTTTATTTTCTTTAAAGAGTTTGTGATTGACTTTATCCCTTTGAAAAGGCTCAAAGAATGGGTGAGAGATATTTGCCTGAATGACGGTAGTGTCAACCCTAAGACCCCTTTTATAAGTTTTTCTTCTTTTGCAGTGTTTAAGAGGAAATCGTTTAATAGTTTTAATGTTTTAGAAAACCTTTTAGAGAGCTAAAGTAGAGGGGTCAGGAACCTTCTTTTCAAAAGGGATATGGCAGAAGCCCCTGAAAGAAACGGAGTCAGAGGTCTCTTTTTCCAAAGATTCAAAGCTTAGATTGTATCTGTGCTTTATATACATCATTCTAATGAACATGGGGGTATAAGGCCTCCCTCTGTTTGTCTTGAATTCGGAGAAAAGGGAAAAGATCATTTCATCGGAGAGTATTTCGTCTATTCTTTTTAGTTCTTCGGGTAATAAAGCTTTTGGTTTACCAATTTTTTCTGGTTTAAAATTACTATGGATTATAAGCATTTTATCACCTCCTGATGACCTTTAGATTTTTTAAAGTTGGTCATCAAAAATTTAAAAAAAATGAGCTATTTTTACAAAAATTTCTTGTATAAAGTATGGAATATGCGGTTAAAAATCCCTTATTTTTTCAACGCAAACTATTATAATTCACTTTCTATTTTCATCAAATTGAATTGGCTTTTATCCTAATTGAATTGGTTTTTACCCTTGTTTGCGGTAAAAGTTGAGTAGGTGTCCGATTATATTAAAATTCTCATTTTATGAGTGAGGAAAAAGAGAAGGATAGTTTCATGGGGGAGAAGGTTTTCATATATGATACAACCCTGAGAGATGGGGCACAAGGACAAGGCTCATCGTGGACACTTGAGGACAAGCTGAAAATTGTATTTCTGCTTGATGATTTTGGAGTTGATTACATAGAGGGTGGATGGCCCGGCTCAAACCCAAAGGATGAAGAATTCTTCTCAATGATGATGAAGGAGAAACTAAAACATTCTCGTCTTGCAGCTTTTGGTTCTACAAGAAAAAGCGGAGTGAAGGTCGATAAAGACCAACAGATAAGAAAACTCCTTTCCGCTCAAACCGAAACAGTTACAGTGTATGGCAAAACATGGACGCTCCACGTACACAATGTCCTTAAAACATCTTTAGAGGAGAACATAGAAATGATATATGACACCGTAAAATTCCTGAAAATGGAGGGGAGAGAAGTTATTTTTGATGCAGAACATTTTTTTGATGGCGTGAGAGAAGATAAGAATTATGCATTCAGGTGTATACAAACAGCGATTGAAGCTGGGGCGGACTGGATAGTCCTATGCGACACAAACGGTGGCTCTTTGCCTTGGTTCATAAAAGATACCGTGAAAGAACTTGTAGAAAAGTATCCGGAAGTGAAATTAGGGATCCATGCTCATAACGACCTTGACCTTGCAGTTGCTAACTCAATTGAGGCAGTAATAGCGGGAGCAAGACAGGTGCAAGGAACAATGAACGGACTCGGTGAAAGATGTGGCAACGCTAATTTAACATCTATCATACCCATTTTGAAATTCAAGGCTAATTTCAGTTTATCTTGTGACGTTAAAAAACTAAAACATGTATCAGATATAATATGGGAGCTTTCAAATATAGCTCCACCGAAAAATCAACCTTTTGTAGGTGAGGCTGCTTTTGCTCATAAAGGAGGGGTTCATATAGATGCGATGGTGAAAGACATGTCATCATATGAACATATGGCACCAGAGCTCGTTGGAAATAGGAGGAGAATACTTATATCAGACCTTGCGGGTAAAACTGCTATAAAACTCAAACTCGAAGAGCTCGGGCTCCCAACCGATGATGCAACTGCAAGAAAGATACTTACAAAGGTAAAACAACTTGAAAAGGAAGGTTATGACTTTGAGATGGCGGACGCCTCACTCACAATTCTAATACTAAATGAACTCGGCAGAAAACCAAAGTTCTTTGATTTTGATGGATTTGCTGTCTTCATATACCGAGAGGGAAATATGGGAGGAAAAGAGAAGATAGACATGAGGGAGGAAAAAATATATAAGAGAGAGAAAAAAGAAGGAATATATGAAGTGGAGAAGGACGTCGAAGAATTCACAAGGACCAGTTCTGATTTGCACTATCGGCCAGCTGTGTACTGCCAGGCAACGGTAAGGATAATAGTAGGAAATGAAATGGAACATACAGCCTCCGATGGGAATGGTCCGGTCAATGCTCTTGACCGTGCTCTGAGAAAAGCACTTGAAAAATTCTTCCCAGAGATAAAAGAAATTGAGCTTTCTGATTTTAAGGTTAGGGTCGTGTCAGGAAGTCAGGGAACAGGCGCAAGGGTCAGAGTTTATGTTGAATCAACAGATGGTAAGAGGAGATGGGGAACAGTCGGAGTATCTGAAAATATAATACAAGCATCATGGAAGGCACTTTTAGAATCCATAGAGTATAAGATCATTATGGATAGAACAGATATCCTCAAACGGTTAGATCAACAGAATCCCAAATAAAAAACTGGAAAAAAGCAATTTTTTTGTTCGTGTGATATTTTTTCATTAACCCATGCCGACAATACTCACGGAGTTTCTGGGAGTTCCCGACTGGATCCAGCACATTGTATTTGAGCTTTTAGTGTTTTCACTTATACTCGCTATTGGATTTTATGTAAGAAAAAAAACATCCTCGACTTTAGGGAAATTTTTTGCATCAATAGCTGATTTCTGGAGGTCAATAGCTTTATCGCTCATGCGCGAAGATGATGCGAGAAAACATCTACCATTCGTAGTTTCAATCTTCATTTTTATTCTTTTTATGAACCTGATGGGGCTTGTGCCGGGTCTTATGCCTCCAACCATGAATATAAACACAAACATAGGGATAGCCGTTGTTGTCTTCATCTACTACAACTTTTGGGGTTTCAGGAAGCACGGGTTAGGTTACATAAAGCACTTTCTCGGACCTTTCCTTCCCACAGCTTTCTTGTATTTCCCTATAGAACTCATATCACACGTGTTCCGTATAGTGAGTCTTTCTATGAGGCTTGCGGGAAATATGACGGGAGACCACTCTGTTCTTGAAATATTCACACATCTGACTTATGTTGTAGTGCCAGTTGCGTTTCTTATACTTGGAACAATTGTAAGTGTCGTGCAGGCATTTGTTTTCGCTATACTCTCCCTGATTTATATCGCACTTGCGGTCAGCGAAGAACATTAAAACATAAGCATAAACATAAACATAAATTTTTACCCATTTTTAAAGGAAATTGTATAAATTTTCTCAAGCAATATTGAATAACAACGCTTAACCTCCGGATTGACTCCCCTCTTGCTTGGCATTCCATCCTGCTTGGCATTCTCAACTCTCCTACTTGACCTCTCCAACATCCCTGCTTGACCTCACACCCACTTGCTCTTGATTAAAATCAGATATACGCTCTTGCCCTTCTTTATCCTATAACATTGTAGTGCGTATTTTATACGCATTACAAAAATAAAAGTCAAGCCAAAAAATACATAAAAAATTAAAAATAAAAGAACTTTGATGTAGCGTGGGGTTAAAATAATTAAATGAAACAAGGCACAAAGCTAATAATAAAGAAAGAATATCGGAGGCTTCAAAGATGGATCTTGATTTCTGGACTATAACTTCAAGGCTACTTGATTTTTGGGCTTCCCGGGGTTGCACAATTATGCAACCTTATGATGTTGAAGTGGGGGCAGGCACTTTCCACCCAGCTACATTCTTCGGAGTTCTGGGCGAAGATAGTTGGCGCGTCGCTTATGTCCAACCATCCCGAAGACCTCAGGACGGAAGATATGGGCAAAACCCCCAAAGGCTTCAACACTACTTCCAACTTCAGGTTATACTCAAACCTATTCCCCTCGACCCGGTTGAACTATATATTGGTAGCTTAGAAGCACTCGGACTTGATGTGCGTAAACATGATTTTCGCCTCATTGAAGATAACTGGGAGTCTCCAACTCTTGGCGCATGGGGACTTGGATGGGAAGCACGACTTGATGGGATGGAAATAACCCAGCTAACCTTCTTCCAGCAGATGGGCGGAATGGATCTGGACCCACCTTCCTTTGAAATAACATACGGACTTGAAAGAATATCCCTTTTCCTATCTAAGGTAAGTAGTGTTTTTGAAATAAGGTGGGGAGAGATAAAGTACGGAGATTTTTATCTTCAAAAAGAGCAGCAGTGGAGCATATATAACTTTGAGAAAGCAGATACAAACCTTCTTTTCAGATTATTTGAGGATTTTGAGAGAGAAGGAAAGAGGCTCCTTTCGGAAGGATTATTTTATCCAGCTTACGATTTTTGTATCAAGTGTTCTCATGTTTTCAACATTCTGGATGCTCGGGGGGTTATAGGAGCTGAAAAGAGAGCAGATTTTATATCACGTGTCAGAGCACTTGCAAAAAGCTGTGCGGAGGCTTACATCAAAACAAAAGGATGATCACAGAAAAAAGAGGAATTTTTGCTCTGCATAAGGAGAGAATTTTACTCTTACCAAGAATTTCCGAGGAGGTCTTCATCGCTCCGGGAGCCCAGATTATCGGAGATGTGCGGATAGGTAAAAACTCATCAATATGGTATGGAGCTGTAATAAGGGCTGACGTGAATTGGGTGGAAATAGGAGAGGGTGTAAACATCCAAGATTGTTCTATTGTACATGTTGAAACTGCGTCCTTCCCTACTGTTGTGGGTAATATGGTGACAATTGGACACAGGGCAACAATACACGGATGTATAATAAAGGATTATTCACTTGTTGGAATAGGGGCAATTGTGATGAACGGAGCAGAAGTTGGTCCTTTCTCAATTGTTGGTGCTGGCGCTGTTGTCCCTGAGGGTTCAAAAATACCTCCAGGTACTCTTGCGGTAGGTGTGCCAGCAAGGGTAAAAAGAGAACTAAATGATAAGGAAATAGATATGCTCAGGATGTCGGCAGAAAAATATATCATGCTCGCAAAGTGGCACTCCAACAAGATCACCAATCTGCAAGAAATTGAAATGAAAACCTAAAATTATTCTTGTGGGGAGTTCAGAAAAATTTCCTGTGGAGAGTCCAGAAAAATCGAAAAAAACGGAGAACAGGGAAGGAAACATGTTGACGAAATTCAAAAACTTCCTGAGAGAGAATTTCATTATAGGCATAATTTTTTCTGGTCCAATTTTTGGCACTATATACATTCTTTTTCTTTTCTTTTCTTTTCTTGATAGGTCATTTGGCGGTTTTTATGATAGGTTGATAGGTTTTCATATTCCGGGCGCGGGACTTGTTACTATGTTTGTTGCTGTTATACTTGTCGGAATTTTTGCACGCACTTATCTTGCTTCTTTTTTCCTTCAGATATTTGAAAGAAATATATCAAAAGTTCCCCTTGCGGGTACAATATATTCTGCCTTCAAGAACGTCGCTGATATGTTCCAGCACAACAAAAAAGGCTTCGGTAGACCCGCTCTGCTTATACTTGATAAAGCATATTTTTTAGTCTTTGAGATCAGCTCCGATGAAAGGACCTCAACCGTTCTTTTACCTTCAGTTCCCAATCCAACAACAGGTTTTGTCTTTTTTGTGCCTAAATCACATATCTTTTATCCTAAATTATCAGCAGATGAAGCTATGAAATTCATTTTTTCCTTTGGCTCGTATTCAAGACCAATATCTGACGCGATAGCTAAGTTTTCCCGTTTGGATGAAATCACGAAAGGTAGCAATGAAGATAAGTAGCGGTTAACAAAATAGGTATAACTTTTCTTTGGAAAAATTAAGGTCGGTATTCTCCATAATATCTTTTGAATAAATGAATAATGAAAAAATTTTTAATAAATAAAACAAAAATCCTAATACCTTAACTTCAGATCGTGCTAAAATAACATGAAACCCACTCTCAGAAACCCCTTATTCTTTCAGGGAAAGAGAACATCAAAAGAATAAAGAATTCAAGCGGACCTCAGAAGAAGCATCCGGAAATCCTCTTCATACCTAAAATCCCAAAAACGAAAAAACAAGATATAGCAAGGAAGATAAAACATAACTGAAAATTTTTAAAATAGGCAAAGACCCGGGAGTAAACCTCGGGTGCAAAAAATAAAAAAAGAGAAAAATAAAAACAAAAAATGAAAAAAGAAAAAAAGAGAATAAAGGAGGTGTAAATCATGAACAAAGCACAACTTATAAATGAGGTAGCAAACAAAACAAAGCAACCAAAAACACAAGTAAGGGCAGCTGTGGATACTCTCCTTGAAACAGTGGAAAAAGCTCTGAAGAAGGGAGACAGAGTTGCTATTCCCGGTTTCGGAACCTGGTATGTCGCTAAAAGGAACGCACGAAAGGGAAGAAATCCAAAAACCGGCGAGGTTATAACGATACCGGGGGGAAAAGTTCCCAGATTCAAACCAGGAAACAAACTTAAATCAGCCGTAAAATAGAAAAATAAAAGGGGAGAGGGAAAGAAAAATCAAATTTCCCACCTCCCCTTTTCACCTCTCATTTCACTTCCCACTTCACTTTTGATTTCAGAAAGTTTCTCTTAAGCCTTAAAAACTCTTAAGAATGAACATCTGAAATTCCGCAACTGATCCCAGTAAAATTTCATAACTGATTCTCAAAAACTTCACATTTTATTAAAGTTGTCTTGATTTTTTCCGAAATTAGAAAATATCATGAAAGAATTCATTTCAAAGATCTTTGGAAAGCTTGAGTTGGACGAAAATGAGGTTTTTGAGTTTCCTTGCGGAATTCTTGGGTTTCCGGAACAAAAAAGATTCTTCTTTCTCAAAGTTTTGAACAACAATCTACCTTTTCCTATAGAAGTTATGCATTCATTTGATTCAGATAATCTCGCATTTATTGTCGTTGACCCTTTTTACATCATTCCCAATTTTTCTGTTCTTGCTTCTCCCGATGACGTAAAAGAGATTGACTTAAAAGATATTTCCGAAGTTGTTATGAGGGTTATTTTAAGATTTGAGGGGAAAAGGATATTCTCAAACCTTCTTGCTCCAATAGTTCTGAACACAAGAGCAAGAAAGGGGAAACAGATTGTACTTGAGGGACCTGAAGAACTTCTTGATGCGGAGGTATGCATAGATGAAGATAGGGAAAAAGATATAGTAAATGAGAAGGAATCCGAAACCAAAGAAGGTGAGAATGGGATGGGGAAAGAAAGTGAGAAGGGAGGAGAAGGGAAGAGAGTAGGATCTATAGGAGAATCAGTAGGGGGATCGGAGGAAAGAGATTTTACAGAACACCGAACCACAGTATCTTTAAAGTGATTTCAAGGAAGGCTGACAAGGGAGGGTATTTAAAATGTCAAACACAATATCTGTTTGCATAATTGCTAAGGACGAGGAGGAAAGAATAGGAACTGCGATAAAGTGTGCAAAGCGTTTTGCGGATGAGATAATAGTTGTTGATACAGGTAGTTCTGATAGAACTCCTGAGGTAGCGCGCGAGCTAGGTGCG
>FWWL01002553.1_pt1 | contig 31148 bp, 18 predicted proteins | sample 2228331 | NCBI WGS metagenome assembly FWWL01 (sample SAMEA103939775, study PRJEB20133) | metagenome
CATGAGGTCCACGATGTCGGGCCGGAAGACTTCAAACACGAACTGGGTTCGGCGCGCTTTGTTGCGCTTGATGTACTTGCCCTCGTTGCGCTTGACCGTGTAAATGTTGTCGCTGAGCACCCAGCCCGGCATAATTTCGTTGTAAGCGGGGGAAACTCCCTCATAGCGATCCGCGGGGGAGTTGATCAGCGAGAAGGGGAACTCCACTTTCTGCGGCAACGCATTGACCGCCGTGGCGATAATCGAGTACGGGGCCTTCGTGAAGTTGCTCGGGAACTTAATGTTTGTTCCGAGGCCAAAGAAGGTTCCTTCGCCCGGCCAGATTTCCTGGTCAGGGGCTTTCGACGTGTGGTTCGATCCCACGTTCGCGCCGTAGCCGACGTTGCCCTTGCCCTCAGGCCAGAGTGCTGCGATGAGCAGCGATTGGTGATGGAAGCCCACGAACGGGCCGCAGAGCGAGGCAGTCACCTCTCCCTCGGCGATACCGGTGTTCGGGCCGAGGATCGACTGGGTCACCTTGCCGTGACGCTCAACGTGGCTGTGCTCCGTGCAGACCGAGCTGTCGACGATTGCCATCGAGGCCACTTCGCAGCCCCACTGTAGGATCGACTTCACCACCCAGGCGCCGTCGATCACTTCAGTCTTTTCGTCTTTATTGGACAGTAGGGTGGCTTCTTGCACCTTCGTCGCGCTGTCGATGACCGCAAAAGGGCCAACGTAGACGTTGACCACTTTGGCCGTGTTGAGAACCCTGGCACCCTCTTCGATAATGCCTTTTGGGCTCTTTGCGGCTTCGACGTACTTGGCCACGAAATCGTTGTACTCAGCCAAGAGTTCTTTGTTGTCGCGGCTCTTGGCCACCTTTTCCGCCACAGGGATGGTGAGCTCGGCATACGAGAGCACTTCGCGACCGCCCGTCTCAATGGCGATCGACATCTCGACGCCATTGCCGAAAGCCGTTCCGGCAGTCGCGCTCACGGTTTTGCAGTTCATGACGATGGCGCGAGGCCCCACAACGTAATTCGACAGGACTCCCACATTGTGGATGAGAGCATCATCTTCCACCACGCAGTCACAGAGCACGCTATGATAAACGCCAGCGGGGAAAGTCACGCCCTTGTCTGCCTCGAGAGCATTTTCCGTGAACTTGCCCAGGTAGACGTCGCCAAAGAACTTCACGGCCGCCACACGCTTCGGGTTGAACCCCTCAGCCACGCGCACCTTGCTCCAATCAGCTGCCCAGCATCCCGCCGCTTCGAGCTGCTTCTGAAGCTCAGGGTTTTCGCTCACAGGTTTGCCTTGCGGCGCAAGCTTCTTGACGCGCTCAACAGCCTGAAGGAGCTCCGACGTCTTGAGAACGTCTTGCAGTTCGGGGAAATACTTCATAACTTGTTACCTCTCCTCGGGTTGGCCTTTGTCGGGCCGCCTGCACCTTGTCATGGGCGGCCACTCACTTGTCTTCGCGGCTCGGGGGACCTGCCCCGTGGAGAGGCAGGTCCCCGTTGCCTTCGAATCTCTCAGTCGCGGTGACTTCGCGCTGCGCCCAGGCGCGAGCACACAGTCAGCCGCCGGAAATTGCTGCCTCAGCGTTTACTGGGCCAGACGGTCGAGCACCTTCTGGTACTCTTCCTTCTTCATCTTCTGAACCCACTTGTAGTACTCTTTGTACTCGAGCTCAGCCGCGGCCTCTTCGTCGAGCACGACGATGGCGTTGGGATGCAGCTGAAGGGCGCTCGCGGTCACCATGGACGTCACCGGACCCTCAATGAAGCGCTTGCAGATGGCGGCCTTGCGCTTACCGAAGGCGATGAGCAAGAGCTTGCGGGCTTCGAGGATCGTGCCCACGCCCATCGTGATGGCGAAGCGCGGAACCAGGTGCTGCTTGTCCTTGCCGAAGAAGAGCTCGGCGTTGTCATTGATCGTCTGCTCGGTCAACGCCTTGACGCGAGTACGGCTGGCCAGCGAGCTGCCCGGCTCGTTGAAGGCGATGTGGCCATCGCCACCAATGCCCAACAGCTGGAGATCGATGCCGCCATGGCGCTCAATCTCTTCTTCGTACCACTGGCAGAATGCCTCCGGGTCCGGAGCCATGCCGTCGGGAACGTGAATGTTCGAGGGGTTGATGTTCACGTGGTTGAAAAGACGATCATGCATGAAGTACCAGTAGCTCTGGTCGTGGTCCTTCGGCAGGCCGAGGTACTCGTCGAGGTTGAAGGTTACGACCTTCGAAAAATCAAGCCCCTCCTCCTTGTGATAGCGGATGAGGCGCTTGTAGGTGTCCTCCGGGGTCGACCCGGTGGCGAGACCCAACACCGAGTTGGGCTTGCGACGAATCTGGTCGCGAATGATCCCGGCTGCGATTTCCGCCAACTCCTGGCGGTCTTTCGCGATAATGACTTCCATAATTTTACTCCTGTGTTAATTTTTGTCTGATTCGACATTCGAGCACGGCTTTGTCGGGCTCGTGCTCGAATCCCGACTCAGCTCAAACCTCTCAAATCCAAGAGCGCACCGCTCGCGCCTTCCGAGCCAACGAGGAAGGACGTGTAGTGGTGGTAGAGGGCCAGCGTAATGGCGCCGGTGATGGCCTCCTCCTTGCCAAAGCTGCTGGAGCGAATCTCGACGTCCTTCTCCATCCGGTCGAGCGCTTTCGTGCTGAGCGTGGCACAGAGCGACGACATCAGCATGTCGCCCCCGGCCTCCGCCATCGTGCCGCCAATGATTATCATTTGCGGGCCAAACAAGTTAACAAGGTTGGCAATGCCGGTTCCCAGCAATCGGGCCGCTTTCTCCACGAGATTCAGGGCAAAGCGATCCCCATCGGCTGCTGCCCGGAAAATCGCCCCCGTCGTGATTCTTCCTGGCTCAGGGGCATAGTCGGGAATGGCTGTTTTGACTCCTTCCCGCACTGCTGCCTCCACCTGCTGAACGAGGGCATGATCGCTGGCCAGGCTTTCCAGGCATCCATAGTTGCCGCAATAGCAAATAGGGCCGTTCTCGGTGACGGTCGTGTGGCCAAATTCTCCCACGTTGAGCTTCGACCCCCGATAAATGCGGCCGTTGATGAGAATCCCTACGCCGAGTCCCGGGCCGAGCTGCACGTAAAGGGCGTTTTCGAAATCTCGAAGCTGGCCCCGCACACTCTCGGCAAGGGTGACCGCCACAATGTGGTTATCGATCACGGTGGGAACATTGAAATGCCGCTCAAGGACCTCTCGCAGCGGGACGTCAACCCATCCCTCAAAGCGCGGAAAGCTCAGAGAGACACCGTTGCGAGCGTCGACCAGACCCGAAATGCCTACACCGATTTGTTTGATAGGCCCAGCATCCGCCGAGGCCTGGATGGCTTCGATCTGGTCGCTGATGGCTTGGAAAATGGTCTCCAAAGCTTTTCCTTTGCCCGCGCTCACGGAAAATGGATAGATTCGCATGTTGCGCAAATTGCCGCGCAAATCGGCCCAGGCGCTGCTGATTCCGCGCGTGGAAAAGGTAACCCCTACGACAGTGCCCTTGTGCGGATTCACAGAAAGAAGCTGCGGCTTACGCCCGCCGGTCGACTCGGCAAAACCCTCCTCAACGACTTCTTCTTTTTCGAGGAGCTCTCCGACGCAATTCGACACGGTGGGAAGGTTGAGTCCCAGGATCTTTCCAATTCGGGCGCGCGAAACGGGGCCCTCGCGCCAAACGTGAAAGCGGATCAATGCCAGACGATGTGCCCGTCTTTCGGCAGGACCCTCAGAAAAGTCAAGATACTCGCTATTGGAGCTCTGGGCATTCATCTTAGAGAATCTGGCAAAACCGAAAGTCTTTTACAGCACTATTTCAAGGATATTTTGTGACAATCACAAAAAACATTGTGGCAATTCCGGGAAATACCTCCAACGTTCTTTAGATTTCTAATAATAATTCCACTGCCGTTCACGCAGCCACACCAATTCGGAATTTTGTGTGTGAACGATAAAAGCGGGCCCACAGCTTCGGTTTCCACCGGGGGAGTTATTGAAAACGGAATAACTTTGACGGCATGGGGACAGAAGAGTCGGTATGCGGGCTTACTCACGCCGGGATGACTTCTCAAAATTGCCGGCTTCGAGAGTCCCTCGCCGCCGCAGGCAAAGAATTTGCGCTAGAATGGCAAGCGCAATTTCCTCCGGCGTCTCGGCTCCCAAGTCGAGACCGGCCGGGCATACCACCCGCTTCAGCTCTTCATCCGAGAAGCCTTTATCTCGGAGATTCTTGCGGAAAAGTGCGACCTTCGTGCGACTGCCCACGAGGCCAATGTAGCGAGCCGGCGACCGCAGGGTCATCTCCATGCAAAACTCATCGTAGGAGTGGCCACGCGTCGCAATGACCACGTACGTCGCCGGATCAATGTGGACGCGCTCGAGCTGCTTTTCGAACGGTTCGGCGATGATCTCCGCTGCAGCAGGAAAACGCTCAGCATTAGCGAACTGGGGACGGTCGTCGGTCACAACGATGCGCAAGTCAAGCTTGGCGGCAAAATCGTGAAGTGCGCGCGAGATGTGTCCCGCACCAAAAATCAGCAGCTTTTCGTCCGCCACAAGTGGTTCGATAAAAGCTTTCATCTTTCCCCCGCAAAGCATGTCATTTTCCTCGGCTGATTTGGCCGTGAGGTCGACCTCGAATAGTGCGGCCTTGCCCGTGGCCATCACCCGTTTGGCAAAGGCCACGAGATCCGCTTCCACGCAGCCCCCGCCGACAGTTCCAATCAATTGACCTTCATCGGTGACGAGCATTTTCGCCCCTGCCTTACGAGGGGTCGAGCCCACGGTCTCGACGATTGTCACCAGGGCGCCACGTTTTCCTTCCCGGAGCAGTTTTGTCGCTGTCTCAAAGACCTCGTTCTGTGCCATGGCTTTGCGGTCTCTCCTCCGTTCAAAGGGCTAACTGCCTGCAGTGCTACCACCGGGCGAGTTTTCGCACGTTCCCTCTCGGGCGAGAGCTTCGAATTCACGCATACATACATACAGTGCCCGAGGAACATGGTAGCACCCCTTCCACTTTCCGCCTTTGAGCTTGTTCACGGGGCGTCCCTCTCGGTGGAGGTAACCCAGCCACTCGCCATGTTCAGGGTCGGGAAAGTGACTCCACGTGTAGTCATGAACCCGCTTGTACCAGCACCAAGCTTCTTCGCGCAGGCGATCGTTGGGCGCGAGACGCAAAGCTTTGGCCAGCGCCACGAGAGCCTCGGAGTGGACCCACCAGAGTTTTTGATCCCACTCCAGCTGCAAGAGTGGCTTTCCCCGTGCATCCATGAAATAGAAAATGCCGTCCCACTCCTGGTCCCAGCTCGATTCGAGCGTCCGCAGGGCCACCTGGATGGCTTTTTCGATGAGAGCAGTATCGCCGCGGCGCTCCCCCAGCGTCATCATGAACCACATCGCTTCGAGCGCATGTCCGGGGATGAGCAGCCGCCCATCGAAAGTGTCCGGATGAGTGTTGTCTGGAGCAATGTGCTCATACATGACAAGGCTTTCAGGATCCACGAAGCGTCCCATCACGGTGGCGATGCTCTCATCGATCGCTTGCTCGACTTCCGCGCAGCCCAGGAGGTGTTCCATTTCCAACACAAGATTGGAGAGAACCATCGCGAGTGTGCACGACAACATCGGACGCGTGCCGGGAACAATTTTGGACCAGCGCCCTTTGGGGTTACTGCGGCGCTGTTGGATCACGTTCCACGCCTGGCGCGCGATCGCGGCCGCCTCGTCGCTGCCTGTCGCCAGAGCGTACTGAGCAAAGGCCATCGCGCCGAAGCATTCGGAGAAAATGTTATAGGGTTGCACCAAAGGGCGCCCATCGCAGGTCAACGAGAAGTACCAGTGTCCCTCCTCATTGCGGACATGGCGAGCAAGGAATTCCGCACCCAGCCGCGCCATTTCGAGCCATTCGGGTTGTTTCTCAAGGCGATTGTAAAGCATGGAAAAGGTCCATAATTGTCGTCCCTGAAGCCAGGTGAATTTGTCCGTGTCGTAGACCTGCCCTCGGCGGTCGAGGCAGGTCAAGTAGCCTCCGTACTCGCGATCAGGCGAGTAACGCATCCAAAATGGAATCACGTCGTCGAGAAGGGCTTGGCGGTACTGATGGGCCAGTTTGGCCGCTCGCTCTTGAATGGTTTTCTGCAGCGTCTTTGACATCAAATGAATAGACCTCCCCAAGGAGAAAGCCTGTGTTTTGAGCTCACTGGAGAGCCTATGAAGGGCCGGGCTCTCTCGTTCAACGGCAAAATAAGCTGAAATCCAAAAGTGGACGAATAACTTGGGCGAGCATTCCGCCACGAGGACCGCCAGAGTGTGCCATCGCCGCACAGCGAGGTGCTGGTATCGACACATCGCATCGCCATTTCCACTCCTCGAAGCCAGGCGTCCAACTCTGGCGCATGATCCTCCGCACGCGACGGTCGATCAGCAGGTTTGGCAACTCGAAATTGGCAGGAGGACGTGCTGGCGCGACAGGTCTTCGCGCCTTTCCTGCTTTTCGGCTGGGAGAGAGAGTGCCACCTGGCCTGCGAGTGGGGCAGGGCGCTCTCAAACCGTCTCACCGGCTCGCTGTTCGCTCGCCAATGTCAGTGAAGTCATCCCACGTCGTTGACCCCCCTGTCCCGCCCGGCTCAAACAAAGGCCCTCAGGTGTTTTCTTCGATGTATTTCCCCATGGCGCGGAATTTCCGATAGCGTAGCTCCAGGAGCTCGTCGGGCGGTAGGTGCCGCAGTTGATCGAGATTCTTCCCCAACGCCTCTCCCACATTCCTGAAGGTTGTTTGGGGATCACGGTGCGCTCCGCCCAGGGGCTCAGGGATGATCTCGTCCACCACTTCCAACGCGATGAGGTCCTTCGCGGTGAGCTTCAATTGTTCGGCTGCGCGCTCGGCCAATCCGCGATCCTTCCAAAGGATAGCGGCGCAGCCTTCAGGGGAGATGACGCAGTACCACGCATTCTCGAGCATGAGGACTCGGTCTCCGACGCCCACTCCCAAGGCGCCTCCGCTTGCTCCCTCCCCGATAACAATGCACACGATGGGCACCTGGAGGGTGAACATATCGCGGATGTTGCGCGCAATCGCTTCGGCCTGGCCACGCTCTTCAGCACCGATCCCAGGGAAGGCGCCTGGCGTGTCGATAAAGACGACGATCGGCATAGCAAACTTGTCCGCCAATCGCATGACCCGCATGGCCTTGCGGTAGCCTTCGGGATGCATCATGCCCCAGTTGCGCATCAGGTTTTCTTTGGTGTCGCGTCCCTTTTGCTGGCAGATGACACACAGGCGCTCGCCTCGGAAGCGCGCAAAGCCTGTGACAACCGCTTTGTCGTCCGCATAGTAGCGATCGCCGTGCACCTCGACGAAATCCGTCATGAGGGCATGAACAAAGTCGAGCGAGTGCGGACGGTCCAAATGACGGGCGAGCAGAACGCGTTGCCACGGACTGAGGTTTTCGAAGATTTCGCGCTGCTTGCGTTCGAGCTCCTCACGCACAGCGCGTATGGCATCTTCATCGCGTGGCTCCTGCTTTTCTAATTCGAGAAGCTTGTTCTCCAGCTCGACGAGTGGCTTCTCAAAGTCGAACGCAGTTATCGCCATGTTAACCTTCCCAACGTTTTTCTGGTGCTAGCCGAACTTCGCCCGGCAAAGGGACGCAGCCATGCACGACCTCTTCCCGCCCAGGGAAGTCACTTCCCTAGCGAGCGTCTTACTTTAGAAATGCACGAGCGGCGCGTGCAAGGAAAGATAAATTTCCCCCGCGCTCGCATTCACAGATGGACGAGTCACTGCGGAACCACTCAGAGGAAAAAAGTGGTTCCGCGGGGCGCGCTCATCCGGAACCACTCTCCGACCCTAAGTGAGCAAAAAGCACCGATGCATGCACAAAAAGCAACTGGCACGGTCCAACGACTGTAATCATTCAGTGCTGAACGATTTCAGGTAGATGACGGCGACAAACACTCAAATGTCGTGCGTATGGGGACTGCTGCTATGTGCACTCTCTCACATGGGGCTCGCTGGTACTGGTGTAGTTCTTGCATAACCTATGCCACTGCCTCGTAAGACTGAAATAAATGTAATTCGGTGAAAAAGGAAAGCGGAGAATGAACAGCACAGGAATGCGCCCAGCTCCTCAGGGACTCTATGATCCTCAGTATGAACATGACGCGTGCGGTGTCGGCTTTGTCGTCGACATCAAAGGGCGCAAGTCTCATGACATCGTCGAGCAGGCCTTACAAGTTCTCGTCAATTTGAGCCATCGTGGTGCTTGTGGCTGCGATGCCGAAACGGGGGATGGCGCCGGCATCCTCATTCAGATACCTCACGAATTCTTTGCTAGGGAATGCGCCAAGCTTGGCATCCAGCTTCCGGCTCCGGGACAGTACGGCGTCGGTGTGGCGTTTTTCTCCCCCAACCCTGGGCATCGTGAAGCTTGCCAGCGGCGCATTGAGCAAGTCGTGGCCGAGGAGGGACAAGAGTTCCTCGGGTGGCGCGACGTCCCAGTCTGCCCCGAGCATATCGGCGAGGTTGCCCGCTCGGTCATGCCCATCATCCGTCAGTTCTTTGTCCGCAAGCGGGGCATCTACGCCGACCAGGAAGTTTTCGAGCGAAAGCTTTATGTTATCCGCAAGTGGGCTAACCGGCGCATCAAGGACGAAAAGCTGCCCGGCTACGAGATGTTCTACATGCCGAGTCTGTCGAGCCGCACTGTGATTTACAAGGGAATGCTTATGGCTCGCCAGATTCCGCTCTTCTACCCGGATCTCGTGGATCCGCTCGTGACCAGCGCCATCGCGCTGGTTCATTCGCGCTTTTCCACGAACACCTTCCCCAGCTGGGAGTTGGCCCATCCCTATCGCATGATTGCGCACAATGGTGAAATCAATACGCTACGCGGCAACCGCAACTGGATGCGTGCTCGTCAGGCGGCGCTCACGAGTGCCCTTTTTGGTGATGAAGTTTATAAGTTATTCCCACTTGTCACAGAGACGGGAAGCGATTCGGCCACCTTCGACAATGCCCTCGAATTTCTTGTCATGGGAGGGCGCCCATTGCCTCAAGCTGTCATGATGATGATCCCCGAGGCGTGGACCGGAAACCCCTACATGGACCCCGACAAGCGGGCTTTCTACGAATACCACGCCTGCCTCATGGAGCCGTGGGATGGTCCTGCAGCGATCGCCTTCACTGATGGGATTCGTATTGGGGCTGTGCTCGATCGCAATGGCTTGCGGCCCGGTCGCTACTGGATCACAAGCGACGACCGCCTCATCTACGCCTCCGAAACCGGAGTCCTCGACATCCCGGTCGAGAACGTCGTCTACAAAGGCAAGATGCAGCCCGGCAAGATGCTGCTGGTCGATACGCAGCAGGGCCGCATCATCGACGACGAAGAGATCAAGCGCTCGATGGCCACGCGTCATCCTTATCGCGAGTGGGTCGAGAAGAACATTGTCGATCTCGACTCGCTAGCGTCGCCCGAGAAATCCGAGCCCAAAGCGTATGAACCCGAAGAGCTTGTTCGGTTGCAGCAAGCTTTCGGCTACACGCTTGAGGATTTGAGAATGTTGATGGCCCCGATGGCGGCCCAGGGCGAGGAAGCTATCGGGTCCATGGGCAACGATTCCCCACTGGCCGTTCTTTCAGACCGTCCGCAACTTCTGTATAACTACTTCAAACAGCTCTTTGCCCAGGTGACGAATCCACCTATCGACAGCATCCGGGAAGAGATGGTCATGTCGACCGTCAATTACTTGGGCAAGTGGGGTAATATCCTAGATGAGGTGCCGCAACATGCGCGCATGGTGCGGATTCATCACCCGCTCATCACCAACGAGCAGCTTGAGAAGTTGCGCAGTCTCGACGACGAGTTCAATCGCTCGATCACCCTTCCGATTCTCTTCGACGTAGGCGAGGGCGAGGCTGGCTTGGAAAAAGCTATGGATCGCCTTTGTGAACAAGCCGCTCAGGCGTGCCGCGATGGCTATGGCATCATCATCCTCTCCGATCGCGGCGTGGATGAACATCATGCGCCGATTCCGGCCCTGCTCGCAACGGCAGGCATCCACCACCATCTCATCCGCGAGGGGCTGCGCGGCTATGCTGGAATTGTGGTGGAGACGGGTGAAGCGCGTGAAGTCCACCACTTTGCCCTCCTCATTGGCTACGGCGCGGGAGCGATCAATCCCTATCTTGCCTTCGAGACGATTGCGGACATGATTCGCAATCAGACTCTTCCCGCGGAGCTTCTCCCGCCGGTCGGGCTGACGGTTGAACAGGCCATTAAGAATTATATCAAGGCAGCCGATAAGGCCATTCTCAAGATCATGGCCAAAATGGGCATCAGCACGATCCAGAGCTATCAGGGTGCCCAGATCTTTGAAGCCATCGGTCTCGATAAAGAGGTCATTGACCGCTACTTCACCCACACGGCTTCACGCATCGGTGGCGTCAAGCTCGACGCGATTGCGCGTGAAACCCTATTGCGCCACCGCTACGCTTTCCATGACGAGAGATTCTCGCATGACGAGTTTCTTCCTTGGGGCGGCCAGTATCATTGGCGGCGTGAAGGCGAAGCCCACCTCTTCAGTCCTGATGCGATCGCCAAGCTGCAGCATGCTGTGCGCATGAATGATTACGCCACCTTCAAAGAGTACAGCAAGCTCATCAACGACCAAAGCGAAGCGCTCTGCACGCTGCGTGGCCTCTTCCGCTTCAAAAAAGGCAACCCTATCCCCATCGACGAAGTTGAACCTGTTGAGTCCATCGTCAAGCGTTTCGCCACCGGCGCCATGAGCTTTGGCTCCATTAGCAAAGAAGCTCACGAGACTTTGGCCATCGCCATGAACCGGCTCGGTGCGAAAAGCAATACGGGCGAAGGAGGCGAGGACCCTGAACGCTTCAAACCCGACCCGAATGGCGACCTGCGCCGCAGCGCCATCAAGCAGGTGGCGAGCGGGCGCTTCGGCGTGACGACAACTTATCTTGTTAATGCCGATGAGCTTCAGATCAAAATGGCGCAAGGGGCCAAGCCTGGCGAGGGTGGGCAATTGCCCGGCCACAAGGTCTTCCCTGAAATTGCGCGTGTGCGTCACTCCACGCCTTTTGTGGGGCTGATCTCACCGCCACCCCACCATGACATTTATTCCATCGAAGACCTGGCGCAACTCATTCACGACCTCAAGAATGTGAATCCTTCGGCGCGTGTCAGCGTGAAGCTAGTGGCCGAAGTGGGGGTTGGCACCATCGCTGCTGGCGTGGCCAAGGCTCATGCCGACGTTGTGCTCATCAGCGGACACGACGGCGGCACAGGAGCTTCGCCGCTGACTTCGATCAAGCACGCTGGAATTCCCTGGGAGCTCGGACTGGCGGAAACACAGCAGGTTCTCGTTCTCAACGACCTGCGAAGCCGCATCATCGTTCAAGTTGATGGCCAGATGAAAACCGGACGCGATGTGGCCATCGCAGCCTTACTCGGAGCCGAGGAATACGGTTTCGCCACAGCGGCTCTCGTCTCGCTGGGGTGCATCATGATGCGCAAGTGCCATCTCAACACCTGCCCCGTTGGAGTAGCTACCCAGGATCCGCGCCTGCGCGAGCGCTTTGCGGGCAAGCCCGAGCACGTCATCAACTTCTTCCGCTTCGTGGCGCAGGAGCTGCGCGAAATCATGGCCGAACTTGGGTTCCGCACGGTCGACGAGATGATTGGGCGTGTGGACATGCTCGATGTGCAGCCCGCCATCGACCATTGGAAAGCGCGTGGACTCGATTTCTCGCAAATTCTTTGGCAGCCGCCGCGTCAGCCTGGCGTCGAGATCCGTTGCGTGAAGGCGCAGGACCATGGGCTCGAGCAAGCTCTCGATCACGAGCTCATTCACCGCTCGATGGCGGCGCTCGAGCGTTTGGAGCCCGTGCGCTTTGAAATGCCCATTCGCAACGTCAACCGTACAGTGGGGGCCATGCTCAGCGGCGAAGCCGCAAAACGCTATGGCGAAGAGGGGATGCCCCCAAATACCATCCACGTGAAGTTCTCGGGTTCGGCAGGCCAGAGCTTCGGGGTGTGGCTCTATAAGGGCATCACATTCGAACTCGAAGGCGACGCCAACGACTACTTCGGCAAGGGCCTTAGCGGCGGACGCCTCATCGTTTACCCGCCGCGCAACGCTCGTTTCCGCGCCGAGGAGAACATTATCGTTGGAAACACCTGCTTCTATGGCGCAACCAGCGGCGAGGCTTACGTCCGCGGGCGAGCTGGCGAGCGTTTCGCTGTGCGCAACAGCGGCGCGAAATGTGTCGTCGAAGGTGTGGGCGACCACGGCTGCGAGTACATGACGGGCGGAACGGTGGTCGTCATTGGTCCGACGGGACGCAATTTCGCGGCAGGTATGAGCGGTGGCATCGCTTTCGTTCTCAACGAAGACGGCGAATTCGAAAAACGCTGCAACACCGCCATGGTGGATCTCGAGACGGTCGAGGATCCCAAAGATGTCGACCTGCTGCGCCTTATGCTCTCCAATCATGCTCGGCTGACCGGTAGTCCCGTGGCCCAACGCATTCTCGACGACTTCGGGTCGTATCTGCCCAAGTTCGTGAAAATCATGCCTCGCGACTTCCGCCGGGCCTTACAGCAGCTTGACGAGCAAGCACGCGCCGAAGCCGAAGCAAAGCTGGTCCCCATTCCTGCCTAACGGATGTTGTCTAAAAGGAAGACGGGTTGGCAGAGTGGGACTCTGCCGGCCTGTTTTTTTTTTCTTCATAGCGGGCTCAGCAGAGGTTGACGACAGCCCAGCGCGCGTGCTACCGTTGTTGAGGATTTGAAAGGTAGGAGACGTTCAATGAACAAATGGCATTCATGGCTTTGTGGCAGGCTGCTCACTGATGGAGACTAAAAAGATCAGCAAAAGCGATCGCCACAACGATCTGCTGGGTAGGGAGCGGGGTGAGGCCAAGGCCAGCTCTTTGTACCGCTGCTTGCCCAAAGGATCCTACCGTGGCGCTGTGGTCTTTCCCTCAAGGTACGTGGGTGAAGGGGCTCCCTTACTCTGTGCAAGTGCCAGGACAACCAGACTTCTATCGCGGAGCGCCTGTCGGTACGACAGCGTATTTCCCTCAGTTTGTGTTCCAAGTCGATCGGCTGGGAGTCGGTTGTTGTGGTGGAAGCTTTGTCTTCTTGTCGTTGGAGTGACGTTTATGCTGACTGCGTGCAGCACCCTGAGGCCACCTTATAAGCGCTGCGGTGGGCTTGCGGCCGAGACGCTCGATATACCACCGACTGTTGACGCAATGTTGCGTCGTCGTGGGTTCCACCCTATCGACCCACAGGAAGCCCGGCATCCCACTCGCGTCTGGTGGTGTGTTCGCCCCGTCAATATCCCCGGCGGGCGTATGGCGGCTCGGGTAGGATGGTTTCACGAATGGATTCTTGCCCCTGGACTCGAAAGCGGAGCCGATTTTCAAGGCGCCGATTCAGTGCGGGGCACGTGGCCAAAATCTCCTTTGGCTCTCTTAAGGCCCCTCCATCGCAACGAGCATCGTGGCTCAGCTTTGCAAGCCGGTACCTATTGCCGGGAAGTGAGGGATGTGACGCCCCAAGCCATCCAAGAGGCTGTTCACAAAACACCGCGTGCCGGATGGCTCCCCTTTCCTTTGCATAACTGCCATACTTGGGTGCAAAAAGTCTCACGCCAGGCCCGTCAAAATCCCTTGCCGTGATTCGGACTAGACAGTCGGATGAATGCTGCGATAGAGAAACGATCATGTTAGGGCAAAAGGCAGGAACGCGAGTCATGCGCGCAGAAAAAATGCTAAATTGTCATCTCCTTGCACTCATGACAATTCTAGCGATATCAGTGGTTTCTTTGGCGGGGTGCTCGGGCATTGTGGGCAAGCGCGGACCCGAACCCGATTGGGCAATAGTGACCGCTTGTGCGCCGTACCGGCCGGTCGACACTCCTGGGCGCCAGCGGCGCGAGGCCCAGAACGATGCGGAGCTCCTGGCGCGCCGCCAGCTTCTCAACGAGATCGGTCGCATGCGCATCACTGCCAAGGAAACGGTCAATGATCTCATTGCTTGTGACACTCGCTTGAGAGCGCGCGTCATGGAAATGGTGAGGACAGCTGAAGTTCATGATTGGTTTGTTGACGAGCAGCGCGGAGAAGTCCACGTCACCGTGCGACTTGATCGCAACAAAGTTCGAGAACTTCTCACACCGCAAAATGACGAGTCCCCGCAGCGCTGACTTTTTGTCGCGAGCCCAAACCATTTTTCTTGAGCCAACCGAACAGCGCACAATCTTGCACTGCTCGGACATTCACGTGGGGCGGCGTTTTCAGCCCCTCCCCGCACAAAAGCTGGTGGAGGCTGCGCGCTTACTCAAGCCCGACGCCGTCATCGTATCCGGCGACCTCACGATGCGTGCCCGTAACAGGCAGTTTCGCAAAGCTCGCGCCATCATCGAGCAATTGCCCCACCCCATGACCGTCATCCCAGGCAATCACGACATTCCGCTCTACGACCTCCCCCTGCGCCTTCTAGCTCCCTTTGCAAACTGGCGCCGATGGATTGCGGATCTCGACGACGGTCCGCTCGATCTCGGTCTGTGCGCGATTTGGTCAGTCAACACGATCAATCGCTTCGTCCACCAAAGGGGGCGCTTGCGAGAAGCCGACCTCCAGGCCATCGAGATGTGGTCACGCTCTCTTTCTCCAGAGATCTGGCGTGTGGTGGTCGTACACCAGCATTTCGCCAACACGCCTGACAATCCTCGGCCCGGCATCTACGCTCACCCTCGTTTACTCCTCGAGCGACTGGCTCGTGCAGGAGTTCACCTTGTCGTGCATGGCCATGTGCATCAGTCAGGCGTTTTTGCAGCCTCCGAATTGTTTCCCGAAATGCGCGAATCAATTATCGTGGCCGCGGCTGGGACAGCGTCAAGCGGGAGAATGCGCGGCGGTGACCGCGTTTTTCAGTTTAACGTGATAACATTTAGAGCATCACAGTTCGAGATCACGATATGGAATTGGAACTCCCAAAAGCTCGCGTTTGAGCCTGGCCCGTCACGCTCCTTTGACCGTTCGCTTTTTGCAAAGAAGTGAGCTACCCATGCCGATTCTCATGTATCATCACATTGCAGAGTGTCCCAGCGAATCGAGCGCCCACGCTGGCTTGTGGGTCTCACCCGAGCTTTTCGAAGAGCAGTTGCGTTGGCTGCGTGCGCGGGGCTACGTCGGGCTGACAGTCCACCAGTTAGCGCTCGCTTTACGGGGCGAAGCTGATTTGCCGCGGCGGTGGGTGGTGATCACATTCGATGATGGCTGGCGCGACAACTACACCCATGCCTGGCCTCTGCTGCGCGAGTACGGTTTTCCTGCAACCATCTATGTCAGTACGGGCCGCCTTCGCGACTCGGAAACGCAAGGCAAGCCTGACGAGATGATGTCTGCGGAGGAGTTTCGTGAGCTTGCACGTGCTGGTATCGAGATCGGTGCTCACACCCGAACCCATCCCAAATTGACTCGCCTTTCGGATGGAGAGGCGCGTGGAGAAATCGTTGGTAGCCGAGATGATTTGGCGCAAATTCTGGGGGAACCGCCGGCGAGCTTTTCCTATCCTTACGGCGCTTTTTCTCCGCGTATCGAACGCATTGTTCGCGAGGCGGGTTTCCTCTCTGCGGTGAGCACGATTCGCGACAATCAAGTCCGACCGTCCCAGCTCTACCATCTTCCGCGCGTCATGGTCATGCGCTCAACCACCTTGGACCGCTTCCGGTATATGTTCTCGTGGTGGTATCATCTTGTACACGCTTGGAAGAATCGTTTCCGCTGGCAGGGCTGCGCATGAAAGTGCTCCACACAAATTTTCTTCGCGGCTGGGGGGGACAGTCCAACCGTATCCTTGAGGAATGTCGATGTTTGGCCACGCGGGGGTGGGACGTCCTTCTGAGTGTACCGCCTGGCAGTGAGTTGGCGCGTCGCGCTCGGACTGCTGGCCTCGCCGTGGACGAATCCGTAGGATACAGGTCTCTTACTCAAGCATTATGTCGTCAAGAAGTTAGCAAGTTTCAACGTCTCGTGAGGAACTTCCAGCCGGATCTCATCCACCTTCATGGGGGGCGCGATTCCTGGATTGCCGCCCTTGCCTTGGCTCTGCGTCCGCGCCCCGTCATCTTGCGCACCAAACACAATGTTTTTCCGATCGTGGATCACCCTGGAAACCGCTGGCTGTACGGTCGCTTTTTCGATGGGATTGTTTGCATTTCCTCGGCGATCGTCGAGCAATGCGCCGCGAAGCCCTACATTGCCATGGAAAAACTTGTCCTCATTCCCAGCGCCTGTGACGTCGATCGCTTTAGGAGCGCCGGGGCGGCAAGATGTCCGCGCCGTCAGGAGTTTGGGTTTGCCCCGGAACATCTCGTCATTGTCATGAGTGGCCGTTTTAGGCCCGAAAAGGGCCACGACGTTTTGCTCAAAGCGATTCCTCAGGTCTGCGCAGCCTTGCCGCATGCTCGGTTCTTGCTGCTAGGAGCAGGCTCTCTCCAGAGGGAAATCGCTGCGGCGCTCGAGCGCGAGAACCTTCGCGATGTCGTCGTTGTGGCTGGTTTTCGCACGGATGTTCCTGAGTGTCTCGCTGCAGCTGACATTGCGGTGCAGCCTTCCCGATCAGAAGGATTGGGTACCGCCGTTCTTGAGGCAGCTGCGGCGGGGTTGCCTATTGTCGCAACGGCCGTGGGCGGGATCCCCGACATCGTTGTCCCTGGCCAGACAGGCCTATTAGTGCCCCCTGAAGATGCCAATGCTTTAGCCGACGCCTTGATCACCCTTGGTCGCGACCCCAGCCTTCGCAAATCGCTTGGCGAGGCAGCCCGCGAGCGTGTCGCCCATCTATTTTCTCTCGAGATGCTCGCGGAGAAAACAGATGCCTATTACCGGAGGATGCTTGAAAATCGTGCATGAGTGGAGAGCCGGTCCCCCGGTGGCCGATCAAGGAGTCTTTCCGCAAGCGAGCATCTAGTGCGCGAGATGAACGCATCCAGTTGCACGCAGCCGACGACATCATGAAACTTCAATGACGCATGACAAGACGGTGTACGTGAGAAAAGGAAGAATCAGAGATCATGACACCAAACTCGCCAACATCGCCCCAACCGGAGTTTCAACTCCATCTTGATCGCGACAAGCGTGAAGCCTTTTTGAAAGAATGCAGCGGGAAGTTGCATGCCATACGCGAACAGCACCTGCGTTCCTGTATCAAGGGCGACGGGATGGCGGCCTGTCAGAAGCTTGCCGATAATATGGACGAGCTTATTGCAGGCATTGCGAAGTGGCTCGTGAAGGAGGCTTATCTTTCGCGCACTGCTTATGAACGCTTGGCCCTTGTCGCCCAGGGAGGCTACGGACGGCGCCAGCTCAATCTCTATTCCGACATCGATCTCCTCGTCCTCCTGCCTGATGATCCCACTCCTGTCGAACAAGCCTTCACAAAGAGTCTCCTCTATTTTCTCTGGGATTTGGGGGGCATCGATTTAGGTCATGCCGTGAAGCGTGTCCAGGAGGCCCTCAGCGCAGTGAGCCATGACCTCGACTCAACCACGACGCTCATTCACACGCGTCTCATTTTTGGTAATGCCGCTCTTTTAGAAAACCTGCGTGTAAGCCTTGCCAGGAGCCTCCAGAATACGCACAAGCGTTGGTTCATTGAGGCTGTCCAAGAAGCCACGCGCACACGCCACGAAAAGTATGGGCGCTCCATCTATCTGCTCGAACCCAATATCAAAGAAGGGGAAGGTGGACTGCGTGATGCTCACGCTCTGCTGTGGCTAGCCTTTGCTCAGTTCGGCAAGGCCGAATCCCACGTTCTCGTGGAAGAAGGTATCCTTGAGGCCGATGAGTTGCTGGCGATGGCGGAGGCTGTTGAGTTTCTCCTCGTTGTGCGTAGTTTGCTCCACGAGCTGGAACGACGAAAGAGCGACACTTTGACCCAAGGCCGTCAGCCAGCGATTGCCGAGAAATTGCGTTATAAGTCTGATGCCACACTCCTTGCGGCTGAGCGGATGATGAAAGATTATTATCTGCGGGCGCGCTGCATCGACCGCTACGCACGCAAAGCCATGCGCCAATTGACCTCGCCAGGGCGCACCGTCGTTGGTCTTGTGTTCGATGCGATGCGCGAGCGCTCCGTGGACGAGAACTATGTGGCGCGGGGGGATATGCTCTTTCTGCGCCGGCCGCAGCTGGAATTCTTTACGCAAGATCCTGCCCGCGTCATGGAGTGTTTCTGGCTCTCCGCCAGCACGGGTCTCCAATTGAGTGACGAACTCAGAGACCTTATCTCGCGTGCACGCGTTGTGACGGCAACAGATGAGTTTCGGTCTTCGTCGCGCGTGCGCGATGCCTTTATGCGCATCCTTGGGCTGAGAGCGGGGGTTGCGCAGGCACTGCACCAGATGCACGAGACGCATGTCCTCATGGATTACCTGCCTGAGTTTGCCAAACTCTTCTGCCTCGTGCGGGTGGATTACTACCATCGCTACACTGTGGACGAGCACTCCATCAAAGCCATCGAAAAGGGAGAAGAGTTGGTGGCTGGACGAGCTCGAGCTCCGCAAGATCTCGTCGATGCGGCGCGAAACATTCAGCGGTGGGACCTACTCAACTTGGCCCTCTTGCTCCACGATATCGGCAAAGGCGAAGGTCATGGCCACGTCCTGCGTGGCGCCGGCATTTCCCAGAAGATCACGCAACGCATGGGACTTGCCCCGGAGGATCAGGAAATCGTTCGCCAGCTCGTGCTCCAGCATTTGCGGTTGGTCCACGTCTCTCAGCGTCGCGATCTTGACGACCCAAGAGTTATCGAGGATGTGGCCAACAGTGTCCCCGATCAGCAACTCCTCGATATGCTGTACGTGCTCTCTTACTGCGACACGAGCGCCGTGGGCCCTGACGTGTGGAACGACTGGAAAGCCTCGCTGATGTCTGACCTCTACCGCAAAACGTCACGCGTGCTGGCCGGCCACGAGCTCAAGCTTGAGCTCGCTCCCGAGGAGCATGCTCGTTTGGCCGAGGAACTCAAAGCCCTCCTCGGCAATGAGGCGACCCTGGAGGAAGTGCGCACGTTCCTGACGAATGCACCGATGAAATATGTTAACAGTATTCCTGTTCACAAAATGGCGCAGCATTTTCGCATGCGCCGCGATCTTTCCGATGAGCAACGGGTTGTTCTGGCATCGTACGATCCGGCTGGCATGAATTACACAGAACTGGCTGTCGTGGCTTACGATGCCCCTGGGCTACTCAACGTTCTCTGCGGAGGTCTCTCTTCGCGGCGAATCAACATCCTGAGCGTCCAGGTTTTCTCAACGAAGGACGGTTACGCCATTGACCTCTTCCAAGTGACAGATCTCCACGGCAACCGTCTACCACAAGGAATGCGCCTTGATCGTCTGCGCCAGGACATCGACAAAGTTCTTCGAGGGCAGGCGCAGGCTGAGGATGTGTTCCCTCCTCTTCCGGCCGCGGAGCGCCCGGCCCAGGATCTGAGCGTCGTCAAGCCCCCCCAGATCCTTGTCGACAACGAAACGTCGCCTCTCTACACAATCATCGAGGTCAAAACCTACGATCGCCCAGGACTCCTCTACGATATTACGCGCGTGTGTACTCAAATGGGCTTCAATATCCACTTGGCTCTCATCACCACGGAAGCCTATCGCGTCGTGGATGTGTTTTACCTGACCGATACAGATAATAACAAGCTTCTCGAAGAGCGCACCCTCTCAAGGCTGAAAGAAGAGCTCGTGAAGGTAATGCAATGACAGGGCTGGAAAAGTGCTCGGAGGACGTTAGGGCTAGCACAGTGCATGATTGCTCTTTAGATCCGGCAACTCCCCGCCGTTTCGCACCAACTCCGCGCAAGCTCGCCTTGCTCCTTTTTCTGGTGAGTCTCGCGCTTTACCTCCCAGCCGTGCGGTACGAGTTTGTCTGGGATGACGTCTACTACGTCTTGCAGAACCCTGTGATCCGCACCTGGCGCACGTGGGCGCTGGATTTTGTGTCGCCTAAAGCCTATGGCGCAGCCATGATAACGCCCCCGATGTTTCGTCCTCTGCGTAACATCAGCTACCGCGTGGACTGGATGATCGCCGGACCACACCCGGCATGGTGGCATGCCCACAACATTCTTCTCCATGCCCTCAATGGCGTGCTTCTCTTCGCTCTTTTACGCCGTGTCGCGCCGTGGCTGACCTCGCTTCTCGGAAAAGAACCTCCGAGCATCTCACCGAGCACTCTCGCGTTCCTAGCGGCGCTCACCTGGGCGGTCCATCCTGTGCACACCGAATCCGTGGCGTGGGTGAAGAGCCGCGACGAATTGCTATTCGCCCTTTGGTCCATAATATGTTTACTTTTTATTGCCCTTGGGGCTGCGGGGCTCATGCGCTCTCTCCACGCATGGGTGGGCGGCGTTTGTGCCTGTGGACTGGCTCTTCTCAGCAAGGAGATGGCCGTGAGCCTTCCCCTGATTCTGATTCTCTGGGCATGGTGTGCGCGTCGCGACAGCTTCGCGTGGCGCTTTATCCTCAGCGCCGCCATCGCCATGGGGGCGCTAGTGGCCATTTTTGTTGCGTGGCGCCACCGAGTGCTAGGAACCACGGCCATGTGCGATTATCTGAGCGGCAGTTTTGCTCACGAAATGCTTACCATGGTGCGGGCTGCTGCGCGCTACGTGACGCTGACGTTGTGGCCTGCGCACCTCGTGGCTGACTATGCACACTTTGAGCCCACCCGATCGCTGGCCGAGGGGCGCTGGTGGCTTGCGCTCTCGATCCTCGTCGCGACAATAGCATTGGCATTTGTGATGCGCCGCCGAGAGCCTCTCATCACGGTAGGAATCTTGTGGTTCTGGATCGCTCTGTTACCCGTTTCCAACGTCATTCCCACGATGCAGTATCTTGCGGAACGATTTTTGTACTTCCCCCTGAGCGGTGCGGCGTTGGCTTTTTATGGGCTCCTCGGCTTGCTTTCACGGGCTGCGCAAGCCGAAGCGCCATCGAGATGGCCACTGGCGCGCGCTGTGCCACTCTTGCGGCCGCCCGGGGCTCCGGCCCTTACGTTTGTCGCGGCTTTTGCGGTGAGTCTGCTTGTGGCTCGCACGACTCTTCGTCTCGGTGTCTGGCGCAATGAACGGTTGCTTTACGCCGCCACGTTGCGCGAGGCGCCGCGCAATGGTCGCGCTCTCATCAATGTGGCCATCGCGCTCTCGAATACAGGTCGGCCGGATTTGGCCCAACGCTGGCTCGACCACTTCATGTCCTCAAATGATCCTGTCCTGCGTCGCGTCAATCCCCACATGCTCCTGCGAGCTCGGGCCGCAGCAGCGATGGGACTGGGTCGCTACGAAGAGGCCATCCAATTGTGGCGCGAAGCCCTTAGCCAGGTGCCGAACGATACCGATGCTCTCCTGGCCGTGGCCGTAGGTGAAGGAAGCCGTGGCAACCACGAAGGCGCGCTTCGCTATTTTCTCGAGGCGGCCCGTCTAGATCCCGACATTCCCGGCCTTCGTCGCAACATCATTATCGCCCTTTACAATACGGGCCGAGAGGCAGAAGCCCGTGCCGTGGAATGCGGTGAATTGGCCATCAAAGATATCCAGACCACCCCGGCTCGCTAAGCATAGGGGATTCTCAGAGCGAGTCCTTCGGCCACTCCAATCGCATCGTGATAATTTTCTTGGGGGCCACTGTGATGTTGAGAGCGCGTCCCCCATCACTGAGTTCGAGGTTCTCCTGAGGGAACTCTTCCAAAGTCAGCAATTCGGCGCGCGCCAGTGGGACCCCGAAGCGCAAGCGAGCCTCGCCAGGCTTCGACGTGGGATTCCAAAACCGAAGCACGACTCCCCGCCCATCTTCAGCCTTCTTGATAGCGCTAAAGACGAAGGGCCCGCATTGGAATTCCACAAAGCTCGCACGTCGCGGAAGAGTTCCTCGCGTCGGCGCGGAAAGCAGAGCCTGAAGCGGAGCCACGAGCGAGTGAGTGTGGAAGAAAACGTCGCTCTTTTCCCACGACCCCTGATGGGGATAGACGACAAAACGATAAATGTGATCGCGCAAGCATTGGGCGCCGGGCGTCGGGCGGCCGAAGACAAATGTGCCGAATGCGCGCAAGAGGGTCACGGCGATGGTGCGCGCCTTGTCATCAATCACTTCGTATTCGATGAGTCCATCATTGATCACCGCAAGGCCGCGTTGCCCATCATTGACCTCGACCCAGTTCCACATCGGATGCGTCGGGTAAGGGGGCTCCTTCCATCCCGTGGCATCGGGCAGAGCGATTGGTCGCTGGAGAACATCGAATTGCCCATCAGCGGTTGAGAATTGAGCTCCGCTGAGACCGCTGGGGAAAAGAATCCGCAACCGATGGTTCTCGGCGGTGTTGATGAGACGAAGTTCAACTCGCACGCAGTCTGCCCCCCGTTCCAAAGAAATTCGCAGGGCCACCGGAATCCGTGTCTTCTCCCGACTGCGTTGACCGTCCGGCCCTTTCCCTTTAGGGACAGTAAAGTTGTAGCGGGCCTCAATGGCGCCGTAAAGCGGACCACGCTCCACAATGCGAAGTTCGGCCCGACATCGCTTGTGAGAATAGAGGGGTTTGTCCCCTTCCGGAACGATCCGATTCCAAGGATCGCCAAACTCTGCCGTATCCTCGAGGCCCCCCAGTTTTTCAAAGCGCCAGCCGTGCACCTTATCCTCAACGCTAAAGGTTCCGTCCTCGTGCACTGTGACGCGCAGTTTTTCATTTTCGAGTGTGTTGACGTCGCGCACGATGTCGGGCGTTTCTTCGCCAATGGGTTTGATCCCTGGCCGCACTCGTAGCGCCTCGAATCCAAAACCTGGCACATCATCCAGCTCTAACCTTGTTCGGAAGCGCTGCACTTGGAAGGGCATCGAAAGCTCGTAGCCACTTTCAATGGTGGGCGTGTAACTTTCGTGACTCACGATTTGCATCGGAACAAGCTTCCCATCCGCCCGTTCCACGCAAAACTCTACGTCTTTGTCCTCCGTCGGAATATCGATGATGAAATCGCCAAGCATCTTGCGGCGACAGGGGAGTGGGTTGAACACCGTCAACTGCAAATCGGTGGGCGGAATTGTGCTGCCATCCACCCGCAGCGCCACATCGCGCATGGCCCTGCGGCAGAGCTCATCGTTGATCGTTTCCACTTCGCCCCAGCGCGCTTCCATTTCGACGTGGACGCGGTCCACGCTGCAGCCCCCGACAGCATCGTGCGCCTGATTGACAAGCAATCGCTTCCAGATCTGATCAAAAAATGGCGCTGGGTAGGGCGAGCCGGTCACGTGCGCCATGGCAGCCAGAGGCTCGCTTCCGTAAAGCACCTTGGCGCACATGCGCGCGTTAGCTTGCTTGAGGTACGTGCGGCAGGATAAAATAAGGGCCATCAGTGTGGTCCAAAGCCCATCCTTGAGACTATGGCGCATCTCGCCTTCGACCACTTGCAGATTCTGGGCCTCTTTTCGGAAGTGCTCCATGTACTGGCCGAAGGTCGAGAGAAAAACGTCTTCATCGCGATTCTCGCACCGTTGGGCAATCGCCGCGAGCAAATCGAGCTCCTCTGGGGCAGCAAAGGAATGATCGTGTCCCATCATGTAAAGCAGTTGGCTCGTGGTAGCGTCTGCTGCTGTGTAACGCAGCGCATCGTCAAGTGCGCTGTCGATCAAGTTCTCGTGCACTTTGAGCTGAAGGTTGCCGTAGCTGTATTGCCGGTCTTGCGACTGCTCCACGGCCACGTGGAAGGGAATCTCTTCGGGATTCCATCGGTATTCGCGGTCGCGCACCGTGCGGCCCAGCAGGCCAGGGCGATAAACAAGATAATAATAATTGTAGCGGGCGTAATCGCCAAAGCGGAAGCCGTAGATCTCTGTTCCATCAGCACCCCGCCAGAGAAACTCTGATTTGGCGATGTGTTTGCCGATGCCACGATAGAAGAGGCAGTGGTCGATTCCAAACCCACGGTAAATCTGGGGGAGTTGCGAAATCTGACCATTCGAGAATGGCGTATAGCCGATCTTCTGGACGCGCCCGTAGCGGCCTGCTACCCGGTGACCCATCAGAAGATTTCGGATCAGGGCCTCGCCAGGGCAGGCCCACATGTCGGGCAGGGTGTACCAGGGACCAATCTGGAGCCGATCCTGTTCCACCAGGCGTTTGAGCCGTTGCTCGTTCTCAGGGCGGATCTCGAGATAATCCTCAACGATGACGCTTTGGCTATCGAGATAGAACGCACGATATTCCGGTCGGCGCTCGAGAATGTCGAGCAGCTGGTCCATCATATCCACCAGGTCCATACGATAGGCCTGGAATGGGTAACGCCACTCGCGGTCCCAATGCGTGTTTGAAATAACGTGACAGTGCCATTTCTTCATGGTTGCGGGCTCCTCTTCAGAGACTCTTTCAAAGTTTTCGCCCCCGACAACATCTTTCACGAAGCGACATCTCGTGCATGAGTTGCCTTGCAAAAGGCTTATGGAAACTCGCGTCTAGCAAATGCACGTCCGCAAATGTGCACTGCATGAAACAAGAGAGGTCAAAGCTTATTTTACTCTTGTTCTAAAAGCTTCGCTTGTTCAGCGGTTTGACCAAGAGACTACGAGAGAAGGAGAAGCGGATTTCAATATGGTGACGTTCCCCGAATACGTCCATGGCTTTGGCGTGATTCCCCCGGACTGCCGCGAAGATTTCGAGCTCATTGAAGTCGGCGGCGAAGGGCGTTTTCAAGTTGGCCGCGACGGCGTCCAAGCCATCCTCGTCCCCAAGGATAAGAAGACCGAGTTCATTGTTTACGCCGATAAGACGCTTGTCTTTGTGCGCTCCGCTCTGGGATACCCTGCCATTTACCCGCTGCAAGAGGTACGCTTCGAGCCCCCCGCCAAGGCGGTTCTGATGGACCTCGACGGCACAAGCGTGCGCAGCGAAGAGATGTGGATGTGGATCATCGAGCGGACCGTCGCGACGCTTCTTGGTAATCCTGATTTCCATTTCGTCCCTGAAGATTTGCCCCACGTCGCGGGCCACAGTGTCAGCGAGCACTTGGCCTATTGCATCGAAAAGTACTGCCCCGACGCAACCCTTGAGCAAGCCCGCGATGTCTACTTTGAACTGGTGGCACGCGAGATGAAGGAGATCGAGGAGGGGCGTGGCCATGTTGAGGCCTTCAAGCCGGCCCCGGGTCTCAAAGAGTTTTTGCTCGAACTCAAAGCCCACGGCGTGAAGATAGGTCTTGTCACCTCCGGGCTTTTCGAAAAAGCGTGGCCCGAAATCCTGGCGGCTTTCCGCACGATGGGCATGGGCAATCCGCTTGAGTTTTATGATAGCATTATCTCGGCGGGAACGCCGTTGCGTAAAGGCCAGGTGGGCACCCTGGGCGAACTCGAGCCCAAGCCCCATCCCTGGCTCTATGCGGAGACGGCAGCTGTCGGACTCGGGGTCGATCCCGATGACCGCTGTCATGTTGCCGGCATCGAGGATTCGTCCGCGGGCGTCGTGGCTATTCGTTTGGCTGGCTTCTACACCATCGGCGTGGCCGGCGGCAACTACGCGGCTGGTGGCGTGCGGTCTCTCGTTAACCTCGAGTGCCAGACTCTCACGGACGCGTTGCCGCTGCTTCTTGGGAAATAAGAGAAGCCCTCTCTGGTTCAGCTGCGAAGGACAAATTGAGGCCGAGAGGACTCGGCCTTGTCACAAGTGAGAAGCATCATCTGGCCCTGACAAATCGCCGTTGGCGCCGCTGATGCCGGGGAGATCGTTCCATGTCTGAGCAGTCGGGCACGCTTTGCCCCTCCAACACCTGTGCGGGATGGAGATGGCGCAATCTCAGCCTTTTGGCGGGGGCGTCAACGGGGGGGCGCCCCCAAAAAAGCAATCGCTGGTGCCCACAAAAAAGGCACTAACTTTGTGAGCCGCTCACATCATCGAGCAGCGCTCGTCAGTGCCTTCTAAAGCTTATGCTTAGAACACGAAAACTGCCACACTCGCCTGCTACGGGACCTCAGGTGCTCGGGGCAAGCTAGCGCTCAGAACGGTTGATCGTCGGATTCGCGTTCGTGCTTTTGGAGTGCCTTCATCCGTTCCACCCAATGGGCGGCTCCCCATTCCATGGCAGATTCATTGCGCAGCATGGCGTCGTAGAGGGTGCCGATCACGTAGAGCGCCTCCCCGGGCGTTCCCGGCGTCATATCTTCCGCGAACTCATCCGGATTGAGCATGCCCAGCAGCACCGGGTAGACAAAAGCATTCGCCTCGATCGCTGCAGAGAGCGCTTCTTCTGCCGCATTCTCGTCGCCGAGGCGGTAATGAGCCATCATGCGTGCATACTGAAAGACGGCGCCGTCGTCAGCCCCATAGCGCTCATCCATGAGCTGAAGCGCCTTCTCGGGCTGGTCGCTGGCGAGATAGTAGCCCGCCAAATAATCGCGCACACCAAGGTGATCCTGCGGGCACAGCTCAAGCATGCCCTCCGCCTCGGCGATTGCTGCGGGGAAGTCCTTTGTGGCCGCAAGCGCCACGGCGAACGCATGTCGCGCGCGCATGTAGGGCCGCGTTTCCGGGTCGGCGAAGAACTTGCCACGGCGCACGTCGAAGTATTCTTTGCCAAGCTGCTCTTCTGCTCCGCGCACGATCTCTCGCAAGCGCCGCACTTCTTCTTCCGTCGGCTGCCCGCTCAAGCGCAGCACTTGGGCATCGAGATTGTTGGGGTCAATCGCCAAAGCCTCATCGAGGAGCTGAGCAGCCTCTTCATCGGATTCAGCTAGCCCGACCTTGGCCACCAGCAGGAGAGATTTCTCTTCCGGCGTCAAGTCGAGCGAGGCGAGCACCTCTTCGAGGTCCTTCTCGGCCAGAAGAGCTTCGAAATGCCGCATCCCCTCTTCGGCGCTCGCAAATTGCCCTTCACGCACCTTTCGGTTGAGCACGCGCTCCAGAACCTCGAGCTGGCGCGCCCTCACTGAATGCGGCGCCTCGTCGCAGCAACCATCGTGGTCATCGCAGCAGCCGTCGTCCTTGTCGTCGCAGCAATCGTGGCCGTGGCCACCGCAGCACCCGAAATCATCGTCGGGTTGTTCATCGTGGGAGTGATGTTTGGGAGTCAAAATCGTGGGTCCTTTACTGAATTGAAGTGTTTCCGCAAGCCACCTAACACGCCCCCGCAACTAAATTCGCTCAATCACGTAATTTGGCTGACTCCAGCGCTGGGAGCTGCGGAGACGCGCTCTCTGCTCTTGCTGGAGCTCTTCTGGTGGCAAATGGGGAAGGGGAGTAGGGGGAGACCTGCAAACCCAGGTCTTTAGCCACGAACCAGATTCTCCGCCGGGGATCATTTGACAATAGAGAAGTGCTTCACGGGTTCGTTGAAAATCTCGAACTCAACTGCGATGGATCCAAATATCTCCACGTCGGATAGCGGGCAGGTTTCATCCCTCTAAATCGCGAGCGGTGTTTCGTAGGAGTTCCAAAGCCTCATTCTCTTGGAGAAAATCTCGCCTATACTGTTTTTCAAGTATCGACCGTGGAGCTAAGTAATCGTATTTGGCTAAATAAAAACTTTCAATGCGATCATCCAGAGTAATCAGGCTTTCACTAGCTTGATCAAGTATTCTCTTGAATTCCTGAACAGGCACCGAAAATTCTATGGCAAGAGGATAGTAAACTTCGGAAATATGTTGATTCAGAAGCAGGGTTAGCGTAGTGAAAAGCTTTCCCCCTACCCAGGGAAACCACAGGGTGTGGTTTTGCCCGGATGGTACAACATTAGTTTTTGTGATGCCAAGATTGCTAGCTTCATTGCGGGCCCTAGCCAGGACGGTCCTTAGGTCACTGTGAACATAGTCGAACTCTTCTGCAGAGAGCAAAACGGACTTCATTTTAGACATAATCTCGTTCGAGACCGGCGCCACACCAGAAGGAGGAAACTTGGGAATGGTACCACCTCTTGTGGGTGCAACTGTTAGTTTGCCGCGATCGTGATCCACAGCCAGCACTTCCCAAGCTGCGCCAGCCACGCGAAGTATAATCCCTTTTGTGGGATCAATGTCTCGCGAAATAGAGCCGACATGTGTTCCTTTGTAAAAGAGTGCCCATTCCTTCGGCGTCGGGAAAATCGCATAGAAGTCCTTTCGTCGTACAATCTGCTCTCCCTTTTTGCTCAGGCTTAATTTATCACTGGTTCCAACACGCTGTATCACTTCTGTCGTTTGAAGGTGGTCGAGTAGACAGGAAAAGCTCGATTCACTCCAATCCTTAAATGCGCCCCTTCGCCTTAATCGATCCTCTAAATCGTGTTGGCCCAAATACCCACTTTCGGCAAGCGTGCTCAAGATTTGATGGATAAGAACGGAAACGTGAACGGAAGAGAGTGGTTTTTCTAGGAATCCCTCTCTTTGCAACTCGACAATTGCGATTGCTTGAAGCAGTTCTGGTTCAAGCAGATCCAGAATGGATTCTGGCTGCTCTTTCTGGCTGCCACGCAGGTTTACCCAGATGGTAGCACGTGCAGGCACCCCCGCTTTTCTCGCCGATCGCCCTGCTCGTTGAACGAAGCTTGATACCGAAGCGGGAGGCCCATAAAGAATCACATGCGTAATGTTGCCAATATCGATGCCGACCTCAAGGGTCGTTGTCGCGCAGCATAGGACGTTTGTTTGTTCGCGTAATTGATGCTCGGCGGTTGTTCGGAGGTGTTTTCCAACGGAAGAGTGGTGGGTAACAACCTTATAGCGAAGCCCATATTCGTCAATTATGTCCGAAATGAAAGCCGCCGCTTTTTCAGTCTCCCCTCTTGAGTTTGCAAACAGGAGGAGATTCCCTTCGGTTCTATGGTGATTTAGCAAGGAGCGTGCAATAAGTTCGCGTGCCTCGTGGTCAAGACCGTTAAGATTAAGCGGAAGAATTGAGACGATGATGGGGCGTGCCCGACTGTCTTTTATGAGGACTGGAAGAGAAAGTGTATAGATGCCGTGAAAAAACTGGGCTATTGATCTTTCATGAGGAAGGGTCGCGGACAAGACAATTACTCGAGGGACCTGCCGCAGGTGCATCAATAGACGGGATAAAAGGCTTTGCAAGTGGCGTCCCCGGTCTGTCCCCAAAAACTGGTGAAATTCATCAATGACGATGTACCTCAGATCGCAAAACCACGAGGAAATGTCGGTGGCGTCGCTAACGAAACGAGCTTCTAGTGATTCAGGCGTTGTAATCAGGACGGCGTTCTGCGAGGTTTTCGCTCGTTGTTTTTCTGAGGGGGAAATATCGCTGTGCCATGGGTGCACGGAAACCCCAACGGCCTGAAAAAGAGGTTTCAGCCTTCTCGCTTGATCGTTTATCAAGGCTCGTGTTGGCAAAATCGAGAGGACGGCAAATTGGCCATGCGAGGGGGTGGCAAGCAGTGATTCAGCTACGGGTAAATACACTGCCTCCGTTTTTCCACTCCCAGTCGCGCTTGATACGACAAAGTGTTCTTTCTCATTCCGAAACGCATCGATCACGCGTTTCTGAAGAGGCGTCAACGTAATCCAGCCCTGATCACGCAGGTACCTACGAAGTGCTTCCGGCAGCCCAGAAAACGGGTCGTCAAGTGAGGCACTTTTAGAATAGCTCGACATCTTCACTATGGTGAAGTTTTTTCGCATAAATTCGCGCTTCTTCGGAGTCGTAGTCAAGAGGAGCCAAAGTCATATCCTTGATTGTCTCCTCCAAAGGAATATTGCTCTCCTTAGAAGCATGAAGCGCTTCCACAAAGGCTCTCACGAGTTCCCGAGGCTGTTCAAAGATTTCGTCGCCAAAATACTTTGCAATCCGCTCATAAAAAATATGGATTGCTCGGCGCTCCTCATCATTAGGATCTCTTCCCGAGTTGAAGACGCATGCTATGTTCATCAGCAATGCCAGAAGATGCTCTTTTGTAAGCTTGCTCAGCTGAATCAGTGGCCCCCCAGTTGAGTGGCTTATGAGGCGGTTTTGTGGTTGAAGACGCATTTTTAGGGCGCGATGAGAAAAAACGCCTTTGTATTCATCTTCGATGACTTCGGGTGTTGCCCCGAAATAAAACCCAATACCCTCCACATCGCCCTGATGACATTCATTACAAAACAAAAGCATTTTTTCGTAGTTTTTATCGCGGGTGGGTTTGGAAAGGTTAAGAAGGGCTACGGTTTCATCCAATATGATAAGAAGTCCCTTGTAACCTGCCATGGAAAAGAATCTGGCGAGCAGTTTTAGCATATCATAGTAGTTGTCTTCTTTAATTAGGCGATCCAATCGCAAATCCCTCTTCAATTCGGTAAGGGTATTGTATTCGCCTCTCAACCACTTAATGACGTTTTCGCAAGCCGTTTCGTCGCCTTGGATGTGGCTTCGTACGTAAATACAAATGGCATCGCGAAACGTGTAGCCCATGACATACTCTTCTTTGAGGGGAGCAAGAGATGCTTTGATCTCTTCAATCATAGATGATAAATTTATATTTGCTGACTCGAGTTGTTCTAGTCTGTCCGTCAGCCAACGTTCGATGATACCTTTCAGAGCGTCTCCTGTGGAAAAAGACTTGCATGTACAATTAGTGACTAACTGGCGGTAGAGGGCCATGGCTTTGTTTTGCTCAACGGTAGTCCCTTGGCCGCCTGCCAGGGCGCGGTCTCTAGATAAGTCCGCACTCATTACGACGAGTTTGTTCTTGTGAGCGAGTTCTTTGAGAAGCGTTAGAAAGAAGGTTTTTCCTGAGCCGTATCGGCCAACGACAATGCGAAACGCACTCCCGCCATTAGCAATCATGTCGATATCGTACTTTGCCTCACGGAGTTCCATGTCGCGATCGACAAGAATATGAGAAATTCCACGCTTAGGCACGAGACCTGCACGAAGGGATCTGAGGATAAAATCTCGGTCAGCTGAAGAAATTCTCTTCGTCATGTATTACTAGCTCCTTCTCCGTCGTCGATTACAGACCAATCAAACCAGTACTTGTCGCCGTCGGGAACGACGAAGTCTTCCTCTTCATATTGCTCCGCGAATTTGGCAATAAAACCATCTACCATGAGGCCGTACGGGCGCAAGAACGCCCGGACTTCTTCCCTCGAAACGACCTCTTTTCC
>FWWL01003158.1_pt1 | contig 31148 bp, 30 predicted proteins | sample 2228331 | NCBI WGS metagenome assembly FWWL01 (sample SAMEA103939775, study PRJEB20133) | metagenome
GGGCGGGGGCGGCGGGGCGACCGGAGTCGGCTCAGGCGCAGCCGCGGGCGCGGCGGTGGGCGCAGCATCGCCGGGGCGGCCCATCAGCTTGCGCCGCTTGACCTCGACCACCACCTTGTTGGTGCGGCCATGGCTGAAGGTCTGCTTGACCTCGCCCGCCTCTACCGCGGTCTTCAGGCCCAGTGGCCTGCGGCCCAAGGTCGGCTTCTTGTCGCTATCGCTCATCGAACTCATTCGCCCTTCGTATCAATATCGTCGTTTGCCGCCGCGCCCTGGGACTGGCCCTGGGCGTGATCGGCGGCATCATCGGTCTGTTGCCCGATAAAAAACATCAGACGCTGCAACAGCGATGCCACGCGCTGTGCTGCGGCGGCATCGGTCAGGCCAAGGTGAACGACGTTGTCGCGGCCCAATGCCACAGACAGCGCCGCCCGGTCCAGCGGCAAGATGACACCTTTCAATCCCGTGCCTTCGGCCCCTTCGCCCACGCGCCATGCCTGGGCAAGCTTGTTGGGACCATCGCTGCCGGCATCGCTGGCATGCGCAAGAAAGGTAACCGCGCCCGAACGCGCGCCTTGCGCTATCTTTTCGGTGCCCAGCAGGACGTTGCCCGAACGCAGTTCGATACCCAGACGGTCAGTCAGCGCGCGGCGCAGCGATGTTTCGATGCGCTCGGCAAGATCGGCCGGGATGGTGAGCGGCGCGCCCTTGAACGCCCGCGCCAGTGCTCCCTTAAGCTTGCCATTGGCCAGAGCTTTTTCAAGGTCTGCACGGCACGTGCCGATCCACGCCCCGCGCCCCGGCGCGCGCGCCAGCACATCGGGCAGGACATCCCCATCGGGCGAAACCGCCAGACGAATGAGATCGCCGCGCGAATCGTGCCGCCCGGTCAGGACGCATTTGCGCTCCGGCAGGGGCTTTCCTGCCGGCAGCTTGCCATCATTGTCGGAGCTTAGCGGCTCATTGCGAGGAATCCGCACGGGCGGCCTCCTCGGACTGCGGCGCGGCCGCGGTTTCCGGCTCGTCTTCGAACCAGTGCGCGCGAGCGGCCATGATGATTTCGTTGCCCTGCTCTTCGCTCAGGCCATATTCGCCCAGCACACCGCCCTTGTCCTCGGTGCGTTCCGAACGTTCCGTCCGTTCGCGCGGCTTGTCGCTGCGGCGACGCTGTTCGGCGCGCTTCTTGGCAATGAGTTCGTCGGTGGCCAGATCGGCCAGATCATCCAGGGTCTTGATCCCGGCCTTGCCCAGCGTGACCAGCATCGCTTCGGTCAGGTGCGGCAGTTCAGCCAGGGCATCTTCGACACCCAGTTCACGGCGCTGGACGCGCAGCGCCTCTTCGCGCCGTTCGATCGCTTCGAGCGCGCGGCTCTGCAATTCTTCGGCCAGCTCGTCGTCGAAACCTTCGATCGTGGCGAGTTCGGCCATTTCGATGTAGGCAACTTCCTCAAGCTCGGTGAACCCTTCGGCCACCAGAAGCTGCGAAAGCGTTTCATCGACGTCGAGCTCTTCCTCGAACATCTTGGAGCGTTCCGAGAACTCCTTCTGGCGCTTTTCGGAAGCCTCGGCCTCGGTCATGATATCGATCGCCGACCCCGTCAGCGCCGATGCCAGGCGGACGTTCTGACCGCGACGGCCGATGGCGAGCGAAAGCTGGTCATCGGGCACGACGACCTCGATCCGGCTTTCCTCCTCGTCGATCACCACGCGGCTGACAGTGGCGGGCTGGAGCGCGTTGACCACGAACGTCGCGGTATCCTCGCTCCAGGGGATGATGTCGATCTTTTCGCCCTGCAGTTCCTGCACGACAGCCTGCACGCGGCTGCCCTTCATGCCGACGCAGGCGCCGACCGGGTCGATGCTGGAATCGCGGCTGATCACGCCGATCTTGGCGCGGCTGCCGGGATCGCGCGCGGCGGCCTTGATCTCGATGATGCCATCGTAGATTTCGGGCACTTCCTGCGCGAACAGCTTCTTCATGAACTCAGGGTGCGCGCGGCTCAGGAAAATCTGCGGCCCGCGGTTCTGCCGCTCAACCTTGCTGATCCAGGCGCGCACGCGCTCACCCACACGGGGCACTTCGCGCGGGATCTGCTGATCGCGGCGGATCACGCCTTCGGCGCGGCCAAGGTTGACGATAACGTGGCCGAACTCGACCGACTTGATCACGCCGGTGATGACTTCGCCCGCACGGTCCTTGAACTCTTCGTACTGGCGGTCCCGCTCGGCATCGCGGACCTTCTGGAAGATCACCTGCTTGGCCGATTGCGCATCGATGCGGCCAAGATCCACCGGCGGCAGCGGATCGACGATGAAATCGCCAACCTTCGCGCCCGGCTGCAGCTTTTCGGCCTGCTTGAGATCGACCTGCTTGAAGTAATCCTCGACCACTTCGACCACTTCGACCACGCGCCACAGACGCAGATCGCCGGTGCGCGGATCAAGCTTGGCGCGAATGTCGTTTTCAGCGCCATAACGGTTGCGCGCCGATTTCTGGATCGCCTCTTCCATCGCCTCGATGACGATCGCCTTGTCGATCATCTTCTCGGTGGCAACAGCGTTGGCGATCGCAAGCAGTTCTGCACGATTGGCGGAAATCGCACTGGCCATGGGTCAGTCTTCCTGTTCTTCGGTGATTTCGTCCGGCTCGTTGTCCGCGCCGACCAGTTCTACGTCCGCACCGCTGGTGTCCAGCGGCCGCGAGGAGGCGATGAGCCGGTCGGTCAGGACCAGCTTGGCATATTGCACATCGGCCAGCGGAAAGGTCACGCGGCCCGATTTACGGTCGTCGAGCGTAACCACATCGCCTTCAAGACCCACCAGTTCGCCCTGCAGCGACTTGCGGTTGCCATCGACCGGAGTGAACAGCGTAAAACGCGCTTCGTGCCCTGCCCAGGCAATGTAATCCTTCACCCGCGTCAGCGGACGGTCGATTCCGGGAGACGACACTTCAAGACGGTAAGCGTCTTCGAGCAGGACTTCGCCCGCCTCTTCCAGCGCATCGAAACGGTCGGAAACACGGCGCGACAGCGCGGCGCAATCCTCGATCACCAACTGGCCGGTTTCAGGCCGTTCAGCCATGATCTGGAGCGTATGCTCCTCATCCCCGATCTCGCCGCCCTTGAAATAGCGCACGCGCACGAGATCGAAGCCGAGGGCATTGGCCTCAGGCTCCACAATCTCGGTAATCCGCGCGATATCAGCCATGCACTCTCCAATGGTGCGCCACCATCGCCATGCGGATGGGGCGTACAAATGCCGACAGATGCAAAAGCGGGTGCCTGCCGGAACCGGTTGGTCCCAGCCAGACTTTGCTTTCACAATGTCGGGATGAGTGGCGAATTAGGCGTGTTTTCGAAAAATTGCAAGCCGCAATCGCACGCGCCCGACAATGGTCAAAGGTGATATCCCAACCTTTGGGGTAAATTGCCAAATTGCAGCAATGCTTTCTGCGGCATGAACGCAGCCCCTGATGCGGAATGGCTTGATTGCGCCGTTTTTCCGGTTTGGCACGGCTCCTGCAATGCTTGTTGCATCAGCCGCAAGGCTCCAACGCTTTTCATGAGGACCACACCAATGACCGCCATTACCCAGCGCATCACGACCGCAGCCGCCGCTTTCGCCTTCAGCCTGGCGCTGATCGCAAACACCGTTTCAATGCCCGCGCCCACGGCCTCTGCCAACCCCGCCGCCCTGCAGGAGATGATCTGATGAGCCAGCTTCGTTTCGACGATTCGTCCATCCGCCCGGTTGAAAGCAGCCGGGGCTTCCGCCTCGACAAGACCCGCGGAAAGATCATGGGCGTCTGCGCCGGGATCGCCAATTACTTCAACGTCGATGCAACGCTGGTGCGCGTCGCGTTCGGCCTGGCGACGGTGCTGGGCTTCGGCTCGGCGATCATCGCCTACCTGCTGATCGGCCTGATCGCGGACTGACCGGCCCGCCCCATCCCCCCGCGCCCCGCTTCTCTCCCCCCGGAGAAGCGGGGTTTTGCGTTCACACCTGCGGCGCCTTGGCAAAGGGTGAAAAGTCCGTGCCGGTATCGAACACATCGGCGCCTTCGCGCGCCTTGAGCCAGCCGACCACCGCGTAGGTTACCGGCGTCAACGCCGCTTCCCACAGCACCTTGAGCAGCCAGTTGGTAAGCATCACGGTAATAACCTGGCCCGGCGTCCAGATCCCCAGGAACGCCACCGGATAGAAGATCAGGCTGTCGATCGCCTGGCCGAACACGGTCGACCCGATCGTGCGCGTCCACAGGTGCTTGCCCCCGGTCCAGACCTTCATGCGCGCGAGCACGAACGAATTGACGAATTCGCCCGCCCAGAATGCACTGACCGAAGCGAGCACGATACGCCAGGTCGATCCGAACACGCTTTCATAGGCCGCCTGCCCTTCCCATCCCGGCGCGGGTGGCATGGCGACGACGACAAAGCTCATGAAGGCCATGAAGATCAGCACGAAAAAGCCCATCCACACGCACCGCCGGGCATTGGCATACCCATAGACTTCGGTCAGCACGTCACCGATCACGTAGGAAACCGGGAAGAACAGGATACCTGCACCAAAGGTGAACCCGCCGACCTGCGCCAGCTTCGAAGCGCCGATCAGGTTGGACAGCAGCAGGATCGCCACGAACGCGGCCATGACATAATCGAAATAGCGAAAATGCCGCCGCGCGCTGGACTGGCCATCGATCCGGGCAATGGGGGTTTCATGCATGGGCGCAACGCTATCCCGGTTTTCACGGCCTGAAAAGCATGCTTAAGGGGCACGGCACGCGCCCTTAGCTCAGCTGGATAGAGCACCCGCCTTCTAAGCGGGCGGTCGCAGGTTCGAATCCTGCAGGGCGCACCATTTCCGGCCATGAAATGAGCCGCTGGTGCACTGACGTTGTGCGCATCTGCCAGATAAAGAAGACAAGCGGCGTTCCTGCCCCATTGCCTTGCGAAATTGCCTTGCGAACGTGCGCTTTGACGACGCACGCCGCTCGCTTCGCGTTTTAGCTGGCGCAGGAAAGGTGGCGATAACCGTCAACGCGCGTGGTGCAGCCGGTCAACCGTCCCCCAAAAATGCCGGGTCGTCAGTGCAAGGCTTCCAGTCTATGGCAGTTTAGTTATTGTTTTTAAAAATAAATAACGACACGTCATGTTCGCACACCACACACTTCCGCACCGTTGCCGCGCAGATCGTGTCCATGCGCTGTTTGTCTTATTCCCCGCCCCGCATTTGCCTGCGCTGGATTGCGGGCTTTTTCGGCAGAATCGGAGCGGGCCATGGAACAGTCGAACCCCTCGCGTCGTCAATTCCTGACGGCCATTGGCAACCTGGCCAGTGCGGGCTGGCTGGCCATGAACTGGCCGCAGATCGCCCATGCTGCCGAGCACGCAGGCCATTCCGCCCATGGCATGGACCATGCCGTGGCGGCGGCGCCGACAACGTTCAAGACGCTCAGCCCCGCGCAAGGGGCCGAGGTCGATGCGATCGCCAACCTGATCGTGCCCGGCGGCAGTACGCCCGGTGCCCGTGATGCCAGCGTCGCCTATTTCATCGACAACGCGCTGGGCAGCTTTTTCGCTGCGCAATTACCGGCGTTCACCCAGGGGCTGAGCGAATTCGCCAGCGCCTATGCCGCGCGCTACGGCACCGCCCAGCCGTTTTCCGCCGCACCGGAAGCCCAGCAGATCGCCTGGTTGCAGGAAGTGGAAAAGACGCCGTTCTTCAGCGCCATGCGCCGTCTTACCGTGCTTGGCCTGATCGCCCTGCCGAAATACGGCGGCAACCGCGACTATCTTGGCTGGCAGTTGATCGGGGTGGAGGACAACCACGCGTGGGAGCCGCCTTTTGGCTACTACGACATCGATTACCCCGGTTTCGAACCCTACCCCGGCACCAAGCCCTACACCGCCTGACGGAGCGACCGCGATGAAGCGCAAGACCTACAAGACCAGCGAGACGGTCGATTTCATCGTTGTCGGTTCCGGTTCTTCGGGCGGCATCATGGCCCGCGAACTCGCCCGCGCCGGGAACAGCGTTGTGGTGATGGAACAAGGCCCGCGCCTTGCCCCGGAAGACTTCGAGCACGACGAGCTGAAGTATCGCAACCTTTCGGGGATCACCAACAACCCCGCCACCAACCCGCAGACCTTCCGCAACAGCGAAAACGAAGTGGCCAAGCCGGTGTCGGGCCGCAACCCGCTGACCTATGCGCGCGTCGTCGGAGGCAGCAGTTCGCACTTCAACGCCAATTTCTGGCGCCTGCACGAAATCGACTTCATCGAAGGCAGCCGCCTCGGCCCGATCGAAGGCGCAAGTCTGGTCGACTGGCCGATTACCTATGCCGAACTGGAACCATACTACACGATGGTGGAATGGGAGGTCGGCGTGTCCGGGCTGGCAGGGGCCAGCCCGTTCGATCCCTGGCGCAGCAAGCCCTATCCGATGCCGCCCCTGCCGGTGAAATCGTCGGGCGTGCTGTTCGAACGCGGCGCCCGCAAGCTTGGCCTGCACCCGTTTCCAGCGCCAATGGCAATCAACTCCGTGTTCTACAAGGACCGTCCACCCTGCGTGCAATGCGGGCTGTGCGGCGGTTTCGGCTGCGAAGTTATGGCAAAATCATCGTCCGTATGGACTGTAATTCCCGAAGCCGAAGCCACGGGCCGCTGCGAAGTGCGCCCGGAAAGCTACGTGTTCCGCATCGGCATGAACAAGGCGGGCCGGGCCACCGGTGTGCATTACTTCGACGGTGATCGTAACGAACAGTTCCAGAAGGCGCGCGCCGTGGTGGTCTGCGCCAACGGAGCCGAAACGCCGCGCCTGCTGCTCAATTCTGCGCCGGATGGTTCTGCCGATGGTCTGGCCAATTCCAGCGGCGCGGTCGGCCGCTATCTGATGTTCAACAAGGGCGGTGGCGCACAGGCACGGTTCGAACACCCGCTCAACGAATACAAGGGCGCCAACGTCACCCGCATCCTGCACGATTTCTACGATTCCGATCCCAAGCGCGGCTTTTATGGTGGCGGCGGTTTCGATGCACGCTCCGGCGGTCCGTTGACCTGGGGTCAGAACGTGCCCAAGGGGACGCCCACGTGGGGGCCAGGGTTCAAGGAATATCTTGAATCCTACACCTACTGGATGAACTGTTCGGGGCATGGCACATCGCTGGCGGTCGAATCCAACCGTGTCGACATCGACCCCGAACTCAAGGATGCGTGGGGCGTGCCAGCGATCCGCGTGACGCACAAGGACCACCCGGACGATACCAAGCACGCCAAATGGCAGGTCGAACGGGCGGTCGAGATCATGGACGCTGCCGGGGCGACGCAGATCGTGCCCGGTGAAATCGGTGAAGCCACCGGCGGCGTCCACCTGCTTGGCACCTGCCGCATGGGCAACGACCCGGCCACTTCGGTGATCGACAAGTACCACCGCACGCACGATGTGCGGAACCTGTTCCTGTGCGATGGATCAAGCATGGTCACGTCCGGTCGCGGCCAGCCGACGCAGACGATCGAGGCGCTGGCCTTCCGCGCCGCCGAACATATCGCCAGGTTTGCCCGCGCCAACGAGATATAGGGCAACACCCAGACGTCGGGCACCGGGCGCGCAGTACCCCACCCGATGGCAGGCGCAACGCACGGTGCCCCGCCGTTAGCGTTGCTTGCCGCATGCAGGTCGGGGTCTGCCCATCGGGCTTCAATCGCCGGACCGGCCGCTCTTGCGGCGCATGGCTGACGCTGCCGCGCGTCGGTCAACAAGCGTCCGGCGGCGGGAGACTGCGATGCGTGAAGTTCGTTCCTTTTGCCGGTTCTGCATGGTGTTCTGCGGCACGCAGGTGACGCTGGACGACGAAGATCACATCGTCGGTGTGCGCGGGGACCGCGATGATCCGATGAATCAGGGCTATAGCTGCATCAAGGGGCTGGAAGCTGCCGGGGCCTACTATGCCCCCGACCGATTGCTCCATCCCCTCAAGCGCCAGCCCGATGGCAGCTTCGTGCGCATCACGCTGGAACAGGCGCTTGATGAAATCGCAGCAAAGCTGGCGGAAATCGCCCGGCGCGACGGGCCGGAGGCGATTGCCGCCTTCCGTGGCGCGGGTGCCATGCTCAACGCATCGGCCATGGCCATGGCTCCGGCTTTCCTCGGCGCGATCGGATCGCACAAGAACTTCACCACGCTGACCATTGACCAGTCGGCGCACATGATCGCCGCCGGGCGCATCGGCATGTGGTCCGCGCCGCGCCAGCCGCTGCACGACAGCGATGTGCGGATGATGTTCGGAACAAACCCGCTGGTCGCGCTGACATGCACCGATTTCGACATGTCGAACCCGACCAAGGCGATGAAGAAGGCCCGCGCGCGCGGGCTGAAGCTGATCGTCATCGACCCGCGCCGCACCGAAACGGCAAAGTTCGCCGACGTTTTCCTGCAGCCCTATCCGGGCGAAGACGTGACGATCGCCGCCGGGATGCTGCATATCATCCTGGCCAAAGGCTGGGAGGATGCGGCGTTCTGCGCAGCACACGTTGCCGATCTTGACGCCCTGCGAACCGCTGTCGCGCCCTTCACACCGGACTATGTGGCGCGCCGCGCCGGGATCGACGCTGCCGACCTGCACCGGGCGACCGCGCTGTTCGCCCGCGATTCCCGCCGCGGTGGCGCACTTGCCGGAACCGGAGTGTGCATGGCGCCGCACTCCAACCTTGCCGATCATCTGGTCGAAGCGATCAACGTGGTCTGCGGGCGGTTCCAGCGCGCGGGCGAACGGGTCGTCAACCCCGGCGTGCTGCGCGCGCGCCAGCCGCGGCGGGCGCAAGTCATGCAGATCGGCCGTTCCTGGGAACAGGGCTTCAAGAGCCGCATCGGCAATTTCGGCACCGTCTGGGGCGAAATGATGAGCGGGATCCTTTCGGACGAAATCCTTGCCCCCGGCGAAGGGCAGGTCCGCGCATTGATTTCGCACGGGTCCAACCTTGCCAACATCATGCCCGACCAGCGCAAGACTGTCCGCGCGCTGGAATCGCTGGAACTGCTGGTCAATATCGACCCGTTCATGACCGAAACATCGCGGCTGGCGCATTACATCCTGCCAACGGTCATGGGCTATGAACGCCCGGACCTGACGATGTACCTGTACGAAAGCCTCTATACCCAGCCCTATGCCCGCTACACCCCGGCGGTTGCCGCCCCGCCCGCCGGGTCGGATCTGGCTGAAGACTGGCAAATCTACTGGGGCCTGGCACAACGCCTTGGCCTGAAGCTGGAGTTCGACGGCGTGCCGCTGGACATGGATGCAGCAATGGACGCGGACACCCTGCTTGCGATTATCGCGCGCCATGCCCCGGTTCCGTTCGAAACGCTGAAATCCCACGAACTGGGCCACATCTTTGATGAAGACCCGCAATTCGTCGAAGCGGCTGACCCTGCCTGCACCGACCGCTTCACCGTGGCCCCCGACGATGTGCTGGCCGAGCTGGCGCAGGTCCATGCCGAATGCCCTCAACCCGGTGCATGGGAAAGCAATGGCGAACGCTTTACCCACAAGATGACATCGCGGCGTATCCGCGAAGTGCAGAACAGTTCGCACCGCAACGTCGCCGCCGTGCGCAAGCGCATGCCCTACAATCAGGCCTATCTGCATCCGGACGAGATTGCCGAACTGGGCATCGCGCCCGGCGACAAGATCATCATCACGTCCGACGCGGGGAGCATCCCGGCGGTCGTTGCCGCAGAACCCGACCTGAAGCGCGGGGTCATTTCGATGAGCCACGGCTGGGGCGCATTGCCGGACGATACGGTCTATGAACGCGATGGCGCCAATACCGGCCTGCTTATCAGCACCGACCGCGATCTCGACCCGATCAACGCGATGCCGCGCATGACCGCCATTCCGGTACGGCTGGAACCGTTCCCCTTGGCCGAGGCAGCGGAGTGAAGGGAGAGCGGGGCGACCGGTACTGAAGGGCGTCAGCCCTCCCCGGTCGGCCCCATCGCATCGCTGTAGTCAGGATAGGCGAGCTTGCCCAGCGCGCCACCATCGACCGGGATATTCGCGCCGGTAATGAACCGGCTGCCGTCCGACAGCAGGAACACCGCCGCATCGGCGGCTTCGGCATAGTTGCCCACGCGCCCGGCCATCGTCGTCGTAGCGATAACCCGGTCGAGGCTCTCGTGATCGAATCCTTCGGGCAGGGTCGAAACGTCGCCGGGTTCGGGCCGCACGGTGCCAACCACCAGGTTGTTGCAGCGAATGCCATGGCGCGCATAATCATTGGCAACCTGCCGCCCCAGCGCGTCAAGCGCGGCCTTGCTCATCGCATAGGCCCCCATCAGCGGTATCGCCCGCTGCGCCGCGATGGCCGAAATGTTGACAATGGCACCGCCCCCTTGCGCGATCATGTGCGGCAACACCGCGCGGCAGCAGTACAGCGCCCCGATCGCGCCGATGTTCATTGCATCGACAAAGGCGGACGAAGGCAATTCGTGCACCGCGCCCAGCCCGAAGGCATCGCCCGAAGGCCCCGCATTGTTTACCAGCAGCGTGGGTGCGCCAAGACGCTCTAGCGTCTGCGCGACCATGGCCGCCATCGCTGCTTCGCTGGTCACGTCTGCGGCAACGAAATCAGCCTTGCCGCCTGTCTGCTCCAGCGTCTGCAATGCGCGGGCACCCGTGTCTGCGTTGCGACCGGTGATCATCACTGCCGCACCCGCCGCAACCAGCCGGCGGGCAATTGCCAGCCCGATCCCGGAACTGCCGCCGGTAACGATCGCAACCCGGCCTTTCAGCCCTTCGTCATTCTGCATCCTGCACCTCTGCGTGCATGAGGCCAGAACAGCCCCGTGTCTGTCAAACGGAGAAGTGCCTTCAGGTGCAGGGGTAGGCGTTGGGGGAACCGGTGATGCCGGGCGTCAGGTTGCGTTCGTCGCGCACCAGAAAGGCGCCTTCCTTCTTCAGGACACGATCCTTGAGGAACATGTCGCCGGTCAGGCTCTTGTACTTGTAGTAGATCTCCACGAACATCACGGCGGTATTGCTGTTCGGGGCGGTAACCTTGGTCGCGCCGCTGCCCATGCCGGTAATGACCGCGCCGTTCAGGCCATTTTTCGTGGTTGCGTTGCCATAGGCGGACTGGCGGGCATAGCTGCCCATGCACCGCTGCCACTTGATGAACTGCTTGCCAGTGGCAGCATCCCTTTGCAGGCTGGTAAGGATAACCTTGCCGTTGGCGGCAAGGTCGATACTGCCGCCCTGCTTTTGCGCGCCGAACATCACTTCACTGATATCGGTTTCGGTCACGGTCGGCGTCACCGCACTGTTATCGGTCTGCCCGATACGCGAAGCGTTGTCCGCCAGCGTCAGGGCAATTTCACTCAGCTTCATGTCGACGGTGTTGAGATAGGCGACCTCCGCACCGTACAGGCCGATCGTGAGGATCACCGGGGCCACCACCGCAAACTCCACGGCGGAAACGCCGGACCGCGATTGCAGCAGGGCACGGCCAAGGGCGCGCATGCGTTCGATCAGCATGTTCCAGTCCCCGATCCGCGTGAAGCCTGCAAGGCGAACGGCTGGTTGCGACGCACCGCCGTGGACGAGATTTCGCGCGTGTTCCAGTTGAGCGGCACCAGCGGTAGCTTGAACACCGCATCGTAGCGGACTGTCACCGTGTACATGACCACGTCGTTGGCGCCGCCGTTGCCATCGGCACCCATCTTTTCGTCCCAGCGGCCATTGTTGTTCTTGTCCACATATTGTTCGCCGGTGGAACATGTGCCGTCGTTGTTGGCATCATCCCATTTTTCCGGGCGATCAACGTCGGTGAAATCGAAATAGCTCTTGCGCGTCGATGTGACGACGGCATCGGGCAATACGCGCCCGACAAGCCCTTTCACGATATTGTCCGCCGCCGTGGTGTTCGCGGTTTCCAGCGAGGAATCGCGCGCCGCCTTTTCCACCGCCCCATCGAGAACACCGATGGCATAGGTCGTGTGGCCAATGTCGAGGCAGCCCATGACCAGCATCAGAAAGACCGGCGCGACAAAGACGAACTCGGTCGTCGTCACGCCTGCCGTGTCCGACATCAGGCGGGCGTTCGGCAGGCGCGCAAGCCACCTTCGTTTGGAGGGTACGGCCTGCGTCATTGGTAGATCCGCAGCTCGCCCACGTTCTTGGCGATTTCCTGGAACGCGGTGTTCAACTGCGCCGAACTGCTGGCCGTATAGGCGCTGTTGGACGATGCACAGTAGCTGAGATCGGATGTCATCGACGATGCGAACGCGATCACCCAGACACGGAAGCCCTTGGCCTTGGCCGCATCGCATAGCGCCCGGAAACGTGCGGTATGACGCGATGCCTGGTTGGAATAGCCGTCGTTGGTAATCCGCCGGTCATGCCATTCGATGCCGTAGATCGACTGGATGGTGTAGCTTGGCGCCATTTCCCCGTCGGTCATGAAGATGATGTGGCGCGATACCTTGCCACCGTTGGATGGCGGATCGTTGACCAGCGATTGCCACGGCCCTTCCGGCGAATTGAGCCGCAGGCCCCACAGCATGCCGATGTCGTGATAGGTCGAACCTTCGGGCGACAGGGCGTCGGCATAGGCATCGAAACCGGCTTTGGTCATGGTCTGCAGCAATTGCGCACGGTAGGGGCAATAGGAGTTCGCCTGACTGCCGCGTGTCGTCTCGGCCGACGTGGAAAGATAGGTGTTTCCGTTTGAAGTGTAGGTCCGGTAATAGGCCACTTCCGGCCACATCGGCGCCCATTTGGTTGCGGCGTCGTTATCCTCCGGAAGATCGTCGATATTGAGATCGTATGCGTCCGAAGGCGACATGCCGGTCAACGAAGAATAGCTGAAACTGCCGTTGGCCTCCGTTTCACGTTCTTCGATGCAACCCTTCCACAGATAGGAAACCGGCGTACCGTTGCTGCCGTTGTTTACGCTGACTGACTGGAATTGCTTGTAAACCGATACGTCATAGGCGATCTGCTTGTAGGCAAAGTGGCTGAACTCCTCACGCGTGCGGTCTTCGTACACGGGGTCTGAAGTCTGATACGCATAGGTATAATATGTGCGATAGGTATAATAATAGAAAATCCGGCGTTTGCTGCCACTCTTCAGACAAATGAAGGTTGTCTTGCGTTGCGGCTGGTCTGTGCGCGTGGTCACGACCTGCTGCCCCGCACCGTTGGTGGTCGTAGTAGGCGGATTGGTGCTGGGCGACCCGTTGTTGGCCCAGCCTATATCGTCAGGCTTCGCATTGTTGCATGACGAATTGTTGTTGTAATTCGTGTTGTTGTACTGCTCGGCATCGCCATCGGTTTCGGTACTGTAAGCTTCCGAACTGCTGAACACCGGGTTGTTCCAGCCGGTAAACACCTTTTCGGTGATCGTCTTGAACACCGCCTCGCGCGACTGGATCGGCCACTCGTCGACCAGGAAATCCTCGTCACGATCGAGGATCAGCTTCCCCACGTTGACCGAAGAGCTGTACGGCACGAACGAATAACGCACGCGCGCGTTGGAGCCTTGCGTGGCGTTGGAAACAGTCGTGTAGAAGTTCTTCATCGCCGCGCGCAGCGCCTGGATGCGGGTTTCGCTGGTGCCTGACAGCGTCGACCCCATGGAGCCGGTGGTATCGAGCACCATGGTGATATCGCTGTTGCCCACCCCCATGGTGGCGCTGCAGTTGACGGTTACGTCGATCGTATCGAAACCGAAGATATCCATCACCGCCGTTTCGACTTTCGTCGTCGCTGTGCCCTTCACCAGATTGCCGCTGTCGGTCGATGTGGTGACGAATGTCGTGTCCTTCGCGCCAACGTCACTGGAAACGAAGTTCGTATTGAAGAACGTTGCTGCCTGCGCCTTTTCAGCCGTGCCATAGCCGTTGGTCGATACCGCACGCCGCCCGGCCAGGGTTCCGGCATCGCACGCCGATTGCAGGCGGTTGCGGGCCTTGTAGACGCGGCTCATGTCCAGACCGCCGCCGATCAGGGCGATGATCACAGGTACGCTTGCCGCGGCCATGGGCAGGACACTGCCCGTGGAACTGCGTAAGATTCGTGAAAGAAACCCGGACATTGTATCCAGCGCCGCCTGCTATTACTGACAATGCTGCCAGAAACACCAGAACCGGTTTCCAGAGTCTTACCCTGCACCAAATTAATGTTTTTATTCTGCATGGGGGGAGAGGAAATCCCTTATGCGCCCCATGCATGCGTTAACCAAGCGGAGGCATCGGGCGCGGCCATCCGCCCCTGTTTTCGCCGGATTTTCACTGCGAACGACCGGGCTGTGCCGTGCCTTGTGAGTGACTGGCCGATCAGCCGTTAACCATATCCGCTAACGACATATATGTACGCAACTCACCCGCGCCGGGCGGCAAACCATGGCGTCATGCGCCGCACCGCCTCTTCCACCAGCGGGGTAGAGACGGCAAAGCTGAAGCGGATGAAGCGCCGCCCGTTGACCGGGTCGAAGTCCAGCCCCGGCGCAGTGCACACCCCGGTATCGCGCAAAAGCTGTTCGCACAGCGCCATGCTGTCGTCGCCAAAATCGCTGGCGTCGGCATAGATGTAGAACGCACCATCAGGTGGCGCGATGCGGCCAAGGCCCATGCGAGGCAGCGCATCGAGCAGGATCGCCCTGTTGCGTGCGTACGTCTGCACATGGCCTTCCAGTTCATCACGGCAATCGAAGGCCACCAGCCCCGCCTTCTGTGCCAGCACCGGCGGCGTCAGGAACAGGTTGCCCATGCGCGCCCGCGCCGCATCGACCAGATCGCGCGGCACCACCAACCAGCCCAGCCGCCAGCCGGCCATGCTGAAGTATTTCGAAAACGAATTGACGATCAGCGCATCGGGCAGACGTTCCAGCATCGAAGCGGCGCGCGGACCGTAAGACAGGCCGTGGTATATCTCGTCCGAAACCACGCGGATGCCCTTGTTGGCGCACACGTCCGCGATCCGCCCCAACTCGTCGGCGTTGATGATCGTCCCGGTCGGGTTGGCAGGGCTGGCCACGATCAGGCCATCCGGCACCGGATCAAGCGCATCGAGGGCCGCCGCCGTCACCTGGAACCGCTGCTCAGGCCCGCAGTCGAACTCCACCGGATCGAGATACATCGCCTTGAGCGTGTTGCGGTACGCAACGTAGCCCGGCCGGGCCACCGCCACCCGTGCGCCGGGCGCAAACAGGCAGGACAGCGCCAGCACCATCGCGGGCGATGCCCCGCAGGTCAGGATCACCTGCTCGGCATCAACATCGACACCATAGGCTTGCGCATAGTGGCGGGCGATGCGCGCCTTCAACGGTACGCTTTCCCAGTACCCCATCGCCTCGGAATCGAGCACCTCATGCGCCAGCGCGATTGCCGCGGCGGGCGCGCCGGTCGACGGCTGGCCAAACTCCATGTGGATGACATCCCTGCCCTTCGCGGCAAGGTCATGCGCGATGCGGCTGATGGCAATGGCTTGGAATGGGTCTACCGGCGCGATCATGTCCGCTAGCTACGGGGACCGCCGGGCACTGGCAAGGGACGTACGCCGCCTGGCGCGCATTCGTTCAGTGCGTCGAAGGTTCGCGCTGGCGCAGTTCGGCAAGTTGAGCAGCAGAGGGTGGCACCATGGTCAGCGCGGTGATCGCACGCCGATCCAGTTCGCACAGCGGCACTTCGGGGCTGCGGCGCGCAAGATCGCGCAAGTGCTGGATGCGGATGATGGCCATGACCCCGCCGAGCGTAGCGACCGATACGGCAAGCCGGACAATGTGAAAATCACCGCTGTCGATGGTCGCCAGGAACTCTGCAAAACACGTCCAGATCGTGGCAGCGCCCAGCATTTCGGTGGCGCGCTGCCGCGGCGCGGCCAGCAGCATGGCAGCCGCCGCCGTAAACGCACCGATCCCTGCCAGCAGCGGATTCAGAAAGCCGGAAACGTACCCAAGGCAAAGGGCAACGCCCGTGGCGATGGCGATTGGCCTGGCGGCCTTTGCGATCTGGCCGGGCGTTACGGTATCGAGATGCGATGACATGCCCGGAGCATTACCACCGCCCCGGTCAACAAATGGTTACGCGCTGGCAAAGGTCAGCCGATCAGGCCGCTTACCCGCAGGATGATGCTCCACAGAATGGTCGAGAGAACCACTGGCAACGTCAGACGCAACCACCCTGGCAGGCGTTCATCCGCGCGATGCACAGGGTCACCCGTCTCGGCCAGACCATCGCCTTGCCGATCGAGCTGTGCCTGAAGCCGATGCACTGGCGAAAGCACCGGCATGTCAAGCACGCTCACCGGTCGCGGCCCGGTCTCACGGGTCTCATCGCCGGTGGGCAATGGCACCGGCAAGATCTGCGTTTCAGACGGCTTGGGTTGCACAGACATCGTTCACCTCGCCTGAATGATGCCCGCACGGGGTTTAAATGCCGTCACTGCGGCGTAAGTATATTTTTCAGCACGTTTGGTCATACCCCTTGGTCAGGTGCGCTGGACTCCGGCCAGAGGCTCTCCGCGCACCGGATAGCCAAGGTTGTCCGGGATCATCAGCCACGGCTCCCCGTCGTGCTGTTCGACGTAAGGGGTTACCGTGCCCATGGGCGTTTCCAGCGCGTGGGCGCGCGCGGCGGCAAAACTATCGAACTGGGCTAGCCGTTCCAGGTTGCGGCGAGTCGGGAAGATCAGCCTGATCCGACCATTGGCGGCGAGATCGAGCGCCTGTTCCGCGCTGGCCCAGAACATGTGATGGTTTTCCGTCGCATCCACGGCAATGTCGACAGCGCCGGTGCCCAGATCGGCCAGATAGAAGCGGGTGTCGAAAACCCTTTCAAGGTTGCTGCGCGGCCACCAGCGCGCAAATGGCACGAGCTGTTCGGGCGCCAGTTGCCAGCCAAAGGCGTCAAGCACGGGTGAAAGATCGCCAGTCTGCAGCAGCATGCGCCGCGCCTCCGCCGCAATCTGCCCATCGACCGCACCGGCTATGCCGACGACAAGCCCCGTCTCTTCGAGCGTTTCACGGATCGCGGTGACGCGCGCCGCCATGTCGGCGGCGGCGCTCTCGCGGTCAGCTTCTTTCGCCGGGTCTGCGCCCTGATTGTCAGCGTCAAGCAGCCGGGCGGCCAGTGCACGGTCGGCTGCGTCAATCTTCCCTCCGGGAAAAACCGTTGCGCCACCGGCAAACTGCAAGGTCGCGTTGCGTTCCACCAACAGCAACTGCGCCGCGCCGCCAGCCGGATCGCGGCGGAAGACAACGATGGTCGCGGCGGGCACCGTGCTGGCCAGCCACGTTTCATAAGGCATTTCCACAAAGTCCATCGGGCCACCATGTCGCGCGCATCGCGGCTTGCCAAGGGCCAAGCGCATCAAGCCCGTGATTGTGTCGGAACAGTTTACATCTCGCCACGCCCATGCACGTCACGTTAATTGCAAGCACATGATATATATGGTTTTTACAATTCTGGCACGCAATGTGCTTATATCAATGTGTCCCGAAGAGTGCTTCTTCCAGAGGCGGAGCCGATCCCGGTCTCCTAGGCTCCGCCTCTCCCCCCTTCCCGATCCACCTGCGTCAGTTCGTCATGCACGGCACAAAAAAGCGCGACCGGCAGAATGCCGATCGCGCCCGGAACGCGGTATCTGCTGGGCCGATCAGGCTGTCTTCACGCCGCTTTCGGTCATCATCTGCTGCAGTTCACCATCCTGGAACATTTCCATCATGATGTCCGAACCGCCAACGAACTCGCCCTTCACGTAAAGCTGCGGGATCGTCGGCCAATCGGAAAACGCCTTGATACCCTGGCGGATTTCCATGTCCTGCAACACGTCTACCGTGGCGTATTCGACGCCAAGGTGTTCGAGAATGGCCACCGCCTTGCTGGAAAAACCGCATTGCGGAAACAGCGGCGTGCCCTTCATGAACAGGACGACATCGTTGGCATTGACGATTTCAGCGATGCGGGTGTCGGTAGGGCTGGACATGGGGGATCGTGTTCCTCGGATTGGCTGGCAGCGTGTTCGCAAATGTCAGTTGGGAACGGCAGTGGTCAGTTGCAAGGCGTGAAGTTCCCCGCCCATGCGACCGCCGAGTGCTTCATACACCAGTTTGTGCTGCTTTACACGCGGCAGGCCAACAAAGGCGGCGGAAACGACGCGCGCGGCATAGTGATCGCCATCGCCCGCCAGATCCGTGATCTCCACCTGCGCATCCGGCAGGGCAGCACGGATCAGGCCCTCGATCTCGGCTGCGGGCATGGCCATCAGGATTCGCCCATCAACTGGCGGCGCGCATCGACGGCGCAGGCGTCGAGCGCAGCGCGCACGGCAGCTTCGTCGATGTCCACGCCGGCCGAAATCAGATCGCCCAGCAGCTTGCGGATCACATCTTCATCGCCCGCTTCTTCGAAATCGGCCTGAACGACCGACTTGGCGTAGGCTTCCGTCTCGGCAGGATCGAGGCTCATGCGTTCCGCCGCCCACTGGCCGACCAGACGGTTGCGGCGGGCGTTGACGCGGAAAACCATTTCCTCGTCACGGGCAAACTTGGCTTCGAAAGCCTTTTCGCGATCATCGAAAGTAGTCATTCGCCGGTTGTTCCCTTTGCAAGGTTTCCCGGTCGATAGTCAGCCAGCGCCGCCGCCGCAAGGGAGCAGCGAAAGAATCGGCGCATCACAGTCCGCCGCGACGGATGTCGAGCAGCACGCCGCCCTCCCCACGCACATCGCAGGAAAAGCTGTCACCATTGCCGAAGCGGCCAGTCACGCGATAACCGCGATCCGAACGCGTGGCATCCCGGATCTCGGCAACATCGCCTTTGCGCGATGCCTCATCGGCACAGGCGTTCACCGCATCGTCCAGATCGCGGGTCAGCCCGGTCCCGCGCGCCGGATCGCCCTGACCGCTGCGCCCCTGATCCTGGCCATCGCGCGTCCAGTCATCGCCGCGCGGATCGTAGCGCGGGTTCTGCTGTGGGTAGTCGCGCGGATCGCCGCGATACCGGTAATCGCTGTTGCGGTTTGCATCGCGGTTGCGCTGGGAATTGCTGGCGGCGCTGGCAATCGCGGCAATCCCGCCAATGATCAGGATACCCGCCAGCAGATCGCCGCCGTCGATGCCCCGGTCACGGTGCCAGCCACGCCCGCCATGCCAACCCGGACGGGCCTGTGCGGCTATGGGCAAAAGCGTGGTGGCCATCGCCGCCATCGCCAGAGCATTTCCTGCAATTCGGCTCACCATGACCCGCACCCTTTTCCCACGCCATCCCGTTAACCATCACGGGCTAGGCGGTTCAGCATTACGCGTGGCTGAACCGCCCCACCCCCGCGACGAACCGCACGATCACAGGCCGCGAATGCCGCTGTAATCAATATCGACAACCCGTCCGCGTTCGATGCGGCACCTGAACGAGCCGCTGTCATACCCGCGCAGCGAATTGTCCCAGCCGCGATAGTCGTTGTTCCAGCCGCGCCCGTAGGCGCGATCGCCGTTGCGCCAGTCACGGCCACGGGTGTTGACGGCGATGCGGCCTTTCACTTCATAGCCCCAGCGGGTCTGCCGCACGTTGCGTACGTCAGTCACGTCGGCGCGGCCATAGCTGACCCGCTGCGCGTTGCGTTCCGCCGCGCGCACGCACTGTTCCACGGCAAGGCGCGGATTGTCGCGGCCCCAGCCGTTGCCGCCCCGGTTGTAACGGTCCCAGTCGTTGCGGTTCCAATCGCCGCGATAAGCGTAGCGATCGTTGTCCCGCCCGGCAGAGGCGGCGATGGCGGCGATCCCGCCGATGACAAGCGCCCCGGCGATGATCTCGCCCGCGCCGACCCCGTCATGGTCCCGCGCGACAGCGGGGGTGGCCGAAGACACCGCCACCGCAGCGGCGGCAACAGTTCCGACCAAAGCCTTGGTGTAGGTCTTCATGGCTTTCATCCTTCGTTGCGTTCCAGCGGGCCAATCCCGCCATGGATGAAGGAATGCCCGATTCGCGCTGAGATCACGCTGAACCGGCGGGACAGCCGTCGTTCATAAAAAGGCGGGATTACATGAACGGCGCTAAGGGTGAGCGCCGGACACGTCCAGTCCGGTCCAGTAGGCCAGAAACGCCAGCACATCGGCGCCTGCGCCGATCATCTTGTCCACCGGCTTGCCCGCCCCGTGGCCTGCGCGCGATTCCACCCGAAGCAACCGGGGCTTTTCGCCAAGATCGGCCGCCTGCAACGCGGCGATGTACTTGAAGCTATGGGCCGGAACCACGCGATCGTCATTGTCCGCCGTGGTTACAAGGATCGCCGGGTAATCGCGGCCCGGCGCAATGTTGTGATAGGGCGAATAGGCCCGCAGCGTGCGCCAGTCGCCCTCTGTATCGGGGCGACCATAATCATCCACCCAGAACCGCCCCGCAGTGAAGCGGTCGAACCGCAACATGTCCATCACCCCGACATCGGGATTGGCGGCCGCGAAAAGATCGGGCCGCTGGTTTATCACCGCCCCGACCATCAGCCCGCCGTTAGACGCACCCTGGATTGCCAGTCCGCCGGGCGTGGCGATGCCCTCGCGGATCAGGTATTCGCCCGCCGCGATGAAATCATCGAACGAGTTCTGCTTGTTCGCGCGGCGTCCGGCTTCGTGCCATCCCGGCCCCAGTTCGCCACCGCCCCGCACGCTGGCCATGGCAAAGGCGCCGCCCGCCTCAAGCCAGGCCATGCGCACGGGTGAATAGCCCGGCCGTAACGCAATATCGAAGCCGCCATAGCCATATAGCAAGGTCGGTACCGGCTTGCCCGCGCGCACCAGCGCCCGCTTGCGGACGATATAGATCGACACCTGCGTCCCGTCCTTCGATGGGAAGCGCCGCTGTTCCACATCATAATCCGCCGGATCGAACGGCATGGCCGGTTCGGCAAAAGGCGTCACCGCACCGGTGCGCAGATCCATGCGATAGATCGCTGGAGGGCGGGCAAAGCTGGTGAACTGGTAGAACGTTTCGGCATCGCCGGGCCGCCCTCCAAAGCCGCTGGCAGTGCCGATGCCGTCCAGCGTGATGGACCGGGCTGGCTTGCCGTTGCGGTCGGTCATCACCGCAAGGCTGGCCCCATCCTTGAGGTAAGACAGCAGAAACCGGTCGCCGATCATCCGCGCGCCATCCAGCGTCTGTTCGCGTTCAGGCACAGCCACCTTCCACCCTGCGCGCGACCGCGCAAGGTCAATGCTGACGATATGGTAATTCGGCGCGGCACGATCGGTCAGGAACCACATCCGGGTGCCAAGCCCTGCCACAAGCCGCCAGTGGTCTTTGATGTCGGGAACCAGTGGCTGCACCGTCCAGCGATCACCGGGGCGGCGGCCAGCCAGTTCGATCAGATGGACGGCATTGCGCTTGTCCGTACCAACCTCGCTGACAATCACGGCAAAGCGCCCGTCGGTGCTTGTTTGCGCCTTGTGGTTCCATTCGGGATGATCGGGCGTGGCATGAACCAGTTCGTCCCGGTCCTGCGCCGTGCCGACGCGGTGGAACCATACCGCCTTGTCGAAACGCGGTGCGCGCGGGTCGGCGCCGGGAACCGGGGCGGGAAAACGCGAATAGAGAAAGCCTTCCTCGCCAATCCACGCGATTTCGGTATCGTTGGCCCACTCCACCCGGTCTTCAAGCACTTTGCCGGTCGCCACATCGACCACGCGCAAAGTCCGCCAGTCGCTGCCCGCTTCCTGTTCGGCAAAGGCCAGCAACCGCCCGCTTGGCGATGGTTCCCACTGCGCCAGCGCGCGCGTGCCGTCGGCGCTCCATGTGTTGGGGTCGATCAACAGGCGCTGGGTCCCGTCGATACCGTTACGCACCCACAGCGCCGAAAGGTTCTGCAAACCGGTGTTGCGCGTATAGAAGTATTTCCGCCCGGCCTTGCGCGGCAGGCCATACCGTTCGAAATCGTAAAGCGCGCGGATGCGCTGCGCAAGCGGCGCGCGGCCCGGCAGGCGCGCCAGATAATCGGTCGTCAGCGTGTTCTGCTGTTGCGCCCAGCGCGCCACCTGTGGATCGCTTCCGGGATCGCCTTCCAGCCAGCGGAACGGATCGGCCACCCTTTCCCCGAACATGCGCTCCACCGGCCCATCGCCACGCGTGGCGGGATAGGCCGTGCGCGGCAAGACAAGCTGCGTGGCCACCTGCGGCCGGGGCATGGTGGCTGCAAGGCTGGCCAGCCGCCCGCCCTGCGCCTGCTCGGCAGGAAAGGTTGCCACGATGGCGCTGTGATCCACGGCATCGTTCGCGCTGTCCGCACGCAGCGGGCAGCCTGCCGCCAAAAGCGACAGCACCGCAGCCACGCCCAAGGCGCGCCGCATGGCCAGATCCATCTCCCGTATCATTGTTATTTCTTCTGTAGCACCATTCCCCGGCGCTGGGGAGATGGCGAAAGAGTCAATCGCGCGGTTTCAGCCCGGTCCAGTGCGCCAGAAACGCATAGACATCAGCAGTTTCCTCGATCTGCTTGGAAACCGGCTTGCCCGCACCATGCCCGGCACGCGTTTCGATGCGGATCAGGCGCGGTCGTGCCCCCAGCGGTGCGGCCTGAAGCGCGGCGGCGTACTTGAAGCTGTGGCCCGGCACGACACGGTCATCGGTATCCGCCGTGGTCACCAGCACGGCAGGATAGTCCACCCCGTCGCGGATGTTGTGGTAGGGCGAATAGGCGCGCAGCACCCGCCAGTCTGCTTCGACGTCCGGGTAGCCGTAATCGTCCACCCAATACCGTCCGGCGGTGAACTGGTCGAAACGCAGCATATCCATCACCCCCACCGCCGGGTGGGCTGCTGCAAACAGGTCGGGACGCTGGTTGATCACCGCGCCAACCAGCAACCCGCCGTTCGATCCGCCCTCCACCGCCAGCCCGCCGACCGAAGTAACACCATGCGCAATCAGCCATTCGCCAGCAGCGATGCAATCGTCAAAGACGTTTTGCTTGGCCGCGCGCCGTCCTGCATGGTGCCACGCATCGCCGTATTCGCCGCCCCCGCGCAAATTGGCGATGGCATAGGCGCCCCCTGCTTCGAGCCAGGCCATGCGCGCCGGGGAGAACGCAGGCGGCAAGGCGATGTTGAAACCGCCATAGCCATACAGGATGGTCGGAACCGGCCCCTTGACGTCCTTGCGCCGCACGATGAACATCGGGATGCGTGTGCCATCCTTCGATGGATAGAACACCTGTTCCACCGCATAATCTTCGGGTGCGAAGTTGAGCGGCACCTGCTCCCAGACGCGGCTCTTGCCCGACAGCGCGTCGAACGCATGGACTGTGCCGGGGGTCGTGAAACTGGTGAAGCCGAAATACCCTGCTGACCGTCCCGGCTTGCCTGAGATCCCGGCAATCGCCCCTACGCCGGGTAGCGCCAGTTCCCCCTGCAACTGCCCATCGAGCGTGTAGAGCTTCACTTGCGCTTTCACGTCGCGCAGATAATGCAGCACCAGCCGGTCCCCGACGATTGCCGCACCTTCAAGGTTGGCGTCGGATTCCGGCACCACCGTCGTGAACACGGGTTCATCACCGGACAGATCGACCCGGACGACCTTCTTCAGCGGGGCGTCCTTGTTCGATACGAACCAGAGCACGTCGCCGATCCCGTCGATCAGATCCCACTGCGCCGAAAGATCAGGGATCAGCGCGCGGGTCTGCCAGTCACCCCGCCCGATCGGAGCCACGGCCACGGCAGACAGCGGGTCTGTACCTTCGTGGCTCGTCACGACCAGCCAGCGGGCATCGCTTGTCACCGCAGCGGCGTTATCCCACGCCGGTTTTTCGGGCGTTGCAAACACAAGCCGGTCTTCGGCCTGTGGCGTGCCGATGCGGTGGTACCATACCGTGTGGTTGTAGGTACGCGCCTGGAACGCTTCGCCTTCCGCTGGCGCCTCGAAGCGCGAATAGAGAACGCCCTGCGCGCCCACCCAGGCAATCCGGGTGAACTTGACCCAGCGCAGTTCGTCGCCAAGCGGCGTGCCGTCCGCGACCTGTACGAACCTCATCGTCCGCCAATCCGAACCGCCGTCCTGAACGGTATAGGCCACCAGCGCCCCGTCAGGCGAAGGTGCCCAGTCGTCGAGCGCAGTCGCCCCGTCGCTCGCCCAGGTATTGGGGTCGAGCAGAACGCGCGGATCGTCCTGCGGTCCATCACGCACCATAAGCTGCGCCTGATTCATCAGCCCGGAATTGTAGGTATGAAACAGCCGCCCGCCCTCCTCGCGCGGAAGGCCGAACCGGGCGTAATCGAACAGACCGTTCAGCCGACGCTCGAACGCAGGGCGTTCCGGCAACCCTTTGAGATACGCATCGGTGAAGACGCTTTGCGCCGCTACCCACTCCGCCACTTGCGGGTCCACGCGCACATCCGCTTCAAGCCAGCGGTAGGGATCGGCCACATGCTCGCCAAAGCGGGTTTCCACCACAGCGTCGCGCCGGGTGGGCGGGTACTGCATCGGTGCCGGGGCCGCTTGGCCGTGGGCGGGGGCAAGCAGGCTCATTGCGGCACACGCAGCCACGAAAGGGCGGACTGGAAACATGGCTGGAAACTCTGGATCGGCATTGCGGTTTCCCATGTAACTACATTGGATTGCGTGACAAACAAGGCCCTGCATCGCCGCACGCGGGTTCCGCACAGAAAAACGGGCGGAAGCCTTGCGGCCCCGCCCGTCTGTCTTTCTCGTGCAAAACGAAAGGGCGATCAGGCCGCTTCGTATTCGTCCTCGTCCGCAGTCATCACCGGACCCGAATCCTGGCCCTTGGCCGAGGTATCGCGGTCAACCAGTTCGATCACGGCCATTGGCGCGGCGTCCGAAGCGCGGTAACCGGCCTTGATGATGCGGGTATAGCCGCCGTTGCGATCGGCATAACGTTCCGCGATTTCGCCGAACAGCTTGCGCTCCTGCACTTCGTCCAGCATCCGGGCATGGGCGATGCGGCGGTTCGAAAGCCCGCCCTTCTTGCCCAGCGTGATCAGCTTTTCAACATAGGGGCGCAGTTCGCGTGCCTTGGGCAGGGTGGTGGTGATCTGCTCGTGCTTGATCAGCGCGGCGGCCATGTTGCGCAGCATCGCGATGCGGTGGGCAGAGGTACGACCCAGCTTGCGCTGGCCCAGCTTATGACGCATTTTCCGTTCTCCGTTCGTAGGGGGGCCGTGCGAGGTACCCCGATCCGGGCGGCTGTTGGGGTCGCCGCCTGTTCACCCGAAGCAGGGGCACTCCGCAGAGCGCCCCCGTATTCATCAGCCGAGCAGTTCCTGCTCCAGCTTCTTAGCCATTTCCTCGATGTTTTCCGGCGGCCAGCCGGGGATGTCCATGCCGAGGCGCAGACCCATCGAAGAGAGCACTTCCTTGATTTCGTTGAGCGACTTGCGGCCAAAGTTCGGCGTGCGCAGCATCTCGGCTTCGGTCTTCTGAACCAGATCGCCGATGTAGATGATGTTGTCGTTCTTGAGGCAGTTGGCCGAACGCACCGACAGTTCCAGTTCGTCCACCTTCTTGAGAAGATAACGGTTGAGCTGGTTGGCATCGCTTTCTTCGGGCGCATGGGCAGCAAGCCCGGCGACCGAAGGCACGTGGCCGGTCGGCACCTGATCGTCGAAGTGGACGAACAGCGCAAGCTGATCCTGCAGGATGCGCGCGGCATAGGCTACGGCATCTTCAGGGCTGACCGTACCATCGGTTTCAACCGTCAGGTTGAGCTTGTCGTAGTCAAGCTCCTGCCCGATGCGGGCGTTTTCCACCTTGTACGAAACCTGGCGGACCGGCGAATAAAGCGAGTCGATCGGGATAAGGCCGATCGGCGCATCTGCCGGGCGGTTGCCAACGGCGGGGACATAGCCCTTGCCGGTGTCGACCGTCAGTTCCATGTTGAAGGTCGCGCCTTCATCAAGGTTGCAGATCACCAGATCCTTGTTCATCACCTCGATGTCGCCAGTCACGGCGATATCGCCAGCCTTGACTTCACCAGGGCCGGTTGCCGAAAGCTGCAGACGCTTGGGGCCTTCGCCCAGCATCTTGAGGGCGATCTGCTTCACGTTCAGGACGATGTCGGTGACGTCTTCACGCACACCGGCGAGAGACGAGAACTCATGCAACACGTTCTCGATCTTGATCGAGGTCACCGCCGCGCCCTGAAGCGAGGAGAGCAGCACGCGGCGCAGCGCGTTGCCGAGAGTCAGACCAAAACCACGCTCCAGCGGTTCCGCAACGAATGTCGCGCGGCGCTTGGGGTCGTTGCCCGGCTTGATCTCGAGAGTGTTGGGCTTCTTCAGTTCCTGCCAGTTCTTGATGTTGACAGTCATGGAATTCCCCTGGGGTTTGTGCGGGCTTGCCGGCTATCGGACAGGTTGTCCGCCACCGGTCGAAATATTGGGCAGGGATAGCGCCGGTACCTGCGCCACCCCTGCCGTGGCAGGATCAGACGCGGCGACGCTTGGAAGGGCGAACGCCGTTGTGCGGAATCGGGGTCACATCGCGGATCGCCGTGATGGTGAAGCCAACTGCCTGCAAAGCGCGCAGCGCGCTTTCGCGGCCCGAACCGGGGCCCTTGACTTCAACTTCCAGCGTGCGGACGCCATGCTCGGCGGCCTTCTTGCCGGCATCGTCTGCGGCGACCTGCGCAGCGTACGGGGTCGACTTGCGGCTGCCCTTGAAGCCCATCATGCCGGCAGACGACCACGAAATGGCGTTGCCCTGGGCATCGGTGATGGTCACCATGGTGTTGTTGAAGCTGGCGTTCACGTGCGCGACGCCGCTGGTGATGTTCTTGCGCTCGCGGCGCTTGATGCGCTGAGGTTCGCGTGCCATTTTTCTCTACCTTTGCGAAACTTGGACGGAAGAAGGCCCTGTCGGGTCTTACTTCTTCTTGCCGGCGATCGGCTTGGCCTTGCCCTTGCGGGTGCGGGCGTTGGTGTGCGTGCGCTGGCCGCGGACCGGCAGGCCCTTGCGGTGACGCAGACCACGATAGCAGGCGAGGTCCATCAACCGCTTGATGTTCATCGCCACTTCGCGGCGAAGGTCACCCTCGACGGTATGCTCGGCGTCGATCGTTTCGCGGATTTGCAGGATTTCGGCATCCGACAGGTCGGAAACGCGGCGGGCATTGTCGATGCCCAGCTTGTCGGCGATCTGCTTGGCCTTGTGGGGGCCGATACCGTGAATGTAGGTCAGCGCGATGATAACGCGCTTGTTGGTGGGGATGTTGACCCCGGCAATACGAGCCACTTGCTTCTCCGTTTGCTCCACAGGAGGCGCGAATCACGTCGCGCGCCCTATCTCATCGCGAAAACACACCCGGATTGCCTGAAAATCAAAGTGCAACAAGACCTTGTCCTAATTGCACGCAACCTTCCCGGCTTTGGGTGAAAGGGGCGCTTAGGCCGTTTAGCAAAGCGCGTCAACTGGGGTGCAAAAGGAACGTGCGGCCGACACGCCATCGCGGCGCGGCCTTGGACCATTCTCTGTCCGTTCTGGTTTAATCATACCGCATTCCGCATCGAACGTCAAAACAGGATCGTTGATGGGCACCCTTGTTCCATCGCCCGGTCGAATTGCCTCGACGTCCCCCTGCCGCGCAAGGCATGGCACTTTCGCCCCTTGGCAGGAACCCGATCGAGAACAGCGCATTGGGGAACATTGACGATCCACTGCGCCTGCCCACTGTGCCTGTCACGCTCCCCAAACGCCTAAGGAAAACCTGCTTGACCGTCCGCCTGTCCATCACGATCCAGCTCGATTACGCCCTGCCCCAGTCCGCCGATGTGCTGATGCAGATCGAAGCCGCAGCGCTGCCCGACCAGACCGTCGAGCACGCATTCATCCGGGTCGATCACAACACCGCGTTGGCGCAACCGGGCCTGACCTTTCCCGGATTGACCCGCATCGCGGCGCAGGACGGCGTAGGGGAACGCATCTGGTTCCATCCCGAAGAAGGCTTCGCCGTTTTCCACGAAGCGCGGATCGCGATTGACCGGCCAGCGGAGGTTATCGGCAATCTTCCCGCCGACAGCCTGCCCGCGCTGCCGGCCGAAGTGGTGAAATACCTGTTCGCATCGCGGTTCTGCCCGGTCGATACCTTGCAGACCACCGCGGTTGAGTTGTTCGGGCACCTCAAGGGCGGCGCAGCGGTGCAGGCGATCTGCGACTGGATCGGCGGCCATCTTTCCTATGTCGCTGGTTCAAGCACGGCCAGCACCACCGCGCTCGACACTTTCCATTCGCGCAATGGCGTGTGCCGCGATTATGCCCACCTGCTGATCGCATTGGTACGCAGCCTTGGCATCCCGGCGCGCATGGTCAGCGCCCTTTCCCCCGGCGTCGATCCACCGGACTTCCATGCCGTGGCGCAAGTGTGGCTGGCCGGCGGCTGGCACCTGATTGACGCCACCGGTATGGCCGACCCTTCCCGAACGGCCATCATCGGCGTCGGCCGCGATGCTGCGGACATAGCCTTCCTGACCATTTTCGGCACCTCCGCGCTGAACCAGCAATCGGTTCAGGTCACCGAACTGACCGTGAACTGAGACGCATCACATCCGTTCGGCCTGCGCCACGGCCTCGCTCGCCCGCAACGCGCTGATAATACGGGTGAGGTGCGCCAGATCGCGCACTTCGAGGTCCACTTCGTAAGTATGGAAGGGGTTTTCGCGCAGCGTCATCTCCAGGTTGACGACGTTGGCGTGGTTCTTGGCGAAGATCCCGGCCATTTCGGCCAGCGTGCCGGGCCGGTTGTACAGTTCGGCGCGCAAGCGACCGATCGCGCCATCGGTGCGGGCATCCCACGCCAGATCTATCCAGTCGGCATCGACCCCATCGGCAAGGGTCATGCAGTCAATCGCGTGTACTTCCACGCCCTTGCCGGGGCGGCGCAAGCCAACGATGCGATCACCGGGCACCGGGTGGCAACACGGGGCGAGCTGAAACGCCATGCCCGGCGTCAACCCACGCACGGCAATCGCGCGTTTCTGACTGGGCCAGTCCTCCTGTGGCAGGTTGGCCGCGCTGCCGGGGACCAATGCTTCCATCACCTGCCGGTCATCCAGCTTGGCCGCGCCAATCGCGAACATGAAGTCCTCCTCGCCCGCCAGCTTGAGCCGGGTCAACGCGTCCTTGAGCGCCTTCTTGCCGATCTTTGTGGGCAGGCGCTCGACGATTTCCTCGTACATCTTGCGCCCGATCGCGGCGACTTCGGCGCGCTCCTTCTGCCGCACGAAGCGGCGAATCGCGGCACGCGCCTTGCCAGTGACGACAAAGCCCAGCCATGACAGTTGCGGTTCGGACGTGCCGCTCTTGATGATTTCGACGACATCCCCGTTGCCCAGTTGCGTGCGCAGCGGAACATGCCGCCCGTTGATCTTGGCGCCCACGGCCTGCGCGCCAAGATTGGTGTGGACAGCGAAGGCAAAGTCGATCGGGGTCGAGCCCTTGGGCAACTGGAACAGGGCGCCCTTGGGCGTGAAGGCGAAGATGCGGTCCTGGTAGATCGCCATCTTGGTGTTTTCCAGCAGCTCTTCGGCATCGTGGCTGGAATCGAGGATTTCGATAAGGTCGCGCAGCCACCCCACCTGCCCGTCCGAACGGCCGCCCTGCTTGTAGGCCCAGTGCGCGGCAAGGCCGAACTCGTTGCGCTGGTGCATGTCGCGCGTCTTGATCTGCACTTCGACGCGCATGGCGTTGGAATAGATCAGAGCCGTATGGAGCGAGCGGTAGCCGTTCATCTTGGGGGTAGAGATATAGTCCTTGAACCGCCCCGGAATCATCTGCCAGGCGCGGTGCAGGATTCCCAGCGCCGTATAGCAATCGTCGTCGCTCTCGGTCAGCACGCGAAATGCCATGATATCCGTGATCTGTTCGAACGAGACGTGGCGTTCGGCCATCTTGCGCCAGATCGAATAGGGATGCTTTTCCCGCCCGGAAACCTCCACCCGCAAGCCCGCTTCGGCCAGCGATTGCTTGATTTCCAGCGCAATGGAATCCACCTGCGCGCCCGCTTCGTTGCGGATCGCCGCCAGCCGCCCGGTGATCGTGGCATAGGCTTCAGGCTCAAGCTGCTCAAACGCCAGAAGCTGCATTTCGCGCATGTATTCGTACATACCCACGCGCTCGGCCAGCGGGGCGTAGATATCCATCGTCTCGCGCGAGATGCGGCGGCGCTTGTCCTCGCTCCTGATGAAATGCAGCGTGCGCATGTTGTGCAGCCGGTCCGCCAGCTTGACCAGCAGGACGCGCAGATCCTCGCTCATCGCCAGCAGGAACTTGCGCAGGTTTTCGGCCGCGCGCTCGCTCTCGCTCATGGTCTCGATCTTGGAGAGCTTGGTCACCCCATCGACCAGCCGCGCCACGTCAGGGCCGAAAAGACGCTCGATCTCTTCGGTAGTCGCCAGCGTATCCTCAACCGTGTCGTGCAACAGGGCGGTGATGATGGTGTCCTGATCGAGCTTCAGCTCGGTCATCAGACCGGCGACTTCGACCGGGTGCGAAAAGTACGGGTCACCGCTGGCCCGCTTTTGCGAGCCATGCTTCTGGACCGTATAGACATAGGCACGGTTGAGCATCGCCTCGTCCGCATCGGGAGCATAGGCGAGCACGCGTTCGACAAGTTCGTACTGGCGGAGCATCTCTGGCCTAGATGCGGCGTCGGTGTGGGCAGGGCAAGGGGAAAAGCCACGCAATCTGAACTTCGCCGCGCAACGTCGAGCCGACCTTGCCGTGTCCCGTGCAGATAACAACCGGCGTCAAAAGGCTGTGATGTGCGGGCGCGAAGCAGGTTTCATGAAGCGCAAGATGGAGCGTTCAGGATTCAATCGCTGAATGGGCCGTGCGGAGGGAACGGGAAGCCCTCAGTGCGTGAAGCAAAGGCTTTGGGGGCGCTGCAAGAGCAGCACCGAACGGCAATATCAGGCCCCGCTGCCGGGATTAATCTTGAGCATTTTCAATCTCCAGGGCGAAAAGCGCCATCGGGCCAGTCGCCAGTTCTCCCTTCAGATAGCGATGCTCCCCCTCCGGGGTCAAGGGTCGCCGCTCGCCCTTGTCGCTTTCGAGCAGAGTAACCGCACGGTCCATGGCGTTGACGACTAGGGTCCGGACTCACTACAGCCACCAGATGACGGTTGCGGCGAGGCTGATGGCGCCCATGAAGTTTTTGAGGTTGCG